>Ga0302325_10002571_pt1 | contig 43859 bp, 40 predicted proteins | sample Palsa_T0_2_FD_201948 | JGI IMG/M metagenome (GOLD analysis project Ga0302325, IMG submission 201948) | Peat permafrost microbial communities from Stordalen Mire near Abisko, Sweden - Palsa_T0_2 | ecosystem: Environmental > Terrestrial > Soil > Palsa > Peat permafrost | place: Sweden: Abisko... | reverse complement strand
GCGCTCGCAGAACCCGGCGTGAACCTCTCGGCTCACCGGGCTCCCATCGTCCAGCCGTCAGGGCGCACACCGAACCGCCAGTGAGCGAACAGGCCGGGCTGGCGTCTGGCGACGTCAGCGAGGAACCTGATCGCCCTGGTCTTGTGGCGGCGCAACCGTTTGTATTTCCGCATCGCCCACCTCACGAGCGTGTCGTTGAGGTGACGGAAGACTGGATACAACATGGACTTGTAGAAGCGTCCGTAGTAGTTGATCCAGCCCTGGAGCTGAAGGTTGAACATCAGCGCCAGGTCCGTGAGGGTCTTGCCCGAGCGAAGATTCAGCCGCCAGCGACGCATCTCGCGCCGCATCGCGGTCTTCGCGTCGTTCGAGACTGCCGGAGTGAAGTTCAGGAAATGCTTCCCGAACCGGTTCTTTGACAGTCGCGGGCGGAACGTGTACCCCAGGAACGTGAACGCCGTGTGCTCGTATGAGCCACGCCGGTCCTCGTCCTTGCAATACACGATGCGGGTCTTCTGCTCGTTGAGCTGGAGCCCGCAGTCCGCCAGCCGCGAGGCGACCGTGGCCCGCACGTGCTGAGCCTGCCGCTCGCTTCGAGCGTGGACAATGATGTCGTCGCAGTAGCGCTCGAACGGGACGTCCGGGAACTCCCGGGCCATCCACGCGTCGAACGCGTAGTGCATGAACATGTTGGCGAGCAACGGTGAGATCGCAGAGCCATATGAGCAGCGCTGGGTTATCCGCAGCGCTGCTCATATGGCTCTTTATGAGCAGCTGCTCATAACCCGCCCTGCGGGGTTCCGGCCACGTCACGCTTCACCGCGCCGTCCTGCATCACTCCTGCGCGCAGCATCGCACGCAACAGCTTCAGGACCTGGCGGTCAACGATCCGTTCCTCGATCGCCAACATCAACTGCGAGTGCGGGATCGCCTCGAAACAGTTGGCGACATCCGACTCAACAATCCATCGCCTGCCGCGCCAGGCCTCGTCCACGAGGACCTGGAGCGCGTCGTGCTGCGAGCGCCTGGGCTGAAACCCGAACGAGCACTCGAGCATGTCAGCCTCGAAGACCGGCTCAATGACGAGCCTCGCTGCTGCCTGGACGATCCGGTCGCGAACAGCAGGAATCGAGAGCGGCCTCGGCTCATCGCGCCCGGGCTTCGGTATGAACACCCGGCGCGCTGGGAGCGGTCGCCACCTCCCGTCCCGCAGGTCCGCGGCCAGCTGATCGAGGAGCTTTGAAACGCCGTACTCCTCGACATCGGCCGGATGGATTGCTTGTCGATGCCAGCCGCGCCCTTATTGGCGCGCACCAGCTCCCACGCCCGCTCCAGGACGTCCCTGCGGTGAACCTTGTCGTGGAGCGCGTGGAACCGTCGCCCGGGATCGGCTTTGGCCGCCCGGTAAAGCGTTCGCTGCAGTTCTCGGACTGAATCCTGCTTGGTGGTCCTAGCCACGATGTGGCACTCACCGGCCCTTCCCTGTGCGTGACGCGTGAACGAAGCAGCGGCCCTTCCCTCACCCGCGGGTTTGTTGTCCCTTCGGCTCAAGCGGCACTACGGCCGCCTCCGACTCCCTCCCGGCACGACACCCACTTCCCGGCTCATCACCGGTTATAGGGTCCGAAGCTCCAGCAGCAAATCGCAGGCCGCTGGGCCGGGGAGGGCCTCCCCAGTTCCCGTCGCCACCATCCGAACGTTCCACGCCCTCTACGCCGGGAAGTTCCTCAGAGCTGCAATTCCAGGATCTTCGCTCTTTCCGTGGCCTTCGCCGTGACGGACTCGGCTCGGCTCTTCCTTTTCCCCACCCTCAACGGGCGAGGCACATTAACGGCGCGGCAGGCTTCGCTTGATGCTGCGGACCGCTCGGTCGCTCCCCCATAAGGGCTTTTGACGCTGGGCTTCGACCACGGTCCGTTTCCAGACCGGACCGCCAGCCTGCTACCGGACCTCCTGGCAGCTACCCGGACCGGACTCACACCAGCAGGCGACGACGAGCTTATGTCAGATCAGGTCTTCAAACGACCACCTCCGACGACTGGGCGCACTCCGGAGAAACGTTTAGAGCGTCTGTTCGCGAATAGGAAGTGACTCATGCCGAAGACCCACCGCTTAGCGTACGCTCGACGTGCCGGGATCATGCTCGCCTCTGGTCTCGTTTGCGCCGTTGTCCCGGCGGTGGCGAGTGCGTCCGCTGTCAACCTCGGCACGGCGAGTCCGTTCGTGGTGCTCGGAGGCTCAGCCGTCACCAATACCGGTCCCTCCGTGCTCAACGGGGATCTCGGGGTCGCCCCGGGAACCTCGCTCGTCGGTTTCGCGCTGCCCGCCGTCGTCAATGGAGCCACGCACGACGATGACGCCGTCGCCGGGCAGGCGCAGAGCGACGTCACGACTGCCTACAACGTCGCGGCCGGTCAGCCAGTCCCCGCAGGCAACGATCTGACCGGGCAGGATCTCGGCGGTATGACTCTGACACCAGGTGCCTACGGCTTCTCCTCCTCTGCCCAGCTGACCGGCCAGCTCACCCTCGATGCGGCCGGTGATCCCAACGCGCAGTTCGTGTTCGAGATCGGCAGCACGCTGACCACTGCCTCGGCGAGCTCGGTTCGGCTGATCAACGGGGCCTCCCCGTGCAATGTGTACTGGCAGGTCGGCAGCTCGGCGACGCTCGGCACCACAACGGCGTTCGCGGGCAACCTGATGGCGAACATCTCCGTCACCCTGAACGATGCCAGCACGGTACAAGGGCGTCTATTCGCGAGCAGCGGGGCGGTGGTGCTGCACAGCAACGTGATCGACGGCTCGATGTGCGGTACCTCGACAACTCCTCCGCCGGTGGTGCCCCCACCCCCGATCCAAACTCCACCCCCGATCCAGACTCCACCGCCAGTTCCGACGCCGGGTTCTCACCCGACGCCGGGCGGGACGCTGCCCCCACCGGCCGGCCACGCGACGGTTTCGACCCGAAGAGGATCGGCCACGCTGAAGCGCACGAGGCCGAGTACGAGTACGAGCCAGCTAACGGCGTGCGACGCCGGATTCACCGCAACCGTCCGAGGCCGTGAGATTAAGCGAGTCGTGTTCAGGATTGATGGCAAGTGGCTCGCCAGCCGGATCGGTTCGCCGTTCCGGGTTCACGTTCCGCCGGCATTCGCAGGCAGCGGCCATCTCAAGGCGCGCGTGACGTTCGAGGACGCCACCCGCGCCCGGACGTTGAGCATGCGCTACCGGGCATGTGCCGCAGCCGTCGTGCAGCCGCTGCCGGCTCCATCGACGTTCACCGGATGACCCGTCCGGGTCACTCCGCTCGGAGGTCCCTCGGCTCACGGGTGACCTTGAGCATCGCAGCGGCGTTGCTCTCGGCCGTGGCCTGCTGCATCGTGTCCGCGCCGCAGGCGAGCGCCGCCGGGGTCCCGGTCGGGCAGGCCCTCGTGGTGCTGCTGCGCGACCATGTCGCCCTCAGCGCCCCATCGACCGCCGCTCATCGGCTGGCGACGATCGCCTCCCGGCGCCCGCTCACCGGCGTGCGGACCGTCCTTCCGGTGGTCGGTCAGGCGACGAGCAAGCAGGGATGGGCCTGACTGGATGTGCGCCTTCCCGGGCGTCCCAACGGCGGTGAAGGCTGGATCAGGGCCGCCGGCACGACTCCTTCGTGGACCCCGTGGCGCCTGTCGGTGAATCTGAGCGCGCGCGTCGTCACCGTCTATTACCGCGGCCGCGTCACGCACCTGTTCCCAGCCGTCGTCGGCGCGCCGTCCACGCCGACGCCGACAGGCCGGTTCTTCATCGAAGAGGGGCTCTCGCTCAGCGCACAGGCCTCCGGGGCACCGTTCGCGCTGGCCACTAGCGCCCGGTCTGACGTCTTCCAGGAGTTCGATGGCGGACCGGGTCAGATCGCACTACACGGGATGGGCAATCTTGCGGGCGCCCTGGGTACGGCGTCCTCCCACGGTTGCATCCGACTCGATGCGTACGACATCACCTGGCTGGCGATGCACATCGGTGCCGGCGTACCGCTGAGAATCTTCGCGTAGCGGATGCCCCGTCTGCCCGGCTCAGCGGTGTTGGGACGGCGCTTGCGATCGATTCGGCGGGCAGCAGCGGCTCGGAGACCTGAGTCTCCGGGGTAGGGAGGAGTTGGAGCCGAAGACCACGCGATGCCAGCAGCCCTATAGGGGCTCGTAGATCGCGACGATCACGCCGGTGGTGGTCGGAGTGCTGCTGAGGAGCCGCAGCTTGGCTTGGTGATTGTCGTGATCGAACAGGCGCTGACCGGAGCCGAGCACGAGCGGGTGCGCTGCGCCCGACGAGCGTCAGGAAAGGGCTTGGGCGCGCACGCCGGCGATGATCGCGTCGCAACCGTGCGTGAAGTAGGGATCCGGGGATTCGCAGTCGGTGAGGTATCCGGCGGAGGCGATGATGTTTGGGTAGCGCTCCGGTGGGAGTGAGGCGAGCGCGATCCGTTTGCGTCGTTGGTGCTCGGCGCGTTCGCCGGCTTCGGGGATCTCGCTTCCGGTCTGGGTGCTGACGAGCATCACGGCGCTCGAGAGGATGAAGAGGCCGAGGTCGGATGCGTGGCCGGGCGCGAAGCCGCGCTGGGCGAGAAAGCCCAGTGTCAGCTCGGTGACCTCTCGTCCGGCCTCGCATTCGAGCACCCGGGTGGGTAGGAGTTCCGCTACCGCGGGATGGGGCCGCATCGCCTCGACGAGCGCGTTCAGGGTCAATCGAAGCTGGCCCCACCCGTCGTCATCGGCGGCCGTCAGCCGCTGGAGGGACTGATCCAGGGTGTCGGCGGCCTGCAGCCAGAGGCGATCGGCCAACGCCGCCAGCAGCGCCTCTTTGTCCTCGAAGTGCCAGTAGAGCGCCATCGGCGTGACCTCGAACTGCTGAGCGAGACGCCGGAAGCTGATCGCGTCGAGTCCCTCCTCGTCGGCGAGGCGCATCGCGACGTCGATCACCGCCTCGCGGTCCAGCTTGCTGTTGGTTCTGCGCGCCGTTCTCGGACTCATGCTTGACAACTATACGCCGTACAGTACTATACGGCGTACATCTACGGTACATAGGCGTAGGAAGCGGCGACCGAAAGGCCAAATGAGCAGTCAACCCCTCAGCCTCACTACTGATACCCCGCGAGCACAGCCTCGCTTTCTGGCCCGGCGCTGGACGCTGATCGCGGTCGCCCTGGCGACGTTCATGACCTACCTCGACAACAACATCATCAACGTCGCGATTCCGACAATCGAACGCAGCCTGCACCTGTCGCAGTCAGGCGTCGAATGGGTCGTCAGCGCCTACATCCTGGTGTTCGCCGGACTGCTGCTCGCCGGCGGCCGGCTGGCCGACGTGTTCGGCCAAAAGCACCTGTTCATGACCGGCCTTTCGATCTTCACCGGAGCGTCGCTACTGGCGGGCCTGGTTGGGCAGGTCGATCTCCTGATCGCCAGCCGCGCGCTGCAGGGACTTGGCGCCGCCCTCGTCACACCGACCACGCTGGCCATCCTCTCCGCCACCTACCCTGAGCCGAAGGAGCGCGCGCGCGCGGTCGGCGCCTGGAGCGCCGTGGGCGCCGTCGCCCTCGCAGCCGGCCCGCTGCTCGGTGGGGTTCTATCCCAGCACGTCAACTGGCACTGGATCTTCTTCATCAACGTACCCGTCGGGATCGCGACGCTGTCGCTAGGCACCCGGTCGATCCCCGCCGTTCAGAAGCCGGCTCGCCGCCGGATCGACACCCAGGGCGTGTCCACCTCGGCCGCCGCGCTGATGACTCTTACCTACGCGCTGATCGAAGGGCCCCAGATCGGCTGGACCTCCCCGACCATCATCGCCGCTGTCGCCGCAACCCTCGTCGCCGCCTTCTCGTTCGTCAGCATCGAACGCCGCGCTGAGGATCCGATGATCGACCTGTCGCTGTTCGCCAACCGAACGTTCACCGGAGCGACGATCGCGCTGATGCTGTGGGCGTTCGGACTGTTCGGAATCTACTTCTTCACCTCGCTCTACCTCCAGCAGGTGCTGCGCTTCTCCGCCACCACAGCCGGTGTGGCGTTCGTGCCGATGGCGATCCTGATGGCCTTCGGCGCCGGCGTCTCTGACCGCGTCGCGGCCCGCTTCGGCTCCCACCGGACGGTGGGATCCGCGATGGCCCTGATGGGGGCCGGCATCATCTCGATCAGCCTGCTGGGCGCGCACGCGACCTTCGCGGACCTGATGCCGAGCATGGCGATCATCGGCATCGGCGGTGGATTGACGATCCCGCTCACCGCCACCATCCTGGACAGCATGCCCGTCGACCGCGCCGGCGTGGCGTCCGGCGTCTTCAACGCATCACGCGAAGTCGCCGGCCTGCTCGGCATCACCGTGATCGGCGTCATCCTCCGCGCCCGCCAGACCAGCGAAATCCAAGCCGGCCACCCCGCCATAACCGCGTTCCTCAGCGGCTACCGCCTCGGACTTGTCGTCGCCGGCATTCTCGTGTCCAGCGGCGGGATCGCCGCCTGGCTGGCGCTCCGGAACCTCCCCACCAACACGCGGGCGACAGAGGAGCCGGCGCGCGCAACTGCCAGCCACAACTCGAGCGCGGTCGCGGTCGCGAACCCGGCGTGACCGCGATGCTCGCCGCCCCAAGCGCCGCCCAGAACAACTACTACGGCAAGCCCGTCTCGCACTCGCTAAGCTCGCGGCCATTAGGGGCTCACGCAGATGCGTGGTCCATGTGATCCGCCCGCTGGAAGTGGGAGAAGGGGCTCTATGAGAATGTCCTGTAGTAGTTTCGAGCGCGCTCGTTCGAGCGCGCGCTCCGTCGCGTTCGGGGAGCGAAGCGAGCGGTCTGTTCGAACCACGCGTGGCGTGCTGGTGCTTACCGCGGTGCTCGCCGCAGCAGCGTTCACCGCCGTGCCGGCCGGCGCTCAGGTCGTCACCGACTCGATCACGCACAAGAGGTTCGGGATCGTGCCGACCACCAACGCCCACCCGCGTGCGGGCGCGGCATGCAACGCCGAGAATTCAGACTGCACGACGCTCAGCTATGGCGGTGGCCCGGTCCAGCACGCCGAGAAGGACTACTTGTTCTTCTGGACGCCGGCCGGTCACAATGCGCCGAGCGCGTACCGCCTCGGGATGAATTCGTGGCTCACCGAAATCGGCGCCGCCGACTACACGTCGGGAAACCCGATCTCGGTCGACCAGCAGTACTACGACGATTCGGGGCCGGGCGGGGCACATAACTTCGTTCCGTATGCGGTCGTCGACGGCGGGATGCTGATCGACACCGACGCCTACCCCACGAGCGGGTGCCCGATTGTCAGCGGACAGACGGTCTGCCTGACCGACGCGCAGCTCACGTCTGAGCTGTCGACGTACCTGGCCGCCCACCCGACGCTACCGAAAGGGCTTGGCGCCGAGTACTTCATCCTGACACCCGTCGGCGTCGACACCTGTTTCGATTCAGGCGGCACGTCGTGCGCATACACCGCCTACTGCGGATACCACTCGAATGACGGCACGGGCGCCAGCCAGATCCTGTATGCGGATATGCCGTGGGCCTACAACGAAAGCGGCTGCGACGTGAACCTCGCGTTCGGCACGGGTTACCCCAATGCAGACGGGATCGACCCAGTGGTCGGCATCTTCAGTCACGAGCTCAGTGAGACGATGACTGACCCTGACCCGAGCTCGGGATGGACCCAGACCAGCGGCACGGACGCCGGATACGAGGTCGGCGACAAGTGCGCCTACATCTACGGGACGGGCGGCTACGGCTCGACGACCGGCCTGGCGAACAACGGTCTCGGCTACTGGAACGTGGCCTTGGGTAGCGACCAATACCTGATGCAGATGGAGTTCGACAACCGGATCGCAAATTGCGCGGTCAAGGACACCGACGTCCAGCCGGCAGAGACCCTGACGATCACGCCGAACCCGCCGACTCACGGTTCGGTGGCGACGCTGAAGGCCAGCATCACGGACACGCTCGGCGTGGCCTACGTGCAATGGGTCTTCGGCGACGGCAAGGCCGGCACGACGCAGGGCACTTCCTGCACGGGTACGAGCCCTGTTGTCTGCTCGATCAACCACACCTACGCGGCCGCGTCTCCGGGGGTCACGGCGTCGGCGGTCGTGACCGACAAGGATGGCAACGAGAAGAAGGTCACGCTGACGTTCAGCGTCTCCTGAGCACGACACTTGGCGGACCAGGCAGGTTCGCCCGGAGACAGTAGAGCTGTGAACGCGCCCCGCCTCGGCGGGGCGCGTTTCGTATCCGCCGGCGAGTAGGGTGGCGATCCACGAATGACCGAGGCTGCCAACATATTCACCTGCTTCGGGGGCAGCTGCGTGGTGTTCGTCGACGGCGTCGGACCGGCCGGGGAACCGGAGAGCGCAGTGGTCGATGCGACCGACCAGCTGCTCGCCTGGCACGCCCAGTTCTCCCGCTTCACCACCGAGAGCGAGCTGGCCAGGCTGAACCGTGACCCTCGGGAGCGGTTGCCGGTGACTCCGATCATGGGCAGGTTCCTGGCCGCGGTGATCGACGCGGCGAGTCTGACGGGCGGTCTGGTCGACGCGACGATGCTCGACGAGATCGAGCAGGCCGGCTACAAGTCCGACCGTCTGCGGGCATCGCTCGCGCTGCCGCTAGCCCTCGCGCTCGCCCCCCCGCGCTGGCCCGGCGGCCCGGCTCCGGACGAGCGGTGGCGTCAGCTCGTGCTGGACCGCGATGCGTGCGAGGTGAGCCGTCCGCCGGGGTTACACGTCGACGGCGGCGGGATCGTCATGGGCCTGTGCGCGGATCTGCTCGGCGAGCGGCTCGACGAGCACGACGGTTACGTGGTCGACTGCGAAGGCGATCTTCGGGTCGGCGGCACCGCCGGCGTCGAACGGACGGTCGAGGTGACTGCGCCGTTCGATGGCAGCGTGCTGCACGAGTTCGCCGTCGTAGACGGCGCGGTCGCGACCAGCAGCATCACGAAGCGGAGCTGGCTCGACGGCGGCAGACCGGCCCATCACCTGCTGGACCCGGCGACCGGGCGGCCGGCTTACACCGGCGTCGTCCAGGTCACGGCGCTGGCGCCGACCGCGTCCGAGGGGGAGGCGCTGGCCAAGGCGGCGCTGCTGAGCGGGCCGGACGGTGCGGCCGCGTGGCTGCAGCACGGCGGCTTGATCGTGTTCGACGATCTCTCGCACGCCGTGATCGCGCCGCCCGCATAGCCGGCTACGCGCCCGGGCGATCGATATATGGTCTGGAGCGTGGACCGCTACCTGGAGGTCAACCGCGCCAGCTGGGACGAACGTGCTCCCGCCCACGCGGCTTCTCCCGGCTATTCGCTGGCGAGCTTCGTCGAGGACCCGGAATTCGTGAGTCACGTGGTGCGATTCGACCTCCCCCGGCTCGGCGACATCGGCGGTCGGCGGGGCGTCCATCTTCAGTGCCACATCGGAACGGACACGATCTCGCTGGCGCGGCTCGGTGCGCGGATGACAGGCCTTGACCTTTCCCCGGCGTCGCTGGCGCAGGCCCGCCGGCTCGCGGACCTGGTCGGGGCAGATGTGGAATTCGTCGAGGCGGCTGTCTATGACGCGCCGGAGGCTCTGGGCCGGGGTAGGTTCGACCTCGTGTTCACCGGCATCGGGGCGTTGTGCTGGCTGCCTTCGATCCGCCGCTGGGCCGAGGTCGTCGCCGAGCTGCTCGTGCCGGGAGGGCGGCTGTTCATCCGCGAGGGCCACCCGATGCTGTGGGGGCTCGAGGATGGCCGCGCCGACGGTCTGCTGGTCGCTCACTATCCGTACTTCGAGCGCGACGAGCCGATCGTCGAGGAGGTCGACGGGACGTACGTCGCAACCGACGCGAGCTTCGAGCACAACCTCACTCATACCTGGAACCATGGCCTCGGCGAGCTCGTCACCGCACTGCTCGATGCCGGGATGGAGATCACGAGCCTGGTCGAGCACGACAGCGTGCCGTGGGAGGCGCTACCTGGTCAGATGCAGCAGGACGAACTCGGCGAGTGGCGCCTACGCGACAGGCCCTGGCGGCTGGCGCACAGTTACACGCTGCAAGCGATCAAGGCTTCCCGCGGTTGAGCTCGAGCTTCATCCGTGCAATCTGGGCGTCGATGGACCCACCTGAGCTCAGCTCGCGAAGCCGGCGGTCGATGTCATCCTCGCCCGCGCCGATCTCCGCGAACGTTCCCGCGCTCTCCAGCTCCTGCGTCACACCGGCCCGCAGGTTCATGTCCTCGAGCTTGCCCCTGGTTCGCTCGAGCGTAAGCCCGGCTTCGCGTAGCTGCGAGGAAAGACCCGCCACCGCCTCTGAGATGGTGACGCGCGCCTTCGCGGCCGCATACTGCGCCTTCGTGACCTCCTTGCGATAGCGGAAGCGCTCGACCCCCGCCCGGGCCTCGCGCCCGTACGCGACCATCTGCGCCTGCCGGCGCTCCAACTCCGACACCTGCCGGCCGAGATCGACGAGCTCCAGTCCGAGGAGCCGCCTGCGCTCGAGCGCCTGACGGGCGAGGTCCTCCCGGCCGAGCTCGAGCGCCCTGCGGGCACTGGACTCAAGCTTCACGAATTGGTCCTGCCGGCGGTCGCGCTGATGCACGAGTCGCATCTTCGCGGTAGCGAGCTGGGCCACATCCCTGCGCATGCCGTAAAGCTGCTCGATCTGCCGTTCATAGCTGTAATCGAGGATTTCAGCGGGATCCTCGGCGTTGTCAAGCAGCCTTGAGAACTTCGCCTTGAAGCTGAAAGTCAGTCGCTCGAACATTGAGATCGGCGCAAACGTTATCGGCACATCAATGAACCGGCTCCGCGCAGGAGCGACCGGATCTGCTTGGCTTGCTCGCGTGAATGAGACGGCGGGCGCCGCGGCATCGAGCTCACGCGCAGGGGGCCCGCCCGATGGGCGGCCCTAGCCCACGCGGAGAGCAGTACGGTTAGCCCTACCACCCAAGATTCCGGCTGACCGGCTGGTCAGGACGCTGGGCGGCGTTCAGACTCCGGCCACATGAACTCCAGCGATCACGGACCAGCATCGCCGGCCGCCCGTGCCGTCGACCTGACCAAGACGTACGGAAAGGGCGACGCCGCGGTCCACGCGCTGGACGCCGTGAACGTCGAGTTCGAGCGTGGTCGCTTCACCGCCGTGATGGGCCCGTCGGGGTCGGGCAAGTCGACGCTGATGCACTGTATGGCGGGGCTGGATGTCCCGACCTCGGGCCGTGCGTTCGTGGGCGAGGAGGAGATCGGGCTGCTCGATGATGCCGGCCTGACCGGTATGCGCAGGGACCGGATCGGGTTCGTGTTCCAGTCGTTCAACCTCGTTCCGACGCTGACGGCGGCCGAGAACATCACGCTTCCCGTCGACCTCGCCGGGGCCGAGCTCGACCAGGAGTGGTTCGACTATCTCGTCAAGCAGCTAGGGATCGCTGACCGGTTGTCCCACCGACCGAGCGAGATGTCCGGTGGCCAGCAGCAACGGATCGCATGCGCTCGGGCGCTGATCCGGCGCCCCGAGCTGATCTTCGCGGATGAGCCGACGGGCAATCTCGATTCGACCTCGTCCGCCGAGCTGCTGGACTTCCTCCGGCGGTCGGTGGCCGAGCACGGCCAGTCGATCGTGATGGTCACCCACGACCCGCGGGGGGCGGCCTACTCCGATCGAGTGGTGTTCCTGGCCGACGGGAAGGTGGTGGGCGAGCAAGACTCACCGACTGCCGAATCGGTTGTGGCGCAGATGATGACGCTGGGGAAATAGCAGATGTGGAAAGTCACGGTCAAGGGTCTGCTCGCGCGCAAGCTGCGGCTCGGTCTCACCGCTCTGGCGATCGTGCTGGGGGTGACGTTCGTGACGGGGACGCTGGTCCTCACTGACACCCTCAACCAGACCTTCGACAACCTGGTCGGCACCGCCTACCAGCACATCAACTTCCAGATCCGCGGCAAGGCGGCCTTTAGCACCAATAGCGTCAGCGGCAAGGGCGCCCGCAAGCCGATCCCCGAGTCGATCGCCACTGCCGTTCGCCGCCTGCCCGGAGTCGCGGATGCGGACGGGTCGGTCGAGGGCTACGCACAGTTCGTCTCAGGCGGCAACGCGATCGGCAGCGCCCCGTCGGCGCTCGGCTTCTCGTTCGACCCCAATCGCCGGCTGTCATCGTTGCGGCTGGTACAGGGCAGGGCCCCATCCACCGCCGAGGACTTGGTGATGGACAAGGGGACGGCCACCAAGTACCACTTCAAGGTCGGCGACCGGGTGCGCGTGGTGCTGGGAAGGTCGGCGCCCAAGTGGTTCACGATCTCGGGCATCGTGACCTTCGGCACCGCCGATAATCTGGCGGGAGCGACGCTGGCCGGCTTCGACCTGCCGACGGCACAGGACTTGTTCGACACGCGTGGGCAGTACGACACCATCGACGTCCTGGCCAAGCCGGGGGCGGACAACGTCCGCTTGCAGCGGACGATCGCCAGGATCCTCCCGGCGGACGTCGAGGTGGTCAGCGGTCAAACCGTCGTCAACGAGCTCTCAAACGCGATCAGCAACGCGCTTTCCTTCCTCTCCACGGCGCTGCTGGTGTTCGCACTGATCTCGCTCTTCGTCGGCGCGTTCACGATCTTCAACACCTTCTCGATCACGGTCGGCCAGCGGACCCGCGAGCTCGCTCTCCTGCGGGTGGTGGGAGCGAGCCGGCGCCAGGTCTTCCGGTCGGTGCTGGCCGAGGCCGCGATCGTGGGAGTGGCCGCCTCCCTGGTCGGACTGGGACTCGGAGTGCTGGCCGCGGTCGCCCTCAAGGCGCTGCTGGGGGCGTTCGGCGTCACGCTGCCGCCGGCGCCGCTGGTCTTCGCAGCCCGCACGGCAGTGATCGCGATGGCGGTGGGCGTCGGCGTGACCGTGATCTCGGCGATCGCCCCCGCCCGTCGCGCCGTCCGGATCCCACCGGTCGCCGCACTGGTCGAGAACCACGAAGACGAGGGGGACTCGCTGCGACGCCGGATGACCATCGGCGGCGCCGTCGCCGTAGGCGGCGTCGCCGCCCTGGTGGCCGGGTTGGCTGCGTCCGCGATCGCGCTCGTCGGCGTCGGCGCGCTGGCGATGTTCGTGGGCGCCGGGATGCTCGCACCGATCGTGGCCGAGCCCTTGGCCGGCTTCCTCGGACGCCCACTCGCCGCCCTGCTCGGCATCCCAGGCCGGTTGGGCCGGGAGAACTCGATGCGCTCGCCGCGTCGCACCGCCCAAACCGCCGCCGCGCTGATGGTCGGCATGGCACTCGTCTCGGCGATCGCCGTCCTCGGGGCGTCGCTGTCATTGTCGGCGAAGACCAACGTCGATAACGCCGTCACCGCCGACGACATCATCACCGGGCCGAACTCCGGTTTCAGCACCTCGGTCGCCCCAGCCGTGTCCCGGATCCCGGGCGTGGCGGTGGTCACGAGCGTCTACCACGGACAGTTCGAGCTTCGAGGCGCGCTATCGGGCGTCGACGGCGTGACCACGGCCGACCTCCCCCGCACCGTCCACCTGGCGATCACCGCCGGGAGTGCCGCCCCCGCGCTGGCCACGGACGAGCTGCTGGTCGACACGACCACGGCGAGCGCCGACCACCTGTCGGTGGGCTCGATCGTGCCCGTCACCTTCGCCCAGACGGGGGCCTCGACGATCAGGGTCGGCGGGATCTTCAAGGCCAACCCGCTGATCGGCAGCTACGTGGTCGGCGCCGACTTCTTCCGCTCCCATTTCCATGACCCGCTGCCCGTGGCCGTCCTGGTCGCGGTGCACCCCGGCGCCGACCACGTCGAAAGCGCAATCAACCGGTACCTGAACGTTTACCCGAACGTCGGGGTCCAGTCCCGCGCACAGTTCGAGCAGTCCCAGATCAACACGGTCAACGAGGAGCTCGGACTTGTCTACGTGCTCCTCGCGCTGGCCGTCGCGATCGCCCTGATCGGGATCGTCAACACCTTGATGCTGTCGGTGTTCGAGCGCACCCATGAGATCGGCCTGCTCCGTGCCGTGGGGATGAAGCGCCGTCAGGTCCGGGCGATGATCCGCTCGGAGGCCGTGATCATCAGCCTCTTCGGCGCCGTCATCGGGGTGATCATCGGAACTGGATTGGGAGTCGCCTTCGCGGCGTCGCTGGGACAGCAGGGCATCACCGAGATCTCCGTCCCCTTCGCTGAGCTGGTCGGGTTCCTGATCCTCTCCGCTCTGCTCGGCCTCGGCGCTGCGAGCTGGCCGGCCCGCCGCGCCGCCAAGCTCGACGTGCTGGCCGCGATCGCGGCCGATTGACGCGACAATCGGTTGCGATGAAAGCGAAGTTGTCCGTGATCGCGGGTGCCGGAGTGCCGGCGGGCGCCGGCGCGGCGTGGCTGGCGGCGCACCAGCCTCCCGGCCGGCCGACGGAGCCCGGCGCCTTGCTGACGCTGCTGGTGGGCGTGTCGCTGCTTGCGAGCGGGCTTGCGTCGTGGCGAGCGCGGCCGGAGAACCGGATCGGCCAGGTCATGGTGTTCACCGGCTTTGCCTGGTTTGCCGCGCAGCTGACAGAGGCGTCAGCACCCTGGCTGAACACGATCGGGTTGGCCGTGCAGTCGGTGTGGATCCTCGGGTTGGTTTATCTGCTGCTCTCGTTTCCGTCCGGACGGCTGCAGGGTCGACTCGACCGCGCGCTGGTCATGATCGGGCTCATCGCGGGAGTCGGCCTCGAGCTGCTGGCGATGCTGTACGGCAATAAGGCCGGGCTGCACTGCCCGGGCTGTGCCAACAATGTCCTACAGGTGGTTCATGACAATCGCAAGGCCCGAGGCTGGATCAACCTCCAGCACCTGGTCGCGATCCCACTCCTCGTGACCGTGGTCGTATTGCTCGTCCAGCGCTGGCTCGGGGCGAGCGCAGCACAGCGGCGCGCGGTCGCGCCGGTGCTCGTGGCTGGGTGCGCGACGCTGGCGGCGCTCACTTCGACCGTTGTACTTGACCTGTTCGGCGACCCGCTCGGCGCGCTCCCCGCGAACGTGTACTTCACCCTGATGGCGACCGTGCCGGTTGCGGTGTTGTTCGTGTTCCTGCAACGGCAGCTCGCGCGCGGCATGGTCGCCGGGCTGGTGGTCGAGCTCGGCGAGCCGAGCGCGTCGCGCGATCTCCGAGAAGCGCTCGCCCGGGCGCTGGGCGACCCGTCGCTCGAGCTCGCCTTCTGGTTCCCGCCCGAGAACAGGTACGTGGACGGCGACGGGACACCCGTCAAGCTACCGGACGACGACAGCGGCCGGCGCTCGACGTTCGTCGAGCGCGACGGACAGCCGATCGCCGTGCTGCTGCACGATCCGGTGCTGGAGCACAACGCCGGGCTGGTCCAGTCAGTTTGCGCGGCCGCGAGCCTGGCGCTCGAGAACGAGCGCCTGCAGGCCGAGCTGCGCGCTCGGCTGTTCGAGCTTCAGGCATCGCGCGCCAGGCTGGTCGACGCGACGGACGCCGAGCGGCGGCGGATCGAGCGCGACCTCCACGACGGCACCCAGCAGCGGCTCGTCTCGATCGCGATGTCGCTGGGCTTGCTGGAGACGAAGCTGCCCGAACAGGCGCAGGCCGCGCGGCCGCTGGTGCGCGAGACGCGCGAAGCGCTGGCGCTCGCACTCGCGGAGCTGCGCGAGCTGACCCACGGCATCAACCCCCCGCTGCTCACCGAGCGCGGGCTCCCGGCGGCGCTCGACGAGCTATGCCGCCGGGCCGGGCTGCCGACACATCTTGATCTGGCGCTCGATCGGCGTCTTCCCGACCAGATCGAGAGTGCCGCCTACTTCATGGCCAGTGAGGCGCTGACGAACGCCGCCAAGCACTCACACGGCAGCGAGGTCCGGGTGAGCGTCTCCTTCGCCGGCCACAGCCTGACCTTGGAGGTTGCCGACGACGGCATCGGCGGCGCCGCGACCACCAGCGGCTCGGGACTGCGCGGGCTCGCCGACCGGATCGAGGCGCTCGGCGGGCGATTCACCGTCTCGAGCCCGCCCGGTCGCGGCACCACGCTGCGAGCCGAGATCCCATGCGCGTAGCGCTGGCCGACGACTCCTTGCTCCTACGCGAGGGCCTCTCCCGCCTGCTCGTAGAAGTAGGCTTCGACGTGGTCGGGCTCGCCGCGGACGCCGATTCGCTACTCGAGCTGGTAGAGCGCACCCGCCCCGAGGTCGCCATCATCGACATCCGGATGCCGCCGACGTACACCGACGAGGGGTTGCGCGCCGCCAAGGTCATCCGTCAGCGGTGGCCGGCGATCGGACTGCTCGTTCTCTCCCAGCACGTCAACGCCCGCTACGCGATCGAGCTGCTCTCGGCAGGGACCGACGGCATCGGCTACATGCTCAAGGAGCGCGTGTCCGACCTCGACGAGCTCGCGTCGAGTGTCACCAGGGTCGGGCATGGAGGCTCGGTGCTCGACCAGGCAGTCGTCGGCGAGCTCGTCGGCCGCCGCCGACAGGCGGACAACCCGCTCGAGCACCTGACCGATCGCGAACGGGAGGTGCTCGCGCTGATCGCCGAAGGGCGCTCGAACCGGGCGATCGCCGAGCGCCTGTTCGTCACCGACCACACCGTCGAGAAGCACGTCAAGAACATCTTCGGCACGCTCTGCCTCCCACAATCCCCCGACGACCACAGACGCGTGCTCGCAGTCATCACCTACCTGAACTCGCAGTAGCCGAGGAGATCGATGAGTTTCAAGGCGCCTGGCGATCTAATCGGTTGTGTTCAAACCCTAAGGAGGATCTCGTGCCCAGCACCAGGACTCGCATCAGCAAGATCAACACGGTGGTCGTTCCGGTCTCCGATCAGGACCGCGCCATCGAGTTCTACGTCGAGACGCTCGGTTTCGAGAAGCGCACCGATGTGCCGTTCGGCAACGGCTATCGCTGGGTCGAGGTCGCGCCTGCAGATGCGGTGACCACGATCGCGATCGTCCCGCCGCCACCCGGCAAGCCAACGGGCAACGTGGAGACCGGCATCGCCCTCCAGACCGACGACGTCGACGCCGACCACGCGGACCTGAAAGCCCGCGGGGTGGACGTTGACCCCGAGGTCAGCCGCATGGGTGGCCCGGTCCCGCCGATGTTCTGGTTCCGCGATCCGGACGGCAACACGCTGCTCGTCGTCGAGGGCAGCTAAGGGCTCGCCCGCACCGGGCTCGGGCTCGGGGTCTGCGCCGAGCCCGAACCCGAGCACCGCGGCGGGGTTGTACCGCGACTGTAGAAACCGTCCGCCGCTTCGGCAACGATGCGGCAGTGACGCCCGCGAACCTTCACAGCTTCTTCGCGGCGTCCGCCAGCGTCGCCGGCGCGCTGATCGGCCTGCTGTTCGTCGCGATCACGGTGGCTCAGGAGCGGCTCGCCGCACAGGACGCCGCACAGGCCCACCGGGTGCGGGCGTCGGCTGCCCTGACCGCGTTCACCAACGCGCTGGCGGTGTCGCTGTTCGCGCTGATACCCGGTGAGCAGGTCGGCTGGACCGCATTCGTCGTGGCGCTGGTGGGATTGCTGTTCGTCGGCGCGTCAGTTCTTTCGCTGGTTCGCGTGCGCAAATCGCAACCGGGCGAGCTGCGCGACGCTCTGTTCCTCGTGGGCCTCGCGGTCACGTTCGGTCTTCAGCTCTGGTTCGGGCTGCGGGTGATTCTCCGCGCCGGCGACGCTGACGCGGTCGAGGCGATCGCCGTGCTCGTGGCCGTCTGCTTCCTGATCGGAATCGGCCGCTCCTGGGAGCTGATCGGCGGACCGTCGATCGCCTTGCGCAGCGAGCTCGGCGCGATCCTGCGGGGCGGCGAGGACGAGCCTGACGGGACCGGTTAGCTGGGCCCCGCGTTCGCGCCAAGGTGGTTCAGCCATCTGCGCATGCTCCGACCCGCCGGCGTTATCTGACCCTCCTCGTAGCCCGTCGTCGCAACCGCGAGCGTGATCCCGTTCGGGGTCGACCAGCCGTACTCGATGCCGGTGCCGGACGCGGCGAAGTGCGCGATCGCCTCTCCCCGCTGCAGGATGCTGCCTGGCCGCGCAAGGGCGGTGATCTGCTCTGCGACGTACTGCACAAGGCCCGCCTGCCTGCCGTTCAGGAGCTCGAAGTACACGAGCGGCTGACCGGCGTACCAGTCCGGGATCACATCCAGAATCTTGACCGGGCAGGGCGCAAGGATCGGCGCCCCAACCGGAAGTGTCGCGTCGACGCCCTGGTCGGTGCGCTCCCAGCGGTTGACGTACTGGAGCGGGTCGATGTACGTCGCGTTCGTTATGCGCTCGGCGACGATCTCCAGCCGCAGCTCGTGCTTGACCTGAGATAGCGGTACCGCATGCGCGCTCGGGTCACCGACGGAATCCCCGAGCGGTCCCGACACCGCCTGCACGCCCGCGGCCGGTTCGATCACCTGGGGTCGGGCTCCCGGAATCCCGCCGGCCGGCGTTCCGCCGGCGGCACCTGTCCCGCCGCACCCGGCGAGACTGAGCACGACGGTCACGAGCGCGGCGCGGCGCACCACCGCGCGGGAGCTTCCGTGACGTGTCGTTGCTTTCGAAGAAGGGCCTACGGCGGTCAAGTTTCGTTCCGTCAACCCGGACGGCCGTCCGGCACCGGCAGACGCTAACAGGAGCTCCCGAGGCCCGGCGCCGGCACCGGGCTGCCGCTACCGCTTCTCGCGCCAGACGCGCTCAAATGGGAGGCGCCAGGCGTGTGGAGCGATCAGCTGATGGATCGCGTTTGGCCCCCAGCTGCCGGGCGCGTACGGTTTCACCGCCGGTGGGTCCTCGAGCAGCAGAGCAGAACGCTCCCACAGGCTCTCGATCCCCTCCGCGGTCGTGAACAAGGTGTGGTCGCCGCGCATCGTGTCGAGGAGAAGTCGCTCGTAGGCTTCGAGGACGTCCATCGCTCCCTCGGTCTCGCTGGTGGCGAACTGCATGCTCATCTTGTCGAGCCGCATGCCGGGTCCGGGTCGCTTGCCGTAGAACGAAAGCGACAGCCTCGAAGCGTCTGCCAGGTCGAACGTGAGGTGGTCCGGGCCCTGCGAACCGACGCCGGAGCCCATCGGAAACATGCTCTTCGGTGCTTCGCGGAAGGCGATCGAAACGATCCGCTGCCCTTCGGCCATCCGCTTGCCCGTGCGCAGATAGAACGGCACTCCAGCCCACCGCCAGTTGTCGATTTCACACTTCAGCGCGATGAAGGTTTCGGTGTCCGAGTGCGCTGATACGCCGGCCTCGCCGCGGTAGCCGTCGTACTGGCCGCGCACGACATTCCTCGGATCGATTGGCAGCAGCGACCTGAAGACTTTGTTCTTCTCCTCACTGATCGCCCGAGGCTCCAGAGCCGTGGGCGGTTCAATCGCTACGAACGCCAGCACCTGCAGCAGATGGGTGACCACCATGTCCTTGTAGGCACCCGTCGACTCGTAGAACTCAACCCTCGTATCGAGTCCCAGAGTCTCAGGGATATCGATCTGCACGTGATCGATGAAATTGCGGCTCCAGATCGGCTCGAAGAGGCCATTGGCAAACCGGAAGGCGAGAATATTCTGGGCCGGCTCCTTGCCAAGGAAATGGTCGATGCGAAAGATCTGCCTCTCGGTGAACGTTTCGTGCAGTTGGGCGTTCAGCATGACCGCACTGTCCAAGTCGCTGCCGAACGGCTTCTCCATGATGACGCGTGAACGCGGCACAAGCTGGGCTGACCTGAGCATCTGGATCACCTCAAGTGCCGCCTTCGGTGGAACGCTCAGGTAATGAAGGCGACTGGCTTTGTCGCCCAACACCCGCTCGGCTTCGGACACCGCCTGAGCGAGCGCCTCCGGACCCGCGCTCTGCCCAACATAATGGAGCTTCTCGGCAAACCTCGCCCACTGCTCGTCGCTCATTGCCCCGGTGCCGAACTCATCCACCGCACTACGAGCGAACGCTCGGAAGGAGTCGTCGTCGTGCTCCTCGAGTGAGGTTCCGACGATCTGGACATCCGGCGCGAGCGCAGATAATGACAAGCGGGTCAACCCCGGCAGCAGCTTCCGGCGCGCAAGGTCCCCGGTCGCACCGAACAGCACCACGACGTGAGGAGCGATCGGCTCCCGCCCGGCGCGCGAGCGGCGCGAGCCAGGACCGGGGTAGGCGATGTTCTCCTCGTTCGCTATGGCCACACTGGAAATCATGCCAGCTTCCTGCGTCGGCGGACAAGCGCGCGCTGCCGACTTGACGGACGCGGTACGCTTTGGTTGAGGGCATCGGCTCTTGAGGTTCGCCTGTGTGGCGAGCAGCGGGACGTGACTTCTTCGGGTTCATATAACCAGGAGGTTTGGACGTCCCAGTTTCTGATGCTTGCCGCTGTCATGACCCGCCCCGGTCTGATGCGCGGCTAGGCTCCCGTTACCGCGGGAGCAGTCGAACCATCGGAGCGCAGAACACCATCCGCCGGCTTCATGCTGCGTGTGTGGCGCGTTTCCAGCGAGCCGGGGCCCAACCCCTCTCGGCCCCGGCTCGTTCGGTTCGCTGCACAGGACGCCGCGTTCGTCACCTGAGGACCTGAGCAGTCAGTCGCTGCGACCATCCAGCAGCTGTCTGTCAGCGCGTGCGATCAGCTCGGTCGCCGTCTCGTCAGGTTTGAGTTCGGCGAAGCCGGTCCGGATCGCGCCCGGACCGGACCTTTCAGCCAGCGCGGCGTCTACCTGGCTGAAGCGCTCGCGCGCGTCAGCCAGAGTCATGCTCGGCATCGCGCATAGGAACTCATCGCCACCGAGACGGATGACCAGGTCGTAGGAGCGCAGATGAACCTTGATCAGCGCGATGACACTCTTCAGCAACTCGTCGCCGGTCGCATGGCCTGCGGTGTCGTTAAGGGTCTTCAGCCCGATGACATCGAGGTACACAACCACGAGCTGTCCGGCGGTGCGGCGGCAGCGGTCCAGTTCGTGTTCGAGGTCGGTGAGCCCCGCCGCCCTGGTGCGTGCGCCGGTTAGCTCGTCGATCGCGGCGAGCGCGAGGGCGCGAGCAAGCGCCTCCCGGTCCGCGTGTGCTTGCGTACGCTCACGAGCGGCCTGTTCGCGATCGCGCGCTGCGACCTGGCGGTCCGCGGCGGCCAATGCCCGATGCTCCGCGGCTTTGTCGCGGTAGCGCGCGGCGCGCGCGCGTTGCTCATCGGCGGGCGGCGCGGTCTCCTTGTCAGTGATCATGCTCGCATCGGCCACGCGATCCTGAGCGGCGTCGAACTGTGCCATCTGTCGGTCCCGCTCCGCAGCAGCCCGATCGCGCGCGAACGCCGCGAGATCGCGAGCGTGCGCGAGCGCGTCACGCTGGTCGGCCACGTCGAGACGGGCCTCGGCGGCGTGTTCGCGCCGACCGGCGATCTGTTCGCGCCAGAGCGCGGTCCGCATGCGGACGTCACGACTGGCGTCGTGCGTGCGCGGGCTGCCACCGGCTGCAAGGTCACGATCGCTGGCCACTTGATCTTGGTCGGCAGCCACCTGATCGGAGTCGGCGCTTGCCTGATCGCTGTCAGCGCTCGTCTGATCGGCATCTGCGAGCGTCTGGTCGCTGTCCGCGAGCGTTTGCTCCCGGTCGCTGCGCGACTGCTCATCCTCGTGCGCCACGGAGAACGACGGCTGCGACGGCTGAGGGCGTAGATGCGTCACCCCGGCGCGACGGGCGTCGCCGTTGCTGGCTGCTTCTGGCGGGTCGCTGGGGGTCTGGCGGGTCGTAGCGGCGCTTTCGTCGTAGCTGTTGATGGTCTCGGTCTTCGGACCGGCTCAGCCGTGGCTCGCCCGCGCGGTAGCCACCTCCGCCGAGGGCACGACGATCACCGTGCGATCGGCGTGGTGGATCAAGCCTTGGGAGACGCTCCCGAGCAGGAGTGACTTGACGCCGGTATGTCCGCGCGAGCCAACGACGATCGCGGTCGCATCGACCTCGCTTGCCTCCTCGAGGATCGCGTCGACGGTGTTCGTGACCTGCGCGCGCGTGTGTGGCCGCGCGTCCAGGCCCGCGTGGCGAGCGAGCTCTGCGCCCTCCTCGGCCTGGGTTTCCGCAGCCGTGCGGTTGGCCGAGTCGTCCTCGACGTTCACCATCCCCACTGTCGGTCCGAAGAAGGAGCTGTCGGCGAGCACCTCAACGAACGGCTCCCAAACCGTGAGTACGGCGACGGGCTGTCCGCTTAGCAGTTTGCCGGCCTGTTCAATCGCTGCGCGGGCGGCGTCGGAGCCGTCGTAGCAAAGCAGGATCATCGCGCGGCCTTGCTTCTACAAACGCGGGGCATAACGACCTCCAGGGTTAGTTAGACACCTCGGAAGTCAGGTCGTGCCGCTCGCTCAGGAGCCAACGTCACGGTGCATGCCCTCGACAGCTCACCGTAGCAGACGGTCCCTACCGGTCAGGCGTCAGGCTGCGGCAGGTGGCTCGACATGGGGGATCTCGTGGACGTCGACGAGGTCCGTCGGCGCGAGGATGAACACCTCGCACATCATGTCGGGATGTTGCTGGTTGCCGCTCATGAAGCCGATCACCTGCCGACCGGTTGCGTGCTGGATCACGCTCTCGAAGCGCTCACGCATCAGCTCTTGGAACTCGACCCGCTGCTGGATGACCGCGGCCGTGCGGCCGCCCTCGAGGAGCGTCTGCTCTACCCGAGAGAAGCCGCCGCGCAGCACGCACACCACCAGGTCGTCCTCGTAGTAGGACTTCGTGCGAGTAGGCCCGCGACCGTAGAACTCCTTCAGCAGCGCGACCATGCCGTCGGAGATCGCGGTCAGCACATCGCGGGACGGGGGCTTGGTCTGGATCTCGGGTGCCGGCATGGCGACGGCGGTTTGCTCGGGAGGCAGAGAATGTAATCGTAGTCGGGACCAGCGCTATGGTGTGTAGTTCGCTCGTCGGGTTCTCGCCCTTCGCCTCGCGCGCGAATCTGCCTCGGAGGACGAGAGAGAAGCCGCCATGCCGGGTTCCGACGCTCCGCTGAGCGGCGAGCAGCTACTCGCCGCGGTGACCGACTCGATGGTCGCGTTCCATCAGCGCTACCACCACCGAGCGCCGGTGACGGCCAAGACGCTGCTGCTCGGAGACGAGGTGCTCGTATGCGTGCTCGGGGGTGTTTACACCGACGTCGAGAAGACGATGATCGAGCTGCAACGCACAGTTGTCGTCCAGGAAACCCGGAGCGCGTTCCAGACCGCTATGCAACACAAGCTCATCAAGTCCGTCGAGAGCCTGTCAGGCCGCGCCGTGCTGACGTTCATCTCCAATCACCACGTCGGACCCGACATGGAAATCGAACTATTCATCCTCGCACCGGTGCCCGGTGGCACCGTTACGTCGACGGCCACCAGGAACTGACTTCGCTTGAGGCGATCGCCCGGCGGTGTCGAGCGCCAGCGTCGCGATCGTTGTCACGTCAGGATGCGGAGGCGATGAGCTCGGTCCGCAACCTCGTCAACATGAACAGCGTCCGCAAGGGCTACGGAACCCGCACGGTGCTGGATGCGGTCACGCTCGGGGTCTCGGCCGGTGAACGGATCGGCGTGGTCGGGCGCAACGGCGAGGGCAAGTCAACCCTGTTGCGGCTGATCGCCGGCGTTGAGGAAGCGGACGGGGGCGCGGTGACGCGCCTCGGCGGCCTGGGGATGGCGATGCTCGCCCAGGGTGATGATCTGAGCGCGGACCGCAGCATTCGCGAGGAGCTCGTGGGAGAACGAGCCGAGCACGAGTGGGCCGGCGACCGGGCGTTCCGCGAGGTCCTCGACGGGCTGTTGGGCGGCGTCGCGCTGAGCCGGTTCCAGGACGGTCTGGAAACTGCGATCGGGACGCTGTCCGGCGGTGAGCGACGCCGCGTCGCGCTCGCGCGGCTGCTCCTCGACTCCCCCGAGGTGCTGCTGCTCGACGAGCCGACCAACCATCTCGACGTGGAGGCGATCGCCTGGCTGGCCGGCCATCTGGCGGCACGGCGGGGTGCGATGCTCGTCGTGACCCACGATCGCTGGTTCCTCGACTCTGTGTGCACCGCCACATGGGAGGTCGCCGACGGCGTCATCCACCAGTACGAGGGCGGGTATGCAGCGTATGTCCTGGCCCGCGCCGAGCGCGACCGGCAGCAGACTGCGCGAGCGGATCGGCGGCGCCAGCTTCTGCGCAAGGAGCTCGCGTGGCTGCGTCGGGGGCCACCCGCGCGGACGGCGAAACCGAAGTTCCGTATCGATGCCGCCAACGCGCTGATCGCCGACGAGCCGCAGGTTCGCGACCGCACCGAACTGCTTCGGTTCGCCGCCGCGCGCCTCGGGGACAAGGTCCTCGAGGCGATCGAGGTCTCGCTTGCCTTCGACGGCGACACCGTGCTGGACGGGGTGACATGGCGGCTCGGACCGGGCGATCGCGTGGCCCTCGTCGGAGTCAACGGATCGGGGAAGACGAGCCTTCTGAGGATCCTCGGCGGCGAGCTGGCACCGAGCTCGGGGTCGGTCGAGCGCGGCGCGACGGTGCGAGTCGCCCACCTCTCCCAGGACACCGTCGAGATCCCCGGCGAGCTACGTGTGCTCGAGTCGCTGGAGGCGGTACGTGGGCACGCCACGCTGAGCGACGGGCAGGAGATCACTGCCGGGCTGCTGTGCGATCGCTTCGGCTTCCGGGGGGACCGCGCGCGCACGCTCGTGCGCGACCTGTCGGGCGGGGAACGGCGCCGGCTCCAGCTCATGCGCCTGCTGATGGCCGAACCCAATGTGCTCTTACTCGACGAACCGACCAACGACCTCGACATCGACACGCTCACAGCGCTCGAGGATCTGCTCGACCGCTGGCCGGGCACGTTAGTTGTGGTCAGCCACGACCGTTACTTCGTCGAACGGGTCTGCGATGACGCCTACTCGCTGACTCCAGAGGGCTCGATCCGGCACCTGCCGGGCGGGATCGACCAGTACCTGGAGCTGCACCGCGACTCGGCGGCGGGCGCCGCCACCGCTCCCAGGACCGAAATGGCGGCAGGCGCGGTGCAGCGCGCGGCGCGCAAGGAGATCCAGCGTCTCGAACGACAGCTCGACCGCCAGGCCGAGCGCGAGCGCAAGCTGAACGAGCAGATGTCGGCGAGCGCCACTGATCACGCTCGGCTGAGCCGGCTTCACGCCGAGCTCCAGGTATCGCTCGCCGAGCGCGAGCAACTCGAGGCCGCCTGGCTCGAGACGGCCGCCTCACTCGAGTCCTGACCCCGACTACCCGCTCGAACGCAGCGCCGCCGCGCGCCGGGTCTCATGACGCATGCTCGGCTCGAATGTGCGAAGCGATGCCTTGCCGTCGGCCTTGGCGGCGTACATCGCCAGATCAGCATTGCGGAGCAGATCCTCGACCCGGGCGTCAGGGACCCACAGTGCGAGTCCCATCGATGCCGTGACGTGAAGATCGCGGCCGTCGACCACGAACGGAAGGGCGAGCGAATCGAGGATCCGGCGCGTGACCACGCAGGCCTCATCTTCGTCCTCGACTAAGTCGATCAGGACGGCGAACTCGTCACCGCCGAGTCTGGCGGCGGTATCCGTCGGGCGCAGAATGCCGCCGATCCGCAGCGCAACGGCCCGCAGCATCTCGTCGCCGCGAGCGTGCCCGTGGCTGTCGTTGATCCGCTTGAAATCGTCGAGATCGAGGAACAGAACAGCGAACGCGCGTCCGCGCCGGTTTGCGATCGAGAGGGCGTGAGCGAGCCGATCCTCGAACAGTGCCCGGTTGGCAAGCCCGGTCAGCGAGTCGTGGAACGCCTGGTGGCGTAGCGCATCCTCGAGGCTCTTGCGTTCGGTGACATCGCGCATGCTGAGGACGAGACCGCCGACTGCCGAGTCGTCGAGCCTGTTTTCGACCACGGCCTCGACGGTCCGCCACCCGCCCGCGGCGTGGTTGAACCGTGCGCTAAGAGTGTGGGTTCCCCCGCGTTCCAGGCTCGCCTTGAGGAATCGCTCGACGAGCTCGACGTCATCGGCCTGGACGATCGCCGTCAGTGGCCGCCCGATCATCGCCTCGGGATCGTGGCCGAGGGCCCGCTTCATCGAGGCGGCCTGCCATTGCACCAGGAGGTCCGCTCCGATCACCGTCACGACATCTGTCGAATGCTCGATCAGTGCTCGCAGACGCGACTCGCTGCGCGTCTCGACTGCGAGCCGCTCAGCCTCGACCGCAGACGTTCTGCGCAGATACTGGAAGCGCGCCGCGATCAGCAGCAGCACGATCAGCCCCAAGGCGAGCGACAGGACGAACGCGGTCTGGGCGCTCGCCGAGGCCTGGTCAGCGACCCGGCGCTCATAGGTCGTCGTCCGAGCGGCGTCGTCGTTCAAACGATTCAGCACCGGCCCGAACTGGACTTGCTCGTCGCGGAGCAGCACGGGGAGCGATTCGGCCCTCGTAGCGGCGAGCGTCTTCAGTCCGACGGCGAGCAGGGCCACCGAATCGCGCCGGAGGGTTGCGGTCCTGGAATCCGACTCGAGTGACTGCAAGCCATGGAGTGCTGTCTTGAGCTGGTTCCACACGCTGAAGCCGCTCGTGACAAGCGCCGGGCTCAGCCTGACTCGTGGCGCGTCGGTCGCCAATGCGTCAGCGAGCGCCTGTGCTCTGATCGCGTTCAGCTGCTGGCTTGATGCCCGGATCGTCTCCACCAGCACTTGCGCCTGCCGGTGACGGTCGGCGTTCTCGCGCGCCATCTCGGCGACGCTCACCATCGCGGCAGCCACGCTGACACCGATCACGACCAAGAGCAGCTGGCGCCAGGAGCCGCCCGGACGCTTGGCGCGGACGAGCCGTCCCACCTGCGCAGTCGACTGCTGTCGCTTTCGGATCACGAGGTCCTACCCAATTCCCGAGTGCGCTGCGGCCAGCGCGCCGGCCTGCATGCCGCGGACGGCCACTGGGCGGCCGAAGTGGAAACCCTGTCCGTAGTCGACGCCGAGATCGGTGAGCAGGCAGACTGTCTGCTCGTCGCCGACGGACTCGGCGATCGTTCGCTTGCCCATCCCCGTCGCGATGCCAACGGCGGCTTTGATCAACAGGCGGTCGGTCTCGTTGGTATGGCAGCCTTTGACGAACTCGCCGTCGATCTTGAGGAAATCGAACGGGAGGTGCTTGAGGTAGTAGAAGGAGCCGTAGCCGGCGCCGAAGTCGTCCAGCGCGAAGCGGCAGCCCAGACGAGTGAGGTCGCGCGCGAACTGTCCCGCGCGGGTCATGTTGATAACCGCTGCGGTCTCGGTGACCTCGAAGATCAGGCTGTGCGGCGGAACGCCTGTGCGCTCGAGCTCACGGCTGACGAGCGCCAAGAGCTCTGGGTCGCCGATCGAGAGACCGGAGAGGTTCACCTCCAACACCAGCTCCTCGCCCTCGGCGCGGCGCGCGGCGAGGAGCGCGATCGCCTGCTCGGTGACCCAGCGGTCGATCTCGTGCACCATCCCGAGCCGCTCGGCGATGTACAGGAAGGCGCCCGGAGGGATCAGATCGCCGCGCTCATCACACATTCGCAGCAGCAGCTCGTACTGGCTCGCGCGGCCGCTGGCGAGATTCACGATCGGCTGCGCCAGCAGCGTGAACTCGCCATGCTGGAGTGCCTTCCCGATCCGGTGCGCCCACGTAACTCGGCCCGCCATCCGCGAGCCCTCCTGCTGACCGGCTTCATACAGCTCGGCGCGATCGCGCCCCGCGTTCTTCGCGTCGTACATCGCCAGGTCGGCGTTGACGAGCACATCCTCGCCGCTGATCTTCCCCTCCGACTCGAACACCGCGACCCCAGCGCTCCCCGCGAGCGCCCGCGACCCGCCACGCAGCTCAACCGTCTCCGCCCGCAACGCTTCCAGCAGGCCCTCCGCCACCATCAGCGCCTCGGGCGCGCCCGCCTGCGGCAACAGGACCGCGAACTCGTCGCCTCCCAGCCGGGCGAGGACATCCGTCTCCCGCAACCGCGCACGCAACACGTGAGCAGCCCTGACGATCGCCTCGTCACCCGAGCTGTGCCCGAGCGTGTCGTTGATGAACTTGAAATGGTCGAGGTCAAGCACGATCGCCGCTCCCGCGCCCCCGTAGCGCCCGATGCGCACCCGATGAGCCTCGAGCTCGCGTTCGAAGCTGCGGCGGTTGAGCAAGCCCGTCAAGGCGTCGTGGTCAGCGAGGTCGCGCAGCCGCTCCTCGTAGCGCCGGCGATCGGTCACGTCCTGGATCTGTGTGAGGAAGGCCGGCGCGCCACCCCCGGCTTCGGGTACCAGAGTCGACTGCAGTGCCACCCACACCGGCCGCCCTCGGGCATGAACGAGCCTCTGTTCAGAGCGCAGGCCGCCCGACTCGTCCCCCAGGACACCTGCGATCCCTCGGCCCTCCGCATCGACATCGTCGGGGTGGGTGATAGCGCCCACGCTGGTCGCCTCGAGCTCTTCGGCGCAGTAGCCGGTGATCTCGCAAAGAGCCTGGTTGACCTGAACGAAACGGCCGCTGAGATCGAGTAGCGCCATCCCGATCGGCGCGTCCGCGAACGCCCGCCGGAAGCGCTCCTCGGCCACCAGCAGCGCGAGGTCGGCGCGCTTGCGCTCGGTCACGTCCCGGATCGCCGCCGACACGAGCGTTCCCTGTTCGGTCTGCAACGGTCCGAGCGAAATCTCGACAGCGAGCTCGCGGCCGTCCTTGTGGCGGGCGCAGAGCTCTAGGCTCGCCCCCATCTCTCGAGCCTGAGGATCTGCGAAGAAGCCCTTTCGATGACCTGCGTGCGGCGCCCTGAACCGCTCCGGGATCAATCCGTCGATTGGCAGCTCGAGCAGCTCGTCGCGGGTATAGCCGAAGAGCACCGTCGCTCGCGCGTTGACCATCACGATGTTGCCCCGCTGATCGGCGATCACGATCGCGTCCGGCGCAGATTCCAACAGACCGCGGAAGAGGCGGCCGGCATCTCCCAATGCGCCGTCCCCCCAACTTAAGTCCATGGCGCCTAGATCGGCAGATATACGAGCGGACTAAAGCCCGGTGCCGCAGAAGGCCGTCAGGTCGCCGGTCACGCTGACGATGCCGAGCAGCCTGCCGCCGGCGTCGACGACGGGGACGCGCCGCGCGGCGGTCGACAACACCAGTGCTTCACCGGCGCTCGCGGGTGCTTCGGGCGCGACCGTCGGCGCGAACCTGGCGACCTCGGCAGCCGGACGCGCCGCGTCGAGGTCGCCGGCGACGTCGGCCGGCATGAGCGAGCCAACATAGCGTCCGGCGTCCGCGAGGATCGCCATCCGGCGGCTCGAGCTCGCCGCGAACCAGTCGCTCACCGCGCCGATCGTCGCGTTTGCGGGCAGCGCGGTGAAGCGCTCGTGGATCACATCCGCGACGGTCAGGCCCGCGGCGTCGCTGACTCTCGTCCGTGGCATAGGCCTGACGGTAGCAAGCTGTTGCTGCCCGCCCTCAGCGAGCGGCGTCATCATTCGGGCGGCGGGAGCTGCATGTCGAGGTAGCTCTTGGCAAGTCGCTTCGGAGCCCGCGCCAGCCACGCCTCGACGATCAGCTCTTCGAGCTCGTCGACGGCGATCGCGTCGAGGCACACGAGGATCGCCGCGTATCCGTCGAAGTGCGGCGTGGTGAAGAAGACGCCGGGATCGTCGGCGAGCAGCGCCTCTTTCGCGCCAAGGTGCTCCAGGCGCGCACCGAGGATCGCCCCCGTGGGCGCGGCATCGCCGAGGGCTCGAAGGTCGGAGGGGCGAAGCGGCCGCTCCCATACGAACCCCTTCTCACGTACGCGCCAGGAGGCGGTGCCGTGGACGACCCGTTCGCTGGTCTCCGGCAATCCGAGCGCGATCCTCCGCACGTCATCCCAGCTCGCCACGCGCTCACAGTACGCCCTGAACAGGATCGCGGGCGCGCGAGGCGAATAGCGCACCGGCGGGTAGAGATGAGTCGCCGACGAGCTGCAATGTCCAGGCAAGCACCAAATTGCGAGAGCGGATGATACGCGTGCGCAGTCGTAGAGCCCCTGCCGCGGGCGTGGTGTCGGTCGCCCTGGTCGCGGTGGCGCGGGTGGCGCGGGAGGCCCGTCCTGCCCCTAGGGTCACTTGTATTCAAGTACCGCCGGACGCGCCAGTGGCTCCCCGAGTTCCGGACTCCGGGTCCCGTCGCGTGACACCCTCGGCGGAGCCGCCGCCGCCGCCCGCGGAGCGGCCGGTGCCGGCGTTCTGGTTCGAGGGCGCGGCGGGGCGGGTGGGGCGGGCGGAGCCGGCGGAACGGGCGGAACGGGCGGAGCGGGTGGGGCGGGCGGTGCCGGCGGAGCGGGCGCCCGTCACCGCGCCGCGGGCGGCCACCGCCGCCCCCGCGCCGCCCGCGCGCGCCGCCGCGGGGCCCCCGCCGCCGGGGCCGCCCGCGCTCGCCGCCGCCACCGCGCCGCCCCCGCCGCAGGCCGCGCCGGCGATCGTGGCCGCTCCGGACCCGGAGCCCTCCCCGGCGGTTCGCGCACTCGAGACCGCGGAGACCGTTCTCGTCGAGTCGGGGCCGGTCAGCCGCCGCGAGCAGGAGAGGGACGGTTGGGGCTGGACCGAGCCATGGAGCTTCGAGGTTCCCGCTCCGACCGCGGGCGAGCTCCGGGCCGCGAGGCAGGCGCGCGAAGCCGCACGACGACCACATCGCCGCAACGCGTGGCGCCACGCCGTGATCGTGTTCGGCTTACTCGCGGTCGCGGTCAGCGTCTGGATCGCGGTGCCGCGTTCCTCGCCGGCGAGCGCGCGGCCCGCGGGCGTGATGGGCGGTTCGTTCGCGCCTCACCCGTCTGCCTTTGCCCTGCACACGATCCCGATCGCGTATCTGCACGACTACTGGCGGGTAGCCGAGGAGTACGGCCTTGACTGGACCAAGCTGGCGGCGGTAGGGCAGCTCGAGTCAGATCAGGGCCGCAGCCAGGCTCCGGGCGTCAGCCAGGGGACCAACATCGCCGGCGCCGCGGGACCCGCGCAGTTCCTCGGGAGCACGTGGGCGCGATACGGCGTCGACGCGGACGGGCACGGCACCATCAATCCGTACGACCCGGTCGACGCGATCACCGCGATGGCCGCGTACCTGAAGGCATCCGGAGCGCCGCAGCACTGGCGGGTAGCGCTCTACGCCTACAACCACTCGACCGCCTACGTACGCGCCGTGATGTCATTGCACCGTCTCTATCTCCGCCGGCACTGAGCCTCCCGTAGGCCTTTTGGCGGCAGCCGGAGATTGTGGCGACCGGTGCTGCGTGATCAGCGGCCGCTCGGCGAATCGAACGCCCCACCGCGGTATTCCGTTCCTGACTCAACGATCGAGAACGGATTGCCCCACGGATCCCGCGCGTAGAACGATCGCTCTCCCCACGGCCGGCGAGCGATCGCGCCCCTGGTCGGATCGGGCACAGCGCCTGCATCGATCGCACGCTGCCGGACGTCTTCGAGTGACTCCGTGGTGCTCAGATAGACGTGGCCGGGGTTGGGCCCAGGGAAAGCTGGGTCTCCGTCGGCGAGTGGATCCCAGCAGGCGATCAGGAAACCGTCGCAGTCGAAGTAGTGGCGCCCGCTGGTGACGCGCTCGCCCCTGACCGCAAGCAATCGCTCATAGAACGCGGTGGCCAGTTCGATATCCGCGACCGGCAGGATCACCCTGAATGGGCGCATCGACCCGCTCAGGCGCCGGCGGAGCCGGTTCGAGCTCGATTGACGATCTCCTCGTGGGTGAGATCCTCGATCCGCTGGCTGAGCATCCATTGCTGCCCGTAGGGATCGCGCAGGCGCCCTCCGCGCTCGCCGTAGAAATGATCGTCGAGCGCATAGATCACCTCAGCGCCGGCCTCCAGCGCCCGCTCCCAGGCCGCGTCTACGTTCTCCCAATAGGTCGACATGATCGCGCTGACGGTCGCGCCGGGCGCAACCGCGGGCGCAGCGTCGCCCTCCGCTTCGGTGATCGCCACGATCGAGTCGCCGATCCGCAGCTCAGCGTGGATCAGCTCGCCGCCCGGCCCGGTAAACGGGTCGCCCACCTCCTCGGCGCCGAAGGCGCGGCGATAGAACTCGATCGCGCCGGCGCCGCTGCTGACCACGAGCCTCGGCGTGACCGTGTGCAAGTGCTCGGGGATCGAGCTGACGGGCGCCGTGTCCGCCTGTGTCCTGGCCTCGCGCGCCTCGGTCTCGGCAAGGCCGGGCTGCTGATAGATTCCGAGCACGTTCCCGGCGGGGTCGCGAAACGTCGCGAACTTCTCCTCGCCTGCGGGATCGACGGGCACCACGATCTCGCCGCCTGCCTCGATCACCGCTCGGATGGCGGCGTCAGCGTCGGCGACCATGACGTAGATCATCAACCCGGGATCGGATGATGGCGGGCGGTCGGTCGAGTACCCAAGTACCACTCACCTCGTTGACTGCGTCGTCGAAGGCGATCGTGCCGTCGCCGGGCCGCCGGATGTTCCAGCCGAACGCTTGGCCGTAGAAGTCTGCTGAGCTGTCGATGTTGGTGGCCGGGATCTCGATGTAGCAGATCTTGCCGGTAGCAAACGTGGGCTGGTCCGATGTGCTCATGATCCTCCCTCGCGTCGTGGTAGCTCACTGTCTATTGTGACCTCACAGCCGACACGTAACGGACCCGTGCTGCGTTTTCCTTGACGGCGGTCAGGCATTTCGCAGCACGCGACTGAGGAGCCGCTCGGCGAGCAGGCTCGCGCGGCCGACGGTCGCGCTCCAACCGCGCAGGGACTTCGCCAGCGGAGTGTCGGCCAGCGGCGGGCGGTCCTCGGACACGGCGCGCTGCTCGGTGCCGCCGCGCAGCCGCTCGTCGGCCGTGACCCGTCCCCGCGCCGTCAGCGCGACCGCCTCGTCGTCGCGCGCGGAGGCCTTGCCCGCTTCAACCCAGGCGAAGCGGAAGGCGAGTCCGCCGGCGAGGTAGAGGACGCTGGCCATGTTCTGGGGAGTCCGGCCGGCGCGGCCGCGAGCGGCCAGCGGCAGGATCAGGCCGGCGCCGACGAGCCCTTTCGCCGCGCGGAAGAGACGGCGCGGGGTGCCATGTCTGAGCGCCTCGCCGGCGCGGCCGAGCCGCCGCTCGTTGACTGTCGAGAGCGTTAGCTCGGCGAGGATGGCGCCGGTCTCGAGGCGGGCCAGCGCCACATGGGTCGGGTGGTCCTCGGCCTGGCCGGCGGCGGCCAGCGTCAGCCGGGTGGCGGCGGCGCCGGTGGCGGTCGCGGTGGCGACGAAGATCGGGCCGAGAAAGACGCGACTGCGCGCCCACAGCGGCACTGCGGTGGTCGCGAGAAGAACGCCGGTGTATGACCCGAGGTAGGAGCTGAGCAGCGCTTCGACGGCTCCGAGACTCCGGGCCGCACACCGCGCGCCGAGCAGATCCGCGGCCACGGCTCCGGCACCAACGCCGCTGAACCCAACCAGGCACCACGCGCCCACGTTCATCGGTGAACGGGGCTTGAAGATGCGGAGCATGTTCAGGAAGCGCGCCGGGCGGCCGAGGTCGGCGATCAGCAGCACCGGCGCCGGCAGGACGGCGCCCACGGCCACCTTCCGCGCGAGTGCCGCCGAGCCCGCGTCCCCGGCCAGATCGGCGGCGAGCGCGGCGAACGCCGCCCCCGAGGCAACGCCCCCGAACCAGAAGTAGAGCGGCACCTCCCAGGTCCACACAGGCGCGTGGATGACGGGACCCTGAACGGGCTCGGGCATGGCACCCGAGCGCATCCGGCGGTTGGCCATCGCAGTCCCGCCGTCCGCGGACTCCGACGGCTCCGCGGGTCCGGCGTAGCTCGTGTCGCGCCCGAAGATGTAGGACCAGGCGGCATCACCCCACGCGGGCTTCGCGAGCGCCACCCGGCCGCCCGGCGCCGCGCGCTGCCAGGACGCCGGCTCACCTCGCGTCCCGAGCGCCGGCGTCTCGTCGCGCGCCGTGTCGTCGTGGTCTGGCCCCTCGCTCATCGCCGCCGCCGGCGTGCGGTGAGGAACGTGAGCGCGGCTCCGGCGGCGGCGAGCAGACCAGCCCCGATCGCAGCCGCCGTCGCTGCCACGAGGTTCTCCTGGATCGGCGAGTCGGCCTCGGCCGGCAGGCCGTAGCGCTCGGGCGGCTCGGTGAGCAGGAAGAACGCCCCCAGGCCTCCGGCCAGCTCGTGCTCGGGCTCGTCGCCCGCGCCATACAGGTAGGCGCCCTCGACGCCGCGCCGGTGGAGCTCGGCCACGCGTCGCTCGCCCCGATCGACGAGCTCCTCGTAAGGCCCGAACTGGATCGAGTCGGTCGGGCACGCCTTCGCGCACGCGGGCTCGAGCCCGTCCTCGAGCCTGTCGTAACAGAGCGTGCACTTCCCGGCGCGCCCGTCGATCGGGTCGCGGTCGACGACGCCGAACGGGCAGGCCGGCACGCAGTAGCCACACCCGTTGCAGACGTCGGCCTGGAGGACAACTGTCTCGTGCTCGGTGCGGATCAAGGCGCCCGTGGGGCAGGCATCGAGGCAGCCCGCGTTGGTGCAGTGCTTGCACACGTCGGACCTGAACAGCCATTGACTGCCGACGCCTTCCGCCATCGCGACGAGGTTGGGCAGCTCGCCCGCCGGCGGGATCGCCGGCAGCGCGGCGACCGCCTCCTGCTGAAGCTGCGGGGAGGGCTCGAGCAGCTCGACGAAGCGCACGTGGCGCCAGGTCGACGCCGACAGCTCCCCGGTGTGGTCGTAGGACCCGCCCTTCTTGAACTGCGATCCGTCCGCGGGGAGGTCGTTCCACTGCTTGCACGCAACCTCGCAGGCCTTGCAGCCGATGCACACCGTCGTGTCGGTGAAGAAACCCATCCGTCGCGATCCGCCGCGGTGGATCGCGAGCTCGGTCGGCGCGGCCACGGTGCCGCTCACGGTGCTTCCTCCTTCGGGGTCTCGGCGCTGGCGTCGTCCTCGTTCGGAGCCAACCCGCGCGTGGCGGAAGCGACTCCCTTCAGGCGCTCGGTCGAGGGACCGCGGCGCCGCCCGGCCCGGACGTTGCAGGTGAACGCCTTCGACTCCTGAATCGATACGTTGGGATCGCCCGAGATGGCGCCGAGGTCGTTGGTCGAGTCACCCGGGTAGCCCCCGCTGTAGCCCCAGTGCCACGGGAGTCCGATCTGGTGCACCGGTCTGCCGTCGACCCGCAACGGCCGCATCCGGTCGGTGACCAGCGCACGCGCCTCGATCTCGGCGCGGTCGGTGACGATCGTCATCCAGCCGCTGTCCTCGATCCCGTGCTCCCGGGCGAGGACGGGGTCGATCTCCGCGAACATCTCCGGCTGCAGCTCACCGAGCCACGGGAGGGTGCGGCTCATCCCGCCCGCGGTGTGGTGCTCGGTCAGCCGGAACGTGGTCGCAACGACCGGGTAGCGCGGGTCCGCGGTCGCGTGCAGCGGGTTCTCTGGACGCCGCCAGCGGATGCCGGCGGGGTCGGGGCCGAGGTCGGGATAGAGAAGATTGTGTACCGGAGATTCGATGGGCTCGTAGTGGGTCGGTAGCGGCCCGTCGAGCAGCCCGCTTGGGGAGTAGAGCCAGGCCCGGCCGTCGGCCATCATCATGAACGGGTCGTCGCCGTTGATCGCGTCCATGCCCTTGGCGTCGTCCGGCGCGCGGTAGCCGGGGGCTTTGTCAACCGGGAAGTCGGGGACGTCGTAACCGGTCCAGCGACCCCCGGCGTCGTCCCACCACACGTACTTCTTGCGCTCGCTCCAGGGGCGTCCCTGCGGGTCGGCGGAGGCCCGGTTGTAGAGGACGCGCCGATTGGCCGGCCATGCCCAGGCCCATTCGGGCGAGACGTGGCCGCCGGGGCTGTTCAGGTCGCCGGGGTCCCGGCGCCGGGCCTGGTTGACGCCGCCGGCGAAGATGCCCGCGTAGATCCAGCAACCGCACGCGGTCGAGCCGTCGCTCTTCAGCTCGGCGAAACCGGCCACGAGCCGCCCAGTCGCCACCTCGCACCCGTTGATCTCCTTCATCACCGCCTCGACGTCGGGCTCGCGCGCCGCGCCGAGCTCGGGGTAGTCCCAACGCAGGTTGGCGATCGGCCAGTCGCGCTTGCGCTCCGAGCCCGCGTAGTGGGCCATGACCCGTTTCGCCAGGTGGTGCATGAACCACAGCTCCGAGCGGGCGTCGCCCGGCGGCTCGAGTGCCTTGTCGCGGAACTGCACGAGGCGCTGGGTGTTGGTGAAGCAGCCCGCCTTCTCGACGTGCGCCGCGGCCGGCATCAGGAACACCTCCGTCTGGATGTCCTCGGGCTTCAGCTCGCCCGACTGCACCTCCGGCGAGTCGCGCCAGAATGTCGCCGTCTCGATCTCGGCGAGGTCGCGGACGACCAGCCATTTGAGCTTGGACAGCGCGCGGCGCTGAAGGCCGGCGTGCTGTGAGCCGACCGCGGGGTTCTGCCCCATCACGAAGAACCCCTCGACGCCGCCGTCGAGCATCCGCATCGTGGTCGCGAAGTGCGAGTGGTTGCCGCTGATCTTGGGGATCGCCTGGAAGCCGTAGCCGTTCTCCGCGGTGGCGGCGTCCCCGAACCAGGCCTTCAGGAACGAGACGATGTACTTGTCGAAGTTCGACCACCAGCCCCGCTCCGCGCCGCCGGTGTCGATGTAGCTCTCGAGGTCGAGCTCCTGCTCGCGCGCGCGCGGCATGTGAAGATACCCGGGGAGCAGGTCGTAGAGGGTCGGGATGTCGGTCGAGCCCTGGATCGACGCGTGGCCGCGCAGCGCCATGATCCCGCCACCGGGCCGCCCGATGTTCCCGAGCAGGAGCTGGAGGATCGACGCGGTGCGGATCATCTGCACGCCGGCGGTGTGCTGGGTCCAGCCGAGGGCGTAGCAGAAGGCGGTCGTGCGCTCGCGGCCGGAGTTCTCGGTCAGCGCTCTGGCCACGGCATCGAAATCCGCGGCCGAGATCCCGCAGATCCTCTGCACCATCTCCGGCGTGTAGCGGCTGAAGTGCCGGCGCAGGATCTGAAACACGCAGCGCTGATGCTCGAGTGTCTCGTCGCGGTGAATCTGGGCGCCGTGCATCCCCGCCCCCGTCTGCTCCTCGAACGCCTGCGAGGCGTGCTCACGCACGCCGGCGGCCGAGGCCATCTCGCCGCCCTCGTACATCCAGCTCGAGCGGTCGTAGATCCCTGTCTCGGGGTCGAAACCGGAGAACAGGCCGCCGAGATCCTCGGCGTCGCGGAAGCTCTCGTTGATGATCGTCGACGCGTTGGTGTAGTTGAGGACGTACTCCCGGAAGTAGGACTCGGTCTCGAGCACGTGGCGGATCAAGCCGCCGAGGAACGCGATATCGGTCCCAGCTCGGATGTGTACGTGATGGTCGGCGATCGCGCTGGTGCGGGAGTAGCGCGGGTCGACGTTGATGATCCGTGCTCCGCGCTCCTTGGCCTTCATCACCCAGCGAAAGCCGACCGGATGCGCTTCGGCCATCGACGAGCCCTCGATCAGTACGCAGTCGGCGTTCTGGAGGTCCTGGAGGAATCCGGTGGCGCCGCCGCGCCCGAACGATGTCCCCAGACCGGGGACCGTCGAGCTATGTCATATGCGGGCCTGGTTCTCGATCTGCACCGCCCCCATCGCGGTGTAGAGCTTCTTGATCAGGTAGTTCTCCTCGTTGTCGAGAGTCGCCCCGCCTAGGTGGGCGAACGCCAGCGTGCGGTCCACCCGCCATCCCTCATGGTCGACGTCCTGCCATCCCGCCTCTCGCGAGGCGATCACCCGCTCGGCGATCATGTCCATCGCCTGCTCGAGGTCGAGGTGTTCCCATTCGGTGGCGCCCGGACGCCGATAGCGCACCTTCGTCAGGCGGCCGGGCTGCTGGACGAGCTGGCGCGACGCGGACCCCTTCGGGCACAGCGTCCCCTGACTGATCGGCGAGCGCGGATTACCTTCGATGTCGATCAGCTTGCCCCCGCGCGTGTAGACGACCTGTCCGCAGCCGACGGCGCAGTAGGGACACACCGACTCGGTCGCCTTCAGCCCGGCTATGCGCGCGCCGGCGTGCTTCGTCACTGGCGAGACGGCGCTCGGTCCCATCCCCCAGTCCATCGCTCGCCCGACCAGCGGGAGCCGTCTCAGGGTCTCGAAGGTCGCCGGGCGCGAGCCGGGACGCGATGTCGGTCGGGCGGTCATCGGAGAAGCCTGTCTCTAGCTGTAGGTCGCCATGCGCCGAGTGAACCCCGGGTCTACCCGCCCCGCCCCACTTGCCACGGCCACTCGTCGTGCTCGGTGTCCAGCCAGCGCTGTGCGTCGGTGCGGCCGAGCTCGATCAGCTCGTCGATGAATTCTCTGCCCAGGAACAGGTAGCTGTAGAGCTCGCCATGCATCGGATTGCGCGCCGCGTCGGTGATCCGCCCGAGCAGCGCCAGGTTCGGCGAGCGCAGCATGGCCCAGAGACTCTTGTAGTGGTGCTGGTAGATGTCAAGGGCGATGCGACCGATCTTCAAGCGGTCCGACGGCGCGACAAAGATGTAGGGGATCTTGCGGCGGGGCTCGTTTGTGGCGGGATCGACGCCCTGCTCGACCGCGTCGTTGATCGCGGTCAGCATCGCGACGTCGGTTGTGAGCTGGTCGGCGAGCACGCTCAGCAGCGACGACGCGCCGTCGAAGAGGTCGGGCCTGGCTGGCGCCGGGAGATCCTTGGGGATGACCGCGGAGTTCAGACCGATCACGATGACCCGCTCGGCGCCGAGCGCGAGCGCGGGGTCCAGCGGGGCGTTCAGCCGCGACCCGCCGTCGCCGTACCAACCGCGGCAGGACGCGGGCTCCGTGACCTCGACCGCGGGGAAGATGACGGGGATCGCCCCCGATGCGAGGACGTGGACGTTGGTGAGCCGGGCTTCGACGTAGTCGATTGCGCGCTCCTCGTTGGTCGGCGGCGTCTCGCCACCCTGATGGAAGACGATCGTGCGACCGGTCTCGTAGGACGTGGCGACGACGCCCACGGCACGCAGGGGCGTCGCCGCGTCGGCGACGTTGTCTGCGATGCGCTCGAACGCGATGATCCGGTTGAGAGTCTTTCTCAGCGGCGCCGTGTCGAGCAAGCTTGGCACCGCCTTCACCGGAAGGCTCAGGAAGGTGCCGATGAAGCGCACCAGCATCATCAGCGCAGACGGCGAGAGCAGCGAGCGCATTGCGCTGCGATAGCGCAGCCCCCGCCACACTTCGATGCCGTCCGCGGCAACCTCGCTGAGCAACCGGTGTGCGTTCGCAGCCAGATACGCGCCGTTGATTCCGCCGACGCTTGTGCCGACGATGATCTCCACCCGTTCGCAGCGCTCCTCCAGGACCGGCGCCAGCACCGACAGCGCGCCCATTTCGTAGGCGCCTCGCGCCCCCCCGCCCGCAAGCACGAGCGCGATCCGCCCCGCGGAGCGCTCCTTCCCTGCTCCGGCTTGGGCGTCCGCTGCGACGACGTCCTCCTTTGAACGCGAACGGGCTCGAGAAGTAGCGGGGCGCCAGCCTAACCGACATCTCGCGGTGGCGTACGACGGGTCCGACGGCCAGAGTTCCCTGGACGCGAGCGGGGTCGTCTGGGCGACATAGGTGGTGTGGGTGCTATCGGGTTTCGTCGGTAGTCCTCGATCATGTCTGATGGGAGGGAGGACGCTTACAGGCCCTGGTCCGGGCGCCCTCCTGGCTATCTCGCCGGACGCGATCCGCACCTCGAGGGGTTCCAGATCCTGGTCGACCGAATCGGTCACGGGCTGAGCGAGCGCAGCATCGTCTACTCGAGCCATACGCAGAGCGACTGGTCCAATACCGCGATCTCGACCGTCTCAGCGACGCAGCGGCCAGACGTGCGCTGATCACGCCGGCGGAGCGTCGGGGTGTCAGCTAGGACGAGGACGCCACGCGAGCGATTGTGTCCGAATGTGACGGGTACCCGTACTTCATCCAGGAATGGCCGCGTGCTCTGGCGAGAGGAGACACCTCACCGATCAGCGTCGGCGACTTCGCTTCCTCTCGCTACCTCATCCTCCGTGAGTTGGACCGCCGCTTCTTCAAGGACCGGTTCGACTCGGCGACCGACTCCGCACAGCGTTACCTCGCCGTCATGACTCACCTCCCTGAGCGCCCTACAAGACCGCCGACATCGCCTACTCGCAGTCGCGGCAGCGCATCCGAGCCCGCGACAATCTTCTCCGAAAGGAGATCATTCCGAGCCCGCGGCGTGGCTTCGTCGGCTTCACCGTCCCACAGTTCGCGTAGTACACCCAAAGCGACCATCCGCTGGCCGATTTCGAGTCGTAGCGAACGCCACAGGCCGTATTGCCTTCCCACTGCGAATTCGCCGGCGGAGTAGGTGCCATTGAACGAGCGACGCGAACTGATGCGTCCCCATCCTCCGTCGAGCAATGCCTGATAACGGTCAGATATCGAAACCGGGGCGAGGCGGGTGTCGGTGGGTGTCGCGCTTAGTTAGTACGGGGTGCCGGCGAACGCCCGGGTCTGCGCGGACGCGACCATGCGGGTTACGGCGGCCGAGCGGTCCGGTATCTGAACGTCCGTGTCGCCGTCGTTGCGAGCGGGCTGAACTTGCGCTCCGGTCCCGCCGATGTGGGGGTCATGGGCGCGTCGACATCGAAGAAGCGGTTGGCGCTCCGCCGGGCGGACCGTTGCGCGGTTTGCGACCGCGAGCTCGCAGTAGGGGACCAGGCGGTCTGGGACCCCGTCTCGCGAACGACGACTTGCGTTGGCTGCGATCTCGTCGAAGCCCCGGTGCTCGACGGCCAAGCGGGCGCGAGCGCGCTGCGCGAGTACGAGCGCCGCCGGCGCCGGCGCGAGCAGCATGCGCGCGAGAAGCTGGGCGCGCTCGGCGCGCTGCTCGCGCGGGTGATCGACGAGCCGCAGAGCACCAAGGTCTGGCAGCAGGGCAGTCAAGGTGAGGTCCGCACGGACGCGCGACTTGCAAAGCACCTAGACGAACACGGCGTCAAGCTGCTGCACGACCGTCGTGTCCCCGGACACGGCCACGCCAACATCGACCACCTCGCGATCGGCCCTGGGGGCGTGACCGTGATCGACAGCAAGACGCACCATGGGCAGATCCGCGTCGATCGCATCGGTGGCCTGTTCGCGCCTCGCCGCTCGGTCTTGCTGATCGACGGGCGAGACCGGACGCGTCTGCTCGACGGGGTCGAGCGCCAGATCGAGTACGTGCGATCCGCGCTGGGGCGTATCGGTGAGGATCGGACCGACATTCGCGGTGCGCTCTGCTTCCCCCACGTCGACGGTCTCTCGATCCTCACCCAGCTGAGCATCCGCGAGATCATCATCGACGGACCGAAACCAGTAGCCAAGCTCGCCCGTCGAGGAGGCCCACTCGACCACGACGCGATCAACCGGATCTGGAACCACCTGGGCCACAGCTTCCCGCCGGCGTGACGCCGTCCGGGCCATCGCCCGCCACCGACGGCGTGCGGCGCCCGCTCGTGGGCGATTGCGATCGCGCGCCGAGGGGTCGCCGGGCTCGGCTGGCGCGATGGCTCCGTCGCCAAGGCGATAGTGCGGTTCGACCGTGGCCATTGGTCAAAGCGACCATCCGCCGTGGCCCACGCCGGAGGAGATCTCTGGCGCGATTCGCAAATTCTGGGTCAGCGATCCAGAAGGGAACCGGATGCAGCCCGGCCAGCAGGGTTGATCTCGTCCAGCTCTGAGCGGACCAGCCTGAGACGGCTCAGGCCCTGCGCCACCGAGCGCCTGGGCCGCTGCCGGCGACCGTGATCCTGCCGGCGTCGCGGAGTTCGTTGAGGACGAGGCGAATCGTTGCCGGGCTGACGCCGGGGAGTGCCCGGTCGATATCGCGGCGCCGGAACTCGGCGGGTGCGTGCTCGAGGATGTGCGTGCGGACGCGGTCCTGCTTGCTCCCGACGGTGTCGCGGGCTTGCGCCACTCGTTCCTCGAAGTCGTCGTAGGCCCCGCTCAGAATGCTGGCCAGGTAGGAGACCCACGGCCAGATCGTGTGCTCGTTGGTGTGCCAGCCCTGCTGGGACTCGAAGAGCCGGGCGTAGTAGGTGTTCTTGGATTCGAAGATCCGCTGCTCGAGGCTGATGTAGCGGGCGACCCCGTACCCCTGCGAGAGCAGTTCGTGGGTGGTGATGAGCCGGGCGAGCCGGCCGTTCCCGTCGGCGACGGGGTGGATGGCCAGGATGTCGAGGATCAGGGCGCCGATGACGATTAGCGGGTGCCCGACGTTGTCGCGCTTGGCAGCGTTGTATCGGTCGATGGCCTCGCGGAGGTAGAACTCGGTCTCTTCCGGCGGCGGCGGGCTGAACACCACTTCGCGGTGGCCAGCCTCGAACGACACGATGAAGTTCGGATCGCTTTTGAGGTGGCCGCCGCGGCCGCCGGCATGCTCGAAGAGTTGCCGGTGCAGGTGCAGCAGTAGCGGCAGGCTCAGCGGCTCGTGGAGATCGCGCCGCATCAGCCCGTCGATCGCATCTCGGTATCCGGCGAACTCTTTCTCGTTGCGGTTGCGGAAGCGTGGCGCGCCCTCAGCGATCTTGAGGGCCCGGTCGCTGTCCACGATGACTCCCTCGATCGCATTGGACGCCGTGATCGACATGATCCGAGCGTTCTCGGTGAGCTGCCGGAGGACCTGTGGGACCTGGTCCTCGAAGAGTTGCTCGCGTCCCCGGCCAGTGTCGATGCGGGCGAGCACGGGCCCGAGCTCGCGGGGCTGGCCGCTGAAGGTGGCGTCGAGGTCGATGAAGCTACGCATCGTGCTAATGCTTCCATAGTCGCGCTAATCGAGGCGCGACTTAGCACGATTATTGCACGATTAGCACGACTCCTCCGCCTATTCGCGCCTGCGGCGAGTCTCCGCGGTTATCGCTCGGGCGACCCCGCTCGCGCTGATTGCAGGCTCGCGGCGATCCTCAGGAGACTTTGACGCCTTCGCGCTTGGCTGCCTTCAGGATCTTCTGATCGAACGACGAGAGCGTGGAACCAGTGCGCTTCGATGTTGCGAGACAGTAGGCGTCGGGAAGGCTGATCGGGTGCCGTTGCCGGAGGCGCGCTGCCTCGACCCCGATCGCCTCATTTGGCTGGTGCACGGTGACGCCGAGGGCGGCGATCGCCTCCCGGGCGGCGGCGAGCTTCGAGACATCTGCTGACGGGGCGATCAAGTGCGTGTGTTGCAGGCCGCGACCGCGGACGGGGTGTCGTTGTACGTCCGCCCGGAGCCGGGTAACGCAGCCGAGGTGTCGCTGATCGCCCAGAGCCTCGAGCGGCTCAGAGACCTCTCCGGGCCGGGTGGCCTGTTGATCCTCGACTCCGCGTGCGGGTACCCCAAGACGCTGTGCGAGATCGCCCGCTCAGGGCTGTCGTTCATCGTCCCGTTACGCGCACAGACCGGGTTCCGGGAGCGGTTCCTGGCCGATGTCGGCGCTGGCGGGCTGCGGGCGCTGCGCTACGTCTCTCAGCGCGAGCGCAAGCTCGGGCCCCAGCTGCGCACGAAGTACCGCGGCGCGCTCAGAGAGTGGGATCTCACAGACCCCGAGACCGGCGAGCAGCGCCGCTTCCGCGTCGCGTACATCCACTCCTCAGAGGAGCACCGCGAGACCGCCGCCGCCCGCGAACGCGCGCTCACGAAGGCCGAGGAGCAGCTCCAGCGCGTCAAGAACGGGCTCGGCGGGCGTTACTACAAAACCCGCAAGCAGGTCGAGAAACGAGTCGCCAGGATCATCGCCACCAACATCGAAGGACTGATCACCACCACCACCACCACCACCACCCGCAACGGCAAACCCACACTCACCTTCAAGCGCGACCACGACGCGATCGCCGCGGCCGCCCAGACCGACGGGGTCTACGCGCTCGCGACCAACCTCCCCGCCAAGCGGCTGACCGCCGGGCAAATCCTACGCGACTACAAAGGCCAGCAGATCGTCGAGCGCCGCCACCGCGACTACAAACAGACCCTCAAAGTCCGG
>Ga0302325_10002568_pt1 | contig 43894 bp, 33 predicted proteins | sample Palsa_T0_2_FD_201948 | JGI IMG/M metagenome (GOLD analysis project Ga0302325, IMG submission 201948) | Peat permafrost microbial communities from Stordalen Mire near Abisko, Sweden - Palsa_T0_2 | ecosystem: Environmental > Terrestrial > Soil > Palsa > Peat permafrost | place: Sweden: Abisko... | reverse complement strand
AATCCAGCGCCCATGCGGGACGCCACGCCGTGCTTGACCGCGTTCTCCACCAGCGGCTGAATCGAAAGCAGCGGAATGCTCACATGCAATGCGGACTGTTCGGCGTCCACCGCGGTGCGGAGCTTGGAGCCGAGGCGGAGTTCCTCGATTTCCAGGTAGGCGCGTACGATGCGCAGTTCCTCTTCGACCTCCACCAAGGTGCGCTCCGAGCGCAACAGATAGCGATAGACATCCGCCAGATTCAGCACCAGGCGGCGGGCCTCCGCATTGCTCCGGTCGATGGTGCCATACAGCGTGTTGAGGGAATTGAACAGAAAGTGCGGATTAATCTGCGCCTGCAGGGCTTTGAGTTCGGCCTGCGACACCAGGTTCTGCATTTGCACGCCGCGAAGCTGTTCCACATGTTCGGCCACCGCGGCGCCCAAGCGGGCCAGCACGCCGAGATCTTCACTCAGATAGCGGCGCCCGCCCTCGCGCGCGCCCAGCATCAGGTAGGCCGCGTCGCCACGCGAGAACCGCATAGGCAGCACCGCCTGCACCCATGGCGGGACAGCCCCGCCCGCGGAGTCGAGCACGGCAACCGGAGCCGCCAGCGGACGGTCGGCCATGGGGCTTTGGCCGGTCAGGTCGAAGCGCGAAGCATGCAAGAAGCGGGCGATGGCTTCCGCTGCGCAGCGCAGGTATTCCGGTTCCGCGCCGGCGGCCAGGGACAAATCCTGCAGTTCGTGCAGCGCGTCATCCACGTTGGAGCGCAGGAAGATGGCGCTCGTAAGAAATCGCTGGATGCGATTGTGCGCCCAAACAAACAGCGTCAGCAAAAGCCCGGCGGACACAAACAGGAGGCCCGCTTCGAATGGGTTTTGGAGGTGCGCCGTCAAAACCCGCGACTGCAGAATGCGGATGGCGCCGAGCAGCGCGGCGGCCGCCAGAGTGGCGTTGACGATGAAACGCAGGAACGCATCCATGAGCAGAAAACGATAATCCTGCAACAGCACCAAAAGGGCCAGGGGCAGACCCGCGTGGTGCAGGGCGGCCTCTTTGGACCAGGCCAGTTGGGCGTGCGCCGCGCCGAAGTGCGCGAATGAAATGGCAAACAGAAACAAGCCCATGGCGCCGGCCAAGCGCGATCCGGCCGCGCGGTTCTCGTGGCGCCATTCCAGAACGACCGAGAGAATGGTCAGCGCGGAGAACCCCACCGTGACCACCAGCAGCGCGGCATAGTGCAGCGCGGGCGTTTTGATGAGCAGATCGCTAATGTGCAGCGCTACGGCAATCCCGCTCACCACATAGCCCGCGATCCACACCGCCCTGCGCCGCGATTGCAGAGAGATGTGCAGCAGTACAGCGGGCAGCAGGCTCAAGACCGAGAAACTGGCGGCCACAATGACGCCGGCGATCCAGCCGCCGCTAGGCCCGGTGGCCAGCGCTACGAGCGACCCGAGATTCCAGAGCATCGCCAGGGCGGCGGCCACCACGGGCAGACGGTTCCGCCCCTCCCCCGAGCGGCGCAGATTCACCAGAAAGAAGTAGAGCAGCATCCCAAAGACAACCGCACCCGCGCTGTGGCCAATGGTGTTGACCAGAATGGGTTCGTGGATACTTAGCCAATCCGGCATGTTTGGTACTTACAGTGTACGATGACAGAAGATGGCGGCCTGGGAGGCCGCCGCAGGCCGAGTGCCTGCCCCACATGTCACGGCGCCAGGTATTTGTCGACCCACTCCACATGGCGCTGCATGATGTCGAGCAGAAACTTCGGCTCGCGCGGGCCGTGCGGCGTGCGCGGATACACCACCATCTTTGTGGTGACGCCCTGGCGTTTGAGCGCGTTGTAGAATTCATACCCCTGGCTGGTAGGCACGCGCACATCGGCCTCGCCGTGCAGGATCAACGTTGGAGTCGTCACGCCCTTCACGAACGCCATGGGTGAATGGTTATAGTAACCATCGAAGCTGTTCCAGGGTTCGCCGGCAAAGTAATCGGGCAGAAAACCGGGTATGTCGGACGTGCCGGTGAAGCTCCACAAGTTAGTCACACCGGCGCCCACCGCCGCGGCTTTGAACCGGTGCGTATGAGTGACTACCCAGCTTGTCATAAAGCCGCCATAACTCCAACCCATTACCGCCAGGCGGTTCGGATCGGCCACCCCCATGGAGATTACCTGGTCCACGCCGGCCATCAGATCGAGGTAATCCTTGCCGCCCCAGTCGTTCATGTTGGCGAAACGGAAAGTACGGCCGTAGCCGCCCGATCCGCGCGGATTCACGCGCAGTATGGCATAGCCGCGCGCGGCGAAAGTGGCGTAAGGATAGAGACCATAGCGGCCCAGGAAGCTATCCTGGAAGACTCCCGTGGGGCCGCCGTGAATCGCCAACACCATGGGGTACTGCTTACCGGATTGGTAACCTACGGGATAAGTCAAGAGGCCTTCAATATCCAGACCGTCGGCAGCCTTCCAGGCGATGCGTTTGGTTTCTCCCAGCGGCAACTTGGGCAGGTCCAGGTTGGCGCTGCTGACGCGCTGCGGCGTGTTCTCACCCAATTTCAGAACGTAAGCCTCTGGCGCCGTATCCCAGCTTTCGCGGCTGAAACCGACCGCCGTGCCGGTGGCGTTCAGATGCCCGGCTTGCAGCGTGCCGCCGTGAGGTTCAAAGACAGGTTGCGCCGGGCCATCCACGGCCATGGCGTACACCACTCCGGTCGTCCCCTTCGCTTCCGCGAAGAGGAGGCGTGCCGAATCGCCCGACCATCCCAGCAAAGCCGGCTGCTCGTCGACGGTCGGCGGCAGCTCCCGCGCCTCGCCGCTCTGGCGCGTCAGGAGCACGATGCGATCCATTCCCGCCCAACGCGCAGGATCGGTGGAACGCACAAACGCCAGGTAGCGGCCATCGGGAGAATAGTGCGGGTTGCGCTCGGCCGCACCCGTAGTCGCGATGCTTCGCACAGCGCCAGTTTCTACCGTCACTTCCGAGATGTCGGACTTAGTCCAATCGTCGGCGCCCGGCGTGGGTGTGTGGGCGAAGGCGATAAAGCGGGAATCCGGCGACCAGTCGAAATCATGCACGTGGCCGGGCGTATCGCCAAGCTTGCGGGCCGGGCGCTTTCCCTGGTTATCCGGTTCGGCCGGCATCACCCATAAGCTGTGATTCTTGGGATTCGCGTCTACCACGCGGAAATCCCGCTTTTCCTTCTTCTCTTTCTCCTCATCGGCGCGCGGCTCCATGCCGGCGAAGGCGATCCACTTGCCATCGGGTGAGACATGATAAGCCCCCATCTCACCCTTCCAATCGGTAAGCATCTCGGCTTCGCCGCCATCCACGGGGATGCGCCATAGGTTGGGCTTGCCGCTGCGCTCCGATGAGAAATAGACATAGCGGCCGTCGGGCGAGAACTCCGGCGCGGTGGCGCTTTTGTCGCCGCGGGTCAACTGCGTGACATGCGAGCCGTCGGCCGCGGCCAGGAATATCTGGGTATCTATCTCGCTCTTTTCGGTTTCGATCACGGCATGGCTTTGGGTGTAAGCCACCCACTTCGCGTCGGGTGACGGCACCACGTCGCCGACCGGGCGCACCTGCATGGATAGCTCGGGGGTCCAAAGTGTGGGAGGAGTAGTGGGAGCAGCCGTGGGAGTTTGCGCCCAGGCTATAGCAACCAGCAGAATCGGGAGTAACTTGAATTTCATGTCATGCACCTTGTAATGCGTCCAGAATCCTGGCAACGTTCTCTTCGGTGGATGAGTAACCCATCAGACCGATGCGGAAGACCTTGCCGGCCAGCGGTCCGAAGCCGCCGGCGATCTCGATGCCATATTCGGCGAGCAGGCGCTGGCGCACCTTGCCGTCGTCCACGCCTGGGGGTACGCGCGGCGTGTTGAGCGTCCACAAGCGGTGGCCTTCCGCTACATGCATGCGCATCCCCAGCGCCTCAATGCCGGCCACGAATGCCTCGTGATTGCGGCGGTGGCGCTGCCATCGATTTTCGATGCCCTCTTCCTGGACGATGGCCAGCGCCTCGCGCAGCGCGTAGAACATGGTCGCGGATGCCGTGTGGTGATACTTGTGGTCGCGAAAGTAGCTATCGAGCAGCCGCAGGTCCATATAGAAGGAATCCACCGGCGCGGTGCGGGCGCGTAGCCGCTCCCAGGCGCGCGGCGAAACCGTCAACGGCGCCAGTCCCGGTGGACAGCCGAGGCCCTTCTGCGTGCAACTGTATGCGATGTCGATGCCGGTCTCATCCACCAGCACCGGCATGCCGCCCAGCGATGTGACACAGTCCGCGATCACCAGGGCATCCACTTCGTGCGCCGCTTCGCAAATCGCTTTGCCCGGCTGGAAGGCGCCTGTTGAAGTCTCGGCCTGCACATAGCCGACTATGCGCGGTTTTTCGCGGCGGATAAAATCGCGCGCCGCCTGGTCGTCGAACACCTCGCCCCAAGGCTTCTCAAGCCGTACGACCACGGCGCCGTGCCGGCGGGCGACATCGGCAAGCCGGTCGCAGAAATAGCCGTTGGCGAAGACCGCGAACTTCTCGCCCGGCTCCACGAAGTTGGCGACCGAGGTTTCCATGCCGGACGTGCCCGTTCCGGAAATGGCGATATTGAATTCGTTTTGCGTCGAGAAGACATAGCCCAGTAGCTTGCGAATGTCTTCCACGACCTCGAAGAAATAGGGATCCAGGTGCCCGACGATGGGCTGCCGCAGCGCATCGTAGACGCGCGGCGCCACCATGCTGGGGCCTGGTCCCAGAAGCAGCCGGGCGGGCGGGTGCAGAGGGGACAGCGGTTCGAGAGTCACGAAAACAGTGTATCAATCGACGCTGGGCACATCTGCCGCGAATTAGTCTGTTCTCGGTTTCGGCGTCACGAACTTGATGCGGGCGGGTGGGGAAGCGGCCGTTTTCACCACTTTGCAGACCAGTTGCAGAGACTCCACGGGCGAGATCGCGCGCGTGACAGATTTGTCCGCACCTGTGCCAGTGAGCACGGCCACTTGCCACGAGGGAAAGAAGAACTCGTGCACGCGTACGGTTTCGCCGCCCGCGTGAAAGAGGACGAGCAGTTCTTCGTCTTCCTTGAGGGCCTTCTGCATGGCTTGTACTTGCGCAAGCAGATCCGCGCCCATGTGGTGAGGTTGCGGTGGGGCGGCGGGTTTGGGAGCAGTCGCGCTGCGAATCGCCTGTTCGGCCAATTGTTTGGTCAGATCGCCTAGCGCCATATCTACAGTATCCACCGTCTTACGTGGCGCAGGCACTCCTGCCTGCCGCGACTGCACTCTTGCAGTCGCGCCGGGCGTAGCCCGCCTCCGGCGTGCTTCGCGCGCCTGCGATGGCATGAGTGCCATCGCGGCAGGCAACAGTGCCTGCGCCACGTCCTAACAGGACGGTATTTCCATGCGCACACGCAGACCGGGCGCGGCGTTTTCCGCGGTTATATTGCCGTGATGCGCGCCGATGGCGCGATGCGCGATCGCGAGACCCAGCCCCACCCCGCCCGTCTGGCTATCCCTGGAACCGTCCACCCGAAAGAAAGGCTGAAATATTTTCGGCAGCATTTCTTCCGGCACGCCCGGACCGTAATCGCGCACCAGCATCGCTGCCCTCCCGTCGCCCGACGCCAGCGTCACGTCGATCGCGGAGCCTTCCGGCGCGTAGCGGATGGCGTTCCGCAACACGTTCTCGATGGCCCGCCGCAGCAATTCGCGGTCGCCCCTGACCGCAGCCGCGCCGCTCCCGTGCAACTGGAACCGGCAGCCGCGCGCATCCGCTTCCATGCGGCTGGATTCCAGCAATTCCCGCACAAGCCGCTCCAGGTCGAGATCTTCCAAGCGGCGCGAGGCCGGGTCGCCTTCCACCCGCGTCACTTCCACCAGTGAGCCGACCAGGTTCGTCAACCGGTCGATCTCTTTCTTCATGCGGGCCACCGCGGATTCACGATCCGCGGCAGTGCGGGTGAGTTCGGCGGCGAAACTGAGGCGCGCCAGCGGCGAGCGCAATTCGTGTGAGATGTCCTGCAACAGGCGCCGCTCGGCGGTCAGCAGCGTCTCCATGCGATCGGCCATTTGATCGAAGGCGCGCGCCACTTCGCCGATTTCGTCGCGCCGCCGCCAGCCCACCCGCGCGGAAAGATCGCCGCGGCCGAAGCGCTCCACCGTGTGCGCCAGCGCGCGCAAGGGCGACGCAATGTTGATGGCCAGCATCCAGCAAAGCAGCGCCACCACCAACAGGAGCAGGCCATAGTAAGGCAAAAAACTCCACCGCGTGAACGGCGGCCGACCCGTGGCGATCAGCCGGTACGCGCCATTCTTGGATGGCACAACGGCCACGAACCCGTCATTCACAGCATGCGGAACGTTCCATTGTCCGTGGACCAAGGCCAACAGGCCCGAGCGGTCCACGCCAGTCACCAGGTCCCTGCCTTGCGCGTCGGTGAAGAAATGCTCGGGGCCGAAGTAGATGCGCAGTTTGCGCAAGTATGTGTCCAGCGCCGCGGGTCCGCCCAATCGATAAGTCTCCTCCGCTTCGTCTACCTGGAACGCGATCATCCTTTCAAAAGGCCCGCCCTTCCCTTGAAACCGGGATGCCAGGCCTTCGGAGATGAATAGGTACGCGGCCCACGAGAGCAGCAACGTACCGAACGACCACAGCAGAATCTTGGCGAATACGGTTCTCATTCCGCCGCCTCCGGGCCCGCCGCGAAGAAGTAGCCCACCCCGCGCACGGTGCGGATCTGCACGCGTTCCGCGCGTTCCAATTTTTTCCGCAGATGGCTGATGTGCACGTCCAGCGCGCGCTCATACGGCGTGGATTCCCGCTGGTACAGAACCGCAGCCAACTCATTGCGCGAAACTACGCGCCCGGCTGCACGCACCAGAAAGTCGAGTATGTCGAACTCGATGGCGGTCAGTTCGGCCGGCTCGTCCGCCACCCACACCTCGCGCGTTTGCGAGTTGACGCGCACGCCGCCGGCTTCGGCTACTTGAGATTGGGCGACCGCCTGACCGGAGCGCCGCAGCACCGCCCGCATGCGCGCCAGCAGTTCCTCCGGACCAAATGGCTTCGGCAGGTAATCGTCGGCGCCGGCATTGAGGCCCGCGATGCGGTCCGGCTGTGCGGTGCGCGCCGTCAACATGATCACCGGCACGGAGCTGCGCCGGCGAATCTGTTTGAGCAATTCGAAGCCATCCAGCACGGGCAGCATCACGTCCAGGATGATCAGGTCGTACTGGCCTTCCAGCGCGCGCGCCAAGCCACGCGGGCCATCGTGCGCCGCTTCGATGGCGAAGTCGTGCTGTGAGAAGAAATCGGACATCAGCGCGCACAAATCGATATCGTCGTCCACCAGCAGAACTCGTCTCACCAATTCAGTTGTAACTCAGAACCGGCGGGCGAATCGCGTCTTTTACAAAACTTAAGATTCGCCGGTGCGATTTTAGAGTCTACTGGAATTGAGGCCGGCATACCCGCCCGCTCACACCGAAGGAATCCATATGAAGCAGCTCTGGGCGCTGAGTGCCCTGGCAGTGTCTCTGTGCGTTAACGTTTGGGCGCAAGCCGCGACCGATCTGCGCGGCATCGTCACCGATCCATCCGGCGCCTTCGTACCCGGCGCGCTGGTGCAGTTGCGCGGCTCCGGCGCGGATCAACGCACTAAGACCGGCGACAACGGCAAGTACGCATTCGAATCCGTAAAACCCGGCAAGTATACGGTTCGGTTTCTGGCCAAGGGTTTCACCGTGTCGGAGATCAAGGATGTGGACATCGCCAAGGCCACGGTGCTCGACGCACAACTGACGATCGCCGCGGAAAACCAGGTGGTGAACGTGGAAGCCGAAGCCAACAGCGTAAGCACGGACACGGCCGAGAACGGCGATGCGCTGGTGCTCAAAGAGAAGGAACTGGCGGCGCTATCGGACGATCCGGACGAGCTCTCGCAACAGTTGCAGGCCCTGGCCGGACCGGGCGGCGGCCCGGATGGCGCGCAGATTTACATTGATGGCTTCACCGGTGGCGAACTGCCGCCGAAGTCCTCGATCCGCGAGGTGCGCATCAACTCCAACCCGTTTTCGCCGGAATACGACCGGCCGGGCTTCGGGCGCATTCAGATTTTCACCAAGCCGGGCAGCGACAAGATTCGCGGCCAGGCCTTCATGCAGTACAACAAGGAAGCGCTCAACTCGCGCAGCCCGCTGCTCGATCAATCCAAGCGCCCGCCCTATCAACAGCGCTTCTTCGGATTCAGTCTTAGCGGACCGCTGCTGAAGTCGAAAGCTTCGTTCGGCTTCGATGCGGAACATCGCACCATCGACGAAAATGCGTTCATCCTGGCCACTACGCTGGATTCCAACCTGAACCCGCTGACCATCAACGAGGCGCTGCTCACGCCGCAATTCCGCACCACGCTGAGCCCGCGCCTGGACTATTCCATCAACGCCAGCAATACGCTGACCGTGCGCTATCAGAATACCCGCGTAGAGCTGGACAAGGAGGGTGTCGGCAGTTTCAGCCTGGCCGACCAGGCTTACAACCAGGCCAGTTCCGAAAACACGCTGCAGGTTACCGAAACCGCGGTATTGAGCCCCAGCGCGATCAACGAGACGCGTTTCCAGTACATGCGCTCGGCGCTGAACAACGTGGCGGACAACGCCACCCCAGCTCTGATTGTCCAAGGCGCATTCCAATCCGGCGGCCCGCAGATCGGTAACTCCTCCACCATCACCAATAACTGGGAAATGACGAATACCTCGACTTACACCAAGGGGCGCCACATCTGGAAGTGGGGCGGGCGCGTGCGCGAATCGTTCCTGGATGACACGTCGCTCAATAACTTCGGCGGAACATTTACCTTCTTTGGCGGCATCGGTCCGGAGTTGGACGCCAATAATCAGCCCATCGCCGGCACCTCCGATGAGCTCACCGCGCTGCAGGTTTACCAGCGCACGCTGCTGTTCGAGCGGGAAGGGTATAGCGCGGCCGCCATTCGGCTGCTGGGCGGCGGCGCCACTCAGTTCAGCCTCAACGCGGGCATTCCCACCTCCCGCCTGAATCAGTTGGATGCCGGCCTGTTCGTAAACGACGACTGGCGCGTAAAACCCAACCTGACCTTCAGCTATGGCTTGCGCTACGAGGCGCAGACCAACATCGGCGATCATGGCGACTTTGCGCCACGCCTGGCGGTTGCCTGGGGCGTCGATGGCCACGCCACAAAGGCCGCCAAGACCGTCCTGCGGGCGGGCTTTGGAACGTTTTACGACCGCATCGGAATCACCGACACGCTGAATGCACTACGCTACAATGGCGCCACCCAGCAGTCTTACCTGATTCTGAATCCGGATTTCTTCCCGGCGGTGCCCACGCTCCAATCGCTGGCGGCCGGCGCGCAGCCGCAACAGTTGCAACTCCTGTACTCGGGGATCAAAGCGCCTCGTAACTATCAAGCCAGCATCGGGCTCGACAGGCAAGTTAACCAACATTTCCGCTTCAATGCAACGTATGTGGAGAGCCGCGGCGTACACCTGGAACGATCGGCCGATATCAACGCGCCCATCGACGGCGTGTATCCTTACGGCGATGCCGGCCAGCGCCTGCTGACGGAATCGGTGGGCTTCAGCCGTTCGCATATGCTGATTGTCAGCCCCAACGTGAATTACAAGAAGATATTCCTGTTCGGCTTCTACGGCCTCTCCTATGGCATGGACGATAACGAAGGCGCGCCCGCCAATCCATATAACCTCAATGCCGAGTGGGGACCTTCTTCATTCTCGGATATCCGCCATCGATTGCTGATTGGCAGCAGCCTGCCGCTGTTGTTTAAGTTCACCATCAGCCCGTTTTTCCTGGTGCAGAGCGGCACGCCATACAACATCACCACCGGAATCGATACCAATGGCGACGGATTCGCCACTGAGCGCCCGGCGCTGATGGCAGGAGTGAGCGCTGCTTCGTGCAGCGGCGGGGAACTGGTCTACGCGGCAGGCTTCGGGTGCTTCAATCTGAATCCGGCGGCGGGGGCGGAGACTATCGGACGGAATTACGCGCACGGTCCGGCCATGGTGAACCTGGGATTGCGGCTGGCGCGCACGTGGTCGTTCGGCGGCTCGGGCGAATCCGGCCCGGCGCAGGGACAATCGGGACCTCCTCCGGGCGGAGGCGGCATGCGCGGCGGCGGCGGTGCAGGCGGACCTGGAGGCGGCGGCCCACCACCCGGAGGAGGCCCGCCAGCCGGAGCCTTCGGCGGCATGACTGGTCGGAGGTATAATCTGACCCTCAGCGTCAATGCGCGCAACGCACTGAATCATCCAAACTATGCGGCGCCCGATGGCGATCTGACTTCGCCGTACTTCGGCGATTATCGCAGCCTCGCGGGATTCGGTCCGTTCGGGTCGCCCAGCACTTACAATCGCAAGATCGACCTGCAACTGCGTTTTACGTTTTGAGACTGCGGGGCTCGGGTCCCCTGGACCCCATTGGGCCGGGCTACGCCCGGACGCGTCGCCATGAGCCCCATACTTTTTGCAGCGTGGGGCGGGCAATACTGTCCGCAGCCGGCTGTCAGCCGGCTTCAGCCGCCTAAAAAGGCGGCTGCGGCCATGATTGGCCGCCCCACGGTGAACTCGGAATCGCGTCTCTGTCAAAAAGTTTGTGGCGGTGATCCAGTAGCCGCACGAAATGGCCAATCTCCGGAGATTAAGCTTTTCTTCCGGGCCCGCCCCACCAAGGCGGCAGCGCGCTATAATTCTCACTTACGAGCACTACTCCCACTACCATCGTGCAGGCGGAACTGACCGCCATGCTAGCGGCGCAGCGCGCGGCGTTCGGGCAGCAGCCCCCCGATGCGGATAAGCGCATCCAAGCCTTGCGCGCGTTGCTGAAGGCCGTGCGCGGCCGGCGCGAAGAATTCGTGCGAGCCATTTCCGAAGATTTCGGCGGACGTGCCCGCGAAGAGACCCTGCTTCTGGAAGTCTTTCCGCTAGTCGATGCCATCCGCCACACCATACGGCAGCTTCCGCGGTGGATGCGCCCGCGTGCGGCAGCGGCCGGCTGGCAATTTCTGCCGGGGCGCGCGCGCGTGATCTATCAACCGCTGGGGGTGGTGGGCATCATTGGCGCCTGGAACTATCCGTTGTTGCTGAGCGTTTCGCCGCTGGTGAGCGCGCTGGCGGCGGGCAACCACGCGATGCTGAAGCCATCGGAACTGGCGCCGCGGACCGCGGAGGTGTTGGCGCGTATAATAGCCGATTTGTTTCCCGACAAGTATGTCACAGTAGTGACCGGCGGGCAGGAGACGGGCGCGGCCTTCGCTTCTCTGCCCTTCGATCACCTGCTATTCACAGGCTCGACGCGCGTGGGCAAGCTGATCATGCGGTCGGCCAGTGAGAACCTCACACCCGTCACCTTGGAACTGGGCGGCAAGTCGCCGGCGCTGGTGCATTCCGATTTCCCGGCGCACACCGCGGCTGCGCGCATCATGGTGGGCAAGCTGTACAACGCCGGCCAGACCTGCATTGCGCCCGATTACGTGCTGGTAGAAGCGGGCGCGCGCGAGGAATTTGTTCGGCTGGCATCCCAAGCCGCCACGGGCATGTATCCGCGGCTGGTGGATAATCCCGATTTCACGCGCATCGTCAACCGGAATCATTATCAGCGGCTGCGCGGCTTAGTGGCAGATGCCGCGCTAAAGGGCGCGGAGATGGCCGAACTGAATCCGGCGCGCGAAGCAGTCAATGAACAGAACCGGGTGTTTCCGCCGACCTTGTTGTGGAATGTAAACGACCAGATGACGGTGATGCGGGAAGAGATATTCGGTCCGGTGCTGCCGGTGGTGACTTACCGGTCGCTCGATGAAGCTATCTCTTACATAAACTCCAGGCCGCGGCCGCTGGCGTTGTATTACTTCGACAACAATTCGAAGCGTGTGGAGTCGGTGCTGGCCCGGACTACATCCGGCGGGGTGACGGTGAACGACACCATCCTGCACATCGCGCAGAACGACTTGCCTTTCGGCGGAGTAGGCGCCAGCGGCATGGGATCGTATCACGGATTCGACGGCTTTCTGACATTCTCGAAAAAGAAGGGCGTGTTCCTGCAGAGCCGGTTCACCACGCTCGGACTATTACGTCCGCCGTATGGCGCGCTGGCGCGGCGAGTGACGGATTTTCTGATTGGCAAGTAACCGCCGCCCATGACGCGCCGCGAACTCCTCGCCCTGATGCCCGCCAGCGCATTAGCCCAGATGGCCACGCGCGGTGTGAAGCCTATGCCGCGCGGCAAGCCTTCCGGACTTCCTTTTCATGCGCACTTCACGGACGTGGCCGCCAAAGCCGGACTGCGGGATCCCGCGATTTGCGGCGACATCGACCGCAGCCTCTACATCATCGAAGCCATGGGCAGCGGCATCGCTTTCCTGGATTACGATAACGACGGCTGGCTGGATATCTTCATGCTCTGCGCCACTCGCCTGGACGGCCCGCCCAAGGGCGCCACCAACCGGTTGTACAAGAACAATCGGGACGGCACGTTCACGGACGTGACCGCGACGGCCGGTCTCACACGCACGGGCTGGGCGTACGGAGTAACGATTGCCGACTATAACAACGACGGCTTTGACGACATCTTCATCACTTACTGGGGACAGAACGTTCTGTATCGTAACAACGGCAACGGCACATTTACCGACGTCACCAAGGAAGCGGGCTTGCTGGCGCCCGGAGTTCGGTGGGGTTCGGGTTGCACTTTCGTGGATTACGACCGGGATGGCCGGCTCGACTTATTCATTTCCAATTACCTGAAGTTCGACCTCAAGACAGTCCCGCCCGCGGGCCGGGTGGCCAGTTGCAATTGGAAGGGCATCCCAGTGAATTGCGGACCGCGCGGTCTGCCTCCTGAGACCCATCTGTTGTATCACAATAACGGCGACGGCACGTTCAAGGATGTATCCGTGAAATCCGGCATCGCGGCCGCCAAGGGCAGCTATGGGCTGACCGCGGTCGCCGCCGATTTCGATAACGACGGGTGGCCCGACATCTACGTGGCGTGCGACTCCACGCCCAGCCTGCTGTTCCGCAACAACCACGATGGTACCTTCAGCGAAGAGGGACTGGAACGCGGTGTGGCCCTGAACGAAGATGGCCTGGAGCAGGCGGGCATGGGGTTAGGCATCGGCGATTTCGCCTGCGAAGGCAACCTGGATGTCTTCAAAACGCACTTCACGGAAGACACACCGGCGCTGTACCGCAACAACGGCAAGGGTAATTTTCAGGACGTAACACTGCGCGCCGGCCTGGGCGTAGAGACGCGATTTATCAGTTGGGGCGCGGGTATTGTGGATCTGGATAACGACGGCTTGCCGGACTTGTTCTGGGTGACCGGCAGCGTGTATCCGGAGGTGGAGAAGAAGTATCCCGAGTATCCGCATCGGACGCCGCGAGTTATCTTCCGTAACCTGGGTCAGGGCAAGTTCGAGGAGCTGATCGGCGAGGGCGGGCCGGGAATCGAAGAAGCGCACGCCAGCCGCGGGGCGGCTTTTGGAGATTTCGATAACGACGGCGATATCGATATCCTGATCATGAACCAGAATGAGCCGCCATCGTTACTGCGAAACGATGTGAGCGGCAACAATCATTGGCTGAAGGTGAAGCTGGTAGGCACGAAATCGAATCGCAGCGCGATCGGCGCGACGGTAATCGCCAGCTACGGCGGCAAAAAGCAGGCGCAGGCGGTGATGGCGCAATCGTCATATCTTTCGGTGAGCGACCTGCGCTTGCATTTTGGGTTGGGGCAGGCGGGCGCGGCGGACCTGGAGATCCGCTGGCCCAACGGCGCGAGAGAGAACATTCCGAACGTGGCTGCCGGGCAGTTAGTGACAATTCAGGAAGGCGCGGGCGTGGTGAAGAAAGAGCCTTTTAAGCAGTTTTTGCCCGAGGGAGAGCGGAAGTCACAACAGCACCAGGACTAAGCCGGGCGCAATCAGTCCGAACGTTCGAACCTCGTATGCGCCCGTGCCGGCTGATAGCCCAATGCCGCTTAGCTTAGCTTTCGCAAAGATGACATTCTGCATAAATAGTGGGGCGGGCCCTCGGCCTGCGCGGGTCCCCTGGACCCGCCTCTTGGTCCGAAATCGAGCCTTTGCGAAGAGAGGATGGCGGCCTGGGAGGCCGCCGCAGGCCGAGGGCCCGCCCCACTATTTATGCAGACCCATCGACAACCCCAAACTGGGATTCTTGAACAGGTACCACAGCGCCGTGTGGGTGTCCGCTACGCCCGCAATCATCGGAAATCTTTCGCGAATCCGCGGAACATCTCCCGGGGTTCTCATCGATCTCTTCTTCGCTGGGGCCCGGACCATATTGGGCCAGGAGCCCGTACGCCGATTTTTTTGGCTTGAGCGGCTGCGCGGGCGCCGTCTCCAGAATTTTGTCGATGGCTTCCCGGAGGAGAGCTCCGGTCGAGAGGCCCTTGCCTCTGCAGCGGCGACAATCCGGGCTTCCTCCTGCGGTTGAAGCGGCGGCAAAGTGATGCTCATCAATTCCTCCCTTTTCGCCTGGGGGTTGAGTCCACTATGCGGAGAAACCGACACGCTAACTGCTTTTGCGGTCCAACACTGGCGACCGGCGCAATAGGCTGAACAAACCGACACCTAGCGCACCGGAGAGCATGAGGATCGCGGAACCAGGCTCGGGAGTAGAAGAAACGTCCACATTGCCAATCGCAAAATACGGCGTCGAGGGACTCGTCAACACGACTGAATTAAAGGTTGCGCCATTGAAGCTGATGCTTCCTTCGGGAAAGGAAACTACGACAACTCCGGTTGCGGTGGCGGTGCCCACCAGCGTGCTGCCCATATAGGCAGACAGATCGAACGTCCCGCTACCGTCGGTGGCGAAATCCATCGTGATGGAGTTGACAGGCTGGCTAAATCCGATGTTCAAGGGAATGTCCGAAGCGCCTGCCGGACCGGGATCATACAAGATTTCCGGGCCGAAACTGAAGAAAGTAGCGGCGGTAACGAACCCGCCCGGGTCCGCCGGGCTGCTGAAGGTTGCCGTGATCCCATTGTTGGTGTCGGTGAAGGTTGTAGCCGTACCATACGGGACGTCACCAGTGATAAAGATGGAGCTAGCCAACAGCGGAAACGAACTCGTGCCAAGGAGCACCAGGAAAGCCGCTAGCCTAAGGGTTCGCATCTTCAGATCTCCTTTTCCGGAGGGTTTCGGCAGCCTCCAGTTGGACCGGTGTCACGGTTTGATCCAGTATACAGCAGTTTGTCTCCGGCGATAATGTTTTTGTATGTCTTTAGTTGGGGGAACTCATGCCTGGCGGAACCCCCTGTCCTTACCACGTCACTCGGTGACATAGCCGTAGCTCCCGGCTTGAGAGGGTCGCCGTCGGGCATATTTTCGCCGGTTGGCGCGGACGGTTTCGATAGCTTCCAGGAAACATTCCTCCACGGGACGGGCGGGCTGGCCGGTGGCTCTGTCATGCGCAAACAGCAGTTTGCCATCTTCCACCACGGCCCGCAGATCCGCGCCGGTCAACTTTGCGGAGGCCGCGGCGAGTAGTTCCACGTCAACCGCGCCGAGAAGAGGCGGCAACTTGGATAGCCTTTCGCCGAGGATCGCGGCGCGCGCCGCGGCATCCGGCAGGCGGGTTTCCAGCCACAATTCAATGCGCCCGGAACGGAGCACCGCCTCCGGCAGGCTATGGGCGTTCATAGCGGTGACGATCACGCACACGCGCTCGGCGCTGGCGCTTTCCAGGCCGTCGAGCATGGTGAGCAGGTAGCGGCAGAACCCGCGCGCGTTGGAATTCTCGAACAGCAGGTCGCAGTCGTCGATGAAAACGACCGAAGGAGCGCTGCGTTTGGCGTCCTCGAAGATCTTCTCGACCCGGCTGTAGAAGTTATAGGTTCCCTCGATTACGGTGCCGTCGATCAGGAAGAATTTCCCTTTCAGCCGGGCTGCCAGAGCGCGGCCGATGGTGGTCTTGCCGGTTCCTGGAGGGCCGGCTAAAAGCACGCCGCGCATGGGTTTGAGCTGCAATTGCGCGGCGAGGCTGCGATTCTCAAAGGGCAGCGCAATCTTGGCCTCCAGCGCATGTATAACATCGTCGAAGCCCTTGATGTCTGACCATGCCACGGGCGTCACTTGTTCCAGGTCGACGTTGCCGGCCAGGTTCTGCGCGGCAAGATAGGCGGTGAAGCGCGCGGTGTCCAGGCCGGACTCCGTTTTCAGCCAAGCGCACGCATTCCTGAGTTGGTGCGCGTTCAACTCGGGGGCAAAACGGTGAATTTCGGCATAGTCCAGGCCGGCGGCTGCGGCGGAGGTCAGATAGGCGCGGCAGATGCATTCGTAGTCGGCGGGCATGAAGGCGCCGATTTCGACCGAGTAAGTCCGGCTCTCGACGGATCGCGGGGCGTCGTCGTCATCCATTGCCAACAGCAACTGCTTACGGCGTGCGATCGCGCCGTCCAAAATGGCGGTGAGCGCGACCTCCAGCAGGCGGGAGCGCGGGTAGTCGCAGGCGTGCACCACGTCGTTGATGAGATGAAGGTCGTCCAGGATCACCATGTCGTGGCGGTCCAGCGCGCCGTCGATGAGCGACACAAAGGCTTCTTCGATGGCCGCGGCCTGATGCGCCGAAAGCACGGCCATGAACTCCCGGGCGCCGATCAGCGCGCCTCTAGTGGCGGATTGCACGCTGCGCAGCACGGTGGTCCTGCCCGCGCCATGGGACGCCTTGAGCACGACCAGGCCGCCGGCCTGGATGCCCGCCAACGCACGTTCGACAGCCAGCCTTTGAACCGGTGTCAACTCGATTCGATTTGTAATAGGGACAGGGATCTCCCGAAGCGACCGGGACGCCTGCCGTTCGACTAAAGTCAGCATGAGTCCGTTAAGATTGACTGCAAACCACAGTTATGAATGTAAGAGAGGGACTTAGAGATGACTGGCGGGAGCCGGATGAAGGCTCTCCGACTGAACGGTATAGTTGTTATCTTCCATCGGCGCCTCCTTCCAGAGAGAGTTGGTTGCTACCTTCAGCAGACTATCATAAGAGGCGATGGCTGGGCAAGACACTTTTGATTAATTTGGATTAAGTTTGAGGCGGGCTCCGCCCGCCTGCGCCGGCAAGAGTCCCGGCGCGGCAGGCAAAGTGCCTGCGCCACGGCGGTATATAATGAAGCTTATGTCTGAAATTGCACTCGACCGCCGCAATTTTCTGCGCGGCGTTTCTGCCGTTACGGCGCTATCCTACTCCCGCGTGATGGGGGCCAACGACCGCATTCAGCTTGGCGTAATCGGCTGCGGGGAGCGCGGCCGCTACGACATGGAGAATTTCCAGAAGGCCAAGGCCGAGGTGGTGGCGGTCTGCGACATCTATGGCGCGCAAATCGACAAGGCCCGCGAGAAGGCGCCGAATGCCAAGGATTTCAAAGACCATCGCGCGCTGCTGGAGATGAAGGAAGTGGATGTGGCGCTGATCGCCACGCCCGACCACTGGCACGCCCAGACCGCCATCGACGCGCTGAACGCCGGCAAGGACGTGTATGTGGAGAAACCCTTGACGCGGACGATCGAGGAAGGCCCGCTCATCGTGAAAGCCGCGCGGCTGAACGAACGCGTTTGCCAGGTGGGCATGCAGCAGCGCTCGGGGCAGCACTATCTGCAGGCCAAGGCCGAGTACCTGGATACGGGCAAGCTGGGCAAGATCACGCTGGCGCGCACCTGGTGGCACGGCAACGGCTATCACCTGCGGCACGCACCCCCATCGCTGCAGACGCAGCCCTCCAATCTCGACTGGGCGCATTTCCTGGGACCGCTGAAGTGGCGGGATTACGATCCACAGCAGTATTTCAACTGGCGCGCCTATCTGGATTTCGGCGGAGGCCAGGTGACGGATTTGTTCACCCATTGGATCGACGTGGTGCACATGTTCATGGGGCAGGACGTGCCGTTTTCGGCGTCGGCGGCGGGCGGCGTGTATAAATATAAGGACGGCCGCACGGCGCCGGACACCATCAACGTGTTGCTGGAATATCCGGCCGAGTTCACTGCCACATTCGAAGCCACGCTGGTACCGGGCATCACGGGCGCGGCAGTGGAGATTTGCGGCACGGACGGCCGCCTGTGGATCGACCGCGAGCGCTACGAATTTTACCCCGTGGGCCGCCGCGCGCAGCCCGTCGTCGTGAAGGCCTTCAGCAAAATCGACGAGGACCACGTAAACAACTTCCTGGACTGCGTGCGCACGCGCAAGCGGCCCAACGGTGACGTGCTGATCGGGCATCGCTCGGCGCAGGCTTCGCACTTGGGAAATATCTCGTACATGCAGAAGCGGCGGATCGACTTCGATCCGGGGCGGGAAGAGATTCTGCCGTTCTGAGATGCCCGTGCCGGCTATTGGCAAGATTCAGGCGGCGTCATCATAGGCCATGACCACCCGCCTACCGAGCGCTTCCAAAGCGGCCTGAATTTTCTCCGGTTTGGTGTCGTGGTTCGGGTCCAGCATCCGGCGCACGATAGTCTCCCGAAGATGCAAGCGGCGCGCCAACTCGGACTGACTGATGCCGATCTCTCGAATTGCCCAGTAGAGGGCCAGCTTGCCTACGATCCACAACGGCACGGGCACGAGCTTTTGTCCGCGCTTTTGGGGCGACGGTTTCGGCACGTCGGCCTTGTCGGCCATGGCAAAAGCGATGATGCTACCGAGACAATCGATGGCTTCTTCCATTGCTTGGTTCCGATCGGCCCCGTCCGTATGCGTGGTGGGGAAATCGGGAAAGCCGACGAGCACTCGGTGGTCTTCTTGGCGTTTGAAAACCTCTGGGTAAGCAAATGTGAACATCATCTTTTCCTCACAAATCCCGGAGCTCTATTTTCAGATCCGTGCACATCGCGCGGAGCAATCCGCTGCCCAGTTCCTTCTTCGGATCTTTCAATATCGTGACGCCCGTGTCTAGCCAAACCCGCCCATGGCTGCCTTTGCCGAGACTAGGATCGTACTGGAAGCGAACGCCGCGCCGCCGCGCAAGGCGCTGCACCTTCCGCGGGAACTCGCTTCCCTCACAGGTTCAGTATCGCACAAATATGTGCGAGCCAAGAAAACGGCAACGCATGGACTCTCGACACCTTCAATACGGAAGCGTTATCTTGAGTTGGATGAAAGTCTCGCTTAAAGACATCGTGGACGCCCTGGAGATGCAGTCCGACGAGGACTTTTACTTTCTCGATCGCCAGACCGGAAAAGTCGAGTTCGTGTCCCGCGAAGTGTTGGGGATTGCGGAAGACGGCGGTACCATCGACGATGTGCTCGAATGGCAAGAAGATCAGTTCGAGGTGGCTGAGGCCCGTCTCGCGGATTGGGATCGTTTCGAGAAACTGCCCACGAAACACGACATTCACGAGTGGGAGATCATGCGCGAGTTCGCCGAGTCCGTGGAACCGGAGCGATTGAGCGACGAACTGCAAAACGCGATTCGCGGCGCAGGCGCGTTCCGGTATTTCAAAGACACGCTACGCCGGTATCGCCGCGAACAGGACTGGTACGCCTTTCGGGCCGCGGCCCTCCGCCAGATTGCCATCGATTGGTGCGAACAGAACGGCATCGAGTACAACAAAATGTGACCGCAGCCCGGTGTTATACTGGCATTTACGCCTGTATCGCCAATATTTACAAGGTGAGGAGAAGTTCATGATTTCGTCAACACAAATGCGTCCGGGCATGGTAATCAAGTTCAACAACGACTTGTTCTCCGTGTTCAGCGTCAACCATCGGACGCCTGGCAACTTGCGGGGCTTCGTGCAAGCCAAGATGCGCAACCTGCGCAGCGGCACGATGATCGAGCATCGGTTCTCATCGGAAGACCGCGTGGAGCGCGCGGCGCTGGAAGAACACGAGATGGAATACTTGTATGACGACGGCGAGTACTTCTATTTCATGAACACAGAAAACTACGAGCAAATGCATCTGACCAAGGATTTGCTGGGCGATGCCGTCGGCTACCTGGTTCCGCAGTTGAAGGTCGCCGTGGAGTTTTACGAAGGCAAGCCCATCAGCGTGGAGTTACCGGCCACGGTGGACCTGACCGTAGTCGAAACCGAGCCGGGAATGAAGGGCGCGTCGGTATCCAACGTGACCAAACCCGCCAAGCTCGAAACCGGACTGGTGGTGCAGGTGCCTCCCTTCATCACCGAGGGCGAAAAGGTTCGCATCAACACGGCCGAAGGGACCTATCAGGAAAGGGCCTGAAGAGCGGCAGCCAGCTCGGCGTCCTCTTCCGGCAGCACCGTCCGCAGATCCAGCACCAGCCGTTTTTCTTCGATGCGCGCGATGACCGGTGGGTCGTTCGCCCGCAGCCGTCGTTCGGCGGCGGTCGCATCGGCGCACTCGATGGCGATCAGCCAGGTGGGGATGGATTGTTCGGGCGTGGCGCCCCCGCCTGTCACGGATTGGCCGGGCACCAGTTCGGCTTTCAATCCGGCTAGCGAAGGCAGCAGCCGCTCCGCGCGCGCGCGAATTTCCGCGGCGCTGAGGCGGATCATGCGCAGCGCCGGCACATCGTCCCAGCGCTCCAGCAGCAGATTGCGCAGGGTGGCCTCCAGCGCCTGGTAGATCATTTTATCGAGACGCAGCGCGCGGAACATGGGGTTGCGGCGCAGGCGCGCGACAATCTCCGGCTTTCCGGCCAGAATGCCGGCTTGCGGACCGCCCAGCAGCTTGTCGCCGCTGAACGAAACCAGGTCGGCGCCGGCCTGCAAGCTGGCGGACACCAGCGGCTCGTCGATGCCGAAGGGGCGCAGATCGACCAGGCAGCCGCTGCCCAGGTCCTCGTACACCGGGATGCCGCGTTCGCGGCCCAGGGCGACGAGTTCATCCAGCGTGGGGCGCGCGGTGAAGCCCTGCATGCGGAAGTTGCTGGGGTGCACGCGCAGCAACAGGCGCGTGCGTTCGGTAATGGCTTCGCGATAATCGGCGATGGCGGTGCGATTTGTGGTGCCCACTTCACGCAGCAGCGCGCCCGAGCGCTGCATGATGTCGGGGATACGGAACCCGTCGCCGATTTCGATCAGTTCCCCGCGCGACACGATCACTTCGTAGCCGGCGGCGAGCTCGTGCAGCGCCAGGTAGATGGCGGCCGCATTGTTGTTGACCGCGATGCCGGGCGCGCCCAGCAGCCGCTCGATCAGCACCGCGGCATGTGTGTCGCGCGTGCCGCGCAGTCCGGTGGCGACGTCGTATTCCAGGTTCGTGTAGCCGGCGTGGATGGCTTGCGGGCCCAGCGGTGCGCGTCCCAGGTTCGTATGCAGCACGACGCCGGTGGCATTGACGACCCGCCGCAGCGAGGGCCGCGTGAGCGTGGCAAGCGCCCGCTCCACGCGGGTTTCGATGGCGAGGCCGTTGGCGGCGCCGGAGCGGATCTCGGCGCGCGCATCGTCCAGCACGCGGCGGATTTCCGCAACCACCACGTGCCGCGGAATCCCCGGCGCGGACACGCGTTCGGCCACCTCGTGGACGGCCGGAAGATCGCGCAAATTCCGGTTATCGGTCACTTGCTTGATGGTACGGAGGGAGGCGCGGCTTGTAAAGGTATCGGGTACATGGCGGCGCCCCAAACCCGGCCGTTGTCCGGCTCCTGCACGAAGACGATCAGGCGCGAGCCCGGCGGCGTCTTGGCGGCGCGAAGCTGAATCTGTGTTTTGAAGCCAGAACCCCCGACGCTCCCAACCTTCTGGATCTCTTTAGCTATAGAGACGTAGTGCAGGCGGCGCCCGCGGTTCTCTCCGCCCAGCACGTCCGAAGTGCCGCTATCGGCCGCGTTCGCGACATAGACATTCGCTTTGTGATTTTTTCCCGGCGGAAACGGGTCTACTTCGACGGCCACGGCATCGGGCGCCTCGGCGGCGCGAATCCGGACACCCACCTTCGGCTCGGCACTGGCGGCTCGGATGGCCGCCTGGGCTTTAGCCGCGTCGCTGCCCACCAATTCCACACTGCCATCCACCACCATCTCGGGCGTGTAGGGATCGCCGAGGCCAAAGCGGTGCGCGTACTGATCCTGCCGGGCGGTCAATGCTCTCGAAGAATACGGGTCCGCCCAAGTCTGGCCATTCCAGTAGTCCACATGCTCGCTCAGCACGATGATTTGAGCGCCGGCCACCGGCTGCTGGCGGTCCAGCTTTTCCAGCAGCGCATCGGCGGGGGGACAGCTCGAGCAACCCTCCGATGTGAACAGCTCCACCAGCACCGGCTGGCCCACGGTTCCCCCTTCAGCTAACACGGCTACGGCTAATCCGAGCCACAGCAGGTTGTGTCGCATCGCGCACCTCGTTGTTATTCCAATTGTCGCGCAATCGGGGCGTTCGGCGCACCTGCTGGAATTAGCGTGAGGAATCCGAAAAAACCGATGAGCATCACTATCCAGCCCGAATTGGAATCCAGGCTTCGAGTCCGGGCAGAGGCGGAAGGCCTTACTGTCGAGGCCTACCTCGAGCGAATTGCGCGCGACTGAATTCAGCCCATTCTCCGAGTGGCGCGTTTATCTGGCCAATCATGATGCCCGCGCGGCGTTAACTTCTATGGAATGTGGCGCGTGCAGAGATTGGACCAGATAAACGCTTTTAAACCGGCCAATCTGTTTGATTTTAAATCGCTTACGCTGAAAATTCGGAAAAAACAGATTGGCCGGTTTAAAACAGTGATGTGATACGGTCGGAGCCTATGCCGGCGCCAAAGCGGCGCAATTCGTCTCTACATCGTTCCGGTGACGGAGAAAGGGGGACGCAGCAAAGGACGACTTATTCAAAGTCGGCAGGGCGCGGAGGGAATTGCAAAGTGAAGTTGCCATAGACCCAAACGTGCGCGTCATCATATAGCTTGCGCAAATCGTCCTTCGGCGCTCCTTTCGGGCCCCACGGCTTTAGATCGCTGTCTATCTCAGCAAAGGAGATCCCACGCTCCCCTGGGTTCCAAAGTCTGGAAGAACAGACCAATATTCCAGCCAGGATGGCATGGTCGAAAGGCTTCTGGGCGACCTTCGTTAAAGCTAGCTGATTTGCCCAGCCCAGCATTTCGTCATCAAAGGCAAACACCCTGACGCACGGAAGGCCGGCGACTTCTTTGAGAATCGAGGGAACCGCGCTCAGTTCCCTATTTATGCTCTGTATGTATCTTTCCGCGAGTTCATGCGCCTCTCTAGCCTGTTCCTCATTCAACTCGCCATTGCTGTGTGCCCAGCGAATGTACCGGTGGATTCCGGGACCGTCGACCGGCTGGCACTTCATCTGGATTGACTGGCGCGCTTCCGCGAACGACACATTGGGAATGTGCAATATCAATTCGCCCCGTTGCGCCCGTTCAAGCAATGTGACTGCCTCAGGCACTTTGTGATAAGCAGGAGCCGCATAGTCGTGGAGCCAGTTTGTCTCAACGAATACGTGGTGCATCTTCTGTTCCAGGAATTAACGAGGGTGTGCCGCCCTCACTTCACCGCCAGCGATTGCCGGCAATATATATCCTTGAACGATGTCTTTGAGTTGAGGAGGCAACGATGCGGCAGGAAAATCCGCCAGATCCTCAATCCACTGCTGCACGAAAGCCTCAAACTCCTGTCCAACGCGGGGCGGACTCTGACGCCATATTCGAGTGCTATCGAACTCCTCCACTCGCTTTACGGCCGTCGGGGAAATGCTGGAATAAAAATCTCGATAAACCCATCCCTTTTCTGGCGTAATCAACAAACCAAAGGGATATTGCATGGCTACCATATACCCCTTGAGCGCTTCTTCGGTGCGAGGAAGATCACTGATTGTGACCTTGGCTTCGATGACCATGACCCGGCCATCGGGAGTGGTGATGAGAATGTCTGGCTGAAACGCCATCGGGTTCGGCCCCCATTCAATCTATCAGAACTTGCCGAACCGCTGCCAGAGGTCCGGGTCATCACGCTGAGCACCACGGACGGCATCTCAACCTGAACGGCGGTTCTGGGAAGCGACTGGACACCTTCGGGTGGATCGTCGTTTTAATACGGCCAATCTTTCATCGAGGTCGTTCGTCGGACGAAGCGCTCAAGGTCCGATGGATAGGCCCTCATTTCTTCTTTTCGTTCGAGCTGTGTTACCAGTGAAAGCCCCCCAAGCCCCGTCTGGCGGCCTCCTGAGGTTGGTAGCCATGTTCTCGCAAGAACCTCTTGCAGTTCCCGCCTTCACTGTGCAGAATGGTGGTGCGTCGTCTCGAATGACTAGCCGCGCCACCACGGTGGATCGGGCAGAGTTTGGCCGTATAAGTCGGCAACTCATACACAGCTTTACGCGTTCTCGGCCGCGGCGTGTCAGCCGCTCATTCTGCCGCTGACTAGGCGGTTGTATACGGCGTGGGTCCCTATCCAGAACCACACCATCTCGTTTTCGTGTTCCACAGCGAGCGCCCTGTAATGCAAGCCGACCCTCGCCGACCAAAAGCGCCCTATCATCTTGAAACGCAGGGACGGGTGCCTCGGGTCTCGTCGCAGCAGCCGGTAGGATTCATCAGCCGAGCGGCGTATTTCGTCGGGAAGCTGCCGCTAACAAGCCCAAAACCTCGGATTGGCCCGGTGCCTCACCGATCGGTGCAACGGCCAGCCCGCAGATCTTCGACGGCTTCGTCCGCGAGGGCGTCCAGACGTCCCGCCGCGACGTCGTCTTCCATTTGGCGGTCCCAGGCTGCGGCGTCGAACTCGGCAAACCATGCACTGAACGCTTCGAGTTCGGCAGGCGTGAGCCGCAGAACGGCCGCCTCGATCTCATTCACACCGCTCATGACCTTCAGCTTACTGCACACCGTTGGCCTCGCACAACTGGCTCTGGCCCATCCCCCCGCAGCCCCCACAACTTCTCGCCGAATCGTCGGGCCCTCGGAGACTGGGATGCGCCTTACGGGATGTTCGGCCATCAGTCCCGTGATGTCCCGTCAATTGGACCAACGCGCGTCGCGTCATGCTCTGTGAACGCGTCCGGACTATGGACTACCGCGCAATCGCCTGACTCTGGCGCCCGAAAACTCCCCAGAGTTTCCCAGACTTGCAGCCCTTCCCCGCTTTTGCAGCCGGACCCAGCCGCCCGCCCAGCCGCCCCCCGCGCTATCGTAAAGACGGGAAGATCGCGTCCGCTCCCTGAGCCGGTCGCCATATTCCCGCCATCTATCCAGCCAAGCCGCTTCTTATGGTTGTTGCCGAACTCTTACCGCCAATTCTCTCATCCCCACATTGGCGCCACAAAAGCCGCAGCCGGCATGCCGCCGTCCCAACGCGCTGCGGTAATCGCCGGCAATATATTGAATGCAAGAGCCTTATAAGAACTGGCTCCCCCAATCCCGCACAACCCCATGAAAATTGGCGTCGACCTCGGCACCACCAACTCCGCCGTGGCCGACATCGACGAGCGTGAGGCCGAAGATCGCGACTTCCCGCCCATTCTCTTCGAAACGCCGCAACTGTTCGCGCCCGGACGAACGGAGCCGCGCCGCACGCTGCCTTTGTTCCTGTTTCTCGAACACAGCCGGTCGTCGCGGTCTAACCCGCAGGCCTGCCGACCAAAGTCCGGAATCCCCTACGGCTTGGGGTCCGGGATCGGTGCTTGCCAACTGCCGTGACCGGCGTTTCTTTCGTAGCGGACGGGGGTTCACCGCGTTTAGCGACAGTACGAGCAACTGGGACGTGGATCTCGCTGAAAGGGCGGCGACGCAGCCTCGTCCCGAGCCGGTGCGTTACTACCACTTGGTGCGAAGCATGGTATGATCATTGGTAGTAACAATGAAGACAGCGATTTCCATAGATGGCGGACTGTTGCAGGAAGCCGACGAAGCTGCGCGGTCGATGGGGCTGAGCCGCAGCCGCCTTTTCGCGCTGGCCGTCGGCGATTTCCTCGAAAGGCAGCGCCGGAAACAAATGCTGCTACGGCTGAACAAGGTCTATGCCCAGGGTATGGAACCCGCGGAAGGACCTCTGCTGAAGGGAATCAAGGCCAAGGTCCGCCGAGCAGTCAAGGAACGCTGGTGATTGAGATTCGCCAGGGCCAAGTGTACTGGCTTGACTTCGGACCTGCGGCCCGTTCGGCGCCGGCGGACCGGCATCCTTGTGTGGTTGTCCAGAACGATATCTTCAACCGGAGCGCGATCGCAACCAGCGTCGTGTGCCTGATTACCTCAAACCTGAGCAGGGCGAACGCGCCGGGCAATGTGCTTTTGAAAAAAGGCGAAGCCAACCTTCCGAAGGCAAGCGTCGTGAACGTATCCCAGATCCTCACGGTGGATAAGGCAGAGCTTGTGGAATGCACCGGCAAGTTAAGCGGCGCGGCGGCCGGCGCGGTGCGCGACGGGTTGCATTTGTTGTTCGATAGGTTGTGACGCCGCCCAGGGCGCCCGACGACAATTACGGCCGACCGCCCCAGTCCTCTGTGTCCAAATCTTCAACCTCCTGGAAATGGCGATCGCGGGTCACCAGGACCATGCCGTGACGTCTCGCGGTAGCGGCAATCCGGATGTCGTTCTCGGGAAGCGGCCGCCCGTTCTCCCGCAGGCGCTGCTTCAGGCTTCCGTATTCCCGAGCGACATCGAGATCCCACGGGACAGTGGATCTGCCTGCCGCGAAGCGCTCCACTTTGGCCGCGTTCTCGGTTGGTCGTCCGGATTTCGCACCCCCGAGGAACAACTCGCCGACCGCGACCGCCAGAACGAATACCTCGAGTGCCTGGTCCGGATTGGACAGCACCGTGGCGTCTCCCTCGAGTAGGGCGATGACGATGCTGGTATCGAGCAAAAACCTACCACTCGCCGGCATCGACCCGCTCGCACCCTTCTTCAATCGCTTGGGTCATCTGCCGGGCCGAAACGGCGTCGAGAGAGGATGCGAAAAGGCGCAACGCAGCGCCGTGCTCGCCTTTCGGCGCCGAACCAGCCAAAGAAGCCACGAACCGGAGCACTCGCTCCTGCATTTCCGCAGGCAATGCCTCGACCTGCTTCGCAATCTCGTGTCTGACGTTCATCTGCCGAGTCCCTACCGTCCAGGGTACACTCCCGTGAAGTGCCCAGCACCTCCGGCAAAACGCTCAACTGCTGCTCTGAGGGCAACCCAGCAGGGCTGCCCAGTAAAGTCTGGAACGCCGACTGCGTTCAGGTGGTCGGAATCCGTGCTTGCCAACTGCCGTGGCCGACGTTTTACGTGAGGGAACCTTCGTGGACTGAATCCAGCCCACTCTCCGAGTCGAGCGTGATTCGGGCGGAAGATGCATCGCAAGCTTCCCACAAGGCGACTTTTGGGTACCAATCTGCCTGCGGGCCCTAAACACCCGTTCTGGTCTGACCTGTGCAAGCTAATTCCATTGGTGCGATACTGGTTGCGGCCAATTGAATCTAGCGGAGACTACCCTATGGCGGGTGGAGGTTTCAGCCGGGCCGTTGGCCGGCGTGGCATAGATCGCCGGGTGGGTAGCGTCAGATGATGAGTTGTTGGACAATGGCACGAAACGATGGTTCGTTTCGCATTCACTTATTGGGCGAGCGGGCCTGAATGAGCGATTCGTGGGATGTTTTCTTTAGCTACCGCCGAAGCGATCTCGAGCGCGCGCAGCCCTTGTTGGACGCGCTGGCTCAGTCGCGGGTGCGCGTCTGGCTGGACAAGGCAGACATCCCGGATTTTGCATCGATCACCGCCGGGATACGGCAAGGAATCGCTAAGTCGAAGGCCCTGCTCGCCTTCTACTCGAAAAGTTATCCGCTTAGCAATCCGTGCCAGCAAGAGATTGCAGCGGCTTGGCTCGCCGCCCAACAAATTGACGGTCATCCGAACCGGCGCGTTTGGATCGTGAATCCGGACGACGGCTTTGGACATTTGCCACGGATCCTGCAAGACCAGCAAATTCCACACGCTAACGCCAACTGTTTATCCTTGGCCGCTGAGATCAAATCGCGTGTAGACGGATTGGATGGGGACCTGGGACGAGGTGTTCGCGACCTGCCCAGATACTACGGAATGGCGCCGGTTCAGGCTCAGCGCTTCGTGGGCCGCGCGGCGGCGCTGTGGGACCTGCACGGGCAACTCACCGCGAACCAGATCAGCATCATCAGCGGCAAATATGGGCAGGCTGCGTCTCAGGTGAGGGGTCTCGGAGGAAACGGGAAGTCGCTGCTAGCGCGCGAGTATGCGATCCGTTTCGGGTCTGCCTATCCAGGCGGCGTGTTTTGGTTGAACGCGTTCGGAAACGACGACACAGGGAAGGTGGCTACCCCCGAGCAGCTTTCGGCAGCCCGGCATGATCAACTCCGGGATTTTGCAACCAACCTGCACGTGTCCGTCGAGGGCCTCGATCCGAAGGACCTCGAAGCTGCTTTGTGGCAGGCGATAGCAAGCCGAGGGGACCGATGCCTCTGGGTCGTCGACGACGTGGCGTCGGGTCTCACGCCCGCCGATTTTGAAAGAGACTGGACAGCGCGATGGCCCCGCGCATCTACTCTGATCACCACCCGCAGCAAGGACTACGGTGCGCTCGGGGAGGCAATCGATCTCGGGGTGCTGTCATCTTCGGAGGCGTTTCATCTACTGTGCGCACACCGCCAGCCAACCAGCGAGAGCGACGTGGCCAATGCTCGCAAGATCACTGAACTCCTCGGATATCATCCGCTCGCGGTGGAAGTCGCGGGAAGCTATCTCGCTCAGGGTTTGGATACGTTTCAGAGCTATCAAGATGCGCTTACCGATCCGGCGAAAGATGCCGTCGAGTTCGGGAACGAACTTCAGGAGAGCCTTCCAACTGGGCATGAGCGGAGCATTAGCGTCACGCTGCTCAAGAGTATCCGGCGGTTGGGTCCGGACGGCTTGGATTTTCTACGCCTGGCGTCCGTCCTGGCAGTAGCGCCAATTGCAGTGAGTTTCGTAGCAGAGGTTTTAGAGTCCGTTGCCGGCGACGGAAAAAGCCGTGCGTTGCGCGGCACGGACGAGGTCAGGGCACTGAGTTTGTGCGAATCGCCGACTCCGGAGACGCGAACAGTTCACACGCTCGTGAGTCGCACAATGTGGTTCCAGTGTCCTGACGATAAGCGAACAGAGCTATTGTGCTCTGTGGCAGGCGCCGTACTCGTCGTGAGATTTGCAAATGTCGGGCACATTGGAGAACACAGCAAGATCGCGAATGACGTGCCGCACGCGCGGCACTTTTTGGTTCATGACGTGCAAGGCGAAATCCTGGAGAGATTGGCAATTTACCTTGCCCGACTTGATCAGCAACGCGGCGACTACGGTCCGGCGCGGAGACTACAAGAGCAAGCGCTAGCGTCGCTCAAGCGAGCATCAGGCAATGAGCATCCAGAAACTCTCGCCGCAGTCGGTAACCTCGCGGGAACGCTGATGTTGCAGGGTGATCTGGCGGCAGCCCGCAAACTCCAAGAGCCGTTACTGGCAGCCTCTAAGAAGGTACTCGGGGAGGAACACCGCGGCACTCTGACCGTGATGTTAGAGCTCTCGAGAACGCTGTTCGAATTAGGCGATCTTGCAGGCGCGGCGCAACTTCAGGAGATAGCGCTAGCCACAAGCAGGCGGCTGTTTGGCGACACTGATATCCATACCCTCAACGCGATGATTCGCCTCGGCGCTACACGGGGTGAACAGGGGAATCTCGAATGCTCTCGGAGCCTTCAAGAACATGCTCTGGAGTTGCTTAGGCGGCGGTCAGGAGACGAACATCCCGACACTACCATGGCGATGATCAATCTCGCCCAAACACTATACAGGCTGGGCGATCTTGCTGGCGCGCGGAAACTCCAAGAGCAGGCACTCGCCACGAGCAGGCGGCTATGGGGCGACGAGAATCCCCACACCCTCATCATGATGGATAATCTCGCTTTGACCCGGTACGCGGGGGGCGAAGTCGATCAGGCGCGAGTACTTCAGGAAAAGGTGTTGCCGGCGCTCAGGCGTCAGTTAGGAGACGAGCACCCCCAGACGCTTACTGCGATGGTAAATTTTGCTCAAACGCTGTGTGCGCAGCGTGCTCTAAACGACGCGCGGAAACTTCAAGAAGAGGCCTTGGTGCGGTTGACGCGATTGCTGGGCTACAGCCACCCCAAAACTCTAGCGGCCATGAACAATCTCGCTCTAACGCTTCACGCTATCGGAGACCTCGTAGGCGCGCGCAGGCTTCAGGAGAAGACCCTCGCTGAAAGCAGGAGGCTACTGGGTGACTGCCACACCAATACTCTTACGACGATCAATAATCTTGCTCTAACATTGCGCGCGCAGGGCGATTTCCCGGGTGCGCGCAAACTGCTGGCTCAGGCTCTAGCGAAATGTAGGCGACTGCTAGGCGATGAGCATGCTGCAACTCTCATCGCGACGAACAATCTCGCAGCAATGCTGTATGCGCAGGGAGATATAGAGGGCGCGCGCAAAGTACAAGAGCGGACCCTGGCGGTACGACGGCAGCGGCTGCGTAACCAACACAGTAGCCCGGCTACGGCGATGAACGATCCTGCTGAAATGCAGAGTGCACGCGGCTTTGATTACCTAAAACGAATTTTTCGGCAAGTTCGATCAAAAGCACTTAAGCGCTTCAGAAGCTAGTCGGCGTGTGATACGGGACTTGAGTCTCCGGCGCGCAACAAGCGCACGCTCAGGCAGGATCGGGCATGGAGATGCACGAAGCATTATTAACATAGACGTCAGCTGGGACTTCTGCGGTGATTGCGCAGCGACAACGATGTCGTTACTCGGAACTACGATCCGCGGCAGTTTTCGATTGGCGCGAAAGCAGTGTTTTCCCGGTTTGTTGGAATCGTTGGTTGTTAGCGAAAACCGATGGTACCCATGGAACGCGCTGCCGTCCCTTGGGCGTAGGCGCGCCGCATACCTTTGACCGTCATCAACCTGTCATTCTTTGATGCTCGTCTGGAATTTATCCTGATAAACGCGCTTCGATCCCAAGATCCGGCAAAATCTAGATCGGGAGCAACCGGCGGCGAACGCTCTTGTGGTCCACGACGACAATCGACCTGGGAAGATCCTCGGCAGGAACGGACATCAGTACGCGTCGGACGCATTCCAGGCTTTCGGCTTCGCTGTAGTTGCCGCTCCGGAGTAGAATGAGACCAGGGCAAGTCGCTCCAGCCAACGCGAGCAGTCTGGGGAAGTCCAGGTCGGCCGAAATCACAACACGCCCTGCGTCCAGCGCCGTTGAGAGGATTTCGGTGTCCGCAGCTCGATTCAGCGCTAACTCGGCAGCGTGAGCTGCATCATGCCCTTGAGACCGTAGCCAAATCGCCAGATCCGGCGACAAGGCCATGTCCACGAGGAATTTCACTTCGCAAGTTCCACCGTTTCGTCCTCGGCAAGAAACGCCGCATACCGGAGGGCCTCATCGATATCCGCGGTCTCCAGGTATGGATACGCTTTCAGAATCGATTCACGTGTCTCCCCGGCCGCGAGGAGGCCCAACAACCGCGATACCGGAAAGCGCAGGCCCCGTATGCACGCCTTCCCGGTGGCGACCGTGGGGTTCACCGTGATTCGTTCGAAGCGCATCGGAATTCCCCTCCATTCATATTAGCGGAGTTCCGCGGAAGTCGCATTACCCCCATAAACGCGCATGTCGCCGCAGCACCGAACGGCTGCCTTCGAAGGCTGCGTAACCGTCTACAATAAAGGCGAGGACACATCAGTGCCACGCCAGTTCGATGTCGTGATTGAACGGGATTCAGAAGGCTACTACGTAGCCTCGGTCCCCCAACTTCCCGCATGCCACACGCAAGCGCGGTCCCTCGATGAGGTCACCGAGCGGATCCGCGAAGCGATAGAGCTTTGTCTGGAAGTGGAAGGCGCCCCGGAGCAGGACTTGGAGTTCGTTGGCATCCAGCGCGTGACGATCGCGGCATGAGAAGGAGCCCCCGCATCACCGGCACGGACCTCGTTGCTGCGCTCGCGAAAGCCGGTTTCCGCGTTCTCCGTGTCAAAGGCAGCCATCATTTCCTGCGCCACGAAGATGGCCGAAGCACGGTGGTACCTGCGCACGCAGGTGAGACCCTCGGTCCCGGCCTGCTTCACAAGATCCTACGCGATTGCCAACTGACGGCCACCCAACTCACGGAACTCCTTTAGGCCGATTACTCCCCATAAACGCGCTCGCATCCGCCAACTGCTGCTTTGACCGGATCGGCCACTCGTACACAGCTACGCCTTCTCGGCCGCGGGGTGTCAGCCGCTCATTCTGCCGCTGACTAGCCGGTTGTATACGGCGTGGGCCACTATCCGGAACCGCACCATCTCGTTTTCGTGTTCCACAGCGAGCGCCCTGTAATGCAAGCCCACCCTCACCGACCAAAAGCGCCCTATCGTCTTGAAACGCAGGGACGGGTGCTGCGGGTCCCGTTGCACCCGTCGGTAGGATTCATCAGCCGAGCGGCGTATTTCGTCGGGAAGCTGCCGATAACAAGCCCAAAACCTCGGATTGGTCCGTGCCTCACCGATCGGTACAACGGCCAGCCCGCAGATCTGCGACGGCTTCGTCCGCGAGGGCGTCCAGACGTCCCGCCGCGACGTCATCTTCCATTTGGCGGTCCCAGGCGGCGGCGTCGAACTCGGCAAACCATGCACTGAACGCTTCGAGTTCGGCAGGCGTGAGCCGCAGAACGGCCGCCTCGATCTCATTCACACCGCTCATGATCTTCAGCTTACTGCACACCGTTGGCCTCGCAGAACTGGCCCATCCCCCCGCAGCCCCCACAACTTCTGGACGAATGGTCGGGCCCTCAGACTGGGATGCGGCTCACGGAACGTTCGGGCGTTACTCCCGTGACGTCGCATCAATTGGACCCAAAACGCGCGTCGCATCATGCCCTGCGAACGCGTCCGGGGCGGACCACCGCGCAATCGCCTAACATAGCGGCTATGCCCCCCGTCCGGTCACGCTCCTGGCGCCGGAAAACTTGCCATAGTTTCCCAGCCCTTCGATCCCTCCCCCGCCTTCGCAGCAGCCGGACCCAGCCGCCCCTCGTGCTATCGTAGAGACGGGAAGATCTCGTCCGCTCCCTGAGCCGGTCGCCATATTTCCACCATCTATCCAGACCGGCCAAGCCGCTTCCTATGGTTGTTGCCGAACTCCTACCGCCAATTCTCTCATCCCCACATTGGCGCCACAGAAGCCGCAGCTGGCATGCCGGCGTCCAAACATGCTGCGGCCATCGCAGGCAATACCTTGAATACAACGGCATAATAAGAAATTGGCTCGCCCAATCCCGCACAAACCCATGAAAATTGGCATCGACCTCGGCACCACCAACTCCGCCCTGGCCTACATCGACGAGCGCGAAGCCGAAGATCGCGACTTCCCGCCCATCCACATCTTCGAGACGCCGCAGCTTGTCGCGCCCGGACGCACCGAGCCGCGGCGCACCCTGCCCTCCTTCCTGCTCCTGGAAGACGGTCAGCCCGTTGGCGTCTACGCGCGCGAGCAGGGCGCGTTGGTGCCCACCAAGCTGGTGCACTCCGCCAAGTCGTGGCTCTCGAATCCCGATGTGGACCGCACGGCCAAGATCCTGCCCTGGGATTCGCCCGAAACTGGCCGCGTGCTCTCGCCCGTGGAAGTGTCGTCGCGCTACATCGCCGCCTTCCGCGATGCGTGGGACAAGATCAAACAGCTTCCGCTCGCCGACCAGGATATCGTGCTGACCGTGCCGGCGTCGTTCGACGAAGAAGCCCGCGAACTGACCGTGATGGCTGCCGTGGAGGCGGGCCTGCCCAAGCTGACGCTGCTCGAAGAGCCGGCCGCGGCCTTCTATTCCTGGATCGCCAACAATCTGGCGCAATCGCGCAAACTGCTTTACGATGGCCAGATCGTGCTGGTGTGCGATGTGGGCGGGGGCACCAGCGACTTCAGCCTGATCCGCGTGGAGCGCCAGGGCGACCTGGTGAACTTCACGCGCACCGCGGTGGGCAAGCATCTGCTGCTGGGCGGCGACAACCTGGATCTGACCATCGCCTGGCTGGTGGAAACCAAGCTGGCGGTGCCGCTCTCCATCCGGCAGCGTAGCGGCTTGCGACGGCAATGCACGGTGGCCAAGGAGCGGCTGCTCAGCGAGCCGAACCTGAAGAGCGTCGAGATCACCGTGCTGGGCAGCGGCTCGGCGCTGATCGGCAAGGCGCTGAAGACCGAAGTGCTGCGAGAAGAGGCGCTGGAACTGGCGCTCGAAGGCTTCCTGCCCATCACCGAGCGCGGCGACATGCCCAAGGATGAGAAGCGGAGCCTGTTCCGTGAGCTGGGCCTGCCGTATGTTTCCGATCCGGCGGTCACCAAGCATTTGAACGCGTTCCTGGAAAGCGCGGGCCAGGCGCCCGACGCCATCCTGTTCAACGGCGGCTTCTTCATCCCGGAGATCCTGCGCCAGCGCGTGGCCGATGCGGTGGCGCACTGGTACGGCAAGCGTCCGGAGGTCTTCGAAAACCGCGATCTGGATCTCGCCGTAGCTACCGGCGCGGCGTATTATTCCTACGTCCGTTCCACCGGCAGCGGCGTGCTGGTCCGTGGCGGGCTGCCGCGCACGTATTTCATCGGCATTGGCGATACCACCGCGGTGTGCCTGGTGCCGCGCGGCGCGGAAGAGGGCGCCACGCTCGAAATCGACAACGAAGCGTTGCAGCTTGTGGCCAACAAGCCGGTATCGTTCCGGCTGTACAGCTCGTTGACGCGCAGCGACGACCGCTTGGGCGACGTCGTCGAATTGCCGGCGCTGGGCCCCGATCTGCACATGCACGCGCCGCTGAATGCCGTGATCCGCTTCGGAAAAAAAGCCGGCGAGCGGCTCATTCCGGTGAAGCTGGGCGCTCGCCTGACCGAGATCGGCACGCTCGAAACCTGGTGCGAATCGAAGATCGGCGATAACCGGTGGCGCCTGCAGTTCGAACTGCGCAAGGCCGCGGCAGAACCGGCGGAGCGCAAGCCAGCGGCGGTCATCGCTGAGCAGGCGCTAAAGCAGGCGCTGGAGCTGATTCCGGCGGTCTTCTCGACGGGCGCGAAGTCGCCCATCGCGCCCGAAGAATTGCCCGCCAGGCTGGAACAGATTCTGGGGCTGGGCAAGAACTCCTGGCCGCTGGCCGCCATCCGCCAACTCGCCGACGTATTTCTGGTGGCAGCCGACGGCCGCAAGAAAAGCCCGGCCTACGAGGCGCGTTGGCTGAACCTGGGCGGATTCTGCCTGCGCCCCGGATTCGGATTTCCCGGCGACGACTTTCGCATCGAATTATCGCGGCGCATCTATTCCGCGGGAATTCAATATGCTAACCAAGTGCAATGTGAAATCGATTGGTGGATTTTCTGGGGACGCCTGGCCGGCGGGTTGAACCGCAATCAGCAGAACGACATGTACCAGCGGCTATCGGGATTCCTGCTGCCGCGCGGCGCCGGCAAAAACAAGAAGCAGCGGCTCAACAGCAGTCTGCTGCGCGAAATGTGGCGCACGGCGGCCAGTCTGGAGCTTCTGCCGATCGGCACGAAGATCGAGTTGGGCGACGCCTTGATGCGCCGCGTGAAAGCAGGCGACTTTCGCGAAAGCGAGCTCTGGTGCCTGTCGCGACTGGGTGCGCGCCAGTTGTTCTACGGGCCGATCAACCAGGTGGTGCCGCCTGCCGCGGCCGCCCGCTGGGCCGAGGCGCTACCCGTGGATGCTTCTGGAGTTGGAGACGCTTTGGCGGCTCTAGCGCGCCGTACGGAAGATCCTACGCGCGACTTGCCTGCCGCCACACTGAACGTGGTAAGGAAGAAGCTCGAAAGCCTGCCACATGCGGAGCGCTATCTTGCAATGATGGAAGGCGACGAAGCGCGCGACGATCGCGCGCTTGGCCGTATATTCGGAGAAGAACTACCTTCGGGATTGGTGTTAGCGGATTAAGCCCGCCTGCGCCGGCGGATCAGAGCGCCCAATCCTGCCAAGCCCAGGCCCATCAGCAGGAAGCTGGCTGGCTCCGGAACGCTGGTGCCGCTTAACACGCCATCGTACATTACGCCGAATGGGGTGCCCCCCACAAACTGATAGGCATCAATCACCAGCGTATACGTCCCCAGCGCCAAGTCCAGAGGGATCATTGCGTCCATTCCGGGTGCGCAACCAATGGCTCCGGCTGCGCAATTCGGACCAGATACCGGGTTGGCATCGATCAACATCGTGCCACCGGGAACGCCGCTCCCATCGCCAGTGGTGATTGTTCCAGGATCCAGCCAAACGCGCGCGGTGTCGTCCGCCCAGATATCCAGAACGCCGGAATCGAATGCGTCCACCGTGGTGAAGGTCTTATAGAAGATGGCCGTCGGAGCAACCGGGTTCGGTTCCGTAATGACACCGGTCACGCCCGGAGGATTCGCGGGTCCCGGCGTGCACGTGCCAGTTAGCGCGACGAATGTGTTGCAGCCAGTGGCGCCGTATGAAACCCATTCGTAGCCCGGACCAGCAGGAGCCCATGCCGGAGTCGTTACAATCGCGACATCCGTCCCGGTAATGTTGTTGGATTCGTTCACCAGGTTGCTGAAGATATCGACCGTTCCGGCGAAGGCCACTCCGCCAAACTGCGCGGGAATACACACCATGAGCGCCGGCATCAAAATACCCAACCAGAATACTCGCGACCTCGCGACCGATAGCATGGAACTTCCTCCTTTCAGTAATCTACCCCAAATCGGCACGATATGAAACAAGAAAACTAACTTTTTCTGCCCTTTTTAATACTGGTACTTTTCATTACGTAGTTCCATGCGGCTCCGGTCAGTCCAAGTATAGCCGTTGACAATATATCCATAGTGGCTATAATAAACCATGCCCAGCCGCCACCGCTCGCCGGAATCGCTTCTTCCGCTTCCTTCGGCGACTCTTCACATTCTCCTGGCCGTGGCTGCGGAAGATCGCCACGGCTACGCTATCATCCAAGACGTGGCCGCGCGCACGAACGGCGAGTTAAAGCTAAGTGCCGGAACGCTTTACCGGTCGATCCAAAGGATGCTGGAGCAGGGCTTGATCGTGGAAACCCAGGAGCGCCCGGCGCCCGAACTCGACGATGCGCGCCGCCGTTACTACCGGATCACGCCCTTTGGCGGAGAGGTAGCCCGCGCCGAGGCGCGCCGGCTCACCCAACTTGTACGCATGGCGCGGGATCGCGGATTCGTGGAGGGGCGGGCATAGTGCGCCTATACAAATTGCTCCTGCATTTTTATCCAGCATCCTTTCGCGCGGAATACGGCGATGAAATGTGCGCCATCTGGGTACGCCGCCGCCGCGACGCTTCGGGACCCATGGCCGCGGCCGCTCTCTGGGCGGCCACGCTTTGTGAAGTTCCACTCAATGCCGCGGCCGTGCATGGGGATATCCTCCGGCAGGATCTGCGCTATACGGCCCGCACTCTGGCTCGGTCGCCGGGATTCGCGCTGACCGCAATTCTGGTGCTGGCATTGGGGGTGGGCGCCAATACCGCGGCATTCTCGGTAACCGATTTCGTCCTGATCCGGCCGCTGCCGTTTGCCGAACCGGACCGCCTCCTGAAGCTGTGGCAGCGCCAACCCGGCTATTCCCGCATGGAGCTTTCTCCGCCGAATTACCGCGATTGGAAGAGGATGAGCCAGTCCTTCCAGGGCATAGGCGCGTTTTGGGATGTGTCGGTGAACCTGGTAGGACAAGGTGAGCCGGAGCGGCTCGATGCGGCATCCGTGACCGCCGATCTGTTTCCGCTGCTGGGTGTGCATCCCCTGCTGGGGCGCCTGTTCACCGCGGAAGAGGATCGCGAGGGCGCCGCGGGAACGCTACTGCTGAGCCACCAATTGTGGCGAACGCTGTTCGGCGGTGACGCGAGCGTGATCGGGCGGCGGGTGAACCTCGACAACGAACCGTACACGGTGATCGGCGTCATGCCGCCGGACTTCCATTTTCCAACCCACACGGCGGAACTGTGGACACCCATGCGCTTTACCGAACAGAGTTTCCAGGACCGCGACAACAACTATTTGGAAGTGGTGGCAAGACTCAAGCCGGGCGTCTCCCTGACGCAGGCCAGAGCGGAAATGAATGTAGTGGCCGGGCAGTTGGAGCGGCAGTATCCGAAAGAGGATAAGCAGGTAGGCGCTAACGTCATTCGCCTGCGCGACGAAATGTCGCAGCAGTCGCGGCTGCTGCTCATCGCGCTCAGCGCCGCGGCCGGCTGCGTCCTGTTAATTGCCTGCGCCAATCTGGCGAATCTGCTCTTAGCGCGGGCTCTGGCGCGCCGGAAGGAACTGGCCGTCAGGGCTGCCATGGGCGCGGGACGGGAGCGGTTGGTACGGCAAATGGTGACCGAGAGCCTGGTGCTGGCTGCCCTGGGCGGCGCGCTCGGCGTCTTGGTGGCCTTCGCAGCCGTGCCGTTGCTGGCCAAGCTGGTCCCCAGTTCGCTGCCGATCGCCGAAGCGCCCACGGTCGATTTCCGGGTGCTGGTCTTCGCCGCCCTGATCTCAGGCTTGACAGGCATCGGTTTTGGGGTGGTTCCGGCACTGCGTGCCTGCCGGTCGGACTTGAGCGCGTTACGGGAGGGAACGCGCACGGGCGGCGGACGCAAAGAGCGGCTGCGCTCCGCGCTGGTGATTGCCGAAGTGATGGTTTCGGTGGTCTTGCTGGTCTCGGCTGGCCTGCTGATGCGGGCCATGTGGAGGGTCCAGGCGACCGATCCCGGGTTTCGTCCGGAAGGCGTCCTGACTCTGCAGACGGCGTTGCCGACTCCTAAATACGACAGCACCGAACGGCGCGCGCAGTTTTACGATCGCGTGCTTTCCGGCGCCGCGGCGCTGCCGGGCGTCTCCAGCGCGGCGTACATCACCTCGCTTCCGATGGTGTGGGGCGGAGGCATCTGGGCGGTGGTCCTGCAGGGCGAAACGCAGGAACGCACCGCATCTCACACCGCCAGCATGCGGTTTGTCACCCCCGGCTTCTTCGCGACCATGGGAATTCCACTGCACCGCGGCCGGGATGTGAACGAAACGGACACCCTCGATGCGCCCTTCGTCGCGGTGGTCAGCGAGTCTTTCGTGCGCCGCTACTGGCCGGACCAGAATCCACTGGGCCGGCACTTTCAGTTCGCCTTTCACGACCGCATGGTAGCCGGCGTGGTGGGCGATGTGCGAGTGCGCGGATTAGAGCGCCCCAGCGAACCACAGGTCTACCTCCCGTACCGGCAAGTGCAGGATGGATGGGTTACCGGTTATCTCCCGAAGCATTTGGTGGTTCGTGCCGCGGGAGATCCTCAGCGGCTGCTGCCCGCCATCCGCCGCATCGTCCGCGGCGCGGACACCGAGCAGCCCATTTCGGATGTCCGCATGATGACGGATATTATTGCGGAGACCACCGCTTCCCGCCGGGCGCAGGTGCGCGTGTTGGGGGCCTTCGCAGCCCTCGCGTTTCTGCTGGCGGGCGTCGGTATCCATGGATTGCTATCGTTCGCCGTCTCGCGCCGCACGCAGGAGATCGGCGTGCGCATCGCGCTGGGCGCGCGGCCGGGCCAAATCGTCAAGATGATCGCGCGGCAGGGCGCCGCACTGGCCGCCGCGGGTGTCCTGCCCGGAGCCGTGCTGGCTTACGCGGCGGCCCGGGCGATCGAAGCGCTGCTGGCTGGCGTCGAGCCCGGCGACCCGCTCACTTTTACGAGCGCCATGGGACTTTGCCTGGCGATGACAGTGCTGGGCAGCTTTTTGCCGGCGCTACGGGCCGTGCGGATTGACCCGATTACGGCCATCCGCTCGGAATAGTTGTGGGGCAGGCCCTCGGCCTGCGCGGGTCCCTTGGACCCGCTGCTTGCCAGATGGCGGCCTGGGAGGCCGCCGCAGGCCGAGGGCCTGCCCCACCAGCTAAAAATTGAATCGGGCCGCGAACTGGAACGCGCGCGGACCACCCGATCCGAAAACGTTCGAACTGGCGCTGGTGGGCACTCCGAATCCGGCGGGATTCGAACCCAGATTATAGCTGTAGCCGCCCAGGTTGGCGATGTTGAAAACGTTGAAACACTCGCCGATGAGGGAGAGCTTGGCGCGCTCGGTTCCCAGCTTGAATACTTTGGTCACGCGGATATCCTGCGACGTGAACGGACGGGGGAACGAAAACGTCGCTGGCAGCGCAAGTTGTTCGCTGGGGTTGGGGTGGCTCTGATTGAACTGATTGACCGCCTGAATCAACGCGCCCTTCCCCTCATTGACGCCGAGCTGATTGTAGCCGACGCCCGGCAGCGGCGATCCACCGGTCTCTCCATTTTCGACGGCGCCGTTGCCATTCAGGTCCACGCCCGAAATAATCGGCTCAATCGGCCCCACGGTGGCGAACGAGGTGATGCCCGCAATCGTGAAGCCCCACGGCAGTTCCACCACCATAGAGCCGGTCAGGAGCTGATGGCCGGCTTGCGGACCCCAGGACGCGAACCAGTTGCTGTCGTCCACTACGCCGTTGAAGCCTACCTGGTTGGAGTAGGCATACGACAACTGCCCGCTGGTCCGGTGCGAAAAACGCTTGTTGGCTTTAAGCAGGAGTCCGGTGTAGTGGGAGCGCCCGCCGCTGATCAATCCCTGGATGGGACCGTTTGAGCACTCGGCGGTGGGGTCCAAAATCTGCGCCGGAGCGCACGCCGGAATCACCGGACCGGCAGCGCTGTCGAAATGGTTGAGGTCCATGTAGCGAATAGGCGTATGCAGGTATTGCCGGAAGACGAAGTCGGCGGTAACCACGAAGTCGGTACGCACCTCGCGCTGAATGCCAATGCTGGCGTGCTCGGAATAGGGAGGCCGGAAATCCTGCGCGATGATGTCCGTCCCGGACTTGAAGATGTTGATGTTGCGAATTGCCAGGCTGGTGTTGCCGGGAGGACCCAGCGCGGCTTGCGCGCCGGCATAGAACTGCGGGATGAGTCCGACCATTTCGGCCCCGGTGAAGTTCGTGACGCCGGGCAGGCCGTACGCGTCGCCTAACGGATTGTTCGACAGCGTGGTGGGCTGCAGCGGCGCGGGCAGAGAACCCCATTGATTGGCTGCGAAGATGTTCGAAAAGAAGAAGCTGTCGGGTATCAAAGCGCGTCCAGTGCCGTTGGGGCCTAAGCTGGCCCGCTCCAGCAGCCGTTCCTCGATGTTGAGGGTGTCGTAATAAATGGCGGCGCCGCCCCGCACCACCGTTTTGTTGTCGCGGGTTACGGTCCAGGCGAAACCCAGCATGGGACTGAAGTTGTACGGCTGGTGTTTCTCATGTCCCAGGTTGCCCGCACCGAAGATCGGCGCCAGGTATTCAGGCTTGGTCAGATCGTAGTTGAGGGCGTTGCTCTCGTAAGTCCAGGCCAGCCCATAATTCAGGGTAAACCGCGGTTTCACCCGCCAGTTATCCTCCCAGAAAAAATGAAACGTGTTGTCATGGTCGGCATTGCCCCGGTTCCACAAGGGCGGCTGGTTGTCGTCGCCCACCCCCATCTCAAATCCGGCCACCGGAAGCTGCAGGATGTCGTTGATGGTGTTGTAAGAGGAGGGAATCGGAACCGCGAAGGCCCCCAGGCCCGCCTGAGCCAGGAACCCGTTGATACCCGTTACAATCTCCGGCGAGAACAGTTCGGCCGCCGCGGGAGCCGCATAGGCGTAGGTCCCGATGCCTTGCTGATACTCCCAATATGCGCCCCATTTCATGGAGTGCGTACCTTTGTTCTTACTGACGTTGTCGGAGAAAATGTGCCTCCGCAAGACGCGGCTTTGCGGCGCATTGGTGGCATTCCCGATGGTGAAGTTCGATACGCCGTAAATGCTCATGTTCGGCAATCCCAATCCCAGGCAGGGCGCCGGGCATTGGGCGGCTGTGGGCGGGTTGTTGGTGTTCGACCAGTAGGTGTAAGAGTAACGGAATTCGTTGGCCGTCGAGGGATTCAGTGCACTGGTGAGGGAAAAGACGCCCGAATCGGCCCAGTTCTTGTTCACGTCCCAATCCGAAGGCAGGTCGCCGCCGCCGGGCGGCGCGTAGCCGTTGTTGCCGTCGTGGGAATAGCGCAGAGACGCGGTGTGCTTGACGTTGATCAGCCAGTCCAGCCGCTCGTTGATCTCGTTTTCATGGAAGGGGCTGGCGGCGTACGACGAGAACTGCTGAAACAACGGATCGCTGGGAACCGCGCTGTAGACCCCCACCTGGTTGGTATGCTCCAGAGCCGAGAAGAAGAACAGCTTGTCCTTCTTGATGGGTCCGCCAATTTCGAAACCCGTCTGGCGCCGCGCAAAAAAAGGACTGGCCGGCTCATTGGGATCGCGCTGCAAGTACGGATATGCCGAGAAGTCGTGGTCCCGGTCGAAGAAGAAGACGCTGCCGTGAAAATCGTTAGTGCCGCCGCGCGTCGCGATGTTGATGGCGCCCCCGGCCCCGATGGCGTTGGCCAGGTCCATATTGGTGGAGGTCAGTTGAAACTCCTGCACCACTTCCTGCGAGAAGTTCTGCTGGGTGCCGCCGGTTACCGAGTCGGCGATGGTAGCGCCATCCACGGTGATGCGTACGGAGCCGTTTCCGGAATCCGCGCCCAGGATATTCACATCGAACAGCCGGTTATATTGGCCGACGCTGTTCGCCGAGACGCTCACGCCGGGCTCCAGCATGGCCAGATTGAGGAAGCTGCGGCCATTGAGCGGCAGATTCTCGATCTCCTGCCGGGTGATCACGCCCGAGATGGTGTGGCTGTCGTAATCGATCTGTGCGGCTTCGCCCTGCACGCTCACGACCTCGCCGGCAGCCCCCACCTGCATCACCAGGTCCATGGTGGTAATCTGGCCGACCTGCACAGTGGCCTGCTCGATCAGCGTACGGAACCCGGACGCCGCGGCCTTCACGATGTAATTTCCCGCCGCTAGGGGGGCCACGCCGAACGATCCATCGGCGGCCGAGACCACCTGGCGTTCCGCGCCGGTATCCTTGTTAGTCACGGTCACGGTGGTCCCCTGCATGACTCCGCCGGTCTGGTCGTGTACGATGCCGTTCAAAGATCCCACCGGCGCCTGCGCCAACCCTTGACCCACTGTCCATGCTGCGATGCACAATAGCGACACACTAAGTCGCGCTCGATTGAACATGTTCCCCCCCTCCAAACGTGGTGCGCTCTGAAAGACGCACGTCGCGTTAGGTTAAACATGGTTGCGTGCCTTTGTCAAGGGGGGTAGCAGCGCTATCTTCAAGAAGTGCGTTCCAGCGAACTTTGTTTAGACTCGTTCACCAGTCTGAATAAGTAGTGGGGCAGGCCCAGGGGCAGGCCCTTGGCCCTGGGACCCGCTTCTGTCCCGGGAATCGAGCCTTTGCGGAGGGAAGAGGGCGGCCTGGGAGGCCGCCGCAGGCCGAGGGCCCGCCCCACTATGTGGATGGACACGGCTAAGACCTCACATCTTCCCGTTGAACAGGAAAACCAGCTCGATCACCAGAATAATCACCACCAGCAACTCCAGCACAAACGCCCGGCCCTGCTGGAACTGGTCCACCATGAACTGATACAGATCTCCGGCCGTGCGCAGCTTCTCGTCCACCAGCCGGCGGTAATCCGTAACCCCCACCTTGCCGGCGGCCAGCCGGTACACGCGCGCGGAGTACATGTCGCTCAGGAATTTGATCGAATTATCCATGCGCTCGGTCAGCTCGCGCACATCCAGCCGGATGGTGTTCAGCCGCCCGGCCTCGCGCGCCAGGCGCCAGCGCGCCAGCACCCCCGTGCCCTTATCCAGCGAACGGTACACATCGGCCAGCAAGCCCGTCAGCATCTCGTCGTAATAGCGGAACTCGATCAACTGCGAGTTGGCGAACTCCAGAAGCTGCATCACGGGCAGCGCGCCTTCCGGCGTGTCGTAAACCAGCGCGGCAGTCCAGCCGATCACCACCAGGTCCTCCGGATAATACG
>Ga0302325_10002567_pt1 | contig 43908 bp, 46 predicted proteins | sample Palsa_T0_2_FD_201948 | JGI IMG/M metagenome (GOLD analysis project Ga0302325, IMG submission 201948) | Peat permafrost microbial communities from Stordalen Mire near Abisko, Sweden - Palsa_T0_2 | ecosystem: Environmental > Terrestrial > Soil > Palsa > Peat permafrost | place: Sweden: Abisko... | reverse complement strand
CCCGGAGGGCCTCGCCGCCCGCAAGGAGCCAAACCACTACGTCACCGGCCGCGACGGCGGCCACGACCTCGATCTGCGTGCGTTCGCCCGCGATGGCATGCACCTCCACGGGCGCCTGACCCGGATCGACGGATCGGGGCTGTCGTTCGCGGACGATCTCGCCGCCAACCTGAACGCCGCCGACGCGACCGCGGACCGGATCAAGGACGCGATCGACCGCTACATCGCGGCGCGCGGGATCGAAGCGCCGGCCGAGCCGCGCTACAGACCGGTGTGGAAGCCCGGGGCGGCGCGCTCGGGCGAGCGGTTGGTGGCGCCGGGGGGGTTGAGCACGATTGTGTGGGCGACCGGATTTCGCAGCGACTGGTCGTGGGTGCAAGTTCCGGCGTTCGACGGCGCCGGCTATCCGACCCATCACCGCGGCGTAACCACCGTTCCCGGCCTTTACGTCCTCGGGCTCCCGTGGCTCCACACCTGGGGCTCGGGCAGATTCGCGAGCATCGATCGGGACGCCCGCCACATCGCCGAGCGCGTCGTGGAGTCACGCGCGGTCGAGGCGCGGGCCGCGGCGTAAGGGGGGGCGGGGCGCCGGACGCGGGCGTCTCGCGCCCAACGGGATCGCCGCCAGGCGATTTCACTTCCACTACGATCGCGCCATGCCCGACCGCCTGCACTTCACCGAATCCGACGCCGCCAACGCCTTGATCGCCTCGGACCCGATGGCGCTGCTGGTCGGCTTCGTGCTCGATCAGCAGGTCAGCGTGCAGAAGGCGTTCTCCGGGCCGCTGGAGATCAAGCAGCGCCTCGGTGGTCTCGATGCGGCGACACTGGCATCCGCCGACCTCGAAGCCGTGTTCCGCGAGAAGCCGGCCATCCACAGATTCCCCAGCGCGATGGCCAGGCGCGTGCACGATCTGGCCGTGTACGTGCGCGATCAATACGACGGCGATGCCGCGAGCGTCTGGACCGACGCGGCGGACTCCGACGCGCTGCGCGCCAACCTGCTCGCGCTTCCCGGCTTCGGCGAGATGAAGGTCAAGGCGCTGGGCGCAGTGCTGGCAAAGCGCTTCGGAGTCGACGCCGCGCGCGATCTCGTGCCGTGGCATCCCACGCTAGGAGACGTCGACTCGGCCCAGGCGCTGACCGACTACCAGGCGGTCAAGCGGGAGCACAAGTTGTCGTGGAGCAAGGGCGAGGCTCAGCGGCCGGCTGGGAAACCCTCCCCGTAGCCGGCGCTGGTGGGCTCACACGCCTCGGGCCGGATCTTCGGGACCTTGGGTTACGACACTGGTCGTGCCCGCGATGTAGTCACCCTCGACCCGGCGAGCACTGGTGCCATTCCTCGCTGCCACGTTCTCACCTCGTTTGGCCAAGGTCTCCCTTCCGGTGACTTCTGCCCATTGCAATGTTGACTATCAGCCACCCGACCCTGTGACATCAAGCCTGTCGGACAGAGCCGCTGGGTACGCCTGGCTAGACAACCGGAACGGCCCGGCATTTGGAACTCAAACCTCGCGGTCACGCCTGGTACGACACCACCAAATGAGTACTCGAGCATACGCCGTTCACGGCTACCCGCGAATGCCGCGCCTTGCTAGGATCGGCGCTTGCGCCGAGACATCCACAGACTCCTACGAATCACGGATGAAGAGATGGAACCAGTGACCAGACGGAGGTTCGTGGGAGGCACGGCGGGTGCCGCGGGCCTACTCACCGCCGGCGCAGGGCTGTCGTACCTGAAGGATCCTTCGGAAGCGCAAGCCAGCGGCAACGAGATGAAGGTCGACACGGGCGATCACAACCTCGCGCTCGCGGGCACGACACCCGCCAAGGCGGGCAGCGGTCACGGCAACATCGGGATCGGGACCGGCGCGCTCGCGCAGATCGACACCGGCTACGACAACATCGCGATCGGGTCCTTGGCACAAGCCGTCAATCAGACCGCTGATAACAACGTGGCGGTCGGCGCGGGCGCGCTGGCGGCGATGGTCGCCAGCCAGTCGGTCGCTGTAGGGACTCGAGCTCTGGCTTCGATCGTCGACAGAGGGAAGACGGTGGCGGTCGGCTACGAGGCGCTGATGAACGCGAAGGAGGGTCTGAACGTCGCAGTGGGTTACCAGGCGCTGTACGGGATGGGATCCGGCGGCAACTTCGATGGTGAGGACAATGTCGCTGTCGGCTTCCGGGCGCAGATGTACAACGGGACGGGGAGCCCTCCGGCAGATATGGCGGACGTGGGTGCGGACGCGAACACGGCGATCGGGCTGTGGTCGATGCTCGGCGTCGACGGTCAGACGTGGGCGCGGTTCAATACGGGATGCGGCTCGCAGACCCTGATGAACATCACCACAGGCTTGCGCAACGGCGCGTTCGGCACGTACGCGATGCTGAACTTGGCGACCGGCACCGACAACAGCGCGCTCGGCTACAACGCCCTGAAGAGGGTCGTGGACGGCGTCGCAAACTCCGGTGTCGGGACGAACTGCGGCTTCGCCATCCTCCACGGGAGCTACAACACGGTGCTCGGCCACGACGCCGGATACACAGACGGAAGGCATGCGACGACCGACCACAGCAACATGACGTTGATCGGGTATCAGGCGCAGGGCCAGGCGGACAACGTGATGGTGTTCGGCAGCGCCATCACCTCGAACCGGTCCAACTTCTTCTTCGGCGGGATCGGCACGGCTGCGAACGGTGGTGGCGGTGTCGGTGTGATCTACGTTGCAAACGCCCCGAGGTCGCCGAAAACGAACCCGGACTCCGGCGGCATCCTGTATGTCGACGGCGGCGCGTTGATGTACCGCGGGTCGTCAGGACGCGTCACGACTCTCGCACCGGCATGAGCGGCAGACTACGACTGATCAAGGTTCATGTGCAGCCGGTCTTCGTGTTGGACGACGGCGAGAACCTGACCGAGGTGACGCATGCAACGACTACGATCCCGGCCGCAGAGTGGCCGACGTACAGCAGTGAGCGCTTCCCGCGTGAACTCGAGGCGTGGCAGGCGCAGATTGACGTCGAGACGAACGGTGGCTAGCCGGTAATTTCCTGCGCCCACCACCTCGGCGCTACCGAGCGAGTAAGCCCGAACGCCTCCGCGATCAACTCGTAGGACCGCCGCCGCGCGTCGTGGTCGTGGGTGATCGTGACCACCATCAGCTCCTCGGCCCCGTACTCGAGAGCGACCGCCTCGAGGGCGGCGCGTACCTGCTCTGGGTCGCCGATGATCGCGCGCCGGCGCCGCTCTCGGGGTCCGGCGGGCGCGGATCCCCGCGAGGCGAGGAAGCGGAGTGCCGTCTCGACCGGGGGCACCGCAATCAGCCGGCCGTCGGCCAGCAGCCGCATCATCATCCGGCTGCTCGAAGCCAAGCGCTCCGCCTGCTCCTCGGTCTCGGCACAGATCGCCCACGCTGCCACCGCCAGCACCGGCCCCGGGAGTTCGGCGCCGGCCGACTGCGCGAACTCGGCGCGGTAACGATCGCCGATCTCCGCCCCACCAGAGTTGATGAAGTCGGCGAAGGCGTAGCGGAGGCCGAGCTGCGCCGCCCAGATGCCGCTCTGAGGGGAAGAGCCCAGGAGCCACGGCTCGGGCCGCTCGGGCAGGCCGGGCAGCGTGGCCGACAAACGCGCGAACGGATGCGCAGCCGGCAGCTCGTGGTTCAGATAGCCGAGGAGCTCCGCCATCTGCTCGGGAAAGTCGTCGGGGGACGGGGTCTGGCGGTCGCGCTGCAGGGCGAACGTCGTCATCGGATCGGTGCCGGGGGCGCGTCCGAAGCCGAGATCGATCCGCCCGGGGAAGAGCCCACTCAGTGCGCTGAAGGTCTCTGCCACCTTCAGCGGGCTGTAGTGCGGCAGCATCACGCCGCCGCTGCCCACGCGGATCCTCGGCGTGGTGGCGGCGATAGGCCCGATCAGCGCCTCGGGCGAAGCGCTCGCGAGCCCGGGCGTGCCGTGGTGCTCGGCGACCCAGTAGCGGTGATAGCCGAGCTCCTCAGCGAGGCCCGCCAGATCGATCGTGTTGCGCAGCGCGTCGGCCCCGGTGGAGCCCTCGGGGATCGGCGACTGATCGAGCACGCTGAGACGGAGATCCATGTCAGCGATTCTGGCAGGCCGCTCGTGTTGCCCAGAAAGCCCCGGCGTTCAGCCGCCTGCGCTCACCACCACTTCCGGTCGCGCGCCTCGTCTGTGCCGCCGGTCCGGTCGAGCGCATCGAGAGCGGCCAGCTCCGCGTCCGGTAACGAGAAGTCGAAGATCCGCGCGTTCTCCTCGATCCGCTCGCGGTGGGTTGACTTCGGTAGCACGATCCCATCACGCTGGAGGCCCCAGCGCAGCAGGACCTGCGCCGGCGTGCGCCCGACGCGCTCGGCGATCCGAGCAACCTCGGGATGGGAAATGTGACGGCCTGTCCCCAGCGGGCTATAAGCCTCGAGCGCGACGTGATGGCGCTCGCACGCTTCGAGCAGCCGCCGGCGATATTCGAACGGGCTGAACTCGACCTGGTTGACCACTGGCGGGCTGCTCGCCACGGCCATCACCTGATCGAGCTCGTCGGCGCTGAAGTTGGAGACCCCGATCGATCGCACGTATCCGCGTTTCCGGGCCGACTCCATCCCGGGCCACGCCCACGTGGGACCACCCTGCGGCCAGTGGATGATGTAGAGGTCGACCTGATCGACCCCGAGCCGCTTGAGGCTGCGCGCCGCCTCGGCCCCCGGGTCACGACGGCCCGGCCAGAACTTGGTCGTGATGAAGATCTCCTCGCGTGGGACGCCGCTGTCCCGAAGTGCCTTGCCCACGCTCTCCTCGTTTCCGTAAGCCTGGGCGGTGTCGATATGGCGGTAGCCGAGCTCGAGCGCACAGCGGACGGCTTCCTCGCACTCGCGACCGGCGGGTACCTGCCATACGCCGAGGCCAAGCACCGGAATCCGGCCTCCGTCGGCGAGCGCGCGTACACGCGCGTCTGAGATCGCGAATCCTGCTTGGTCTGCCACGGCAGCCTCCACGCGTCGAATTGGAACACCTCATCTTCCCCACATGGCGTGTCGGCCTACCACGCATTGGGTAGCGTACGTGGCCGCGGAACCAACGAGGAGATGCCATGGGCTTCGACCAATATCACGAGCCACCCGATGAGCTGCCACCGGCGACGCGCACGTTCGCGCGCCTGTGCGCGTCACTCACCGAGGAGGCCGAAGCGATCGGATGGTACGAGCAACGTCTCGCAGTCGAGACCGATCCGGAGGCTCTGGCCGTCATGCGCGATGCCCAGGGCGAGGAGTTCAAGCACTTCAGCATGGATCTCGAGTTTCTCCTGCGCCGCACGCCGGCATGGCGAGAGATCGCACACGGGGTCCTGTTTCAGCCCGGCGACATTGTCGAGCACGGCGAGGAGGCCGAAGCCGAGGTGTTCGAGGGTGGTTCGGAAGGCGCGTACGAGGACGGTTCGCTCGGCATCGGCAGCCTGAAGGGAGCAACGCGATGAACCATCTGCTTCGATCACTCGCACCGATCAGCGACGCCGGCTGGAAGCTGCTGGACGACGAGGCCGGCCAGCGCCTCACCCCCGCGCTCGCCGCCCGCAAGCTGGTCGACTTTTCAGGTCCGCACGGTTGGTCGTACTCCGCGACCAACCTGGGCCGGACGGCTCCGCTCACGTCAGCACCCTGCGACGGCGTCAGCGGCACGCACCGGCGCGTGCTGCCGCTGGTCGAGGTTCGGGCAGAGTTCGCGCTTTCGCTCGACGAGCTCCGTGACGCCGACCGCGGGGCCGCCGACTCCGACCTCGAGCCCTTGGACAAGGCGGCTCACCAGATCGCGGTGGCCGAGAACGTCAGCGTGTTTCACGGCTGGCATGGCGCGATTATCGGCATCGAGGAGGCCTCGCCCCACGAGCGCATGCATCTCGGCGAGGTCACGGATGCCTATCCGCAGCCGGTCGCGGGCGCGGTCGAGCGCCTTCTGCACAGCGGCATCAGCGGTCCCTATGCGCTCGCGCTCGGCGGCGAGCAATATCAGCGCGTCGTCGAGACCGCCGAGCACGGCGGCTATCCCCTGCTGGAGCACCTTCGAAAGATCCTTGAGGGCCCGATCGTCTGGGCGCCGGGTGTGCGGGGCGCAATCGTGCTGAGCATGCGCGGCGGCGATTTCCTGTTCGAGTGCGGCCAGGACCTCGCGCTTGGATATCGGGGCCATGACGGCGACGTGGTCCGCCTCTATCTCGAGGAAAGCTTCAGCTTCCGCGTCGCGACGCCGGAGGCGGCAGTCGTGCTCGAGCCGTAGACACACCGCTGGCATCGCCAGGCGGCGCGGCGTCAGCGGTGCTCTGGGTTCGGGTAGCCGAAGCGGCAGCCCGCGTCCCAGGCGGCGCGCTGATTGCCGTGCGCGGGAATCCGCCCGCTGCGTTTCGCGTACACGACCTCGTTCGTTGTTAGCCTGTGAGGTGACTGGGCGATGCCCGACGACGTCTTGCACTTATCCTCGCTGGCCGGCAGTCCGCTGCTTGACTCCTCAGGCGAGCGGTTGGGGCGCGTCGAGGACCTCATCGCCAGGCTCGATGGTGGCGACGAGCTGCCGCCGGTCACCGGCCTGAAGGTCCGGATCGGCGGTCGTGAGATGTTCGTGCCCGCGGATCGGATCGCGCGGCTGGAGGCGCATGCGGCGCGCACGTCGACCACGAAGCTGAACCTCGCTCAGTTCGAGCGTCGAGAAGGCGAGGTACTCCTCTGCGCCGACGTCCTCGGGCGCAGCGTGATCAACGTTGCCACTGCGCGGCTGGTCAAGGCGCGCGAGGTCGAGCTGACGTGGGACGGGGCGACGTGGCGGGTCGCCGGGATCGATTCGAGCCTGGGCGCTGGAGTCAGGCGCTTCCTTCCCCGGCGCTGGCGCCATGACGATGCGGAGGACAGCCAGTTCGTGCCGTGGTCGCAGACCGAGCCGTTCGTCGGCCACGTGCCGACCTCTCGGCTGCGGCTCGCTTCGCGCCGCCTGACGAGGCTTCATCCGGCGCAGATCGCCGATCTGGTCGAGGCCGCTTCTCACGAGGAGGGTGAGGAGATCCTCCAAGCGGTCGGGCACGACAAAGAGCTCGAAGCGGACGTGTTCGAGGAGCTCGATGACGAGCACCAGGTTGAGTTCTTGCGCCAGCGCTCGGACGAGGACGTCGCGGGCGTGCTGGCCAGGATGGCGAGCGACGACGCTGCCGACCTGTTGCTGGAGATCGAACAGGATCGGCGGATCCCGGTCCTCAACCTCCTCCCCGCCCCCAAGCAGCTCAAGATCAAGCGCCTGCTCGGCTACAACCCGTCGACGGCGGGCGGACTCATGAACCCCGACTTCGAGTCACTGCCCGCCGAGGCGACAGTCGGGGAGGCGCTCGTGCGAATGCGCCAGAGCGAGCTCGCGCCCAGTCAGCTTCTGACGGTGTGGGTGACGGACGCGGATGGGCGTCTAGTCGGCGGCGTGTTCGCATCCGAGCTGGTGCTCGCTTCCGAGCAAGCACCCGTCTCCAGCCTGATCGAAGCCGCCGTGCCGACGATCTCGCCGGAAACCGAGCTCCCCGAGGTCGCCCGCTTGATGGCCGATTTCAACCTCGTCGCGATCCCCGTCGTCGACAGCGACGAGCAGCCGATCGGCGTGGTCGCAATCGACGACGTGGTCGAACTTCTGCTCCCGAACGAATGGCGGCGCCGCGCCGGCGTGGCGCGAGGGTGATCCAAGGGCGGCTGGAAGCTCCTCAGCCCCGCTGGTAACCTCAAACTGCCGTCAAAGGACGGAACCCAAGTCACCGCTTTTTCACGCGATGGACGACGAAGCCATATACCAAGACACCGAACTGCCGCGAAGTAGCCGCACCGCGGCCGCCTTGGTGAGCTTCCCCGCGTAGCCCGAGTTCTGATCTCGGGCCGAGGACCCTCCCGACGACCGCCGCGGAAGCCGCGAGCGGCCCCGAAAGGAGGTCGAGCAGATGACGACGAATCCGTCGGCGGGCGGAACTCCGCAGGGTCCGCAACGCGAGCGCGCCGTGCTCGACTCCGCGCACGTCGGCGATATCGAGGGCGCCTTCGGGACGATCGGCCAGTACCAGGGCGCCGGGAGAGGCTGGCGGGCGCGCGGCCTCGCGCTGCTCGCGATCATCGGCCCCGGCCTGATCGTGATGGTCGGCGACAACGACGCGGGCGGCGTGGCCACGTACTCCCAGGCGGGACAGAACTATGGCCTCAGCCTGCTCTGGGTTCTGATCCTCCTGGTGCCCGTCCTGATCGTCAACCAGGAGATGGTCGTGAGGCTCGGCGCGGTCACGGGGGTCGGTCACGCCCGGCTGATCATCGAGCGCTTCGGTCGCTTCTGGGGCTGGTTCTCGGTCGGCGACCTGTTTCTCCTCAATTTCCTCACGATCGTGACCGAGTTCATCGGCGTCAGCCTCGCGCTGGGGTACTTCGGAGTCTCGCCCTACATCGCCGTGCCGTTCGCGGCCGCGGCACTGATCGCGATCACCGTGACCGGCAGCTTCCGGCTGTGGGAACGCTCGATGTTCGTGTTCGTGTTCGCGAACCTCCTCGTGATACCGCTCTTCTTCATCGCCCATCCGGATGCCGGGGAGGTCGCGCGACACCTTGTGGTGCCCGGGATCGCGGGCGGGGCCAACTCGACCTCGGTCCTGCTGATCATCGGCATAGTCGGCACGACGGTGGCGCCGTGGCAGCTCTTCTTCCAGCAGTCGAACGTGATCGACAAGCGGATCACGCCACGCTGGATCAACTACGAGCGGCTCGACACCTGGATCGGGGCGGTGATCGTGGTCGTCGGTGCCACGGCCCTGATCGCCGTGTCGGCCTTCGCCTTCCGGGGCACGCACTACTTCGGGAGCTTCACCGACGCGGGCAGGACCGCGACCGGGCTCGACCACGTGCTCGGACCGGCAGCGGGTGCCCTGTTCGCGATCGTGCTTCTGAACGCGTCGCTGATCGGCGCCGGCGCGCTGACGCTGTCCACCAGTTACGCGTTCGGCGATGTGTTCGGAATAAAGAGCTCGCTCCACCGCAGCTTCGCCGAAGCCAAGGTCTTCTATGCGCTGTTCGCCGCGATGATCGCCGGCGCTGCGGCGATCGTGCTGATCCCGGGCGCGCCGCTCGGCGTGATCACGCTTGCCGTGCAGGCCCTTGCCGGTGTCCTGCTGCCAAGCGCGAGCGTGTTCCTGCTGCTGCTGTGCAACGACCGTGAGGTGCTCGGGCCGTGGCGGAACCCGGGCTGGCTGAACGTGCTTGCGAGCGTGATCCTCGCGACGCTCGTATTGCTGTCGCTGATCCTGATGGCAACCACGGTTTTCCCGAACATCGACGTGACCGCAGTGTCGATCGGCGGCGCGATCGCGCTCGCGGGCGGACTGGCGAGCTTCGGACTCGTAACGCTCCGCTCCAGGCGCGGAGGCGCGTCGGTGAAGGTCATCGAGCGGGCACCATCGGTCCCGAAGGAGCAGTGGACGATGCCGCCCCTTGCCCTCCTTGCTAGGCCCCGGTGGTCGACCGGCCGCAAGGTCGCGATGCTCACGCTGCGCGGGTACCTCCTGCTCGCGGTGATCCTGCTGCTGGTGAAGGCGATCCAACTTGGCGGCGGGTGACGCGCGCGGGTGAGCGTGCGCCGTTCCACGAGCCGAATAGGCGGGCGTGCCATCATTGATTCATGCCCGCAGACAACGAAGGTCAAGATAGTTTCGAGGAGAAGCTCCGGTCGATCGCTCGCGAGTTCAGCCGTTCGATCGAGCGCGTGGTGCAGGGAGACCTGGAGAACATCGCCGAGGCGATCGGCGTCGACCCGGTGCGCGCAAGCGAGTGGGTCGACAGCGCCGTGGGATGGGTGCGCGCCCAAGCCGAGGGTTTCGGCGGCGAGGCAGCCGTCTGGGGCGCTGAGCTTTCGGGCCGGACTCCCCTCGAGGACGCGCCGCAGCGCCCGGGACCGCATCCGATGGACGTGCCCACGGGCGAGCAGGGCCTCGCGCTCGCCGCATTGGATTCCGGCCGCTGGCGCGTCGGGCCGGGCAGTCATGCGCTCGTGGCCGACGGTGAGGGCCCCGGGCCGAGCGATGCACTGGGCCTGGTGGGCGAGTTGCGCGCCCGTGACTGGATCTCCGCCGATGGTGAGGTCACGCTCGTCGGCCGCAACGCGCTGAGCCGGTGGCTGGACGCCGATAACGTCGGCTGAGCAAGCCCCTACGCCTCGGTAGCCGTACTCAATTCGGGAAGGGGCGGCGGGCTCCCGTTTGCGCCGTGCTCCAGGAGGGTGTCGAGGCGTGCCGCGGACATCGGTCTGGCGAAGTAGAAGCCTTGGCAGAAGTCGCAACCGAGCGCAACCAGTTGGCGTCGCTGCGCCATGGTCTCGACGCCCTCGGCTACGACGCTCATACCGAGGCCATGGGCAAGCCGGATCACGGCGCTGACGATCGTATCGCCGGCCGCGTTACGTCCAAGGTTGGCGACGAATACCGGGTCGACCTTGATGGCGTCGATCGGATAGGTCATCAGGTAGCTGAGCGACGAGTACCCCGTCCCGAAGTCATCGAGCGCGAGCTTCACTCCGAGAGCCTTGACGTCGTTGAGCACGACCTGCGCGCGGTGGCGGTCGCGGACAAGACCGTCTCGGTCACGTGCGGAGACGTTGATCGATACGGACAGCCGACCGCCTTGGTATGTACGCCAGCGAGCCCGCTCGGACCACGCTCGCTCGAGCACCCACCGGCCGATCTCGACGATCTGACCCGAATGCTCAGCGAGCGCTATGAGCACTGGCGGCGGGACCATGCCGAGGCTCGCGTAGTTCCATTTTCAGGAACTTTCTTCCCCAGTATGGGGGAAGTATGGCCCGGATTAGGCACCCCTTTAGAGTCGAGCGGATGACAGATCTCAGGGGTCACGCCCGAAGTCCCCCGAGAGTGATCGCCTTTGCGCCAGGCCGGGCGAACCTGATCGGAGAGCACACCGACTACAACGATGGGCTCAGCCTCCCGTTTGCCATCGAACAGGGCGTGCGCGTCGCCGCCGCGCCCCGGGACGGGGACGAAGTGCTCGCGCGGGCGGTCGGCCGAGGCGAGGTCGCGAGCTTTCCCTTGGCGGGAGGTTCGATCCGGCGCACCGGCGGCTGGGCCGACTTCGTGCGCGGCACGCTCGGCGAGCTGACGGCGGCCGGCCACCAACTGCGGGGCGCCCAGCTCGAGATCTCTGGCGACGTGCCCGAGGGCGCCGGGCTCTCCTCGTCGGCCGCGATCGAAGTCGCGCTCGCGCTCGCCCTGCTCGCCGTCGCGGGCCGACCGGCGCCCGGAGACCGCGTCGGGCTCGCCCGTCTGTGCTCGCGCGTCGAGAATGACTGGGTCGGCGCCCACACTGGCTTGCTCGACCAGCTCGCGTCCCTGTTCGGCGCGCGCGACCGCGCGCTGCGGATCGATTTCCGCACGCTCGAAGTACGGCCGGTGCCGCTGCTGATGGGCGAATGGAAGCTGGTGAGCGTGCCTTCAGGCGAGCAGCGCTCGCTCGCCGACTCGGGCTACAACCAGCGCCGCGAGGAGTGCGACCGCGCGCGCAAGGCGCTCGGGCTCCAGAGTCTGCGCGACGCGCGCGAGGGCGACCTACACCGCCTGCCCGATCCGCTCGACCGCCGCGTGCGTCACGTAATCGAAGAGAACGCTCGCGTCGACGCCACCGTCGCGGCGCTCGCGCGCGCCGACTTCGCCGAGGTCGGGCGTTTGCTCGATGCCTCGCACGCGAGCCTCCGCGACCTCTACGACTCCTCGACCGACGCTGTCGAGCGAACGGTCGGGCGGATGCGCGACGGTGGCGCGGCCGGCGCGCGGATGATCGGCGGCGGATTCGGAGGCCACGTCCTCGCGCTCCTGCCTGCCGGCGCGTCCGTGCCGGACGGCGCGCTGCGCGTCGCTCCATCAGCGGGGGCGCGCCTGCTCGTCGCCGAATAGCGCAGCGAGGCTCCGTCTTCCCCGGATGGGAACATATGTTCGGTGTCGAACGAGGTCACGATCCTGCACGCCGACCTCGATGCCTTCTACGCCTCGGTCGAGCAACGAGACGACCATCGCCTTCGCGGCCGGCCGGTGATCGTCGGTGCTGGTGTGGTGCTGGCCGCGAGCTACGAGGCCAAGGCTCGTGGGGTCCGGACGGCGATGGGTGGGGCGCAGGCGCGCCGGCTGTGCCCACAGGCGATCGTCGTCCCGCCTCGGATGTCGGCCTACACCGAGGCGAGCAAGGCGGTGTTCGAAGTGTTCGAGCAGACCGCGCCACTGGTCGAGGGGCTGTCGATCGACGAGGCGTTCCTCGATGTTCGCGGACTCGGACGCATCTCCGGCTCGCCGTCGGAGATCGCGGCCAAGCTGCGAAGGGACGTGGCGCATCAGGTCGGCCTCCCGATCACCGTCGGCGTCGCCCGGACCAAGTTCCTCGCCAAGGTCGCGAGCGGCGTCGCCAAGCCCGACGGCCTGCTTGTCGTGCCCGCGGACGGTGAGCTCGAGTTCCTTCATCCGCTCGCGATCGAGCGGCTCTGGGGCGTCGGGCCGGCGACCGCCCGCAAGCTGCACCGCTGCGGGATCATGACGGTCGGCGACGTCGCCCGGCTCTCGGAGGACACACTGATCTCGATCATCGGGCGAGGGTCCGGCCGCCACCTCCACGCGCTCTCCCACAACCGGGATCCCCGGCCCGTACAGGCACGCCGCAGGCGACGCTCGATCGGATCACAGCATGCCCTCGGCCGCTCGCGGAAGTCCTCACGCGAAATCGACGCTGTGCTCGTCGGGTTGGTGGACCGGGTGACCCGCCGGATGCGCGCGGCCGGGCGCGTCGGGCGCACCGTCGTGCTGCGGCTGCGCTTCGACGACTTCTCGCGCGCGACCCGCTCGTGCACGCTCGATCAAGCGACCGCACATACGAGGACGGTCCTCGCCACCGTCAGGGGGCTGCTGGCGGCCGCGATGCCGATCGTCGAGCGCAAGGGCCTGACGCTCGTGGGCGTTGCGGTGAACAACCTCTCGAGCGACGCCGCCGTCCAGCTCGCGCTGCCGTTCGATCGACGCGACAACGCCGCCCTCGACGCAGCCATCGACGATGTCCATCAGCGGTTCGGCGCGGCCGTCCTTACCCGTGCTGTGCTGCTCGGCCGCGATCCAGGCCTGTCGATGCCGATGCTGCCCGACTTGGGGCCTGCGAACCCTTAGGGTCCGTCAGTGCAGCCGCTCGCCGTCCGCCGAGATCAGCGCGCCGGACGCGGCTGCACGGGAGATTGAGTGGCCGCCGGGGCCTCGCAGGATCCAAGCGCATCCGACGGCGATCGCGGCGCCGATCAGCGGGCCGGCGACGTACACCCACCAAGCGGTCCAGTCACCACTGACGAGCGCCGGGCCGAGCGAGCGCACGGGGTTCATCGACGTGCCGCTCACCGGCGCCGACCAGAGACCTGCCAAGGCGATGTACCCGCCGACTCCGAGCGCGCCGAGCGTGCCCACGTTCTGGGCAGCGGACGCGGTGCCAAGGATCACGCTGAGTAGCCCGGCGGTCAGCACGATCTCCATCAAGAACGCCTGCCAGCTGTGGTAGCCGGGTCCGGGCAGCGTCGCGCCGAGATGCTCGATGTTCCCGAACACCGCGAGTAGGAACAGACACGCGAGCATGGCACCGAGCAATTGCGTGACGATGTAGCCCGGCACCCGCTGCCACGGGAAATCGCCACGCGCCGCGAACGCGAGCGTGACCACCGGGTTCAGATGTGCCCCGGAAACCGCACCCATGAACAGGATGATCGCCATCACCATCAGCCCGGGCGCGACCACGGCCGCCGCGAGGCTGATCTGCCCCTTGCCGTGCAGGATCCCGCCACCGGCGGCGACGAGCACGAGCAGGAACGTCCCCAGCAGCTCGGAGAACAGCCTCCGGTACTCGAGTGACGGATCGTCGAATTCCTTGCGCGAACCGAACTCGAGCAGCAACAGATGCCGCGCCCGCGGCGCATCGTGGATCTCGAGATTTGGGGAGAGGCCCGAGGTCAAGCGATCCTCTCGGCCGCGCCGAGCTGCAACCGTCCAGGCCCTGTCACGCGGCGAGCTCGGCGTGTGCCTGCACGTCGTCCAGAAGCCGCCAGTTGGCCTTCAGCACGCGCTCCATCTCGGTCAGGAGGCGAGCCTCGTCGGCGGGCTGCATCAGAGCGACCAGCTCCTGGCGGTCGTCCTCTGCGTGAGCGTGGTCGAGTACCGCATGCACGTCGAAATAGCACGTCGCGTCGCTGCCCGGTATCGCGCCATAGTGCTCGATCAGTCCTGCGCGCTTGGTCTCTGAGATCGCGGGCTGGGCGGCCTCGATCGCGTACAGCGCCGCGAGTGTGCCGGCACGGTCGCGGCGGGCGTCAGACCATGCCGCGGCGCACGCGGCAGTCTGGGCCGTCGGCACGGCATCGACGTCGCCGCCGGCAAAGCGCAGGAATCTGTCCCACAGGGCGATGTGGCTGCGCTCCTCGGCGGCGTGGTGATCGCCACCGGCACGGGATGACGCCTCGGCGAGCGCCACGACCGCGTGGCGGTACTGCCCGGCGTAGAAGGCGAGCTCGCTCGGCGCTAGCTCGCCGAGCGCCCAGCGCTGATAGAACGGATGGCGCAACACGTCCAAGCGCCTGCGGACCTCATCAACGCGGGTAAAGAACCTGGTCATCGGACGCCTCCTGTCATGGGCTGAGCTTCGATCCTATAACCGACGGCAACCGACGCCGGGGCTCGAGGGCTCAGCGCGTTCTAGCGGCTCATGCCGTCGGCGGGAGGCGCGGCGAAGGCTCGTGCGACGAGCTCGGCTACTGACCATCGCCGCAGGGGCGCCGTCCTTCTCGCGGGCGACGGTGCTTGGTCACGTGAGTTCGCCGGTACGGCGTCTCCTGCATCGGTCGCCGTCGCCGGCGGAGTGCGCCGGCGCCGGCCGAGGACGCCGCGAACGGCGTCTTCGGAGATGAAGTCTCCGGTCAGGAAGTTGGCTGTCTTGGATTCTTTGCTCATAAGGCTCTCCTGGGCCGCGTCGGGGCGCGGTGTCGTTGTCGGCGACGCGGGTCCCGCCGGCGGCCCGAGTCAGGTGGTCTCCAGGCCGAGGCTGAGATCGCTGCTTGCTTCGGCTTGGGCACTCCGTGCGCGTGCGGCGCCGTCACTGGGGAGGACCACCACCGCGACGAGCAGACCGAGCCCGAAGATCACCGCTGCCCAGTCGAAGGCGGTCGTGTAGCCGTGGATGGCTGCCGCGGTGGTGAGTCCTGCGCTCCTGGCGTGGCTGGATAGGTAGCCGGCGGCAGCGCCGGCGAAGATCGTGCTCAGCAGGGCGGTGCCGACCGAGCCGCCGACCTGCTGGGAGGTGGTGACCATCGCCGATGCGATGCCGGCGTCAGTGCTTTTCACTCCGAGCGTGGCGGTCGAGAACGCGGGCGCGAAGACGCAGCCCATCCCGATCCCGGTCAGCAACAGCCCGGGCAGGACCTCGGTGGCGTAGGCCCCGTGAGGGGTCAGTCGCGTGAACAGGATCATCGCGATCATCCCGAGCGTCATCCCGGTCATGACAAGGGGCTTTGCGCCGGTGCGGTGCAGCACCCTCGTCTGCACTGTCGTGGCGGTGAGCACGATCATCACGGTCATCGGCAGGAATGCCAGGCCCGTCTTCAGGGGCGAGAAGCCGAGGTCCTGCTGCATGTAGTACGTCAGGAACAGGAAGACGGCGAACACGGCCGAGCCCGCGAGCGCGATCGTCGCGTACGCACCTCCCCGCGCACGGTCCCAGACGATGTGCAAAGGCAGCAGCGGATGCTCGACACGCCGCTCGAGCGAGATGAAGCCGATCAGAAGCACGACGCTGGCCGCGAGCGCGACGATCGTTACCGGAGCCGACCACGAGTGGGTCTCGGCGTTGGAGAAGCCGTAGACGAGCGTGAACAGGCCGGCGGAGCCGGCCGCCACGCCGGGCAGGTCGATCGGCGCGCGATGTGCCTGGCGCTCGTTGCGCAACAGCCTCAGCGCCATGATGGCGGTCGGCACCGCGATCGCGAGGTTGACGTACAGGCACCAGCGCCAGGAAACGGCCTGGGTGAGCGCGCCGCCGAGCAGCAGCCCGACTGAAGCGCCCCCCGCGGCGATCGCGCTGAAGATCCCGAACGCCTTCGGCCGATCGGGAGATCCTTGGAACGTCACGGTCAGCAGCCCCAGCGCTGAGGGGGCGAGCATCGCGCCGAAGGCGCCCTGCAGGGCGCGGGCCGCAACCAGCATCCCGAACGACTGCGCTAGTCCGCCGATCGCCGAGGCAGTCGCGAATCCGCCGAGGCCGGCGATCAAGGTCCATTTGCGGCCGAACATGTCGCCTAGCTTGCCCCCGAGCAGCAGTAGGCTGCCGAACGCAAGCGCGTAGGCGGTGATGATCCATTGCCGGTTGTCGGTCGAGAAGTGGAGCGCCTTCTGCGCCGACGGAAGCGCGATGTTCACGATCGTCGCGTCGAGGACGACCATCAGCTGAGCGACCCCGACGAGGGCCAGCACAGCCCACCGGTTGGGGGCTGTTACGGCTGTGCGGGCGGCGGAGCTAGTACTCATCGGTGTCCTTCAAGGTCGCGGTCGGAAGCACACCTTATCACGGATCATCCCTGCTTCGGATATAAAGAACACAATAAGAATTCTGCGTATGCATGGAAGGATCCTTGGTCAGAGGTATACTGCTTCGTACATGGGTTCTCAGAGCACTCCGTACGCGGCCAGCTCGATGATGTTGCTGCCGCGATTGGCCAAGCAGGTCATGCGCCGCAGCAGCGCAGAGCTGCTCGGAATGGACCTGCGGCTGTTGATGGCGCTGAGCTACCTGGGCGACCACGACGGTGCGCCGCAACAAGAACTGGTCGAGGCGCTGTGCATTGATGCCAAGAACGTCGTGCTGTTGCTCAACGATCTCGAGGACTTGGGCCACCTCGTGCGCCGCCGTGACTCCGGGGATCGCCGGCGCCACCGCGTCCACATCACCGAGGCCGGCCGCCAGGCGCTGGAGCGCGCCACCCGCGCCCAGGAGGCGATCGAGGACGATGTGCTCGAGGCTCTCGACGCCGAGGAGCGCGCCATCCTCTGGAAGCTCCTCACCCGCGCGCTGCGCGGCGCCGAGCGCGCCACAGAAGACAGCCCCGGCGCGGCGCTGGCGTCGACCCCCATCTAGCGGGATCGTTGCTCAAGAGCGGTCGGGCGAGCGAAAGCGTGCTCGACCCAAGCTGCTCGTAGCCGCCGGCGGTGGACCCACCGCTCGGCCTACTCGAGGACCCGCCCGCCCGGTCCCGCGACGCCGGGCCGCTCCGACGAGCGGCCCGGACAGTCGCGAGGGCGGGCAGGCGAGACCTCAGTAGCTGTTATCCCAGGTAGTCGTGAACTGCTTGCCGCCGGTCAGCGCCGACGGCGTGGAGAGGTTGTAGCTGTCGGTCGCATCGACCATCGTGACCTCGATCGGGCCGAAGGAGGAGATCGTGCCGGATACACCGCTCTCAATGGCGGTTCCCGACCCCTGATTCCACGAGTGATAGTCCGCAAGCGGTGCGATGCCGATGCTGAACGAAGGTCGCTCGGCGATCCACTCTGCACTCGTGTCGAGGCATGTGGTCGGCGCGCACGTCGCGGTCTCCGTGAAGCTGTTCGCGGTGTGCGTGGTGTCGGTCAGCTTCAGCGTATAGGTCGAGCCTTTCGACACGGACACCGATGCCGCGATCTTGTCGCCGGGCGCGAGCGTGGTGCCCACCTCGATCGTGCCCGCGGGATACATCTCGTACCAGGTGTAGTAGTTGGCTGTGCCCTCGAAGCACCAGTCGATCGTGCCGTCCTGCTCCACAGTGGAGGACGTCCAGCCGTCCAGCCCTACCCACTCGGAGGTGATCTGGTCCTCCGCCGAGCACTTCACGCTCGGTGTGCTCCACGTGCCGGCCACCCTGGTGAACGCCCCGTCAGTCGTCGACGTGTCCGCGTAGCCTGACCAGTTGTAACTGCCTGCCGTCGTGCTGCGGATCGGGCCAACCACCTGCGCCAGTGGATCGCCGTGGCGAAGGTAGACCGTCAGCGCTCTGCGAGCACTCCGCACATAGCGCAGCTCCGCTCTCGCCCGCGCCCGCTCGGCGCGCGTCCTGGTCTTCGCGAACGCGGTTGCTCCCGAACCTAAGAGCGCGCTCCCACCGATCGTAACCGCAACAGCACAAAGCGTGCAACGCCTACCTAGACCACTCATTGATACCCCCGTTGTTGGAAGAGGGGCGAGAGTCCTCAGCTCGGACTGGGCCCCGACACGACGGAAACGAAACCACAAATCGATAGCCGTCGCAAGGCCCGTCCCTCGTGTCGAAGAAGCGCCAGCGGCGTCGGACACGCGAGCGAACGAAGTCGTGGAGCCCGGACCGCGCCGGACCCCTCGACTTTCTTGCGTCGATACGTTCCAAACGGCGATCCACGCGTACTCCGTGCAGGACGCCTACATGTACGGCTTCGCGCTACAAGAGAAGACGCTCGCATTCGAGACCCCGGCAGCGCCGGTGAAGCGGCGCAAAGGAGAGCGGAGGCGGTCGGCGCGCTCGACGACTACCCCTGCCGCGCCGAGGTCGTAACGACTACGTTGGGTGATCATGAGCGCGGCGCGCTCGCGTACGAGCTGTGCGACTCGGGAGGCAGGTGGGATGACTTGGCCGTCGAGCGCAGCGAGGGTCTGGTCGATCAGCTCGTTGGCAACGCGCGTCGCGCGCGGGGCGGAATGGCCCCACGTCTGCGCTTCGCGGGCGATGTCAGCGACGGTTGCCTCAGCGAGCAGGCTGGCACCCGGAAAACCAGGCTAATAGAGCCGCCCCCGTGCGGAGGGCGGCTCGATTTCTTGCGAAGGTGGAGACGACTGGTGCGATCACGGAGCGAAAATCCCCGCAGATCGTGGCCATTTGCGATTGGGTGCGACCCAGTTTGCGACCGCGCTACAGGAGTTCGCGAAGCTCGTCGCGGCCTAGGCCCGCGTCGCGAAGGATCCCGTTGAGCGTCCCTCGCTTCAGTTCGCGATGAAGCGGAGCGACCAACGCAGCGACGCGCTCGGGATGCTTGAGCCTCACATGGCTCCCGCGCTGGCGAACCTGCTCCCATCCAAGCTTTTCGAGCGCCTTGATCAGGTCGTCGCCAGAGACGACCGGCAGACGCTCGCTCACGCAGGGATCGCAAGGGTCCTGCGAACCACGCCGCTGTCGACGCTGCGACCGTCCTCGCGCAAGCCCTCGATGTAGAGCACGAGCGCCTCACGCGCATTCTCGGTGGCGTCGTCGAGGTCCTCGCCCTGCGTGTGCAGACCCGGCAGGTCGGGTGCGTACACGTAGTACCCGCCCTCGTCTTGAGGCTCGAACACGAACTCGATCTCAACTTGCTCTGCCACGACTTCAGAATACGCCGCGGCGAGGTCGCTTTTGGCGACCTCGCCGCGTTGTGCGCGATCTGAGGTGGAGACGGCGGGAACGAAAGCCGCGAAGAACCCCGCATGCGCGCTCGAGCGCGCCACCCGCGGCGGCCGACTTGTGGCCGGCCCGCCGACCGCTCCTCCCAAGCTGTGGCCGCGCCGCGCACGAGGGATGCTGACGACCAGTCCCCGGCTTCGGGCGTCGACGGCTACGCGGTACTTCGTATGCGGCGGAACGTGGAGCGCACCGACTGCTCGCGCGCGCCCCAGCCGACTCGGCCCGTGTCGTCCGGGCGACCGCCGAACATCTACTCGTAATGTCCAAATACCTGTTCCCCCGACGAACTCTCGAGCAGGCGCTGCGCGTGCCATTAGCGCTCCGTGAGCACAACGGCGGGAATCCGTGGTCGCCAGGCGAGGTCGCAACGGCCATCGGCGTAGGCGGGAAGACTCCCAATTTCTTCTACATCACAACGGCCGCTCGTGACTATGGGCTGACAATCGGATCGCGAGACGCGTCCGAGATCGCGCTGACGGACCTTGGGCGTCGCGCTGTCTATCCCGAATCCGACGCTCAGGAGCGTCAGGCGCGGCTCGAGGCCTTCCTCTCCGTGCCGGCGTTTCGCGGTGTCCTCGAGCATTTCGGCGGCAGCAAGCTGCCTGACCGCAAGTTCCTCGACAACACTCTCGAACAGAAGTTCGGACTCGATCCAGACACCCTCGACGAGTTCGTCGACATCTTCCAAAAGAACTGCCGCAACCTCGGGATCGGCGCGGAATGGACGCTCGGCACGGAGTTGCCGCCCGAAGTTGGCACCGGCTCAGGGGCGACGGTCACGATCGCGGCGCCTCCGAATGCCAAGGACGCGCCGTCGTGCTTCGTCATCATGCCGTTTGGCGAAAGAGACGACGACCACGCGCCTGGCTTTTTCGCTGAGGTTCTTGGCCAACTCCTGACGCCGGCCGCGACGGCAGCGGGGTTCACCGTCGCAACGGCGCTGCGGCAAGGAAGCGACATCATCCACGCGACGATCGTCCGCGACCTGCTGGCGGCGGACCTCGTCGTCGCCGATCTCACGGAGCACAACCCAAACGTGCTCTTCGAACTCGGCATGCGGATGCACGCAAACAAGCCTGTGGCGCTCGTCCGCGCTCGAGGTACGGGACCGATCTTCGACGTTGACAACCTGCTCCGCGTCGAGGACTACAACCCAAATCTCTGGCCGAGCACGGTCGAGCGCGACCTTCCCCGTCTCGAGGAGCACATCACCGCGACCTGGGCGAACCGAGGGACGGACAAGTCTTTCATGCAGCTCCTGCACCCTGGCCAGTAGTCATCAGAGCTCCTCTGGTGACCCGACGGGCTATCGGCTGCGCCTTAAGGAGTCTCGCGAATCAGGCAACGATGTAGCCCGACGGTCACCTGCAAACGCCAGGTCGAGCCGGTCTCTCGAACGGCCCTCGTCGGGGTGGCCGTAGAGCGTCATCACGAGCCCGCCGCCATCGGTGTGGCCGAGCTGGAGGGCCACGTCCGCGGGCGCAAGACCTCGCTCGAGCAGTAGCGTCGCGCACGCGTGCCGCAGCTCGTGTAGGTCCAGATCGCGGCCGCCGCCGGCGCGCCAAGCGGCCGCGATCGGTCTCCACAGGTAGGCGAGGGTTCCCTTCGTCAGCCGCTTGCCGCGCGGCGTGTGGAAGACCATCTCTTCGTCGTCCAACGGTCGCGGAAGCTCGCTGAGGGCTCGGAGCGCCTGCGGCGGCAGCACGATCCGTCGTGGCTTGCCGTTCTTCGGAGTCTTGATCCCGCCCTCGCCGTCGAGCGCGCGGCTGATCGTCGCCCGACGATCAGCGATGTCTATATCGCACCAGCGCAGCGCCGCGAGCTCGCCGGGCCGGATACCGGTGTAGGCGGCGAACAGGACGAGCGCGGCAGCCTCGTCGCCGAAGTCGCCGTGCTGATCGCGGGCGACCAGAGCGAGCTTCTCGATCTCTGGTTCTGTCAGCGCCGTTATGTCCTTGCGGCCTTTCGGTGTCTCGAGGCGAAGGTTCGTGAACGGGTTGTGCTGGCAGAGGCCGTCGCGGAGCGCATCGGCCCACATCGTCCGCGCTACTCGCGTCGTGTTCCGCGCCCATTGGTTGGCGAGCTTCTTGGCTTCGGGCCGGCTGATTTCGCTGAGCTTCTGTTCGCCGATCGCGTCGACGATCTGCCGGCACGCGTACCGGTACGTGCGGCGAGTCGCCACCGCGCTGCGGGCGTAGTCCTCCTGCCACTCTCGTGCCCACTGTCCGACCGTGATCGCGCCTGGTGCAACCGGGCGGCTGATCGCGTCGGCCTCCGCACGCTTGGCATCTTGCAGCTTGTCGAACGTCCCGAGCCATCGGTGGCGTTGCGCGGCGCCGTCCCAGATGCGGACTCCGTATCGGTCTCCGCGCTTCACGATCGCCATCAGCTCACTCTCCGTTCGAGTCGCTCCACCGTGGCTGCCAACTCTGCCACGCGTTCTTCCAGCTCCGTCAATCGCAGCGTTTGCGGCGCCGCCGGCTTCGCCTTCCCCGCCGCCAGCCACGCCTCGACCTCTGACAACCGGAACCGTCGCTGCGGATATCGGGTGGTCGGGGCCTGTGACGGCATCCCCTCGCGGACTCGCAGCTCGACCCAGCGCGTGGAGCGGCTCAGATGCTGAGCCAGCTGGCGTTTCGTCACCAGCTGCTCGGCGGCAAGGCTCAGCTGAGCGACCTTGCCCATCTCTCCACTATGTGGCTTCGCACAAAACGCCAAATCACCAAAGCAAAGGAAAGGTAGCGCGATCGGAGGACGATCGCCACCGCTCGAACGTCAGATGTGAGCCTCGAGCCGTGCGATCAGTGTGGCGAGCTCGTCCGCGACGACCCTGGCGTCCTGCACCGCATCGCGTACCGCGTCGGCGTCGACCGCCGTGCGGCGGTTGTGGCGCGCAACGTCACGCTCCACGAGCTTGCCGAGCGCAACGCTGACCGGCGTGGCGCCGAGGCTGGCCCGGAAGACCGACCAGGTCTCGTCGCCCACCTGAACGCGCGCCATGCGATCCCGAGGCGCTAGAGCCGCCGCATCAGCCCGGTGTACCCGCTGTCGTCCTCGTCGTCCCATTCCGGCGTATACAAGGTATACGCTGCATCGGAAGGTGAAACTGTGTGCGGAGCGACGCGAAGCAGGTTTCCCTGAGGCCGTTGGTGCAGCCGGCCGCTTGCGCTGAGAACGAGCGGTTCGGTGCCGTGGCTACGGCGAAGCCGGACGGCTGGTTGACTGGCCTGCGGCTACTCGTCACGGACGGAGGCCGCTTTGCGCGACTGATCTACGTCACGGCGTCGGCGTCGGGACCCCAGTGCTCGCGCTGCGCCCCTTGGATCTCCGCTGTGAGCAGAGCGAGTCCGTCCAACGGCATGCCGGCAGCGGCGCTAAGCATCGCGGCGATGTCCCGAAGCTCGCCAGCGATGTAGACGAGAGTGCCGTTGGCCACCTCCGGCCGACGCTCCGGACCGAGCACCACCTTGGTCGAGCCGTCGTCATGGGAGATCGCAAGCCAATCCAGAACGGCTCGCGCATTGGCGTGTACCGGTCCGGACAGCAGTTCCCAAAGCTCCTGGCCGGCGAGCTTGGACCCCTTGCCCAGACTTCTGCCGGCGAGCCATTCCCGAGCGTAGTTCCCGCTCGTGTCTTCACGAACCTTCTGCGCCCGGTTGTGAAGCTCATCGATCAGCCGCACGTAGGCAACCGCCTGGTCCTCGTAGCCGACGCGCGAAACCCACATCGCAGCCCTGGCGGCTCTGAAGGCGGTTACCGCCATGAACCAGATCGCCTGGTGCCCGAGTTCCTCCGCAGTCGGTGCCGTCGCCCGCGGTGGAACCGGCGCCCGCTGGATCAGGTCCGCCAGCACCCGGCTCGCCGCGTCGGCGACGGCGAGCGCAGCGAGCTCCGACGAGGCGGCGGTGTCGAGTTGGCGTTCCCGCTCACCAAGGAGATCATTCCCATGGTCGTCGCTCATTCCCTTCGACGATACGCGTCACCGGGCGCATCGGGCGTTTCTGCGCACCTCAGCGATATCCGCCCGCCGAGCTTGGAGGAGTTGCTGGCCTACCGAACGCCCCCGGGCTGTAGCCCTAGGCCCGCTCACAGCTCTTGGCGGGGCGGGGTGCCTGCGAGAGGGTGTCGCCCACCGGCCATGATGGCCGGCGGAATGGGCACGGACGGACGAACAGCGGAGGCATCCGCAGTCTGGTCAAGCCGGCCGGCGTCGCCGTCGACCGGCACCGGAGAGCAGTCCGCTCGCTCGGTCTTCACGCTCGACAGCCGCCGCGAGGAGCGATCCAATCTCGGCAAGCTCCGCGTACGCCCGCCCCACAGCCCGGATGCTCCTGCCTTCGCTGACGCGGTCCAGCTCGGCAACCGCTTCATCGAACCGCGCCCAGAGGTCCTCGGGGCCGCGACGCCCGGTGCCGGGCTGGAGCTCGTGAGGCGGCTTCGCCCCACCGCGCGCCGGCGGCCACTCGAACCCGTCCCTGCTGGCCGCCTCGCACGCCGCAGCGCGTGCGGCGGCCGCACTCGCGAGCGCGGCCAGACGTGCGCTGAATCCGGCGTCAGGCGGAGCGAGGACGTGCTGGCGGAGGGCTGTGCGCCAGGTCTCTCGTGCTTCCTGAAACGCCTGCTCGGACTCGAGCATCAGCCGCCTAGCAGCCGGTCATCGGGATTCGGGTCGGACTGGCGGTCATCAGCACGCGGAAGACGGCTAGCGGGCTCGTCTCCGGAGAACGCCCACGGGCTTTCGCCACGCGGCGCCGAGACATCACCCCGGAGCTGGTCTATATCGACTTGAGGGATCAGGAAGCGATTCCCGATCCGCACCGCTCGGAGCCGATCGGCCCGGATCCAGTTCCGGATGGTCTGGCTTGAGGCGCTTAAGGCCTCAGCAGCTTGGGAAACGGTGAGGAGCTCCGTGTCGTCCATGGTCTGGCTTGAGCGTAGCCAAATTTGCAAAAACTGTGCGAACGCATCCTTGCACTGCGCCCGGACGAACTATACCGGCCACCGTTAGACTGGTTGACGATATACCGGAAGCCGATATAGTCTCGCGACATGGACCCGACACACCGGGTGGAACAACTCGCGTCCCCACGCGCGGAGCACGAGGCGTCGAGCCAGCCGGCCACCGCCGCGCTCGCGATCGGCCTGACCGTGCTTGCACTGGTCGTGCTGTTGCTCCTGCTGTTCCTGATCGTGCCTTCGGCGGGTGCAGCGGGTGGGTGCGGTGGCGGATAGCTCGCTCAGGCTCAGTCCAGCTGCTCACGCCCGAGCCGTGCCCACCGTCCGAACCGGAGTCCGTCGCCAGGGTGAGCGGCTCACGGCTCGGGGTACCTGGCTTCTCGCCACGATCCTGCTCACGCTGGGCTCCCTGGCCGGCGCGGTCGCACTCGCGCCGTCGGCGTCTGCCTCCCCGGGTCGCGGCCTCGGTTGGCTGCTGTTCCTGGGGTCATCTGTGCACGTCGCCAGCACCGCGTGGTTCTACACGCTCCCTGAAGTGCGGTCACACGCCCGCTTGCATCGATTCCGGTACATCTACGCGCCGATCGGCTTGGTCGTTGTCGCCGCCGCGATTGCGGCGATCGTGCCGCCACCGAGCTTCGTCTGGCTGCTGCTGCCGTACTTCGGGTGGCAGCTGCTGCACTTCCAGAAGCAGAACCTCGGCATGGCCGCGCTCGCCGCGAGCTCGCGCGGACTCGCCAGCCTGCGACCGCTCGAGCGCCGTGCCCTCACCGCAGCGGGCCTGGCCGGCATCCCCGCGCTTATCGCGCGCCCGTCGGTCCTGCAAGTGGGTGTCGATCCCGGGCTGATGTGGCTGCGCACCGCCGGGCTCGCGTTGTTCGTCGGTGCGGTCGCTGCCGGCGTCCTTGCTCTCGCCCGCCGTCCGGGGGCTGAGCGACCCGCCGGCTTCTGCGTGGTCTACGGGACGTCGCTGTGCTTCGTCGTCCCGGTGTTTGCGTTCCGCTCGCCGTACGCAGCCGTCGGTGGCATGACGATCGCCCACGGACTTCAGTACCTCCTCCTCATTGGGCTGGTCGCCGGCGGCGACCGCGGCGGACGAAGCCGGCTGCTTCGCTTGGCCGCCCTGTGCAACGTCGCACTGATCGGCGGCATCGCGCTCAATGCTGCGTCGCACCTTCACAGCGGCGGGGCCGTGGCTCGCTCCGTGTTCGGTGCTTACCTCGGAGTGGTCATGGCGCATTTCGTGGTCGACGCCGGGCTTTGGCGACTACGCGACCAGTTCCCGCGCCGGTTCCTGTCGGCAAACGTGCCGTATCTCGTGCCGCGGCGTCGCGAGCAAGGACCATCGGTTGACGATAGATCGGCAACCGATATATAATGATGCGGTCTATGCGTCGGTCCGAAACCGCTCCGAATGGTCACGGGAAGTCCGAGTCGCTCGCGTCGTTCGGTCGTTATGCCGGTCCGGCCACTCTGATCTTGTCCAGCCTCGCCGACGGGCCGAAGCACGGGTATGCGCTGACGAAGGACATCGAGGGCTTCGCCGAGGTCCGTATCGCTCCCGGGACTATGTACGAGGCACTTGCTCGTCTGGAACGGCAGGGCCTCATCGAACCCCTGGAAAGCAGCGACCGTCGCCGGCCGTACCAGCTGACGGCCGAAGGCGCTGTCGCACTCCGCGCACACTTGGATTCGCAACGCCGCGTGGCGGACGTCGGGTTGCAGCGACTCGCTTCCAGTACGGGGATCGGATGACCGAGAGCTCGGGGGCCGCTGTCCGGCGGGCCAAGCGGCTTGTCCGCTGCTATCCGCCCGCATGGCGTGCGCGATACGGCGAGGAGTTCACGCAACTCCTGCTCGACGATATCTCCGAGCGGCCCCGTTCCCTCGGGCGCACGGCGGACGTGTTCCGGAGCGGCGTTCTCGCCCGACTGGCCTTCGCAGGCCTCAGCGGTGACGCCCTCCAGCCGAAGCAGCAGGTTCGCGCCGGGTTAGCGATGGTCGGCTTCTCCGTGACGGCCTTCCTCGCGGCGGGCATCGCGATCTGGTCCCAGCTCACGATCGGATGGCAGTGGTCAGCACCGTCCGCATCGGCGACGACGGCCGGGATGCTGGTGATGACCGGGGCCTTGTTGGCGTTCGTCGTGGTGGCATTGCTGGCCGCGACACCGCTCCTATGGGCGCTGTGCCGCGAGTTTGGCCGCGGGCGCGGCCCGAACCTCGTGCCGCCGCTGGTCGCACTCGTCGCAGGCGCATTGGTGCTCGTCGTCGGAAGCGTCCACTTCGGCCACGGCTGGCCGGGGACAGGCGGTCATCCGTGGTCCGGGCGCGACATCGTCCCCGGCTGGGTCGCCCGCTTCTGCTGGGCAGCGACCCTCTGGATCACTTCTTACTGGGCCCACCCCGGTGCGCTCGCCACATTCCCTGCGTCAGAGGTCGCGTGGATGCTCGCCAGCCCGATCGCGATGTTCGCAGTCGTGTTCGGCGTCGCGAGGACGCTTCGCAGAGTGCCACTGTCCTCACCAGTGCTGCGCTACCAGTCGTGGCTAGGGCTGACCGCGGCGGTCATCTCGGCGGCGTTCCTCGCCGGCGCGACCAGCTGGGTGATCTCAGGCGGGCCTTCACCGCGTGGCCTGTTCCGCGTCGGGACGATCGACGCGGTGGGCGTCGCTGTGATGGCTGCCGCGTTGATCCTCGCGTTCCGCGCCGCGCAGCGAACGCTGGCCGCAAGCCCGAACCGCGCTACGACGCCCTAACGGGCATGACCCCTGGCGACGGATCGCCCCCGGCCGCGACGGCGGCTGACGGACACCACGACGCGCTGTCCGCTCCCGACTCGGGAGCCCAGCTGAAGGCCGCCGGTGGCCCGTTCGACGCGCCGAGATGGACCCGCCGCCGCGTCCTGGCGTGCGGCATCGGAGGGTTCGTCAGCGCCGCCTTCGCCGGATTCGAGCTCGTCGAGCGCGGCGTGCTACCGGGGAAGCAGACGCTCGACGAGCTCGACGGCGCGTGCTCGGTCTCGGGCCCCACGCTGACGTTCTCGACCGCCGGACCGTCGAAGTCAGGCCGGTTCTTCTCTTCGGCACGCAATCGGATGGTCGGGTACACGATCGCCTATCCGCCTGGGCATGGGCCTGGCAGCGCCCTCCCGCTCGCGATCTCGTTGCATGGGTTCGGAGGCAACCACACAAGCGGACTCGGAGGCGTGACCCTGTCGCAGGCGCTTGCTGCTCGCGAGAACGGGCGCTCGCTCCCGCCGATGGCTCTCGTGTCCGTCGACGGCGGCGGCATCTACTGGAACCCGCACCCGGGCGATGATCCGATGGCGATGATCGTCCGCGAGCTGATCCCGATGTGCCAACGACTTGGCCTTGGCGGGTCGCCACATGGAATCGGCGCGATCGGTATCTCGATGGGCGGCTACGGGGCGCTGCTGCTCGCGGAGAAGAACCCGGGGCTGATCACCGCCGTAGCGGCGATCAGCCCCGCAGTCTGGACTACCTACGCGGAGGCCCGCGCGGCGAACGCCGGCGCATTCGCCTCCGCTCGAGCCTTCACCAGCGACAACGTCATCACCCACGCCGCAGCGCTCACGGGCATTCCGGTACGGATCGCTTCCGGCAGCGACGATCCGTTCCATTCCGGCGTTGTCGCCCTCGCCAGCGCTATCCCGAGGTCGGCAATCGTTGACATCACGCCGGGCTGCCACGACGGCTCGTTCTTCTCGAGCCAACAACACGCGTCTCTCGTCTTCTTGTGTGAGCACATCGCACGGGTCTAGGTCGGTGCGACGCCCTTTGGGTAGACAGCAGCAGGCCAGATAGTTGGCTCTTGACGCAGCTAGTGGCTTTCTGCTGTCAGATTTGGTGGTATCCTGAAGCCAGTAACTCAGCTGAGAACACAGTTAGTGGCCTAACAATGCTTCAACCAGCCGGAATTAGTGGCAAAGGGCGAGCCGAACTCGCGCGGGTGTTCGCGACTGGCCGGCGGTTCATCGAGCCAGCCGACGTCGCGACGGCGCTGAGCGTTGATGCCGAGACGGCGGCGCAGAAGCTTGCTCGCTGGGCAGCGGACGGCTGGGTGCGACGGGTCCGACGAGGGCTCTACATCGGGGTCCCTGTCGATGCAGCGGACCCCTCGGCTTGGGCCGAGGACGCTCTGCTGGTCGCTTCGGCCGTCTGGTCGCCCTGCTATTTCACAGGTTGGACAGCGGCGAGCCATTGGTCCCTGAGTGAACAGGTCTTTAGGACGACGGCGCTGAAGACGACGCAGCGGGTTCGCCGGTCGACCGGGCGTCTCCTCGATCGGGATTACCTGCTGAGTCACGTGACGGCGGACGCGCTGACTTGGGGTCTCAAGAGTGAATGGCACGACGAGACGAAGCTTTTGTTCGCAGATCCCGCCCGCGTGGTCATCGACGTTCTCGACGCCCCGCGGCTCGGCGGTGGGATCCGACATGTCGCGGAGATCGTTGCCGCCTATTTCGAGGATCACGAGCCCGGCATGCTGATCGACTATGGAGACCGACTTGGGAACCGCGCGGTGTTCAAACGGCTCGGCTACCTCGTTGAAACCCTCGGCATCGACGTGCCCGATCTTCTTTCCGCATGTCGGCAGCGAATCTCATCCGGCGTATCCGCGCTCGACCCTGATGGTCCCCCAGGAGGTCGCCGCATCATGCGATGGGGCCTGCGCGTAAACGTGCTCGTCACTGATGAGGGACCGTCGTGATCGCGAAGCGCGACCTCCAGCAGCTGCGATCGGAATGGTCACTTGATCTCGGGGTGATCGAGAAGGACTACGTCCTCGGCTGGCTCCTCGCCGGGATCGCCCAGCATCCTGCGCTGTCTGAGACTTGGATCTTCAAGGGCGGCACCTGCCTTCGCAAGTGCTACTACGAGACGTTCCGATTCTCGGAGGACCTCGACTTCACGATCGTGGCTGGCGGGCCCGAAGAACCCGAACAGCTCATGGAGATCTTCTCTGAGATCGGTGCGTGGCTGCAAGAAGAGTCCGGCATCCAGATCGTGCTTGATGACAGGTCGTTCCGACGAAGGCAGAACAAGCGCGGTCGCCCAACCACGGAAGGGCGCGTCGCATACAGCGGCCCAAACGCGTCGCGAGGAACGCTGCCCAAAGTCAAACTGGATCTCACCTCTGACGAGATGCTTGCTGATGCTCCCGTCTGGCGGCCAATTGGCCATCCCTACAGCGACGGGCTGCCGCCTGGACGCGTGCTCTCGTACTCGCTTGCGGAGTTGTTTGGTGAAAAGTTGCGGGCACTGGCCGAGCGCTGCCGGCCACGAGACCTCTACGACGTCGTCCACATGCACCGACATCCCGACCTGATCGATCAGGCCACGCGGGTGCGGTACGCGCTCGAACAGAAGTGCGCTCACGCCGGAATCGGGGTACCGACGCTCGCGACGATCCATTCGTCGCCGTTCAGGGAGGAGATCGAGGCCGAGTGGGAGAACATGCTCGGGCACCAGCTGCCGTCGCCGCTGCCGCCATTTGCCGGCTTCTGGTCGACGCTGACGGACGTGTTCTCCTGGCTGGACGGCCGGCGTCGCATTCCGAATCTTCCCCGCGCCGAGTTTGAGAAGCTCGACCCAACGTGGCAGCCGCCGCAGGCGATCACCACATGGCGACGCAACGTTCCGCTCGAGCTGCTGCGCTACGCGGGGCTCAACCGGCTTAAAGTCGACGTCGATTACCGCGCGGAGACCGGACGTCAGGGACCACGGCTGGTCGAGCCCTACTCCCTTCGGCACACGCAGGACGGGAACCTCGTTCTGCAGGTCATCAACGACTACGGCCGGCCCCGGAGCTACCGCGTCGACCGAATCGCCGGCATTCGCCCGACCGCGGTGCCGTTCACGCCCCGGTTCCGGGTCGAGTTCTAGTCGGCTCGCCCGTCGAGGCGCCGCTCATCGTTGTGGCCGAGTTCGGCCGCCGCTGCGGCCGCCTTGCGGCCGAACCGCCTCACAGCCACCCGCAAATTGCGACATTCATTCGTGCGAACGGTGCGAAGCTTCGCACTCGAAAACACCTGCAGCGGGGCGAAATCGAGAGGATTTCGCACCCGCTGCAATCAGTGGAGACGGCGGGAATTGAACCCGCGTCCGCGGTCGCGTAAGAGGTAGCGTCTACGAGTGTATCCGGCGCTCTAATCTCGCTTTTGGCTCGCCACGCCGGCGGGGTTGCCAACAGCCAGCTCCCTGAATTGTCCTCGGATCAGTGGGGGCGAACATCACCGAGTGAGCCTGCTGGTTGATCCCGGCGATCCCCGCCGCAGGCGAGCGGGGGCCGAGAGCTCCGTCGCCGCTAGGTGCTAGACCGTTGCGGGGAGGGAGAAATTGTGCATATCCGCACTTATGGTTTTCCCGGGTGATTTACGAGGCCGCCCGGGGACCTCGACTCGCAACCACCCCCACGATCCGACCACGTCGAAGCCTGTCGTCCCCTGGGGTTTCTTGCTGAACAGCTTCATTGTAGGAGATCTTGAAGAACCCGCCGGGCTCGGAGCGGACGGCTGCCACAATGGTGGATATGGAATCGAGCTCTCCGTGGCTACCGCCGGCCCCCCCAGGGGCGATCAATGTGCCGGTGGCGACGTCCCCGACACCGGCCCCCGCGTTCGGCGACTACGAACCCGCCGAGCCGGCGCCGCCGTCCGAGGACGGTCAGCGGTCATGGCGCAAGCGGCTGGTCGCGCCCTTTGCCGCCCTTCTCGCCGCATTGACGAAGCTCAAGGCGCTGGTCTTCCTGCTGCCCAACCTGAAGCTGTTCACGACCGCAGGGTCGATGGCGGTGTCGGTCGCCGCCTACAGCCTGATCTGGGGATGGACGTTCGCGCTCGGATTCGTGGTGCTGCTGTTCGTACACGAGATGGGGCACGTGATCCAGCTGCGCCGAGAGGGAATCGAGGCCAGCACGCCAATGTTCATCCCCTTCCTGGGCGCGGTGATCACGGCGAGGTCGCTCGGTGCGGACGCGGCCGCCGAGGCGCGCGTGGGACTGGCGGGGCCGATCCTGGGAAGTCTCGGGACGGCACTGTGCGCGGTCATCTGGCAGTTGACCGGTAACCCCTTCTGGGAGGCGCTCGCGTTCATCGGCTTCTTCCTGAACCTGTTCAACCTCCTCCCGGTCTCGCCGCTCGACGGCGGGCGCGCGATGGCCGCGATGGCGCCTGTCATGTGGTTCGCCGGGCTCGGAATGATGGTCGCCTTCTTGATCATCACCCACTTTCAGAACCCCATCCTCCTGCTGTTCATCCTGATCGGCGGCTTCGACTCATCCCGGCGCTGGAGGCAGCGTCGTGACGGCGGCGCAGAGCAGCAGGCCTACTACCGCGTGAAGCCGATGACCCGTGCGCTCGTCGCCGCGGTCTACCTGTCGCTCGTAGCCGTGCTGGTCCTCGGCATGACGGCGACAAACCTGCATGCCACGCTGTAAGGCGGGCGGGACATCCACCGCCGGCCAGGGCTGGCGTGACTGGGATTCCGGGCTCGAGTGGCGGGTTCTTCAGCAAATGGCCGGCGGCCGACGCCCCCGCCCGCCCCGCTTGAGCCAACGGCCGAGCGTCGTCGTTGGCCCGGGCCGCCAGGTGGGCTGAGGATCCACGGCGCCTCACGGCCGCCGTTGGCTTCGAGCGAGCGCGGGGGCTTCCGCGACGAACGCCCGCGCGCTCTCGGAGCGGGGCGTCGCCGGGGCGGCCCCGCAGCTGTGCAGTCAGCGCGTGAGGGGGCGGGGCTCGTGGGTCCGTCGCCGGCCATTTGCTGAAGAACCCACCAGGCGAGCCCAGACCCACCCGAACGCCAGCCCTGGCCGCCGGCGGATCCCGCGAGGCCCGCCCCCCACTACCGCTGCACATCCCGCAGCTCGCGTGCCATGTCTCGCGCGACGTCCCGATCGCGGATCGACTCGCGCTTGTCATGGGTGTCCTTACCGCGAGCGAGCGCGATTTCGACCTTGGCGCGGCCGTCCTTGAAGTAGAGCCGTGTCGGCACGAGGGTCCAGCCGCGCTCGGCGGTCTTTGAGTGCAACCGCGCGATCTCGCGCCCATGCAGGAGCAGCTTGCGCTCGCGCTCAGGCTCGTGATTGGCGCGACTGGCGGGACCATAGGGCGGGATGTAGACCCCGACCAGCCATACCTCGCCGTCGCGGATGAGCGCGTAGCTGTCCTTCAGCTGCGCCTTGCCCTCGCGCAGCGACTTGACCTCCGTCCCGGTCAGGACGATCCCGGACTCAATCCGCTCCAGCAGCAGATATCGGTGACCCGCCTGCCGGTTGGTCGCGACGTCGCCCGAGGCGGCCTTGCGCTTGCCTTTACCTTTCGCCATCTGCGCTCACACCTCAACCGGCAGGAGGTCGACCCTACCTCGTGGCGCGTCGATCGTGCCGACCTGGACCCGCACAGGATCCCCGAGCCGGATCGCCCGCTCGCTGCGGGTGCCGATCAGCATCGTCCGCTGCTCGTTCAGCTCCCACCATTCGCCGCGCAGGTGCCGTACCGGCAGCATCCCCTCGAACCTAGGGCCTGCGTCCCCGGTGCCGAACTGGACGAAGGCCCCGGCCCCCACGAGCCCGACCACCTCGCCGTCGAACGTCGCTTCACGCCCAAGTGTGCGCAGCGACCGCTCGAGCAGGAAGCAGCCCCCGACGTCGTCGGCATCACGCTCGATCGTCATCGCCGCCCGCTCGCGTTCGGAGCACCACGACCCCGCCGCCGCGAGCCCGGACGGGTCGGGTGGCACCTCGCCACCTCCGACCGCCGCCAGCAGCGACCGGTGGCAGACGAGATCGGGGTAACGACGGATCGGCGAGGTGAAATGGCAGTAGCGCGGTGACTGCAGTCCGGCGTGACCGAGGTTGCGGGGGTCGTAATAGGCCTGCTTCAGCGTTCGCAGGACGAGCCGCGTCAGCGCCCGCCGGCCGCGACCTCCGCGCGCGGCCACGTAGCGCTCGACGAGCTGTGACGCCTCGCCGACGATGTCGGCCGCCTGCCGGGACGTTATCGCGCCCCGAGGCACCGCAGGCGTGGGGACGTCGAGCGATGCGAGCTGATCGATCAGCCGCTCGACCGCGGGCGCCTCGGGCCGCTCGTGCACGCGGAACAGAGCCGGCGCCCCGCGCTCGTCAAGCACCCGCGCCACCTGCTCGTTGGCGGCGATCATCAGGTGCTCGATCAGCCGGTGCGACTCGGTCTGGGCGACCGGCCGGCTGGCGACGATGTTTCCTGCCTTGTCGAACTCGAACTCTGGCTCGGCCGATCCGAGCACGAGCGCACCACGGGACGTGCGCCGCTCCGCAAGCGCCGCGGCTGCCGCCCGCGCACAGGCGAGCGGCTCCGCCCACGATCCGCCCGGCCGCTCTTCGCCGGCGAAGATCTTGTCGACACGGTCGTAGTCGAGTCGCTCGTCGGAGCGGATCACCGAGCGGTAGAACGACGCGCTCGTGACGCTGTCGCCGCGCACGATCAGCTCGACGGTGACTGCGAGCCGGTCCCGTCCGGGCACCAGCGAGCAGGCACGATTCGACAGCGCCTCAGGGAGCATCGGCTCAACCGCACCCGCCACGTAGACGCTCGTGCCACGACGGTACGCCTCGCGATCGACAAGAGTGCCAGGGCGCACATACGCGGACACATCGGCGATGTGGACCCACACGCGCCAGGCGTTCTCGGCGGCCGCCTCAGCCGACAGCGCATCGTCGAAGTCGCGCGCGCTGACCGGGTCGATCGTGAACGTCGTCAGCGACCGCAGATCCCGGCGTGCGCCCGAGCCGCGGGAGCCATCGGCTCCAGTCGCGGTCGCCGCGGCTTCTCGCGCCTCGTGCTCGACGGCGGGATCGAAGGACCGCCGGAGCCCTCGGTCCAGCATCAGCGCCTCGATTACGTCACGGGCGACATCGGGGCGCCCGATCCGCCGGGCGACCTGAGCCCGCCCTGCCCCGGCGCCGCCGCGCCCGCCCGCGGAGCGCACCAGCACGAGGTCGCCCGCGTCGGCCCGGCGATCGCGTGAGAGCGTCAGCCGCTGGCCCCGCTCGAAGAACGGCTCGGCGACGAGGAATCGCCCGCGCCGTTCCAGCACCGCGACGCTGGCGGCGCCCGGGGGTCGGCTCGGAGGGCTCACTTGACCTCGGCAGCGAGCTGCTTCAGCGCCACGCTGAGCTGGTGGTCCGCGGAGCTGCGCGGGTTCTCGGCCGCGTATACGTTCGGCTTCACGCCGGCGCCTTGCTTGACGCCGCCGCCGCCGAGGTTGCGCCCATTGGGCGTGTAGTAGTAGCCGGCGACGATCTCCAGCACCCCGCCGCCGGGGAGCCCGAAGCTGTCCTGGAACACTCCCTTGCCGAACGTGTGCGTTCCCACCACCACGGCTCGGTGGTAGTCCTGGAGGGCGGCTGTGACTATCTCCGAGGCTGACGCCGTCTGACCGTCGACGAGCACGACAACCGGGATGCTCGCAGAGATCGCGTTACCGGTAGCCGTGAATACCTCGCGGGGCGTGTTCCGGCCCTTGATCGAAGCGATCGTCCCGGCGGGGATGAAGATGCTCGCGGTCTTGATCGCCTCCGAGATCAGCCCGCCGCCGTTCCCGCGCAGGTCGAGAACGATTCCCCGAGCCCCCTGATGCAGCAGCTGCTCGACGTCCGCGCGGACCTGGTCGCCGGCGCCAGGCTGGTTGAAGGTGGTCAGCTGGACGTAGCCGAGCTTGAGGCCGTGGTAGGTGATCATCCGGTCCGCGGCGACCGGAACCGCGATGTGCTCGCGCGTGATCCGCACGACGTGCCGGTGACCGCCGGCTAGATACGTGATCAGCACCTGGGTACCGGGACGGCCACGGATCAAGCTCTGCGCGAAGGTCGCCGAGCGACCCGCGAGCGAGGTCGAATCGACCTTGATGATCAGGTCGCCGGGCACCAGTCCCGCCCGCGCCGCCGGATACCCGGTGAACACGTCCACGACCTCGAGGCCGCGCCGGGCCTGGTTCACGTCGACCCCAATCCCGTTCAGATGCGGTACGCCGAACAGGCTCCTGTACACCGCCGAAGAGAAGTAATGAGAGAACGGGTCGTGCAGGCTCGCGATCATCGCGGCGAGTCCGTTGTTCACGAGCTGGGTGCGGTCGACCTTCTTGAAGTAGTCGGACTGGATGTCGTCCAGGACCTGGTGGACCAGTCGTGCCTGGCTGTCACCGAGAACGCTGCTTCGCAGCGGGGACGGCAACCAGGTCGCGTGGCCGCCGACCCAGACTCCGGCGATCAGCACGACGAGGCCGATCGCTGTCAGACGCAGTATTCGTGGGGTGCGCGTACGCCGCTGAGACATTCCCGGGAGGGTAGCCGGGCGCGACCGGCGACCGGCTAGACGCGCAGGAAGCGGCGCAGCGAGAGTCCGGAGCCGAGCGCCGAGATCGCGATGCCCGAGCCGATCAGGACCACGATCAGCCAGGCGAACCCGATCGTCCGTGGCGCGGCGAGCAGACTCCAGTTCTGGACGAGTGGATCCAGAAGCGCGAACTTGGTGATCGCGAGCAAGACGATCGCGAGCAAGGCGCCGGCCGCCCCGACGATGACGCCCTCGATCACGAACGGCCAGCGGATGAACCAGTCGGTCGCGCCGACCAGCTTCATCACCTCGACCTCCTGCCGGCGGGCGAACAGCGAAAGATTGATCGTGTTGGCGATCAGCAGGGTCGAGGCGAGGATCAGCAACGCGGCAAGCACGCCGCCGATGATCTTCACGAGCCCCGTCGCGGCGAGCAGAGTCTTCGTGTCGCCGGTGTGATTGGAGACGTTCTGGATCGCGGGATCGATCAGCCGCGCGGACCCCCCCGGGCCCTTCGGCGAGATCTCGCTACGGACGATGAGGACGTTGCCGGGGTTGTCGGGGGCGACGTGGAAGGTGTCGGGCAGCGGGTTCGAGCTCAGCAGCGCGTAGGCCGCCGGGTCCTGCTTGGACTGCTGGGCGTAGGCCTGCTGCTTGGACTCGTACTGAACCGACTTGACGTGCGGAAGCGCCAGCAGCTCCTTGCCCACCCGGGTCACGTCGGCGGCGCTCGCGCTCGTCTTCAGGTAGACGTCGACGCTGACGCGGCCGCGAACCTGGTTGGCGGCGCCGGTGGTCGCTTGGAAGACCGGGATGAACACGCCCAGTACCAGCATCGTCACGAGCACGGTGGCGAGCGCCGCGAAGCTCGGAGCCGCACTGCGGCGCATCGAGCGCAGCGCCTCGCGCAGGAAGAACCCGAGGCGCACCGGGGCTAGACCTCGGGCGGCTCGATACCGGCGCCGCGCAGCCGCGCGGCGAATTCACGCGTGGTCTCGTCGCGGGCGTAGAGCCCCGTCGCCTCGTCGCGGATGACCCGCCCACGCGAGAGCTCGAGCACCCGCCGGCGCATCTTGTCGACCATCGCCTGGTCGTGCGTCGCCACGAGCACGGTCGTGCCGGTGCGGTTGATCCGGTAGAGCAGCTGCATGATGCCGATGCTCGTCTCGGGATCGAGGTTGCCGGTCGGCTCGTCCGCGAGCAGCAGCGGCGGGTGGTTGACGAACGCGCGCGCGATCGAGACGCGTTGCTGCTCGCCGCCCGAGAGCTGCTCGGGTCGATGGTGGAGCTTGGTCGAGAGTCCGGTGAGCCGGAGGATGTCGGGCACCTTGTCCCTGATCTCCCGCCGTCTGCGACCGGTGACCTGGAGCGCGTACGCGACGTTCTCGTACACGGTCCGGTTCGGGAGCAGCTTGAAGTCCTGGAAGACGACGCCGAGGTTGCGCCGGTAGTAGGGCACGCGCCGGTCGGTGATCTCCTCGAGGTCGCGGCCGGCGACCCGGATCGTGCCCTCGGTGCACTCGATCTCCTTCAGCAGCAGCCGCATCACCGTCGACTTGCCCGACCCGGTGCTGCCGACAAGGAAGACAAACTCCCCCCGGTCGACCGAGAACGTGGCCTGGTCGAGCCCGATGTCGCCGCCCGAGTAGAGCTTGGATACGGCGCGGAACTCGATCACCGGCGCGTGCGCTCCCGATGCGGGACGCACCAGACGCGGCGCTACCTTCTTCGCCCGGGTCGTCGGCGGCGTAGGCCGTCGGCGGCTGCGGTTGTGCGGCTCTGAGATCGCCATCTGGACCTGTGGCAGGGTAGCGTGACGTGACGTCGTGTGGGCCTTCGCGGCGATGTTGCAACGTGCTTTGCAGGACGTGTGGATAAGCGGGGCGACTACGGTGCCAAGGACGAGCGGTCCACCCGCTAACGTAGGTCCGTGCCCGAAATCGCAACCTCCACCCTCTCGAATCAGCTCCCCCTGCACCGGATCGCGATCGACGGCACGCGGGCGGTGACGGCCCTGGTGGCCTTCGACGCCGGCGCCCGCACCGAGCGCCCGGACGAGAACGGCATGGCCCACTTCCTCGAGCATCTCGTGTTCAAGGGTGGCGAGAAGTATCCGAACTACCGCGACGTCAACGAGGCGGCGGAGCGGATCGGCGCGCAGTTGAACGCCTACACGAGCCACGATCTGGTCGCCTTCCACATCACCGCGCGGGCCGAGCGCGCGCTCGAGGCGATCGACCTCCTGACCGACTTCGTCGGCAGGCCGCGGATCGACGCCGACGAGCTCGACCGTGAGCGCGGCGTCGTCGTCCAGGAGATCGCGCGCTCGAACGATCAGCCGTCGATGGTGGCCGAGCACCTGATCGACCAAGCCGCGTTCGGCCCGCATCCGCTCGGCAGGCCCGTGCTCGGGCCGGCGGAGCACATCCGTGACACCTTCACCCGGGAGGCCATCGTCGCGTTCCGCGAGCGGCGCTGGTCGGGAGCGAACGGCGCTGCCTTCGTGGTCGGCAACCTCAGCTCGCTGCCCGCCAACGGCGCGCTCGAGGAGCTGTTCGCCCGCTTCCCGACCCTCCCCGCACCCGCCGCTTACGAGCCGGCGCCGAGCTTCGAGCCCCGCACGCTGGTCCAGGAGCGCGACTCGAATCAGTCGCATCTCCGCATGTCCTACCGGCCCGAGGTAGATGTCCACGAACCCGAGTGGCGCGCCGCGCTGGTGATCTACTCGACGCTCCTCGGCGGGACGATGGGCTCGCGCTTGTTCGACGAGATCCGCGAGCAGCGCGGGCTCGCGTACTCCGTCCACGCCGCTGGGCATGCGTACGCGGACGTCCCCCTGCTCCAGCTCTCGGCGGGCCTCGACTCAACCAAGTGCATCGAGGCCTACCAGCGGATGCGAGAGATCGTCTCCGAGCTCCGCACCGACGGGCCGACCAAGGACGAGGTCGACCGCGCCCGCGCGTACGCAGCCGGGGCGCGGGCGATCGCGTTCGAGAACACCGGCGTCGTCGCCCGCCAGGCTGCGCAGCAGGCGATCGTGTACCACGACGACATCAACCCGGACACCGCTATCGCGCTGCTCGATGAGGTGACCTACGACCAGGTCGCCGAGGTCGCGCGCGGCATTACCGACGAGCTCTCGCTGGCCTGCGTCGGGCCGCACACCGCCGACGAGTTCAGCTGAGGCACCGCCCGCCGACCCAGATAGTTGCTCCAGGGGCGTTCGCAGGGCAGAATCCCCGGATGTGGAGTCCGAAGGGGGTCTCAACCTCCGCGAGCTCACTCGCTATATCGACCGGATCGGAGATCGCTGGCCGGTCGAGGAAGCGCTACTCGGGGGGGCTCGCGTCGCTGACGAGCACGGAGCGCCGCGCCAGCGCGAGCGCGGTCCCGAGTTCATCGTGATCTTCGTCTCAGCAGCCTTCGACGGCGTTCCCTGGCTCGAGCGCGTGTACCAAGCCGGGTCACTGTGGGATGCGCTCGAGATGGGCGGTCAGGCCGATGTGCACTGCTACACGCCCGAAGAGTTCGGACGCAAGCGCATCACCCTGCGCTCGGTCCGCGAAACGGTCGAGAGCGGCGTCGACCTGCTCGAGAAGCGATAGCGGCCGTCACCCGATAGCGACCATCCGCTCGATCGGCAGCCGCGCCCGCGCGGCGATCTCCTCGGGCACCTTGACCTCGTGGACGTTGTCCCGCAGCGCGTCGCGCAGTTTCGGCAGGGTGATCATCTTCATGTACTTGCAGTGGGCCGCCTCGTTCGCGGCGATGAACTCCGTGTCCGGGGCCGCCCGGCGCAGTGGGTGGAGCATTCCCGTCTCGGTGGCGACGATCGCGGTGCCGCCGTGCGGGCCGAGCGCACGCTCGCCCGCGTAGCGGAGCATCCCGCTCGTCGAGAGCATCCGCACACCGTCGGCGTCGACGTCGCCGGCGGCGACGTACTCCATCACGCTGGTCGAGCAGCCGCACTCGGGATGGATCAGGAAGTCGGCGCCGGGATGCGCGGCGCGCACCGCCGTGATATCGGCCGGCCGGATCCCCGCGTGGACATGGCACTCGCCGTCCCACACGTGCATCGAGCGGCCGAGCGTCTTCTCGACGTAGGCGCCGAGGAACATGTCCGGCCCGAAGAGGATGGCGGCGTCATCGCCGTGCTCGCGGTAGATGTGCTCGACGACCGCCACCGCGTTGGCCGAGGTGCAGCAGTAGTCGGTCAGCGCCTTGACCTCGGCCGTCGTGTTCACGTACATGACGACGATCGCGCCGGGATGCTGGGCCTTCCACGCACCGAGTTGGTCCGGCGTGATCGAGTCCGCGAGCGAGCAGCCGGCATCGGGGTCGGGGATCAGGACCCGCTTCTCCGGGCATAGGACCGAAGCGGTCTCGGCCATGAAGTGGACACCGCAGAAGACGATGGTTTCGGCCTCGGCGCCAGCCGCCTGCTGGGAGAGCCCGAGCGAGTCGCCCACGTAGTCGGCGACGTCCTGGATCTCGGGTAGCTGGTAATTGTGGGCGAGGATTACAGCGCCGCGTGCGCGGGCGAGCGCCCGTACCTCGTCCTGGAGTGCCGGGATGTTCTCGAGCATCAGCGGCGCCGCGCCGGCCGGACCTATGACCGGCAGGTTCATGGCAGCGGTTCGATGATCAAGGAGAAGTCCAGCGCGCCTGCGCTGTGGGTCAGGGCACCCACCGAGATGAAGTCTACGCCGGTCGTTGCGGCGGCCCTGAGCGTATCCAGCGTGAACCCCCCACTCGCTTCGAGCTCCGCGCGGCCGCCGACGTAGAGCACGGCCGCGCGCAGCTCGGCGGCGCTCATGTTGTCGAGCAGGATGCGCGGCGCTCCCGCGTTCAGCGCGTCCTCGACCTCCGCGAGGTTTCGCGCCTCGACCTCCAGTGGCAGCTCGGGCGCCGCCGCGCGCGCCCGGCGCACCGCCTCCCCCACCCCTCCCGCGAGCGTCGCGTGGTTCTCCTTGATCAAGATCGCGTCGTACAGGCCCGCGCGGTGGTTGGTGGCGCCGCCGGCGGCGACTGCGGCCTTCTCGAGCGCGCGCAGCCCCGGCGTCGTCTTGCGGGTGTCGAGCAGCCGAGCGCCGGTTCCCTCGACCTCGCGCACGTACCGCGCGGTCAGCGTCGCGACGCCGGAGAGCCGCCCGAGAAAGTTGAGCGCGGTGCGCTCAGCTGTCAAGAGGGCGCGCGCTCTGCCTTCGAGCGCAAGCACCGGCCCGCCGTCGCGCCACACTCCCTCCGCTGCGAGGCGCTCGACCCGCAGATCCGGATCGAGCGCCGCGAACGTCGCTTCGGTGACGTCGAGGCCGAACACGACGCCGGGGGCCTTCTGGGTGATGAGCGCCCGCGCCGACGCGCGATCCTCGACCGTCGCTGCCGTGGTGACGTCGCCGGCGCCGACATCCTCGGCCAGCGCGCGAGCGACGGCCTCCCGGATGACCTGCTCGTTCACGGCTGCTCGGTGGCGCCGGGCGCGAGCACCCGGATCAGCGTGAAGGTCGGGTCGGACGCTCCATGCAGGCGCGCCCCGGCCGCGGTGAGCGCCTGTAGGTACGCGACGACCTCGGCCGTCACGCGCTCCCCGGGCAGTAGCGACGGCACGCCGGGGGGATAGCCGGCGATCGCCTCGCATGAGATCGAGCCGACCGCGTCAGCGACCGGTACTGCGTGGCCGTTGCCGAGGAACGCCTCGCGAGGTGCGATCACGGTCTCGTGCTGGAACGCCACGGGCGGTCGCGTGAGCGCGCGCGCAGTTCCGGGACGCGCGATCTGCTTGACGGTCTCGGCGAAGTCGTGCGCGAGCCGCTCGAGCGGCTCGACCGGCTGCGCGATTCCGAGGACCAGCACGAGCGTGGCGTGCGTCGACAGCTCGACGTGGATGTCATACGACGCGCGGAGCGCCTCGGCGACCTCGTATCCCGTGCATCCGGTGCCCCTGACATCGATCACGATCCGCAGCGGATCCCAGCCGGCGACGCCGGGCCGGCCCACGAGCCCGTCGCCGAGCACCGAGCATCCCGGAACGGCGTCGAGCGCGGCGCGGGCCTTCACGGCCGCGAGGATCGTCCGGTCGAGCAGCGCCTCCCCGTGGACGGCAAGCTGACGCCGCGCGGCATCGAGCGAGGCCATCAGCAGCGAGCTGGGGCTCGTCGAGCGGACCAGCCTCACCGCTCGCGCGACCGTGCCGATATCTACGCGCCCGCTCGAGGAGACCAGCAGCATCGCCGACTGGGTGAGGCTGCCGACGATCTTGTGCGTGGACGCGATCATCGCGTCGGCGCCGAGCTCGAGCGGACCGCGCGGGAGCGAGCCGTGAAAGCCGAAGTGCGAGCCCCACGCGGCGTCCACGATCAGCGCAACCCCCGCCCGGTGTGCAACCTCGGCGCAGCCCGACACGTCGGCGGCCATCCCGTAGTAGGTAGGCGAGACGATGAACGCCGCGTTCGCATCGGGTGCTCGGTCGAGCGCCTCCGCGAGCACCTCCGGGATGACGCCGTTGGCGATTCCGAGCGCTTCGTCGTACTCGGGAGCAACGAAGCTCGGCAGGCCTCCGCTCAGGACCAGGCCGTCGATCATGCTCGCGTGCGAGTTGCGCTGGACCACCACCCGCGAATGCGGCGGTGCGAGCGCCAGGCACAGGGCGTGGTTGCCCTGCGTCGCCCCGTTCGTCAGGAACCACGCTCGCTGTGCCCCGTAGGCGTCGGCGGCGAGCTGCTCCGCGCGCTCATATGGCGTCGGCGACGGGCCGATGTCGATCCCCTCGATGTCCTGCGGGATGTCGAGCAGCAGTGCGTCATCGCCGAGCGCACTGCGAAGACCCGGATCGGCGCCCTCGCCGCCCTTGTGTCCGGGAACGTGGAAACGCGTCGAGCCGCGGAACCCGTACGCCGTTATCGCCTCGAGATATGGCGCCGTCGGCTGCGCGGCCGGGCGACGCCCGCTGCTCACCGCGCCGCCTTGAGCAGATACGCGCGCACGAACCCGTCGAGGTCGCCGGCCAGCACCCGGTTGGCGTCGCCCATCTCGAAATCGGTGCGGTGGTCCTTGACCATCGTGTACGGGTGCAGGACGTAGGAGCGGATCTGCGAGCCGAAGTTGACGTCCTGGGCCTCGCCCTTCTCGCGCGCGATCTCCTCGCGTCGCCTGCACTCTTCGAGCTCGACGAGCTTCGAGCGGAGCATCGCCATCGCGGTTGCCTTGTTCGAGGACTGTGAGCGCTCGTTCTGGCACTGCACGACGATTCCGGTCGGCTTGTGTGTGATCCTGACGGCCGAGTCGGTCTTGTTGACGTGCTGGCCGCCTGCGCCGCTGGCGCGATAGGTGTCGATCTGGAGGTCGTCGTCTTCGATCTCGACGTCGCCGGTCCCCTCGACCACGGGTGAGACCTCGACGCCCGCGAAGCTCGTCTGCCGGCGGTTGGCGGAGTCGAAGGGGGACAGCCGCACCAGACGGTGGACGCCCTTCTCGGCGCCGTAGAGCCCGTATGCGTTCTCGCCCTTGACGCGGAAGGTGGCCGACTTGATGCCCGCTTCCTCACCCGGTGAGAGCTCGAGCAATTCAACCTGGAAGCCTCGCTTCTCCGCCCAGCGCATCTCCATCCGCAGGACCATGTCGGCCCAGTCCTGCGCGTCGGTCCCGCCCGCCCCCGCGTTGACGGTGACTAGCGCATCGCCGGCGTCGTAGCGGCCGGAGAACAGCCGCTCCTCCTCGAGCGCATCGAGGCGAGCCTCCGCCCCCGCCACCTGCTCCTCGAGCTCGGCCGCCATATCCGGATCCTCCTCGGCGAGCTCCGCGAGCGGCTCGAGATCCTCGACATCGCGCGCGAGCGCCCTGTAGGTGTCGAGCTTACGCGTGGTGCGCGCGTGGTTGGAGCTCACGCGCGCCGCCCGCTCCTGGTCGTCCCAGAAGCCCGGCTCCCCCATCTCAGCTTCGAGCGCGCTCGCGCGCTCGCTCAGCGCAGCTGGGTCAAAGATAGTCCGCGAGCAGCTTCAGCTGGTCACGGATCGTCGCGAGGCGCTGTGAGAGCGGCTCTGAGGGGGCGGTGGCCATCGTCCCGCAACGGTAGCAGCCACTCGGAACCCACCGCCACCCGGGCGGGCCTTAGG
>Ga0302325_10002566_pt1 | contig 43934 bp, 42 predicted proteins | sample Palsa_T0_2_FD_201948 | JGI IMG/M metagenome (GOLD analysis project Ga0302325, IMG submission 201948) | Peat permafrost microbial communities from Stordalen Mire near Abisko, Sweden - Palsa_T0_2 | ecosystem: Environmental > Terrestrial > Soil > Palsa > Peat permafrost | place: Sweden: Abisko... | reverse complement strand
GAAACCCCGGTCTCGGCCTTCCTCCGCGCCGCCTGGGAGTCGCCCGAGTGCTTCCTCCTCGAAAGCGTCGAAAACGGCGAGCAGATCGGCCGCTACACATTCATCGGCCTCAATCCCTACAAGCGCATCGTCTCCCGCGGCCGCGCCATCACCATTACGGAAGGCAAAAAGACGGTTCAGATCGAAGGCGACGTCTTCGCCATCCTCCGCGAAGCCCTCGGCGGCCACACCCCGGCCCGCGTCCCAGGGCTGCCGCCTTTCACCGCCGGGGCGGTTGGATTTTTAAGCTACGACGTCGTCCGCCAAATCGAAAAACTCCCCAGCACCAACCCCGACGAACTCCATGTCCCCGACGCCTGCCTGCTCTTCTTCGATGAAGTGCTCGCCTTCGACCACGTCCGCAAAGAGATCCACCTTGTCGTCACCGCCGACGTCACCCTGCAATCGCCCGCAGCGGCCTACGCGGACGCCGTCAAGCGCCTCGCCAAGCTGGAAAAACGCCTCGCCCGTCCGCTGCCCAAACTCCCCAAGCCGAAAGCAGCCCCCGCCAAGCTCAAAATCACCCACCGCACCCGCAAGAAGGACTACCTCGCCGCCGTAGAAACCATCCGCGAATACATCCGCGCCGGCGACGTCTTCCAGACCGTCCTATCGCAGCGTCTCGATGTGGAAATCGGCCCCAAGGCAGGCATCGATCCCTTCGCGGTCTACCGCGCCCTGCGCATCGTCAATCCCTCGCCCTACATGTTTTTCCTGCGCACAACGCCCGATGCGTCTGGAAAGAAATCCGCCAGCCAGTCCGGCGCCCTCGAAGTCGCCGGCTCTTCGCCCGAAATGCTAGTCCGCGTCCAGCAAGGTAAAGTCGAATACCGCCCCATCGCCGGCACGCGCCGGCGCAGCGCAGACGAAGCCAAAGACCAGGCTCTCGCCGAAGAAATGCTCGCCGACGAAAAAGAGCGCTCCGAGCACGTCATGCTCGTCGACCTGGGCCGCAACGACGTAGGCCGCGTGAGCGAATTCGGCTCCGTCAAAGTCGACCGCCTCATGTTCGTTGAGCGCTACAGCCACGTCATGCACCTGGTCAGCAAAATCGAAGGAAAGCTCCGACCCGACCTCACTGCCGTCGACGCCCTGCGCGCCTGCTTCCCCGCCGGCACGCTATCCGGAGCGCCAAAGGTACGCGCCATGGAGATCATCGAGGAACTCGAACCCGCCCGCCGCGGCATCTACGGCGGCTGCGTCCTCTACGCCGACTTCTCCGGCAACCTCGACTCCTGCATCACCATCCGCTCCATGGTCGCCCAAAACGGCCAGGGACACATCCAGGCCGGCGCCGGCATCGTCGCCGACTCCGTCCCCGAATCCGAATACCAGGAATGCCTCAACAAAGCGCAAGCCGTCCTGCGCGCAATCGAACGAGCCAGAATTAGGGATTAGGACGAGACGTTTCAACTCGGCTCAAGCTGCTTGTCATCCTGAACGAAGTGAAGGAACTGCTTCTGAACGCCAAAGGCGCGCCGTCATACCAGCCTGGGCCAACGGCCCAGGAAAAGGCCGCCAAACAGGAGTTTTCAGAGCTGAAGGCCCACCCCATCGTTTGTCCTCGGGAACTGCGTCATCCGCCAAAAAGCTTCTGGAAAAACCGCCCAATCCGCGTGAAAACCCCAGGATTCTTCGGTGGCGCAGGCGCGGGCTGAGGTGCCGGTGCAACCGGCGCGGACATAGGAGCGGGCGCAACTTCCGGCGTCGAACCCTCAGCCGCAGGCGCAGCCGGCCGCACGTCTTCCCGCGAAAGCTCAGCAGCCACCTCCGGCGTCTTCATCACCGCAGGAGCCGCCGGCGTCAGCCCCGCGCTCTGCGCCTCCGGAAACGCATTCGCCTGCGTCACGCTCGCCGGATCGGGCGGACACCCGCAGGACTCCGGCTCGTTGTCCACCACCTCAGACAAACTGCCGCGCTCGAACATCACCCGCTGCCCCGGCTGCACCCGGAAAGCCCCGCCACTGAAATTGTTGCTTACCAGCACATACGGCGCTTCCGGACCGCCGTTATCCACGCAGGTATCGCCCTTTTCGCCAAGCCGAACCCGCACCGCCGCCACGCCCGGCCCGCTGATCAAAATCCGCAAATCCGGAGTCAAAATCACATCGGAATTCTTCCCGGTGGCAAAATTCGCCTCCACCGCGCCCCGCTCCACCCCCATCATCAGCCCCGGCGCATCGGCAGCGTCGCCCGCCGTCGGAACGCTCGAATCGGAACTCAAGCTGACTTTGGTCGTAGCGCAGATGTGCAAATTCCCACGATGAGGCAGCGTCACTACCGCCGTCCGGTCGCCTGCGGTAATCGAGCCGCTGGCGCCAATCACCGCCTTGCCGTCGGCCACATTCAGCCCACCGGAAAGCTTCACACCCTCCACCGGCACAATCGCAATCGGCAAATTCTGCGCAATCGCAATCCTCGCCGCGGCAGCGAAAATAGCGCCAAGCGTCCAGTTCCGGCCAGTCGTAAAGGCGCGCATCGTCGGTGGCATCTCCTACATAGCGAGGAAGTTGCGAATCATCTGCCGGCCGCCCTCGGTCAGCACGCTCTCTGGATGAAACTGCACTCCCTCCACCGGCAGCGACCGGTGCCGCAGCCCCATGATGATCGACTCCCCGCTTCGCCCATCCGACCGCGCGGTAATCTCCAGCTCCGCCGGCAATCCCTCTTCGGCCACAATCAGCGAGTGATACCGCGTACACGTCAGCGGCGTCGGCAATCCGGCAAAAACGCCCTTGCCGTCATGCTCCACCGGGCTGGTCTTGCCATGCATCAGCTCAGCCGCCCGCACCACTGAGCCCCCAAACGCCGCCCCAATCGCCTGATGTCCGAGGCAAACCCCCAGAATCGGCGCCTTCCCAGCCATCCGCTGAATCAGCGGGATCAAAATCCCCGCATCCTGCGGCGTGCAAGGCCCAGGCGAAAGCAGAATCCGCTCCGGTTTCAGTGCTTCCACCTCGTCCACGGAGAGCTCGTCGTTGCGGAAAACACGCATCTCCGCCCCTTGCTCGCCCAGGTACTGGACCAGGTTGTAAGTAAACGAATCGTAATTGTCGAGAACGAAGACCATAGCTTGAATCCAGTTTACAGCCGCGCAACACAAACCGCGCGCCTGCAACTTCTGCGCGGGCTGTTGGAATGTATAACTTTCAGTCCGGCCGGAATCAACTTGCCAACTTGTTCAGAAATTCGATTCGCGTCTTCTCGTCGATTTCTGTCACAGGAACATTGACCTTGGAGGCTCCGTTTCGCGATCCGCCACTGTCACGTTCCGCCCACGCATAGAACATCCTGTTTTGCTTGGCGTCAACCACGAGCAGACAGACTGGAACGTTGGAATTGGCAAGTCGGCGATAGGTCTTCTCGTCCAGTGCGAACGAAGTGGAAATCGGTTGTTGCGTGCCCTTCACTTCCACCCCGAAGGTATTGATGCCGCCCCGGGAATTGTTGAAGCCTATAAAGAAATCCACGCCGATGTCCCTTGTCGGGCGGCTCAGGAACGTCGGCTTAAGATCTTGGAGAAATAACTCCGCCAGCAATTCGCTTCTGCGCACGACATAGTCCGGATTTGAGTGCGTCGTTTTCATGCAAATACCGAATTTGCGGGTTTGTAGTTGGTCGTTTTCCAGAAAGCCTGGACTTCCTTGTGCAATCTGAGTAAGTTTACCGCCGTCAATTCATAGGATACCGGGATTCGCGAGACCGCCTTGACGTCACTTCCATTATGGACCGATCTGACAAAGACTCGCGTGGAGGGCTCGTGAATCCCGAAGATGTACGTTGGCCCAGGGATGCGTAGAAGGCGCTCGATGTCCCTTCTCTTGGATGAAATCTTAAGGGTTCGTGAAGTGTTCGACAACTTCCCTACCGTCGACTTCGCTTGAGCGAAGAAGTACGGGGTCGCACCGCGCACACTGCGCAATTCAATGTAAAAGTCGATAGCCGGCCACTTATCTCCCAGAAAGCCCGGGCGAGACAGCGGTGAACTGAGTCCCGCGAAATCCGTGAGTCGCAGTTCGAGGATTTTTTCGCCTCGAAATCCAATTATGTCGTTCAGGTCAGCGGTCATGCGCTTAGGCGTACCTCAAAACAAGGATCCTCAGAATCGGCCAGGCCTGTCGCCTTGCACGAAGAGAAGTAGACATCGCAGAAAGTTTCTGGATGGAAGCATATCACCGTTGCCGGCATTCCCACGCAGTTCAAGGCTGGCCGTCGATAGCGTGGCTTGTCGTCCCCATGCAGCACCGGGCACTCGGCCTAGCCGACGGCTTAGCTCATCGAATTCAACCGGTCCAAGATAGCATTTGACCGGTTTAAACGCAGGCGATAGAGTTTCCGTGAACTTCGGAAGCCATTTGACGAAACTTGAATTGGAGAGCGCAATGATGGGAAGCAGTTCGCGCAGAGGATTCCTGAAAGCAGCGTCGGCCGCAGTGGCCGGCGTGGCTGTATCCAACAGCATTCCGGGATGGGCTGACGGCGCCACACCAACAGGGCCGGTACAGATTTGGGGAACGTTCCGGGACAAACGGCACGCGGCCGGCGCGCCGCTCACATGGAAGCCGGCAGCCGCGATCGCCGCCGACGCAATCGTCCTCGACCCGGCGGCCACACAGCAAGAGATGCTGGGATTCGGCGCGGCCTTCACCGACGCATCCTGCTACATGCTCAACACGCTTCATGCCGACGAGCGCGCCGCCTTGATGCACGAGCTCTTCGCGCCGGACGAAATGGCCTTGAACGTCTGCCGCACCTGCATCGGAGCGAGCGACTATTCCAAGTCGCTCTACAGCTTCGACGACACCGAGCAGGACGACCCGGAGCTGAAGAGTTTTTCCATCGACCACGACAAAACCTACATCCTGCCGATGCTCCGCGACGCGCGCCGTCTCAATCCCGATCTCTTCGTCTTTTCGTCGCCGTGGAGCCCGCCGGCATGGATGAAGTTCAATCGTTCCATGTTGGGCGGCACCATCCGCAAGAGCAGCCTTGAACCCTATTCACGCTATTTCCAGAAGTTCCTTGAAGCGTATAAAGCCGAGGGCGTGGAAATCAACGCCGTCACGGTTCAGAACGAGGTCGATACGACCGTCGATGGCCGGTACGCGGCCTGTCAGTGGTCGCAGGAAGACGAGATCCTCTTCGTGAGCAAGTATCTGGGCCCGCTCTTCCGCAAGGCCGGCATCTCCACCAAAATCTGGGTCCTGGATCACAACTTTACGCTGTGGGGCCGGGCCATTGCGGAACTGAGCGATCCGCGGGCAAATGAATTTATCGACGGCATTGCCTGGCACGGCTACGCAGGCGAACCATCGGCCATCGCGCAGGTGCATAACGCCTTCCCGCAGAAGCACGCCTACTTTACCGAAGGCGGCCCGCAGCGCGAACCTCGGGCGGCAGGCTCGCCTTTTCCCGACCCCATGACCGCGTGGTCGCGCTGGGCGGAGTGGGCCAACGGCGTGATCGGCAACTGGTCGCGTTCCATTACGATGTGGAATCTGGCGCTCGACGAACACGGCACCCCCTACATCGGCCATCGCGAAGAAGGCGACATCGTCCCCGGAGCGCCCACCGGAGGCCGCGGCGTGATCACCATCGACAGCAAAACCCGCGAAATCAGCCGCAGCGGGCGATATTGGGCGCTGGCGCACTTCACCAAGCATGTACGCCGTGGAGCAAAAGTCTTTCGCACCAATGGAATCGCGGCTGGCACGGCGTCGCCGGCGCAAGACTCCGTCTCCCATGCCGGATTTCGCAATGCCGATGGCAGCTATGTCGTCGTGCTCTCCAATCGCGGCGGCGAGAAGCGGGTCCAACTTGTGCTGGGGTCGAGCACTCTGGATGTCGAGCTTCCGGCGGATTCGGTGCATACCCTGCAGTGGTCCTGACGCGGACCGGGAAGCGCTGGCGCCGCAACCCCGGCGCTAGCGCTCCTTGGGCTACAATACAAGGTGGGCCAAACCCCACCCCGGTTAGGAAATCAGGCCGGTAAATCCGCTCGGCCACCAGCCGAAACCCAGTCACAAACTGCAAGGAGTTTCCCCTTTATGGCGATTCCCGCCACTCAAATGCGTCCCGGCATGATCATCAAGCACAACGAGCAGCTGCACCTCGTCTTTGCCGTCGAGCACCGCACGCCCGGCAACCTGCGCGCCTTCATCCAGGCCAAGCTGCGCAACATCAAGTCCAACGCCATGTTCGAGCACCGCTTCCGCTCGGGCGACGCCATTGAGCGCGTCATCGTAGACGAAGTCGATATGGAGTTCCTCTACAGCGATGGCGACGACTACTACTTCATGAACCCGGAAGACTACGAGCAGATGGTGCTCAAGGCCTCGACCCTGGGCGACGCGGTTGAATACCTCACCTCGAACCTCAAGATCAAGGTCAGCTACTTCGACGGCGTCGCGGTCGGCATCGATCTGCCTGGAACCGTGGAGTTGACCGTGGTCGAGACCGAGCCGGGCATTAAGGCCGCCACGGCCTCCAGCGTGACCAAGCCGGCCAAGCTCGAAACCGGTCTCGTCGTCCAGGTCCCGCCGTTCATCAACGAAGGCGAGAAAATCCGCGTCGATACCAGCGAAGGTACCTACCTGAGCCGCGCTTAAGCCAGACTGCAAGGATCTTGAGGCGGACGGAATCATGAATCGGATTGATTTTCAAACGGTCGCTGAGGTTCGCCTCGAAGAGTCCAGAGTCCTGCTCGCTGCCGGATTTTCAGAAGGCGCATACTATCTTGCAGGGTACGCGGTCGAATGCGCCCTGAAATCTTGCATTGCCAAGAGAACACGGGAGCATGATTTCCCTGACAAGAAGCTGGTCAACGACAGCCACACACACGATCTTGCAAAATTGTTGCAACTGGCGGAACTCAAGGTTGATCTCGAACAGGCGATGCAAGGCAGCCCCGCGATGCAGTCTAGTTGGGATGCAATTCAGGATTGGTCTGAGACGAGCCGTTATGAACGGAAAAACCTTCAAGAGGCAACAGACTTGCTGGAGGCAATCGACGATCAGAAAGGAGGGCTACTCCCATGGATAAGGTCGCGCTGGTGAATTTCGATATAGAAAGTGGGGAAAAAGTCATTGAGGCTCTTGACCGTGACGGAAAGGAGCCCAAGGTTGCATTGTGGGCCAAGCTCCCAGAATACGAAGACTGGCGGCTCGTCATTGCATCGGATCGCATCGTCCAGACTGGATCGCTCTACCCCTATACTCAAATCAATGAAGCGATGGAAAAAGCAGGGATCTCGATCTCGAAGCGCCCGAAAGTGTTTTTGCGTCCGATGGACAAACCATTCATCAAGACACTTCGAAGTGTGTTTTCCAGGACGGCCGACACTTACGGGATGCGACTAGGTGGCCAAACATTCGGCGATCAATATCTTGAAGATGCCTTCGTCTATCGTATCCGGTAAAGCCCTCCGTCTTCGAGTAGTTCTCACTTCAGTTGCACCTTATCGCTCGAAATCGACGATTGCTGCTCCATATAGCTTTCGCGTACCGGCTTGGATGTACCCGCGTCTATAGACCCTAGCCTGGGCGCGATTAGCAGAGTCGTAGATTCCACGCCGGAAGCCAGCCGCGTCAGCGTCAACACCGTAATGTCGTCCTCCTGCCCGAATGCGACGGCCGCTTCCACAGCCTTGCTGGCATCCGGCCGCGTGGCCAGCAGCGCAGCCATGCGCTCAAAGCCGTAAACCTCTCCTGAAGCATTGCGGGCTTCGAGCAAACCGTCTGTGAAGAGTGTGAGCCGGTCGCCAATTGCGAGCCTCAGTTGAATGGATTCATAGCGCGCCTCCGGCACCAGGCCCAGCGGCAAAGTGCCTTCCAGCGCAATTTCATTACGATTGTGAAAAGGCGCCAGATGGCCGGCATTGGCCAGCGCGCATTCGCCCTTCTCATTAATGCGTAGCACCAGGCAGGTCACAAATCCGTCGGTCAGCCGGCCGACAATGCGCCGGTTCATGCCAGCCAGAATCGCGCCCGGATCGTCCGTAATCTCCGCCAGCGTACGCAGTGCGCCGACGATCATCGAGACCGCCATCGCTGCCTTCAACCCTTTGCCGCTCACGTCACCAACCACCAGCAGCGCAGCGCCCTCCGGTTTGCCGTCCGAATTGGAGCCACTCAGCGGAATCAGTTGAAAAAAGTCCCCGCCGACCTCAGCCGCCGGGCGGTACGCACTGGTAATCGCATAGCCTGGCAGCGCCGGCAGCGTCTCCGGAATCAGCACGCGCTGCAACTCCTGCGCGCTCTTGAACTCCTCCTGCAAGGCCGTCTGCCGATGGCCCTGCTCCACGGTAAAGCGGTACACCGCGTAGACAATGGAGCAAACCAGAAACGTCGAAAGCAGCGTAGGGATCGTCACCCGCTGGCCGTCCAAAGTGAATAGAGGCATGAGCATCGCCTCACCCAGAACCCAATGTGTATAGCGCTGCCCTTGGAGGGCCGTATGCTGCACTACGCTGTACATCTCAGACAGTAGCGCGGCAACAGCCACCAGCCAGCGTGCCGAGTCCAGCCGCTTGCGCAGTGCAAGTAGAATCAGCGCCAGAGGAAAGACCGCCGCCGCCGTAAATCCAAAGGTAAAAACCGCATCCAACACCTGAAAGGTCCTGAGATGTGTACTGCTCCAGCCAAGCAAGAAAATGGTGTTGTCAGCCGTGGCGGAAACGATCGAAATCCACGCCAGAAACCGCGCCAGGCGCATCAGGAGCTGATTCCGCTGCAAATCGAGCAGATAGAGGATCAGAAACCAAAGGGAAATATCTTCCAGAGAATGCGCGGGAGACAAAAAGAGGACTGGGCTGTCGTATAGCCAGGGAAACACGGTATCCCCGGTCAGCGTGCTCAAAATAGCGCTCAGAAAGAAGCAAACCCCCCAGACCAGCAGCTTTTGTTCGCGGCTGCGCATCCAGATCAGAAGCCCCAGGAACGCAATCTGGGCGTAAATCAGGATCTGCGCCAGTTCCACCAGGCCGTCCGTGACGCTGGCAGCTTCGGCAGAGGTTTTGAATTCACTCGCGGCCTCGAAGTTGCCCAGCCTGGGCACGACGGACATGCCGCGGTCGTTGCCCGAGGCGCTGGAGTCGAGCGGCAGCGTCCATACCCGGATTGCCAGCACGCCTTCCCGCGCCGGACCAAGCCGTATCACCCGGGTCGGCGAATAGTGGCTCGCAGGCGTGGACGGCATGTTCGTCGGCGGACTGACCAGAATCCCGTTCCAATACACCTCGTACAAGCATTGCGCAGCGGGGACAAACATGGCCACTTCATCGGGATTAGGCTGGTAGCCGGCCGCCGCCGAACCGAAACTCAGATGGCGCCGGTACCATGCAAATCCCGAATAGGCCCAGTGCCCCTGGTCGCCCCAGGGCTTGCCGATATCGATCTGCTCCCATTCCGAGTCGTCGAACTCGGGCAGCGCCCAGCCTCTGTCGTCACCTGTGTGGAACTGCCAGGCGCCATCCAACGCCACTGTGCCCCGCCCCAGGCCGGAGACCACCAGCGACGGGACCGCGGTTGGCTGTGCCGCAGCGAAATAGCTCACCAAAAGTAGGGCTATCGGGACAGCCCAGCTTCGTACATGGATTCGCCCAACTGGCATCGTGCCAACATCATACCGGCTGCGCGACGGTGCCGATGCGGAATTTGCTTTGGTATGCGGTTTGAGCCTCGTACAGGAAGTAAATGGGTCTCAGGAAGCCGCCAGATAGCGGAAGAGGCCCTGTTCTCCGTATTGCAGCAACATCCGGTCGGCCGTCACCAGCGTGGCTCCCAGATGGCGAGCCGTGGCCACCAGAATTCGATCCGCCGGGTCTGGGCGAATATCGAAAGGAAGCCGTGTGCTGTCCACAGCAACCTTGGGAGAAAGCGGAGCCAGCCGCAGGCCCTGTAAGCTTAGGGCGCAGTCGAGCCAGTCCTGCACCTCCATGCCCAGATCAATTTTCTTCTTTGAAACGAGCAGACCAATCTCCCACGGCGTGATCGCCGATACGACAACTCGATCCTCGTCGGCCGCCGTTTGGATCGCCGCAAAAACAGACTCAGCCATCTTGCTGTCATCCTGAAGCAGCCAGATCAGCACATGTGTGTCGAGAAGGATGGTATTCATGGCTCGGCAAACCAGCCCCAGGCGTCCTCACCCAATGGCGAAATGATGTCGCCTTCCCAAATGACACTACCGCGCATCGCGCCCCGCAGTTGCCTGCGCTCCGCTTCAAATGGTACCAACTTCGCGACCGGCTTGCCGAACTTGGTGATGACGATCGGCTCGCGCGTTTCCGCCACTTCGTCCAGCAACTTGAGGCATTTCGCTTTGAACTCGCCAGCGGCGATGGTGCGCTCCGATTCCTGCCCGCTCTTTGCCAAAGCTTCGGGCTTTTGCGCGGCCCCCAGTTTTGTTTCGATTGGCTGCTCCAATTCGCTTGACTGCGGCACGGATTCCTCCCATGGTCACCGACCATGGTCATACTCTAGCACGAAATCCGAATGAATTCCGGCAGTTCTGCGGCATCTTGGCTGTAACTCCCTCCCTTAGAATGGAGCCAGCGAGGTAGTTTCCAACCATGGTGCTGCATTTCCTGGTCCGAGGGCGAGTTCAAGGCGTGGGTTTTCGATGGTTCGTCCACCGCGAGGCCAGCGAACTGGAGCTGAAAGGCTGGGTGCGCAACACCGAAGACGGCGAAGTGGAAGTCATCGTCGCCGGCGACGAGCCGGCGCTGAACGAACTGCGCACGTCGCTCCATCGCGGCCCGCGCGGCAGCCGCGTCGACAAGGTCATCGAGCATCCGCTCGTCGAAAGCGAAGGCGAAAACCTCAGCGCGTTCAAGATCGAAGGCGCCTGGTAGTCGATCCAACCGGCCCTTTGTCACCGGCCCTTTATAATCGAGAAAGAGATTGCCGGAAGTCTTCTTGAATTTCCCAACACAGACATCTCAAATCATGCGCCGTGTCCCATTCTTAAATTGAGGACACGCAGGAGTAGCTCGAAGTATGTCCGAATCCGTCAACGTAGATGCCCTCAAAGGGCTTGTGCGTACCGTCCCCGATTTTCCCAAACCGGGAATCCTCTTTTACGACATCACCACCGTCCTCAAAGACCGCGTCGGCATGGCCATGCTCATCGACGCGCTGGCCGCGCACTATCTTGAACGCAAAATCGACCTCGTCCTTGGCATCGAAGCCCGCGGATTCATCTTCGGACCCGCGCTCGCCTACCGCCTCAACGCCGGCTTCGTCCCGGTGCGCAAGCCACGCAAGCTGCCCGCGCCCGTCGCCCGCGTCACCTACGACCTCGAATACGGCTCCGACACGCTCGAAATCCACCTCGACGCCATCCAGCCCGGCCAGCGCGTCCTGCTCGTCGACGACCTGCTCGCCACCGGCGGCACCATGGAAGCAACCCTCAAGTTGGTCAAGCAACTGGGCGGCGAAGTCGCCGGCCTGGCCTTCGCCATCGAACTCGACTTCCTCCGCGGCCGCGAACGCTTCCCAGAACAAGACGTTTTCAGCCTGCTGCACTACGACGAGTAAGCCGCCGGATCAGGCGGAAACGGCTTCTCGCTCTTCCGCCTGCGATTCGCCCAGATGCTCCAGTATCACTTCCCCATTGGGAAAAATCGCGCGAATTTCAAGCTGTCCACCCATCGCCTCAACATAGCTGCGCAAGGTGCTCAGATACATATCTGAGCGCCTTTCGAGCTTTGAAATCGCGCCTTGATTCACCTGGAGCAACTCCGCCATGCGCACCTGCGTCAATTGCCGGGCGCGCCGCATCTCCGCCAGCGGAATCCGGGCCAATTCTTCCGCCACCCAACTCTTCATGTGGGCTTCGTCCTCGTCCGTCAGCGTCCGTCGTATATCTCTCCATTTATGCGCCATCATTCACTCCTAATCTCCCAGAGATGATTTTCGTAAATCCTCTCCGCCACCGGAATAAATCTGTGGTACCAATCCGAGTTGCCTGTCTTATCCCCGCCCAGAATGAGGTATCCGACCCGCCTTGGGTCGAACACAAACAAGATCCGAATCGGCCTTCCTCGGTGTTGCACTCTGAGTTCCTTCAGATTCGGAATCCGCGAGCCTTTGAGCGTATCCACATGCGGCCTTCCCAGTGCGGGACCCGACTCTTCAAGCAATTCAACGGAAAAGTTCACGCTCCGCGATTCGTCGTAGGCAAGATCCAGGTACCACGTCAGGAACTCATCGCTGGCTTCTATATCCCATGCCATACGGTCCCATTATGTGTTTCAATTCATATTCCGTCAAGTTCATATTTACCCTCGGCCATGCCGCGAATCCAGTTCGAAGACCCGCAGCCGCTCCAGCGGAACACGGTGGCCGGCATCGAGCAGCCCATCCCCACCGGCAGCGTGTCGTCGAATGCCGCGTCGTTGGTAAAGTTGCGCATGGCGAAGTTATCGATCCACCGAATCGGACACGGCGTCTCAGCGCCCTCCGCATCCACGCGCAACACCTGGATTTTCCTCACAAACATCCCTCCAACTTAGTTCATCGCTGCAAATTTCCCAATCGTCGTTTTCGTCGCGTCAACGTTTCCGTCGCAGCCCCCGTCTGATTGGTTGAACGCGCCGGCACGTAGTTCCCAAGTGAAAATGCCCCGAAAGGGAAGATGAAGGAGTAACCCATGAAAATCGCACGATGGAAGCTGGCAGCTTCATGCGCCCTGCTGGGGCTGTGTTCCCTAACGCTTCACGCTCAAACCGACGCACCCCAGGGCCCACCCCCCGGCGGCGGACCGCGCGGCCAATGGCGCGGCGGCGGCGGCGGACCTGAGCGGCAACTGGCCATGCTCACTCACAGGCTCAACCTCACCGCAGAGCAGCAGACCGGCGTCAAGGCCCTGCTCGAACAACAGAACACCCAGATCATGGCCCTGCGCACCAAGACTCCAAGCGAACAGGCCACGCCGCCAACTCCCGAGGCCCGCGCCGCCGAACGCAAGCAGATGGAAGCGATCCGCGATGAGACCGACACTAAGATCACGGCTCTCCTCAACGACGAACAGAAGAAGACTTATTCCGACATGCTGGCCCAACGCAAAGCCGCCATGGCCGCCCGTCAAGCCGGAGGCGGCGAAGCTCCTCCCCCAGCCCCCAACAACTAACCCGCAAAAAACAACGGGCTGCTCCAATGCTTTCGCAATTCGGCGCAGCCCGCTTTTCGTTCTAATCCCTGTTCCCTGTTCCCTATTCCCTATTCCCTATTCCCTACCAGCGGCAACTCCACAAAGCTAGCCTTCCCCGGCGCGTGATAAATCGTCTCCGTAGCTTTCTTATAATCCTCCGGTTTGGCAAAGAAGATATTCGGAACAAATGTCTGTGGATTGCGGTCATACAGAGGAAACCAAGCCGACTGCACCTGCACCATGATCCGGTGCCCCGGCAAAAAGACGTGATTCGTCGTCGGCAGCGCAAACCGGTAAGTCAGCGGTGTGTTCGGAGTAATCGCCTTCGCCTCCGAAAAGCTCTCTCGATAGCGCCCACGCAGAATATCCATCGAAACGGCTAACTGATACCCGCCCATCTCCGGCTGCCCGGCCACTTCATCGGGATAGACATCGATCAGCTTCACCACCCAGTCCACATCAGTCCCTGTCGTGGCGGCCACCAGATTCGCCACCGGCTCACCGCTGATCTTCACGGGCGCAGTCAGAACATCCGTCGAGTAAGTCAGCACGTCGGTCCGCCCGGAAAACTCCCGCTGATCGTCCACCAGCCAGCGCGTCCAGGTAAACGGAGGCGCGTAGCCCACCGGTAAAATCGGCCGCGTCCGAAACGGCACCGGCCTGGCAGGATCGGAGATATAAGCATCCAAACCCTCTGAAGCCGGTGCGCTGAACCCCAGCTTGCCATCCGCCTCCAGATACAGCGGCGTCGGCGTCGGTTTGCATCCCGATTCGCACCCCAGCGGCCACGCCGGCAGATGCTCCCAGCGATTCGTCCCCGTCTCATACACCGTTACCGGAGCCACATGCATCTCCGGCGTATCGTCCTTCAGATAATGCGCCAGAAACGGCGCCAGCACCTGCTCGCGCCACCAGTACGCCGTATCCGAACCAAACCGGATCGCGCCCAGATTGCTGCCTTCCTCTATCTCCTGCCCGTGATACCACGGCCCCAGCGAGAGATAGAGATTCTTCTTCGCCGCATCCGGCTGACCGGCCTCAATCGCCTTGTAAACAGCCATCGCGCCGTAAATATCTTCCTGATCCCACAGCCCCGCCACGATCATCGTCGGCACTGTCAGCGGCTCCTTCGCGAGAATCGTATCCACCGCCTGCCCGCTCCAGAAGCTGTCGTACGCCGGATGCGCCACCACCTTGTTCCAGAAGCCGATCTGCTCCATGCCGCGCTCCTTGCCCAGCTCTCCCGCCGAGCCGGCTCGCATGTACATGTCGTAGTCGTCCCAATTGGAGATGCGCCAGCGCTCGTCGTTGCCGCGCGTCGCCGTCTGCTCGTAGATGTACGGAATATTCTGCTCGCGAAACGCGCCATTGTGGAACCAGTCGTCGCCGCGCCAGCCATCCACCATCGGATTCATCGGCACCGCAACCTTCAGCGTCGGGTGCGGATGCACCAACGGCATTAACGCCAGATACCCGTCATACGAAATCCCCAGTACCCCCACCTTGCCATTCGACTCCGGCACATGCTTCACCAGCCAGTCGATCGTGTCGTAGGTGTCAGTAGACTCATCCACCGGCGTGGGATTAAGCGGCCCATGCAGCGGCCGGTTCATCACATAATCCCCCTCCGACCCATACTTGCCGCGAATATCCTGCACCACGCGAATGTACCCGCCCTCGACAATCGGCTCAACCGCATTGTCGTAGCCCCACAAACTCACGCCCATGTGATTGCTGTAGGCGTTCGAAGTCAACGCATGAGCGTCGTACGGAGTGCGCGTCATCAGCATTCCCGCATGTTTCGCGCCCTTCGGCACGAGGATGAACGTCCGCAGCTTCACCCCATCCCGCATGGCAATCATCTCTTCGCGAATCTCATAGTCCATCCCCGCCACAGGCGCCACAAACTTAGCCGGCGTCTCGCTGGGATACTCCGGATACTGCGGCGCAGCCGCGGTTTGCGCCCACAATCCTTGCACCGCAAGACCGACCCCAGCCGCAATCGTCGCCACCAATCGAACTTCTCGAAACCCCATTCTCCGCAAGTGAAACCCTCCCAATCCAATAGCCGCAGCCTACCACAGCCCCCGCTCATGCCTTTGTTCCTCCCAACCCAACCGCAAAACTGGGTGCCCCATCCTAATCGCCCTATGTTGGCGATTAGGGTGGGAAACCACAAACGCCCGCATGTCGTTGCGTTTGCCCTTGCTTTTCTGTCTGTCAGTCAGGAAATCTACTGTATCTATCTGAAATTTTGAAATAGCTTGGCCGCAATCCCCCACTCCCGTATCATTCGAATTGCGCAGGAGGTTCCAGCGAATGAGCGTAAGCTTCCCCAACGAATCACCCGAACACAGAGCGGCCCGCGCAGCCTTGTTGCAGGAAGAAATCGCCCTCCGCCGTGCCATGGAAGCCGTAGCAGCGTCACGCCGCAACCTGCCTCCGGGCGGCTTGATCCCGGAAGATTACGTCTTCGACAGCATCGGCGCAGACGCAGCGCCAACCAAGGTAAAGCTATCCGAGTTATTCGCGCCCGGCAAAGATTCGCTCGTTATCTATAACTTCATGTTTCCCCGCATGAAGCAGGATCAGCGCCCCGGCCCAGGCGACGGTCCGCTCTCGATCCTCAAGCTCGAAGACGGCCCGTGCCCATCCTGCACCGCATTCCTCGATTCGCTCGACGGAACCGCCAAACACCTTGAAGCCGCCGGCTTGAATTTTGCCGTCATCGCCAAGGCTCCCATCGAGCGTATCATCGCCTTCGCAAAGTACCGCGGCTGGCGCAATCTGCGCCTGCTCTCCGCCGCCGGCAACACCTTCAAACGCGATTATCTCGCTGAAACCGCAGAAGGAATGCAACTGCCGCTGGCAACTGTCTTTCATCGCGACGGCAATGAAATTCGCCATTTCTGGAGCAGCGAAATGATCTTCGCCGGAAACGATCCAGGCCAGGACCCGCGCCACAACGGCACCCTCGAGCAAATCTGGAACATCTTCGACCTGACCCCGGAAGGCCGCCCCGCAAACTGGCATGAGCAGATCAGCTACGGCAGCGCTGCGGCACACGCAAAGCACCCAAGCGACGGCTTCGGCTCAATCACCCCGGCTAGCAAGTGACGCATTCGCCGTTAGGACCGCAGCGATGAATTCGCATGACCTCAACCAGGAGGCAGCAATGGCCACCCTCACTCAGGATTTTCGGTATGCGTTCCGAAGGCTGAAAAACGATCCGGGATTTGCAATCGTTGCCATTGTCACGCTTGCCTTGGGCATCGGCGCCAACAGCGCCATGTTCAGCATCGTCAATGCGGTCCTGCTTCGCCCTCTTCCCTACCGCGATCCAGCAAGACTCATGCTGCTTTCCGAGCGTTGGCCACAATTTCCCCGGCTCTCCGTCTCCTATCTCAATTTTCGGGACTGGCGCGACCAGAGCCACTCCTTTGAAGCCATGGGCGCCGTCCGAAACTCGATCGCGACCATGACCGGAGCCGCGGAACCCGAGCGAATTCCCACGCAGAACGCAACCGCGAACCTCTTCGATCTACTGGGAGTCAGGCCGGAACTCGGCCGCACCTTTTCGGCCCAGGAAGACAAAGCCGGCGGCCCTCCCGTCGCCCTCATCAGTCACAGTCTCTGGCAAAAGCGGTTTTCTTCCGCGACGAACGTGCTCGGCCGGCCCATTACTCTGGACAATCAAACCTACTCCATCATCGGCGTAATGCCGCCGGATTTTGAAATCCTGCAACAGGCCGCTGACGCTATTTTGCCGTTCGAGCCGTGGGCCCGCACCCTGCCCGACGATCGAAGTTGGCATCCCGGCATTCTGCCGATTGCGCGGCTCAAATCCGATGTCTCCCCGGAGCAGGCGCGCACCGAAATCGCCACGATCGCTCAGCGATTGGAGAAGCAATATCCGGAATTCGACACCAATGTCTCCTCCCTGGTCGAGCCCATGCAGGAACAGATCGTCGCCAACGTCCGCCCCGCACTGCTCGTCTTGATTACCGCCGTGGGAGTCGTGCTTCTGCTCGCCTGCGCCAATGTCGCCACCCTGATGCTGGTAAGGGCCAGCGGCCGCCGCCGCGAGATGGCGCTGCGCACCGCGTTGGGCGCGCGACGGTCCGACATCGTTCGTCAGCTCCTGGCCGAAGGTATCCTTGTCGCCATCGCCGGCGGAGCTCTGGGCCTGCTGCTGACGTGGGTCGCCATGCCTCTTCTCGTGCGGTTGGCGGGAACCAGCCTTCCCCGCAGCGAAGGCGTCTCAGTGGACCTCCAGGTCCTCGGCTTCACCGCATTCGCTGCGCTCCTTGCCGGCATCCTGTTTGGCTTGGCCCCCGCTCGTCATGCCTGGAGCCTTGAACTGCGGGAAACCCTGAGCGAAACAGACCGGGGAGGGTCCGCTCCGTCCGTCATGCGTACGCGTGCGCTCTTGGTCGTCTCCGAGATCGCGTTGGCCATGCTCTTGCTCGTTGGCGCCGGCCTTCTTTTCAAGAGCTTCGAGCGCCTCTCCAGCGTCTCACCGGGCTTCGCCACCGACCACCTCTTGGTTGCCGATATCGTTCGGTCGCCCGCCGCCTATCGCGATCCGAATGTACGCCTGTCGTTCTACGACCGGCTCTTCGAGCAGATCGCAGCTCTGCCCGGCGTGCGGTCCGTCGGAGGCGTGTCCTTTCTGCCGGTAACCGGTACTGGATCGGCCATTCACTTCAACATTCAGGGCCGTCCTCCCAGAACGCCCAGCGAATACATCATCGGCGGCTATCGCACTGTCAACGCGGGATACCTGAAATCGCTGGGCATTCCATTGATTACCGGCCGCTGGGTTACCGATAGCGATCGCGATGGAGCGCCCACCGTCGCGGTCATCAACTCCAGCTTTGCGAAGACCTTTTTCCCCGGCCGGTCTCCCATCGGGCAATACATACAGCTTGGCGCGATACCCGAATCCGATGTTCCCTGGATGCAGATCGTCGGAGTCGTTGCCGACGTGAAGCAATCGCTCGCCAGTGAATCTGCAACCGAGATGTACGTCCCGTATCGCCAGGCGGACAAGGTTCTTCCCGTCTCCGCAATGTCTATCGTGGTGCGAACGGTCGGCGATCCTTTGGCCCAGACCAATTCGATTCGCGCCCTGGTCCACGGCCTCGATCCCGATCAGCCAATTACCGGAATCCGCACCATGGATCAGAACGTCTCAAAATCCATCGCCGAACCACGTTTTCGCACCGTTCTGCTGACCATTTTTGCCGGAATCGCTCTGGTGCTCGCAGCGGTCGGCATCTTCGGCGTCATGGCGTACTCGGTCTCTCAGCGGACACGCGAGTTGGGAGTGCGCATGGCGCTGGGCGCTTCCCGGCGTCAGGTATTGTTTCTCATCCTCGCGGACGGCATGCGCCTCACGCTAGCCGGTGCGGCGCTTGGACTCACCTCCACATTCTTCCTGACACGATACGTCTCCAGCATGCTTTTCAACGTGCCCCCGTACGATCCGATAACGCTGGTGGCAGTGGTTTTAGGATTGATCGGCATTTCGCTATGCGCCTGTTACCTTCCAGCCAGGAAAGCCACGTTGATCGACCCGATTGAAGCACTGAGAGGAGAGTAGGACAGTTGGCTTGCTCTCATCTCCGCGGAGGCTGCGTTTCCGCGCCGATTCTGTGCTAACCTCCAGAATCATAAGGCCCCGCAATCTGTCCGCCCGGCTGACCCAGGATTCTTCAAGGAGCACCCAAGCTCATGCGGTCTTTCGCGCTCGGCATTTCGGTCCTCTTACTCGCGATTCCCTGCGTGGCCGCCACGCATCCGACGGCCGACGCTTCCGCAGCCAAGCCGGGCGCATGGGACGCAGCCGCAGCCGCCAAATATCTCGACAGCCGCCAGGAGTGGTGGCAGGAATGGCCCCACGCGCAAAAAGACCACGGAACCGTCTGCGTCAGTTGCCATACGCAGGTGCCGTACGCACTGGCCCGGCCGCTGTTGCGCAAGAACCTCGGCGAACAGGCCGTCAGCGACCCCGAGCGGGCCATGCTGGATAGCATCATCAAGCGCGTCAACCTCGGCCAGGAAGCCGAGACATTTTATTCCGACGCCGAGCACGGCCCCGGCAAGACCAAAGAAGCCCGCAACGCTGAAGCCGTCAATAATGCGCTGATCCTAGCCAGTTATGACGCATCCGATGCAAAGAACGGCCCCGCCGAGCTGAAACCTGCGACCGAGAAAGCCTTCGCCGCCATGTGGGCGCTGCAAGAGCAGACCGGACTCAAGGCCGGCGCGTGGATTTGGCAGAACTTCCACTTTTCACCCTGGGAAGCGCCGGAATCGGAATACGCCGGCGCAGCCATGGCGGTAATCGCCGTTGAAACCGCGCCCGGGAACTACGCGGATGAGCCGAAGATTCAGCCAAACGTCGCCCTGCTGCGCGACTACCTGAAGCGCGAGGAACCGAACCAGCCGCTCATCAACAAAATCACGCTCCTCTGGGCCTCAGCCAAGATGCCCGGCCTGATGACCGAGCCGGAGAAAAAAGCGCTGACAACGGAACTCTACGCCAAGCAGCATGGAGACGGCGGATGGTGCCTCACCGACCTCGGCCAAGGGACCTGGAAGCGCCATGACGCCACACCTTACCCGATAGCCAGCGACGGCTATGCGACCGGAATCACAGTCCTGGCGCTCGAAGAAAACGGCCTCGGCAAATCGCCCGAAGTAAAACGCGGCCTCGCGTGGATTCTGGCTAATCAGGACAAAGCGCAGGGACTCTGGCCGGCGGCGTCAGTGAACGTCAAACGCGCCCCCAACTCCGACATCGGCAAATTCATGTCCGACGCCGCGACCGGCTACTCCGTTCTGGCCCTCGAACACAGCCGTTAGCCCCGACGCGCAGACCGGTGTCCCCGTCCCGCGGAAACAGCTTCACATGCTTTGTAACGGGGAACGACTTCACAGCTTGCGGAAAAACTCGCTTTGACGCGGCCTTGTAAAAGGGCACGACTTCAGTCGTGCCGAAAAGCAATCTGGAATGGTCGGGCTTTAGCCCCTGCGGGAACTTTAGCCTCTCACGGAACTATGGATGGAGCGCCCCACGCACCGATTGCGCAGTGCATGACACGGATTGCACGTTGCAGCGCAAAGATTGCGCTATGCGAAGTTGGAATTCACCGGCCACGCTTGCGAAAGACCACCTTCAACTCCCGCCGCCAATGCTCGCTGACCGCAACCAGCTCCCAGTCCACCTGCGGCGACAGATAGCGCAGCACAACCTCGTTTGAAGGGTGGATACGCAGCGCCGGCCCCACCAGCAGCAGCCGCGGCGGCCGGTTCGCAACTTCGATTCCGGCAAAATAACCCTGCCGCTCAAACGCGCCAACCTCCCTGTTTTGAAACGTTTCCCGCTCGGCATTGAGCGCCCGCACACGAATCCAGTAGTCCAGCCCTTGCAGCGGCAGGTGCATATCCTCGTCCGCCTTGACCTCAAGAATCGTGAGCCGGCCGCCCGGATCGACGGTCAGCAGATCGAGCATGCCGCGCTCTCCTGCGCCGATCGCCGGCACCTGCAAATACAGGAAATCCCCGCGCAAACCCGGCAAAAACTCCGCCAAACCGGTACGAATCCGTGACTCCAGCCATCGTTCCGGTTGCAAACGAAACAGTGGATCGGCGTGCTCGCCGTCCGGGTGCCGGCTCAGAAAAAGACGCGTAAGCAGCTCACGGCAAAGGGTTTCCGTCTCAGCCATGAGAGGAGTTTCGTGGGCTCCCGCGCCAAAACTGACCTCCTGCAGCGGTGCAAATGAGTGCGCGGAAGCGCCCGTGCGGACGCGGGCAAATTCCAGCCCATGCAGCAGCAGACCGACCTCGACAGCCGAGCGAGCACGCACCTCGACGCGCGGCCAGGAAGCCAATGGAATCAGCGACTTGACCTGCATCAAACCGGTCTCAGCGCGAGCCAGCGCGGCAGCCACGTCAAAAGCATGAACCAGCCGCGACTCGACATTCCCCGTGTCGCGAAAGTCGATTTCTGTGAGATCTTCCGATCGCTCATCCAGCTCGAAAAGCTGAAACGCGGCCGTCGAATGATTGAGCCAGACCATCCGCTCCGCCGTAGTCCGCCACGTTCCGGCTGGAACGATGACTTTAAGCCCGCCATAATGACGGCTGCCGGTTCGTTTCAACGAATGCTCGCGGCAGTAATCCAGCCAAAGCAATCCCAAAGTCAGCACGCCATCGATCGTTGCTGAAGACTCTTCCCCGCCCACGCCGATGGCCGCCTCCGCGGTATTGCCTTTGCCGCCGCGCAGGAGTTGGCCGCGCGCATAAGCTGGACCGAAGCTGTGCTCCAGATCGGTGGCGGCGCGGAAGCTGTCCGGCTTCCAATCGGGAAACGCTCGCGTCAGGACACGCTCCAACAGACGCAGATAATTGCGGCGAGCGGCGTCCCTGGCGGTCGGCGTGCGCCGGTCGCAGGTGGGAACCAGTTCCAGCGCAACCGGTTTGGAAGCGCCCATTTTGCGGGTCATCAGGCGCAGGCTGCCGGCGCGGTGTTCCGCCGTGACGACGGATCGAACGAGATTGCGCTCCTCGCTCCAGAGCTGGAGAATGCAGCGTCCATGGGACTCGGCAACGGAGTAACGCGCCAGACGCATGTCGAAGAGCACCTGGCCGTCTTCGAGCACGGCGGCAGCGGGATGCTCGGCGAGATACCCGTCAATACTCCCGACGAGCGTTGCTGCGGACGGCGCGGCTGTGCCGCCAGAGATGGCCGCCGCGCGCATCGGAGGTTACCAGCCCATCCGGCTGCGCAGATTCGCAATGTGGGCGGTGTGATGTTGGCTATGCCATGCATATAAGGCCAGCACTACCGAAAGAGGCTGGCGCCCGCCGTTTTCCTTGATCCCAGGGTGAATATAGCCCTTTTGGAAATCCCGATCGGTCATGGACTCGACCAACGTCACCCAGCGGAGATGAAGAGCTGTGAGCAGTTCGAGCGACGGCTCAATTGGCAGACGTGAATCCGCCAAATCCGCCCACAACGCTTCTTCGTATGGCTTGACGGTGGGCCAGTCTTCGGTCAGCGCCAGCTTGAAGCGGATGTACGCATTCATATGGCTGTCTGCTACGTGATGTACGGTTTGGCGGACGGTCCAGCCGCCTTCGCGGTAGGGCGTGTCGAGTTGAGAATCGGTGAGGGCGGCGACGGCGGCTTTGAGTCGCTCCGGCAGCAGCCGTACGATTTCGATATTTTCGGCGCGGGTTTCCTGATTATCCGCGGAGGGCGGGATGAAGTCACCGACAGGGTAACGCAAATCCTGAATTGTGCCAGATGTAGACATGATCGCGGTCATCCGCGCAACATTAGCAGAACTGGCCGGGGAAGCCAAAAAGTCAGAGGGACAAGGACAGCGGGCGAAAACAACTCTGGGAACAGCTCCGGAGGTTTGTGGCTCCGGAGCCATGCCGCGCCACTCCGAGTTTCAACGTGCGATCTTAGGCGTGGTGGTGAGGGTGGTGGTGGTGACGATGATGGTGTTTGCCAGCGGCGAACGCGGGGCTTGCAACAACCAACAGCAGGAGCGTGGCGAAAATGAGCTTCTTCATGTCATGGAGATTAGCACGATTTTGCGTTGGAAGTGCGTCTGAGAGGTAACAAGAATCAAGTCCGACACCGCCCAAAATGGGACGGAAAACTAACCACTGCTGCAAAGCCGACAGGTCGATCCCTTTTGGTATGAGTTTACCCCTTTCAAATCTGTGTTTTTGCGAAGAACCAGCCGAAAGCTCTCCTAAAACTCGGAGTCCGCGCGAAAAAAGGCTGAGGGGCGTACACTGGTAAGTACGATGAGTGCTGCGTACACCCAACCCATTTCCGGCCTGAGCCCTGTCCCGCAACCGGGGAGCGGCTACGCAAACGGCCACAAGCGCTACTTTTTTGAAAAGTTTGGCATCACAGAGCGGCTGCTTGAACGCTGCCTGGGCGAGGCGCTTTCCGCCGGAGGCGACTATGCCGATCTTTATTTTGAATCGGTTACAGCCATCTCGCTGGGCGTAGACGAGCAGATTGTAAAATCCGCCAGCCAGGGAACGAGCGCCGGGTGCGGGATTCGCGTGCTGAGCGGCGAGCGCACCGGCTACGCTTATACGGACAATCTGAGCCCGGAGCGGCTGCTGCACGCGGCTAAGACCGCGGCCCTGATTGCTTCCGGGCCAGCGAAGAGTCCCATTCAAGGCTTTCAGGATGCTCCTCTGGCGGATCTTTACCCGGTACCCCTGGGCGGATTCGATCTGGATCTGGCGGCGCGGCTGGATCTGATTCAGCGTGCGGATCGCGCGGCTCGGGCATTCTCGCCGCATGTGATTCAGGTTCGGGCGAGCTATTCCGAGGAGTTGCGGCGGATTCTGGTGGCTGGTTCGGATGGCGCTTTTGCCTCGGATACGCAGCCGCTCTGCCGATTGAATGTCTTTGTGATTGCGAAAGACGAGCAGAACAGGACGCGCGGATCTTCGGGATGCGGCGGGCGCGGCGGATTGGATATTTTTGTCGGTTCGAAGAGCCCGGAAAACCTGGCGCGCGAGGCGGCTCGCGGCGCGATTCTGCAACTGGGCGCGATTCCCGCGCCGGCCGGCGAAATGGAAGTGGTGCTGGGGCCGGGATGGCCGGGAATTCTGCTGCATGAGGCCGTGGGGCACGGTCTGGAAGCCGATTTCAACCGCAAGAAGACTTCCGCCTTTTCGGGATTGATTGGGCAGCCGGTGGCCAGCCGCAAAGTTTCGGTAGTGGATAACGGCACGATCACCGGGCGGCGGGGATCGCTGAATGTGGACGACGAGGGTTCGCCGACGCAGGAGACGGTGCTGATCGAAAACGGCATTTTGAAAGGCTATTTGACCGACAAGCTGTCTTCGCGGCTGACGGGCGCGGCCAATACCGGATCGGGACGGCGCGAGAGCTATCAGTGCATTCCCATGCCGCGCATGACAAATACCTACATGCTGGCCGGGGACGACGAGCCGGAAGATATTATCCGCAGCGTGAAGCGAGGTCTGTACGCGGTGAACTTTGGCGGAGGGCAGGTGGACATTACGAATGGGAAGTTCGTCTTTTCGGCTTCCGAAGCGTACCTGATCGAGGATGGCCGGATTACCGCACCGGTGAAGGATGCGACGCTGATCGGCAACGGGCCGGAAGCACTCAAATATGTCTCGATGGTAGGGCATGACCTGAAGCTGGACGAAGGCATTGGCACCTGCGGCAAGGCGGGGCAGAGCGTGCCGGTAGGCGTGGGCATGCCGACGATCAAGCTGGACAAGATGACTGTGGGCGGAACTGGCAGGTAGTTCCAGCAAGCTCAAACAATAACTCGAACACAAGAAATGGGGATGGCATGGCAGAAACAGCAGAATTGACGATGGTAGCGGAGACAGCGGTGATGGAACCGGAAGAAGCCTTCGCGGCCGAGCTGCCCGCGCCTCCCATGGCGGTTGGCGGGTTGGTGGAAGTGGAAGTGAAGCGCTGGCATGGAGCGGCAGACAGCCGCGTCTATGGCTGGCAGCGGATGGCAGTCAAGGAAGCCCTGCGCTTGCAGGACGATACGTTCCGCTGCCCGGAATGCCTGGGGCGAGTGCGCCTGCGCCGGGCTTCGGTCGAGAAAAATATCGGCGACCACGCGGAGCATTACAGCAAGAACACCGGGTGCAGCCTGGGAAACTGCTTCGCCGGGGAGAAACAGTTGCATGTCAAGCCGTTGAACTGAGGCGGCCTGACTGTCGGCTCTTGGTTCTCTGCAGGACGAAAAGAACTCCTTCGCCTTATATCTCAAAAATGAGATATAATTCCGCATGGGCTGGCAGGTCGAAATCCTCAATGACACGGTAGTCAAGGAGGTCGAGGCCCTGCCGGCGGACATGTATGCCCGATTTTTGCGCCTGGCAGACCGAATTGTGCAAGTTGGCCTGGAAAGCGTTGGCGAACCGCATGTGAAGCATCTCGAAGGCAAACTATGGGAGATGCGGCTCAATGGCCGGGATGGAATCGCCCGCGCGCTCTATGTGACCGTTAAGGACAAGCGGGTCGTCGTCGTCCGAGTGTTCATCAAGAAAACGCAGAAGGCTCCGCGTACTGAAATTGAATTGGCCTTACAGCGCGCAAAGGAGGTTTTATGACGATTCCCTACGAGGTGCTCAAGGCGAAAGCTCTTGCCGACCCTGAAATCAGGGCGGAATATGAAGCCCTCGCGCCTGAATTTGAAATCTCCACGGAGTTGCTCCGAGCTCGATTGCGTGCTGGTTTGTCTCAGGCAGACCTGGCGTCGCTGATGGGGACAAGTCAATCGGCGATTGCGAGGCTGGAAAGTGGACAGACGTTGCCCAGTACGAAGACTCTGATCCGATTTGCCGAGGCTACGGGATCGAAGATTCAGGTGCGATTGCTCGCTGCTTGAGAAGCCTGACGGTCCCGCCTGACAGCGTAGGCTTCACCTGCGAGCGCCCAGACCATCGTGTCGCGCGGTTCTCCGGTTGGGGTGAGCGTGTCGGCGATCAGAATTTTTTCAAGCCGGAAGCCGAGGCGCTCTGGGATACGCGCGCTGCGCAGGTTTTTAGGGTCGCAGCGGATTTCGATGCGTTTTGCGGCAAGTTGGGTGAACGCGGCTTGCGTGAGTGCTGTTACGGCTTCCGTAGCCAGCCCCTGACCGGTTTGGTCGGCGCGCAGCCAGTAGCGTAGTTCCAGTGTGCCTGGAAACTCGCCGGGGTGCAGGCCGATGCCGCCGAGTATTTCGGTTTCGTCTGCGTTGAAGATGCCGTAGGTGCGATCTTGGCCGCTTTGAAACTCCCTTTGAAATCGAGCGATTCGCTCCTCGATCACCCATAGCTCCGAGGGCTCGTGCATCGCCCACGGCATCCACTTGCGCAGGTGGTCGAGGCTGGAGTCGACGGCGCGCTTGAGCAGCGGCGCGTCTGAGAGCCGCTTGCAGCGGATCAGCAGGCGCGCGGTGCGGATTTCGCAGGCTGGGGCCGTATTGGTCATGGAGACTTAGGCCGCGTCGAGGCTAACCGTGACGCGTCTGCCAAGCGAGGCGGCAATATTGACCAGAGCATCCACGGAAAAGCGGGAGATGCGGCCTCGGAGCAGGTCGTTGATGCGCGGTTGGGTGACGCCGCAGCGGCGGGCGGCTTCGGCCTGGGTCCAGCCCTTTTGCCGGATGATTTCTGTGATCTGATCCATCAGATCTGAGCGCAAGGAAAGATTTGCCGCCTCTTCGGGAGTGTCGGCGATGGCGTCCCAGACGTTTTCAAATGTCTGAATGGTTTCTTCGTTCATTTTCGGTCTCCAGTCAGGTTAAGCCACCTTTTGTGAGCAATCTCAATGTCTCGCTTGGACGTGATTTGCGTTTTCTTCTGGAATGCATGCAGAACATAGACTGCATCCGCGAGCCGGGCCGTGTAGATGACTCGGTATGTTCCTGAGCCTTCCCATATTCGAATTTCTTCGACTCCTTTGCCGATGGAAGGCATGGGCTTGAAATCGGACGGCGCTTCCCCTCTCTGCACTAACAAGAGTTGGCGGCCCGCATCGCCACGGGCATCTTTCGGAAAGGCTTGCAGGCATTCCAGGGAATTTCAGAGAAACCGCAGAGGCTTCATTTCGGCATTATATCCATTTGCATATAATGCGCCAACGAATTGTCACGGCTCCGCGGTTCTTCGGCCGGTTTTGATACCTTGAAGCTATGCCTGAAACCGCTGTCGCCCCTCAAAACGATCTGGACTTGAAATCGCTTGCCGCCGAAGTCGTCTCCCGTGCACTGGATGCCGGGGCGACCGACGCCGAAGCCGGAGTCAGCGAGGGCGACGAGTTTTCAGTCACCGTGCGCATGGGCGAGGTTGAGACGTTGCAGGAGTCCGGCGCGCGCGGGCTGGGGCTCAAGGTGTATGTCGGCCAGCGATCGGCGTCCGCTTCCACCAGCGATTTGACTCCGGATGGCATTTCGCAGCTTGTCTCCGGGGCCATGGCTCTGGCGAAAGTAACCGAGGAAGACCCGTTTGCGGGGCTGGCCAACGCGGCGGATTTCGGGCAGTTGCAAACCGATCTGCATCTCTATTTTGAGGATGTGTATTCGCTCCCCGGAGCGGAGCGGATTGAGCGGGCGCGGCGGGCTGAGGCGGCTGCGCTGGCCTTTGACAAGCGCATTACGAACTCGCAGGGCGGCAGCTTTAACGCGGCGACCGGGCGCAGGATTCTGGCCAATTCGCGCGGGTTTCTGGGCGATTACCGGACGAGCTACTGCGGGATTTCGGCTGCTCCGCTGGCTTCCGATGAGACGGGCGCGATGCAGCGGGATTTCTGGTCGACCAGCGCGCGGCGGATTGCCGATCTCGAATCGCCCGAGTCGATTGGCGAGGAAGCGGCGCGGCGCGCTTTGCGGCGGCTGGGCGCGCGGCGCGTGCCCACGCAGCAGGTGCCGATCATCTTTGCGCCGGAGGTGGCGAGGTCGCTGATTGGCCATCTCTTCGATGCGGCTTCTGGAGACTCAATCTGGCGCTCGGCTTCGTTTCTCGCCGGCCAGTTGGGCGAGACCGTGGCCGCGCCCGGAATAACGCTGATCGACGACCACACGATGATTCTGCCCAGCGGCGTGGGTGGTTTTGGCACGTCGCCGTTCGACGGCGAGGGCTTGCCGGCGCGGCGGACGGTGGTGGTGCAGGATGGCGTGTTGCAGACCTACCTGCTGAATACCTACACGGGGCGCAAGCTGAAGATGCGCTCCACGGGGAATGCCAGCGGCGGCGGCATTGGCGCGGGAAATCTCTACCTGCAGCCGGGGACGCAAACGCCGGAGGAGATCGTCGCAGCCATTCCGAATGGCTTTTACGTGCTTAGCTTGCTAGGTTTTGGGGCCAATCTGGTCACTGGAGACTATTCTCGCGGCGCCTCCGGCTTGTGGATCGAGAATGGCGAGCTTACCTATGCTGTTGAGGAAGTGACGGTCAGCGGCAATCTGCGCGAGATGCTCAAAAACATCACGGCGGTCGGCAACGACTTGATCTTTCGCGGCTCCGTCACCTCGCCCACGCTGCGCATCGATGGCATGACCGTGGCCGGGGCGTAGGATTTCTCCAATGCTGAACGATTCCCTGCCCTTCGACTCCGATCAGCCGGAACTTGCGCTCCGCCAGCTGCCGTCGCGCAAGGCGGTTTTTGCGCTTTATGGGGCGGATGGAGCGGCCGAGCCGTATATCGGCGTGACGCCGGACCTGCGCCGCCGGTTGGAGCGGCTGCTGCGTCCGGCCAAGGGGCAGACTAAGCGGTTGCAGCTTGTTTCGCGGGTGCGGCGGATTGTCTGGCAGGTGACGGGTTCCGAGTTCGAGTCGCTGCTGGTGCAGTTCCGGTTGCTGGAGCAGGTCTACGGGCCGAAGGCCCTGGAGCGGATGAAGCTGCGCGCACCGGCGTTTGTGAAGTTTCACGGCGGCAATCCCTATCCGCGCCTTACGGTGACCAACCGGCCCAGCCTCAAGGAGAGCCAGTGGGCGTTTGGGCCTTTTCCGTCGCGCGTGGCCGCAGACCGCTATGCCGAAGAGATGCTCAAGCTGTTCCTGCTGCGGCGTTGCGAAGAAAATCTCGACCCCAATCCCAGCCATCCCGGATGCGTGTATTCGGAGATGAAGATGTGCCTCGCGCCCTGCTACCAGGGCTGCACGGATACGCGTTATGCCGACGAGGCGGAGGCGGTGCGCGGCTTTCTGGCTACGCGCGGCGAGTCGAAGCTGGTGCAGATTCGTACCGAGCGCGACCGGGCTTCGGAGGAACTGGAATTTGAATCGGCGGCGAAGCTCCATGCGCAGCTGGAAAAGATCGAGGCGGTCAGGGCTCTGGCATCGGAAATTGTCCGCCCGCTGAGCGAATTGCGCGTGGTGCTGCTGCAGAATTCGACCAATCCGGACGAAGTTTCGGTTTTCCTGTTTCAGGATGGCGCATGGCGGGGCCCGGCGGCGTTTTCAACGCTGGGGGTGCGGATTCAGAACGAGCAGTCGGGGTCAAGCTCGCTGTTTGCGCAGCCGATGACGATTCAGCCTGTCCCTGAAGGCGGCGTTGCTTTCGCGGCAAAAGATGTGCTGGAGGCCCGCATGGAGACGGCATTGGCGGGGCTTTCTGAAGCGCATTTGTCGCCGAACTCGACGCTGCGGCAGGGCAGTCTCGCGCTGCTGACCCGCTGGTACTACCGGCCGAAGGAAAAGCGTTCGGGTGAGGTGTTCTTTGCGGCGTCAGACGCCAAGTGGCCGGTGAAGGCCATGCTGCGCGGCGTGGGTCGCGTGGTCGCGGCGAATCTGGCTGCTCCGGCGAGCCGATAGCGCATACATCGACCAACGCATCCAATCGCGAACTCCCCTCCAGAGCCAGCAATTGCTCGCTTGGAATCTGATGCTCAAACGGATAAGCACACCGCCACGCAAAATTATCCGAATAAATCCGTGGCGACCCGGTTGAAGAAGTTAGGCCAGTGCCAACCTATACCTCGGCCCCGGAGATTCGACCATGCGTTTTCATCGAACATCGAACGGGGGCTGGAAGCTGCCGGTCTCCTTGCGTGCAAGCTTCTTCGTCATTGCGGCTGTCAGTCTGACGATGGGCGCAAGCCTTTCGCAGGCTTGGGCGTTGCCGGCCGCCACGACCACTCTAGCGGTCACATCCGGCGGCAGTGCCGTGACGACGGTGGCAACTGGCAAAGTGGTCACTCTTACGGCGACGGTGAAGTCCGGCGGCGCGTTTGTGTGGCCGGGGCAGGTGAACTTCTGCGATGCGGCGGCAAAGTATTGCACCGACATTCATCTGCTTGGCACGGCGCAGTTGACCAAGGCTGGAAAGGCCACGCTGAAGTTCATTCCCGGTCCTGGAAGCCACGAATATAAGGCGGTCTTCGCTGGAACCAAGAGCGAAGAATCCAGCGCCTCCGCACCGTTGGCGCTGACGGTGACAGCCTCTAAGGGTCAGAAGAAAACGATCGCCACCATTGCTGCGAGCGCCGGACCGGATACCTACTCCCTGACTGCTACGCTGAGCGGCAATGGAGAGGTTCCGCCGTCCGGGACGGTCTCCTTTCTCGACACCAGCGACGCAAACTCTGTGTTGGGCACGGCTGAACTCCTCCCCGGCGATGCCGCCTTGAACTTTGCCAACCTTTCGGTTCCCGGCACAGGCGGGCCAACCTATGTTGTCACGGCCGACTTCAACGGCGACGGTATTCCCGATCTGGCTCTCACGAACTACGTCGGCTACTCGCTGACCATCCTGCTGGGCAACGGAGACGGAACGTTCAAGGTGCTGCCTTACACGGCCGCGCCGACCAATTTCTTGCTGAATGCTTCCATCGCGGTAGGAGATTTCAATGGCGATGGCATTCCCGACCTGATTGTTGGAGACGACGAGATCTACTCGGCGACGGTGCTGCTGGGCAAAGGGGATGGGACATTTACACAGGGAGAGACCATCCAGACCGGCGACTTCGGCGCCTCCGTCGCGGTGGCGGATTTCAATGGCGACGGCAAGCTGGATCTGGCGATCACCAACGATTACTTCAACGGCGGCGTGACCAACAACAATACGGTCTCGATCCTGCTCGGCAACGGAGACGGGAGCTTTCAAGCCGAGGAAAATCTGCCTACGGGAAAGCAGCCATTGTCGGTGGTGGTGGGCGACTTCAACGGAGACGGCAAGCTGGACCTGGCCGTGGCCAACTTTCTGAGTAACGACGTAACCATCCTTCTGGGATATGGAGATGGGACCTTTACCAATGCCCCCAGCGTGGCGACCGGCAGCGGTCCCTCTTCGATCGCGGTTGGGGACTTCAATGCCGACGGCAAGACCGATCTGGCGGTGGCCAACTCAAAATCCAACACAGTGTCGGTGCTGATGGGTAACGGCAACGGCACTTTTACGGCGGCAGCCAGCCCTAAGACCGGGGTAAATCCCGATTCCATTGCGGTTGGAGATTTCAATGGCGACAGCAAGCCGGATCTGGCAGTGACCAACTCCACCAGCAACACAGTGACGATTCTGACCGGCAACGGCAATGGAACCTTTACCGTCTCGGCCAGCCCCGCGACCGGAGCCAGTCCCGTGTCCATCGCAATTGGAGACTTCAACGGAGACGGCAAACAGGATCTGGCGGTAGCCAACGAAGATTCCACGATGGTAACCGTCCTGCTCGGTCAGGACAAGTTATCGACAGCGAAAATCACCGGCATTGCACCGCTGGCCGTAGGGACGCACCTGGCCGAGGTGAGTTATGAAGGCGACGGCAACTATAGCGGCAGCGTTTCCGCTACGACCGCATTGACGGTGCTTCCGCCGAGCTTCACCCTCAGCGGCACTGCAATCACCATCGCTGCACCGGGGGCGAGCGGCACATCCACACTCTCCATCACACCCGGCAACCGCTTTACCGGGCAAGTAGCGCTTAGCTGCGTTGTGGCCAGGAGTTCGCTTGCGCTGCCCGGCGAAGACACTCCCACCTGCTCGGTCAAGATGCCTCCGGCTATCTCCGGCACGGCGCCGGTAGCGGCTACCGTCACCGTTGCGACCAAGGCGGCAACCAGCGTGGGAACGTATCAAGTAACCGTAACCGGCGTCTCCGGAGCGGTGACCGCATCCACCAACATCCGGTTGATCGTAGGAACGCCCACCGGCTTCTCTCTGAGCGCGACGCCGGTTACGCCGATCGAGCCGGGGGACAATGCCACCTCGACGATTACGATCACTCCAAAAGGCGGCTTTGGGGGTTCTTTGGGCGGGGGATACTTCGACATCTTCTGCATTGTCACAGGCATGGGAGATTACAATCAGACTACTGGACCTTTCTGCTCGGTGACCATACCGGCACTCTCCCCTGGAACGACGCCAAAGACTGCCACGCTGACGATCACGTCGACGCCGGGAATTGTCCCCGGTATGTACACGGCGACTCTATCCGCTCAGGCTACGGGGAGGGGCGGGAAGTCCACCTTTTCCGACAGCTTGACCGTCCCATTGTCTGTTCCGGTGACAGTGGATGCACTCGGCGTCAAGCCCAGCTTCGCGATGACCGGCAGCTTTGTGCCAACCATTGTCGTTGGGGGCTCCGCGACGGCCCCACTCACGATCACACCCAGCGGCGGCTTTACCGGCAACGTAACGCTCTCATGCACTGTCACTGAGTACGAAGGCGGCTCTGTCGGCGTGCCGACCTGCTCCTTGCCCTCCTCCATCAAGGTCGCGGGCAAGGCTCCGGTGACAGAGACGGTCACCGTCCATACGCAGCCGAATAGCACGATTGGGCAGTACTACATTACGGTGACCGCTAACTCTGGGAGCATCGAAGCAACCACATTCCTCGGCGGGGACGTAACCAATGCGCAGGGCTCGGATTAAAGCGGTCCGTCCATCGCAATTCCCGCAGCAGAGACGGCCATGCTCGCCGTCTCTACCCAGCCGGGAACTGCCCTTGGGACGTACCCGATAACGCTCACAGCGCAGGGAGCAAACTCAGAGGATGCAATTCCGGGGGTAAACGCCAAAGTTGATTGAGATCCATCCCGGTTCAACTCAAGACACAACGCCCTGGCCGCAGCGCCGGATCGTGACAAATTGGATCGCGCCGAGCCAGGGGTTTCTTTTTCGGACAACAAGTGCAGGAGCAATTTGGGTCTATGGTTCGGAAAGTGTCCGCAAACCCTCTTGTGACGGTGACAACGCGCGTGCCGGAAGCGATGTGCGACCGCAGGTGCATATGCAATCCGCGTGGAGAGCCCATTGACCTGACACAGGCGGATCACTGCGGCTGGTACACTTGAGGGGTCTGACAAGTGACCCGGAGCAGTCAACCGGGCGAGGCTTATGGTTGAACTGCTTCCATCGATTCTTTCTTCCGATTTTGCTCATCTGGCCGACGATGTAGCGGCAGCCGAGCGCGGCGGCGGCACGGTGATTCATGTGGACGTGATGGACGGGCATTTTGTGCCCAACATTACGCTGGGGCCGCCGGTGGTGAAGAGTCTGCGCAAGGCGACCACGCTACCGCTCGACTGCCACTTGATGATCTACAACCCAAACGACTACATTCCAGCCTTTGCCGACGCCGGGGCGAACTGGGTCAGCGTGCATTACGAGGCCTGCCCGCATCTGCACCGGACCATTGAGCTGATCCACAACCATGGCATGAGCGCAGGGGTGGTGCTGAATCCGGCGACGCGCGTGGATGTGCTGCTGGATATCCTGCCGATGCTGCACCATGTGCTGGTGATGAGCGTAAACCCGGGGTTTGGCGGGCAGAAATTCATCCCTTTTTCGCTGGACAAGATTCGCCGCCTCGCGGCGCTCCGAAAAGAGTTGGGGCTACAGTTTAGAATTGAAGTGGATGGCGGCGTGGCTCACGATACTATTGCTCAGGTCGTCCAAGCAGGAGCGGAGCTGTTGGTGGCCGGCAGCGCTGTCTTCGGCGCCGGCAAAGCCGAGCAGAACGCACGGGAGTTGCTGGCAGCGGCGCGAGTGGCCGCCGGAGAATCGGGTTCCTGAGCAGGCGCAGGCGTTCGCCGGGAAGTTCAAGAGGAATTTGGAATCGCAACCGCAGCTTCCCCGGCCGCGCGCGACGAATTTGAGGTGGTATGGAATTGTTGACTGAGATGAAATCCGGCCGTGGCGTAGGTGTCCGGCGTATTACCGCTGTTATGGGCGTTCTCGCACTGTCGGTGGCGCTTCTTCCCGCTCATGCCGACGACAAAAAGCCCAAGAAGAAGAAAAATGTCGACCTGAGCGCCAATCCTTTGGGCAATGTCGCCAGCAAGCAGCCGGATAAGGAGCTCTTCGACAAGGCGATGATCGCCCTGAAGAAGGGCCGATTCGACGTGGCGCGGCTGGATCTGCAGACCATGCTGAATACCTACCCGAACTCCGAATACCTGATGCGCGCCAAGCTGGCCGTAGGCGATTCATGGTTCAAGGAGGGCGGCACGGCGGCTCTGGCGCAGGCCGAAAGCGAGTACGAGGATTTCATCACCTTCTTCCCCAACGTGCCGGAAGCGGCCGAGGCCAAGATGAAGGTGGCCGACATCTTCTACATGCAGATGGAGAAGCCGGACCGGGATTTTGCGAACGCGCAGAAGGCCGAGCAGAAGTACCGCGAGATGGTCCAGCAGTATCCGGACTCGACTCTGGTGCCGAAGGCCAAGCAGAAGCTGCGCGAGGTGCAGGAAGTGCTGGCGGAGCGCGAGTTCCTGATCGGCCAGTACTACGCCACCAAGATGAACTACGCAGGGTCGATCGCGCGCCTGCAGACGGTGGCCGATTCCTATCCTCTTTATAGCAAGAGCGATGACCTGTGGCTCCAGATTGGCGACGACTATGCCGGTCAGGCCCATGCTATCCAGTTGGCGAGGCAGTTGCCGGGCGCGGTGCGCGAGCGGCTCGCGCAGGTATTCCAGGATAAGGCAGCCGCGGCGTACGACAAAGTGATTACGCGATATCCGATGGCGCCTCACGTTGAGGATGCACGCGACCGACTGGTGGCAATGAACCGGCCCGTTCCGGATCCAACCGAAGAGGCCGTGGCGGAGAACACTGCGGAGGTAAGCAGCCAGGAGCCAGTTCGCGTCGGAGACACGCTCTTCGGAATGATCAAGCATGGTCCCCTGGTAAAGCAAGCCGCCCATGTAGGCGACCCAACCATGGTAGCGCCTGCCCGGACCACCGCTCCGGAAGTGACCAAAGACAACCAGATGCTCTTTGCGGCGGCGCTGAAGACGACGCAGCCCGGCGCTCCGGCGGCGGATGCTTCGGCTGCCGCAGCTACGGCCCAGCCGACCGGCCCCAACGAGCCGCCGCGCTCAGACCAGCCCCCGGCGCCGCTACAGTTTGAGTCCGTTCCCGGCACCGGAGGCGGCAGCCATATTGGCGCGAGCATCGTGGGCACCGGAACTCCCGCGCCCGCGGCTCCGGCAACGGAAGATCCCAATGCGGTAGTGAAGCCGGTGGTGAACACCACGACCGCGCTACCGGCGGCGGAAGCTCCCGCTGCGGCTCCGGCGCAGATCAACGACATCAAGTCTGGCGCGCCTGCGGATGCTCCGGCGGATCCGAACGCCAAGCCGACCAAGAAGAAGCCGAAGCTGGATCAGAGCGACGAAGCTTCCAGCAAGAAAAAGAAAAAGAAGGGGCTTGCGAAGCTGAATCCCTTCTAACAACAAAAATATCGCTCATACGTTTCAACAAGAAAGGCTCGTCCGAATCCGGAACGAGCCTTTCTTGTTGCTTTGAGGAGTCGCCTTACGGGGCAAGATTGGGCCGGCAATCGAGGCTCTTTGCCGAAAGCCATCCTAAGCTGGAACCGCCTCAGAAACTGCCTTGATTTTCAGCAGAAACTCGGCGGGATGGATCGGCTTGGCGAGCACCTCGAATTGATGCCCTCGTTCGCGCGCGGCGTCAAGCAGATTGGCAGTCGCCGCCTGCCCCGAAAAGAGCAGAACCTTGCACGCGGGCCAAAGCTTCAACATGAGAATCGCAAGATCGATTCCACTCATGCCCGGCATGATGACGTCGGAGATCAACAGGTCGGGAGCTTTTTCCCGTGCCGCACGCAATGCTTCCTGCGGGTGAGTGAAAGAGAGCGCATCGAATCCGTTCATCCGCAGAATGGTTGCCAAGGTGGAAGCAATAATCAATTCGTCATCCACGACAAATATGCGCGACTTCTCTTTGGTCTGAGCCACTGGGAACCTCGATAAAGAATTTTCTTGGTACAGGGGCCCGGTCTTGCTAAATACAGTAGCTTGCGCTATCTCTCCATTTGGCAACTGGAGCGGCATTGGATCGAAAGCAGCTTATCTCAGCCGATGCCGTCCTGTATGTTCGCAACCGAACGTAAAGCACACATTTTGCAGGGAGTATCCTCAATATTACAGCATTTGATTCCAGGAACCGCCATGAGGCCAGATTCAAGAACACTCTGCTCAATGCGTTGGACGCAGAAATTCTAGCACGTCTTCGGCTCCATCACGTCACGTTTCCCCTGAAATACGAAATGGAGCGGCCACACAGCCCGATCAAGCATCTCTACTTCCTTGAAGCCGGCATGGCGTCGATGACTACCGGGTTTCTGGATGGGTCCAAATCGAGGTCGGAACCTTCGGCCACGAATCCATCATTGGCATCTCGGCCCTGATGGGCGCGCGCCGATCTTTGAATCATGTATACACCCAGATTGCCGGTTACGGCTATTCCTGCGCAATTGAATGCGCCGAGGAGGAGTTTCGCAATGGCGGCAAATTTCAATACTGCGCGCTCCGCTATGTCCAGGCACAGTTGGATCAGGCCACGCGTTCGGTCGGCTGCAACGCGAAGCACAAGTTTGAGCCGCGCCTGGCGCGCTGGCTGCTGACCTGCCGGGACAGGTCCGACAGCGAAAAGTTTTCGATGTCGCACGAACTGCTGTCGATCATGCTTGGCGGAACGCGCTCCACGGTGACCATCGCCGCCGGTCAGCTCAAGGCCAAGGGCCTGATTGAGTACAGCTGCGGCGTGATTCGCATTCTGGACCACGAAGGCCTGGAAAGAGCCGCCTGCGAGTGCTACGCAACCATCAAGAATCACCTGAAAAACTACGTGGAATTCGACACCCCATTGGCCGAATAACGGAATGCGGCACCAGCCACCTCATCCGGTGTTGCGCAGTCCGGCGGAGATGCCGCTGATGGTCGCTGAAATCGCCCGGTTCACCTCCGGCGTGTCTTCGCCGGCGCGTTTCCGGCGCAGCAGGTCGACCTGGATCAGGTGCATGGGGTCGACATACGGATTGCGCAGCTTGATGGAGCGCGCGAGGACCGGATTGTTCTGGAGCAGTTCACTCTGGCGCGTGATCTTGAGCACTGCGTCCACGGTGCGGTGGTATTCGGCCTCAAAGCTGGGATAGATGCGATTGCGCAGCGCATCGCTCTTGACCAGTGTGGAATAGAGGCGCGCCGTGCCCAGATCGGCCTTGCCCAGCGCCATTTCGACGTTGCGGATGAGGTCGATAAAGAGCGGGAACTCCTTGGCCATCATGTTTAGAGTCTTCAATTCTCCGCCCTCGGCGAGAAACGTCTCAACCGCCGTGCCTACGCCAAACCAAGCCGGGATGAGCAGCCGCGACTGCGTCCAGCCGAAGACCCAGGGGATGGCGCGCAACGTTTCAAGGCTCAGCGAGCCTTTGCGCTTCGACGGGCGCGAGCCGATCTTGGCATGCTCCAGCTCGCCCATGGGCGTGGATTGCTCGAAGTAATCGAGTAGCTGCGGGTCGTCGAGGATGTGTTCCTTGTAAAACTCGTAGGCCAGTTGCGAAAGCCGGTCGAGCGCAGCCTCCCACTCCGGCTTGAGGACGCCAGTGAAGTGGCCCTCCGGATCGCGCGCGTTGGGACGCGCCAAGGCATCGAGCGAAGCGGCAATCATCAGCTCCAGATTGCGCTCGGCCAGCACCACGTCGGCGTATTTGAAGTTGAGCACCTCGCCCTGCTCGGTGATGCGGAACTGGCCCTCGAAGCTATCCAGAGGCTGGGCAAAGATGGCGCGATGCGTCGGCCCGCCGCCGCGTCCGACCGTTCCGCCGCGGCCGTGGAATAGCCGCAGATGAACGCCGGTCTCGCGCGCCACCACATGCAGTGCGCGATGGGCGCGGAAGATCTCCCAGGTGCTGGTCAACATGCCGCCATCTTTGTTCGAGTCCGAGTAGCCGAGCATCAGCTCCTGCGTATTGCCCCAGGTCGCCAGCAGCGCCCGATAATCGGGACGCGCCCATAGCTCGCGGCAGATCTCCGGCGCGTTCTGAAGGTCTTCAATGGATTCAAAGAGCGGAACGGGCATAACGCCGGGGTCGCGATCGCCACCCTCCAGCCTGACTCCGGCCAATCGGCCAAGGCGAACGACGGCCAGCACGTCCTCCACGCAAGTAGCGCCGCTGATAACGTAGTGGCGAATCACCTCCGGCGTGCAGCCTGCCTTGACTTCGGCGATAACCCGAAACGTTTCGAGAATGTTGGCCGTATCGGACGAGAGCGTGCCTGGGAGCTTCTTACCCATCGTGTCGTGGATCGCTTCCTTGAGCGCCACGGCGTGCTGGCGCGCATGCTGGCGGATATCCAGCGTATGCAGATGCAGGCCGAAGGTACGCACCAGCAACAGCAGCGGATCGATGAGATTGCGGGCAATGCGCAGGCCGCGATTGGCGGCCAGCGAGTCGCGCAGCAGAGCCAGGTCGGCAGCAAATTCCTCGGCAGAGGCATAGCCGGGCAGCACCTGAGCCAGCGCTTCGTGGGACTCGATCAGCGTGGAAGAACGAGGAAGCTGGACTGCGGCCGCGCCGGGTTGTTGCAAGCTGCGGCGCATCCGCACCCGCACGCAGATCAGCAGACGGCGATACAGCTCAAACTCGAAGTTCTGCCCCGTGGTTGGCGACCCGGCGAGCCGGATGCGTGACTCATACTCTTCCAGGCGCGCGCGAACGGCCTCGCTAACTGGAATCTGCTGCGCTGAGGTGCTGAGCAGGTCGATCACCGTCTGCAACTGCGCGTCGTAGAAGCCGAGCAGATGTTCGCGCGCAAGCTGAATGGCATTGCGCGTCACTTCGGGAGTCACAAAGGGGTTGCCGTCGCGGTCGCCGCCGATCCACGAGCCGAAGGACAGCACCTTGGGCAGCTCATGCACTTCCAGCGTAAGGCCGTAAGCCGCATTGAGCGCTTCGGCGATTTCGCGATACAGGCTGGGCAGCGTGGCGAAGATAGAGACGTCGTAGTAGTCGAGGCCCATCTTGATTTCGTCGTAGACAGTTGGGCGTCGGCTGCGGACTTCGTCGGTCTGCCAGAGCGATGTGATCTCAGCCAGCACTTCTTCTTCAAGCCGCGCCAGGTCTTCCGGTCGGATCGGGATGCGGTCCAGCTCTTCCAGCAACTCGCCAATGCGGCGGCGCTTGAACATGACCGAGCGGCGCGCAATCTCTGTGGGATGCGCGGTGAAGACGGGTACAACAAGCACTTTGCGCAGCCAATCCAGCGCTTCCTCGGCTGAAATGCCCACGCGCCGCATGGCGCCAAGCGTGCCGGTGAGCGAACCGCGCTGTTTGCCGGCGGCCCCGGTCAACTGCAACGCCAGACGGCGCCGCTTGCGATGATTGGTCTCCGCTAAATTGATCAGTTCAAAGTAGAAGCCGAAGGCGCGGGTCAGCAGCAGGGCGCGATCGATGGGCAACTTGTGAACCAATTCCATGGCGTGCGTGGCGTGTTCCGAGGCTGCGAGCGCCGCGCCTTGATCCTCTGCCTCGCGGCGGCGGATGGTGCCCTGGCGTAACTCTTCCACCTGGGCAAACAGCTCTTCGCCGGCCTGCTCGCGCAGCACTTCGCCCAGCAACATGCCCAGCGAACGCACATCGCGGCGCAGCGGAGCTTCTTTCAGATCGCCAGTCTCTGCCTGCAACTCAGCCAGCCGCTGCGGCCAGCTCTCAGGATTCCATAAAAGAGCCATCGTCTCTTGATTATGCACGATGGAAATCATCGGCATCTTACGCTGTTGGGTAGCTTAGACCGTGCACTTCCCAAGCGCCGGTCAGACGCCGGCAGCGACCTCGGGGGCTCCCGTTTGAAGCGATCTCAAGTGGCGGAGTAACAAGAGCGCTCCGTCGATGAAGGTCATGAACCCGCAAAACACAATCGCGAGCGCAAATCTCTGTTCATTCGGCCACGGAAAGCGAAGCGCAGCAGGGCCCGCAAGAATCCCACCGGCAATTGCAGCTATCAGCCAACGATGGCGAAGCCTTCCCCACCAACAAAAGATTCCGGCGATTGGAAAGCCCGCAAGCAGAACAGCCAACCAGATCTCACGCTGCCAAGCTAAGAGGCCCATGGCAATTGCCATGAGCAGAACAGCCCCTTCCTGAGAACTGGTTCTTCGCGAGTTATAGTCGCCCGACCAGTCGCGAGGCGTGGTACCGAGAGCCCAGAGCATCCAGAGCAATGTCAGGACACGCAGGGACACAGCGAAGCTATGCCAGTTCCCCACAAAAAGGCTTGGCCGCTTGTCTAGAAGCCACTCCCCTCCCAAACCAGCTAGGGTGAGGCCGAACATCATCATATGAGAAGCCCAAAGCGACCACTTCACCCACCCGAGAAAACTGCGCGCCTCCGCCATCACCCGCTCCGTTCTCGCCCCAAAGTGTGATTCTGCGGCGATTATAACTAACAGGCGACAACTTGCGTCTGAATATCTGCCCGTGCGCTGGAGGGTTTCTCAAGTACCCAAGTCCGAGTTACGATTTTTCTGAGATTTCTGATTTCCTGGCGGCCTTTGAGCTTTTCCCGCTCGGGCTCATCGAAGAAACAAGCAACATAGGTTCCTGGCCAGGAAAGGTAGCGATCACCGTCAACTCACCGCCCATTGCCGCAATCGTCCGTTCAATTGTGGAAAGTCGCGGGTCTTTGCGCTTTTCGAGGCGGGAAATCTGCATTTGCCCTATTCCGAGAACGTCGGCGACGGCGGCTTGACTGACCTTGCGACCCTTGCGAATTTCCGCCAGAGTCATGCGCCGCTTGACCTTGGCAAGCAGTTCGTTGCCCCGTTTTTCGATCGCCTCCTGGCGTTTCTTCGGCAGAGCGGCAATTAACTCGTCTGCGGGAATTGCCCTGTAGGTCATAGGTCACTCCTTTGATTTGAGCGTTTCCAGGTGCTCTTTGTAGCGATTGTCAGATTTCTCGATCAACCGCCGGTAAAACTGCTTCTGGCCGACTCCGGACTTGTCTCCGGCAACGAGCAGAATTGCGTTTCGAGTCGGGTCGAAGGCGAATGCCACGCGCCAAACCCCTCCATCGGCCCTGAAGCGCAGTTCTTTCATATTGGCGTAACGCGATTCGTTCAGTGTGTCGACGTCCGGTCGCCCGAGTGCCGGTCCGAATTCGCGAAGCAGTTCGAGAGAGGCGAACAACTCGTCCTGCACCGGCTCGGAGAGCTTATCGAACTCCGCTCTGAAATTCGGGTGGAACGCTACGCCCCAAGCCATGCGTAATTATGCCACAAAGCGCATTATGCGTGATAGAGCATACGCTGCTTCGGCCAGCGGAATTTATGCGAACTGCGCGAGATTCATTCCCAGTTCGTAAGATTCTCCATGCGCCAGCAGTTCTTCCCAGGTAACTTCGCGCTTCTGGTAGCCGGCCATGCGGCCCAGCATGCAGCTTAGTGCGGTTTCAACTCCGGCGGCGATTTCGTTGTGGCATTTGCCGCTGGTGATGCTTTCGATGAAGCTGCGCTCTTTGTCGCGGTCGGCGAATTCGAGGTTGTCTGAGAAGGCTCCGTTGGCGGCGAAGGTGCCGGTGGCCGTGGCGGCGGCCGCGTCCTTCCACTCCCAGCCCTGTGCGCCGAGGACATGGACCGGGCCGGAGTAGGGTGCTGTGGCCATGCCGTCCGAGCCGTAGAATTTGAGCCCAGCGTCGAATCCGCCGTATGCGCCGTACTGCGTGGAGGCGAAAGAGAGCCGCACGCCTCCGGGATAAAGGTAGTCAACCTGGTAGTTGTCCCAGCAGTCGCCGGCGTGGGTGAGCACGCTGCGGCCGCCGGTGGCTATGGCTTTCAGAGGGTGCGCGCCGAGGATCCAGTTGCAGAGGTCGATGATGTGGATGTTCTGCTCGACCAGGATGTCGCCGGAGAGCGCGGTGAACCAGAGCCAGTTCCTCAGGCGGTATTCATCGGGCGATTCGCCGGCGCGGAGCTTTTCAAGCGAGGCGGGCGCGTTGTAGTTGGCGATGACGTTGGCCATTTTGCCGAGCGCGCCCGCTCGGATGCGCTCGGCCACGGCTGCAAGCGGCGGCGCGTTGCGGCACTGGAAGCCTACATCCACGCTCTGCGTCGGCGCGACTTTTTTGCCGATTTCGAGCGCCTGGCGCGCTTGTTTTACATCGATACCGACGGGCTTTTCGCAGTAAACATGCTTGCCTGCAGCGACGACTGCGCCAAGATGCTCCACATGGAAGATCGGCGGCGTGGAGATCTGGATCAGGTCCACATCTTTCGAGTTGGCGAGCATTTCAAAAGCGTGTGGGCCTCGAAAGAGCAACTTGCTATCGATAGCGCTATGACCGAGCTTGGCGTTGACCTCGTTGAAATGCGCCTCTCCCTTGGCCAGATTGTCGGCGAAGAGATCGGCCAGGGCTACGATCTGCGCTGTGGTGTTTTGCGCAAAGGAAGTTGCGACGGAAGTGCCGCGCGAGCCGCAGCCGAGCAGCCCGTGGCGCACGGCGGAGTTGGCCTGGTAGCCGAAGGCAGTGCTGGGCTTGACGATGAGTATGCCGGTAGCTGCGGCGGCGGAATGCAGAAAATTGCGGCGGTTCATGGACCCTCATTTCTTGATAGAGGCAATCTGAGTGCCCCACATCTCGACTTTGAGATGTGGAAGCAGATGGGAGAACTAAGAGGCAAGCACTTCATCGAGGATGCGCTGGAGATAGACCTTCTCGGCGCGGACGTCTTCGATCTGCTGCGGTCCGGAGGTTTCGCGTTCGATGGTGACGGCGCCGGTATAGCCGATTTTGTGCAATTTCGTGAAGACTTCGCGAAAGTTGACCAGCCCTTTGCCGATGAGCACTTCTTCGCCGAGATTGCTGGGGTCCGTGGGCCAGCGGCCGTCTTTGGCGTGGATGCTGCGCACATGCGGCCCCAGAATATCGACCGCGTCGACGGGATTGGCTTTGCCGTAGAGGATGAGGTTGGCGGTGTCAAGGCCGACGGCGAGGTTGGGGATATTCACGTCGCGGATCATCCGCGACATGGTGGTGGGCGTCTCCTGCCCGGTCTCCATGAGGAAATATTGGCCGTTGCTCTGGCAGTGCTGCGCGACGGTGCGGATGGCTTCGACGGCCTGTGGATAAAGAGGATCGGCCGGGTCTTCAGGCATGAAGCCGCAGTGGGTCTGGACCTGGCCAATGCCAAGCTGCTTGGCGAAGTCGGAGACCTGGCGCAGCGCGTCCATGCGCGCGGCACGGTACTTGGGCGGGATGATGCCGATGGTCGATGGGCCTTCGAGGAAGTTCCACTTGAGGGGCTCCGGGCGGACGACTTCAACGGTGGTGACGGTGATTTCGTATTTCGCGATGAGGTCGCGAAACTGGCTCACAACGGCTGGAGTATAGCCGTTGATGTAGGCATCGAGTTGGAGGAAGCAGTTGTTCAGTCCCAGCTCGCGCAGCACGCGGAACTTGTCTTCAGCCGCGCCACTGGGGACGATCAGCAGGCCCAGCGCGAATGGCTTGAGCGGCGGAACTGCGGGCGTGGCGAAGGCCGCCGACGGATTGGCCACGCTGGCTGCGACGGCAGCGGAGGTGAGGCTGAGAAAATCCCGGCGATTGAGATTGGGCGCGTTCATGATGCTGCTATTAGGCAACATGAGGCCGGGTTCTGGCTAGATTCCCGCGAAAATCACGACAAAGCGGATTGCTCTTCCACCTGCATCATCAGGTCTTCCCACTCGGCGGTGGAGTCGGCGAGTTGCTGGCGCAGTTCTTCGAGCAGGCGTGATTGGCGCTCGGTTTCTGTGGCGGAGACGTAGTTGCCCAAAGCGCCTTCGGTGTGGGCGATCGACGCTTCGATGTGGGGGATTTCTTCTTCGAGAAAGTTGCAGCGGTCTTCGATTTGCTTGAGCTTGATAGGGTTGAGGCGCTTGACTTTCGCGGGACCGTCGGCTATTTCGGGCGTGGGACTCGCGGGTCTGGGACTAAT
>Ga0302325_10002564_pt1 | contig 43942 bp, 33 predicted proteins | sample Palsa_T0_2_FD_201948 | JGI IMG/M metagenome (GOLD analysis project Ga0302325, IMG submission 201948) | Peat permafrost microbial communities from Stordalen Mire near Abisko, Sweden - Palsa_T0_2 | ecosystem: Environmental > Terrestrial > Soil > Palsa > Peat permafrost | place: Sweden: Abisko... | reverse complement strand
TCACATGAGTGATGCGCATATCGATGTCGTCCACCACCACGCTGAGCTGATAGGTAGGCAAGCCGGAAGAACGCAGCAGTACGAAGTCTTCGATTTCGGCGTTCTGCACATCTCGCGGGCCGAAGACCGCATCTTCAAAATGGGTCGTGCCCACGCGCGGAGTGCGAAAACGAATTGCGGCTGGGATGCCTTCTGTTTCTTTGGCAGCGCGCTGTTCCGGCGTCAAATCCCGGCAAGGGCAAGCGACCGCCTTCGCCGCCTTGCCCTCGTCGTCACCCTCGCCATCGTGCTCTTCGGCCGCATCGCCGCCGGTATAAGCCGCTGGTTTGCAGTAGCACGCGAAACCGGCGCCGCTCGCCAGAATGCGATCGGCGGCAGCACGATACATCTCAATACGCTGCGACTGAAAGAACGGGCCTTCGTCCCATTCGATTCCGAGCCATCGAAGTGCCACTAAAATTCCGTCAACCAGTTCCGGCTTGTTCCGCTCGACATCCGTATCTTCGATACGCAGCAACAAGGTGCCAGCTTCATGCTTCGTGAACAGCCAATTGAACAGAGCCGTGCGTGCCCCGCCGACGTGCAGAAAGCCTGTAGGTGACGGGGCAAAACGCACTCGCGGTTTTTGGGTAAGTGTCATGCTCGAAAGGTTCCTTCCTGTTCAGGCAAACGGTTAATCTTAGCGGAACGGATGAGCAAAATCGAGCAGCGCGCCAAATCAGCTTACGCAAGCTATTCAACGCACCGGGGGATCCGGACGCGAAGGCAGCAAATCCCGCAGTTTGAATGGACTCTGAGTCCCATTGGGTCCGGATGGTCCGTCGCGTTGCCCACTTTTGGATGAAACGGGGGGACGTTGACCGCAACGAAACCTGACCAGACACGCGGACGGGAGCCCGGCAATTTTCTGCTATTCTCAAGATGATTATCGGCAATATCGGTCGGAGCTATGACTTGCTGAACCATATCAATATGACTGCGACCGTTCTCCTGGCAGGCGCCTTCCTGTTGGCGTTGTTCTTTTCCTACATATATCAGCAAAAACGCCAGGAATATATGCTCGTTTGGGCCGCAGGATGGCTACTGTTGTCTCTTCACTTTTTAGTTCCGGCACTCGGCACTTGGTTGGCGCCTCTTACGTGGATCGAGATGGTGGATGGGTGGTTCCTCGCGGCAGCAGTACTCTCATTCTACTGTGCGGCGAGAATGTACGCGCGCCTCACGGTCTCCTGGGGCGGTGTAGCGGGCCTCGGTGTGGCGGCGGCAATCTGGGCCTTGGGCTATTCGCGCGGATGGGTAAACGTACCCTTGGAATTGGGTGTTGGACTGCTGTTCTTCTTTATTGCGCGCACCTTTTGGCAAGAGGGGCGCAAACAGGAATCCCGTGCTGACCAGTTTCTGGCGATCACTTTCGTGGGATGGGGATTGCTGAGTCTTACGACGATTTTTCAAGGCCGATCGGGATTCTTGGCCGGGCATGATCTCCTGGCGGTGGTTCTGCTGTTTGAACTTTTCGCCGGCGTGCTCATGGTGATGGCGGTTTACGAAGAAGAGCGCCGTCGAGTTGAGCGCAACATGCTGGCGCTTTCGAATCTGAACCTGGCAACTTCAAGCTTTTCCGGTGGCGAGATTCAGAAGATGCTGGCCCAAGCGCTCGACCGCGTTTTAAATGTCGTGCGCATACCAGCGGGTGCGCTTTGCTTGCATTATGGAGAAGAGAACGGACCGACTTCAGTGGTCGTCACCGGTTTGGGTGATACATTCTGTGCGACGATACAAGAAAACAATCTAGACGATTATATCGTTAACCTGGTGGCACGCCTTGGCGGCCTTGTTGTCCTCCGTGATTTGGAGACGGACTCGAAATGGGCAGCTTTGGAGAAAGAAGAAGCGTTCCGGCACGTACGAAAACTGCTGCTTGGGCAAAACCTGCGTACCGTCGTGGGAATCAGTCTGCAAGCAAAAGAGCGCGTCTTCGGAGTGTTGCTCCTCGGAACGCCGGACAATCGAAATTTCACTCCGGCGGAGTTGCGGCTGCTTTTGGCGCTGGGCCATCAAATTGGCATGGCGGTGGAGAATAGTTATCTGGTTCAGCAGACATCGCGGCGCAGCGAAGAGCTCCATATTCTCAATGAAATAGGACGAGCACTGAGCTCGACACTCGAGCCTGATGCATTGTTCGATCGTATTTATTCCGAGATGAAGCGCCTGCTCGATGTGAGCAGCCTTTTCATCGCATTCTACGATCACAAGACTCAGCAAGTACGATTTGAAATCGATGTACTCGAAGGCGACCGGTTGCCGAAGCGAATTCGAACCGCCGGAAACCATTTGACCGAATATGTGGTGAATACCTGTCAACCGCTTCTCATTCGAGACCACTATGAAGAGGAAGCTAAACGGTTGGGCTTCGAACCAGCTCGTCTTGCCGGTTGCATTTGCGCGGTACCTCTGATTCTTTACAACCGCGCGGTCGGCGTGATGGCGGTCCACAGCAAACAAGAACGGGTATTTGACGAAGGTCACGTTGAGTTGATGCGCGTGCTGGCAAGCGAAGCGGCGGTGGCGCTGGAAAACGCCCGGCTCTTTTCCGAGGAACAGAAAAAATCGCGCCATCTGATGCTGATCAACAATGTCTCCAGTCGCGCGATTACGACTTTGGATCCGGAAGAGATGCTCGCGAAGATCGCTGCGGAGATTGAAAATGGTTTGAAGTATGACCACATCGGCATCGCTACGCTCGACTATTCAGCGAAGGAGTTGGTGATTCAGGCGGAAGCCGGGGCTCGTAGAGACGCTGTGGGGCGGAGAATTCCGTTGGGCGAAGGCTTGGTAGGAGAGGTCGCGCGCACAGGTCGGATGGCCATCGTGCGGGAAGTGAATGCGTCCTCGCCTCGCCTGGTCTTGGCAAGCTCCGTTTCGGCCATCGCGCTCCCGGTTACATATGCCGAACAGTTGCTAGGCGTTCTGTACATCGAATCCTCCGAGGCTTGTGAATTCGACGAGGAAGAAGGCCTGCTGCTTCGGACTCTTGCAGATCTTTTTGCGGGCGCGCTGCACAATGCTCTGACATTCCAGAAAGCGCAAGAGCAGGCGATCACCGACGGCCTTACGGGCGTAAAGACGCACCGATACCTGATGGAGACGTTATCTTCCGAGTGGAAACGGTCGACACGCGCCAACCGGCCGTTTGCACTGGTCTTGATGGACCTCGATCGGTTTAAATTCGTAAATGATTTTTATGGTCACTTGGAAGGCGACGTTGTACTGCAACGCGTCGGACATATCCTCGAACAGAACTGCCGGCGGTCTGATGTCGTGGCACGCTACGGCGGAGATGAGTTCGTCATTTTAATGCCTGAAACCACGGTGGAGCAGGCCCGGCAACTCGCAAGCAAGCTCCGGGGCTGGGTGGCGTCTGATCCGCTTCTGCGCGATAAGAATATTACGGCAAGTTTTGGCATCGCGGGATTTCCGATCCATGGCTCAACACCCCAAGAGTTGATCCAGGTGGCAGACTCCTCGATGTACCTTTCCAAGCACCAGGGCGGCAACTCGGTATCGAGCGCGGAGGAAGGCGGCCCGAACGACACGAAAAAATGGAAAAAAGATGTGTTGGAGGCCTATCTAGGGGTCACGCTGAAGCGTCTGTTTTCCACCGGGCCTGAGGCCTTCGAAGAGATCTACCGGCGTCTCGAACAATTCACCCGTTCACTGGCCGAACAAAGCGGCGGCCTGCCGCCCGATACGTTGCCGGTCGCTGTGGTCGAAACGGTCACTTCACTTGCCCTCGCGATAGACGCGAAAAACCACTACACCCAAGGGCATTCCCAGAAAGTCTCGGCCTACACCGTTGTGATTGCCAAGGCGCTGGGGATGAGCGAGGCGGAAGTGGAAGAAATTCGGCTGGCGGCTCTGCTTCATGACATTGGCAAAGTGGGGATTCAGGAGACCATTTTGAACAAGTCAGGTCCCCTGGACGCATCTGAATGGGAAACGATGAAGACCCATGCCGAACTGGGCGCCAAAATATTGGAGCCTTTGCAGGCGATGAATCGAATTCGGCTGATGGTTCGGCATCATCATGAATTTTTCGACGGCACCGGCTACCCTGACCGGCTACAAGGCGAAAAAATTCCTTACGGGGCCCGCGTAATCGCGATTGCTGACGCCTACGATACGATCACTTCTGAGCGAACGTACAAAAAGGCACGCAGTTCCGAAGACGCATTTTCCGAACTCGAGCGCTGTGCCGCGAATCAGTTTGATCCCGAACTCGTTCGAGTCTTCATCGAGACGATGCGGCGTTCACCGCGGGTTCGGATCGAAGCGATTGTCGGCGCCCCAGACCTGTCAGATAGTGATCTCCTGTAGCGAGATTGCGCCTCCACAATATTCAAGGGAATTTGCAATCGTCCGCGCCCAATCAGGCCGCCCGCCGTAATTTCGCCAGGATACCGCGTAGAACAGTGCTGGACGCCTCACGGGGGCCTCGATACAGTTCCATCTGTATTTCAATGTGATTTGGCTGAGGAGGTAACCATGCAAACAGCTACGGTCAAGTGGCTCGCCGGCGAAGAGTTCACTGCGACATTGCCCTCCGGCCACTCGGTATCATTTGACGCGGATCGAAAGCATAACGCCGCCCCCGGCCCGATGGAAATGCTTCTTGGCGCGCTGGGGGCATGCACTTCCGTGGACGTGGTTATGATTCTGGCAAAGAAGCGCCAGAAGCTGACGTCGCTCGAAATCGCCATTTCAGGAGAGCGTGCGAGCGAACCGCCATCGGTATGGACAAAAATCGAGATGGTTTATCGGCTGGCAGGAGACCTGGAACCTAAAGCGGTACGGGACGCAATCGAGTTGAGCCAGTTCAAATACTGCTCTGTGGCAGCGATGTTGAGAAAGACCGCCGAGATCACCTACCGCTTCGAAATTGCATCTTAGCGCGCCCTTGCGGAAGATCGAGGGAAGCGTGTTTTGCTTGTCACGCACACAATTGATTGCATACAATCGCGGGCTATTGATTCCATCCTGGAGAAACTGAATGGGTAGACGCATCGCCGCGAAGATCACCGGAGTTGCAGGATACGTGCCCCCGCGCGTAGTCACTAACTTCGATCTCGAAAAAAGAGTGGACACGAATGACGAATGGATCCGCACGCGCACCGGCATTCGTGAACGGCATTATGCGGAGCCGGGCGTCGGCGCTTCGCATCTTGGCGCCGAGGCTGCGAAGAAATTACTTGAGGCAAAAGGCGTGCAGCCTGAACAAATCGATCTCATCGTCGTGGCCACCGTCACTCCGGACATGTTGTTTCCGGCGACCGCCTGCTTGATTCAAGATCGCCTGGGCGCAAAAAATGCTTGGGGCTTCGATCTCTCTGCTGCTTGTTCGGGATTTGCCTACGCGCTCACGGTGGGCGCTCAATTTGTTGCCAATGGAACCCACAAAAGGGCGCTCGTAATCGGCAGTGACGTGATGACTTCCATTCTTGACTACAAAGACCGCGCCACCTGTGTTCTTTTTGGTGACGGGGCTGGCGCCGTTCTCGTTGAACCGGCTACTTCTGAAACCGAGGGCATCCTGGACTTTGCGCATGACATCGATGGCTCGGGCGGGTGCAACCTCTTTATGCCGGCGGGCGGTTCGCTAAATCCGGCGTCGCTACAAACGGTTGAAAAACGCATGCATTACGTCCATCAGGAAGGCGCGCAAGTGTTTAAATACGCGGTGCGGCGAATGAGCGAGCTAGCATTGCAAGTGCTTGAGCGTAACGGATTCACGAGCAACGATCTCGCGCTGGTGGTCCCGCATCAGGCGAACCTGCGCATTATCCGGGCGATGCAGGAGCGTTTGGGCGTGGACGATTCGAAAGTTCTCGTGAATATAGACCGCTTTGGAAATACTACCGCCGCCACAATTCCATTGGCGCTGATGGATGCTCTGGAACAGAAGCGCTTGCGCAAGGGTGATCTCGTGCTCTTGATCACCGTCGGTGCAGGCTACACCACCGGCGCAATCCTAATGCGCTGGTCCTACTAACCTCCAAATTGTTCTCCGATGAAATAAAAGAGGCCGGCTAAACCGTGCCGGCCTCTTTCCGAATGCAAACTAGTCCTATTACGGAGCTACGAGGTTTGTATAGGTCGTCAGAATGCCGTCCGTCGAGCCGGTGGTCTCGATGCTGAAGATTTGCTGACCGTTGGTTACAAAGACACTCGAATTCCCGCCAACGGTAACCGTGCCCGTCCCGTTCGGATTGATCGTGAAGGTACCGCTAAATGGCGTGTCCGGTGAAAGCCACAAGTTTGGAGTAGCTGCCGGCGGCGTGAAGTAGTTTATGTCGTAAACGGCAGAGTAGGCGCCAGTGTTCACGAGAGTAGCCACGCCAGAGAATGATCCGTTTTGGCCGTCGACATCTTCCCAGTTTCCAAGAGCATACGTTCCGCTAATATTCGACAAAGTGAAAGCTTGTGTACTCTGGGTTACCAAGAAACCGGAACCAACGTTGGCATCCGTTCCAACACTGAAGCCCTGAATCTGTTCGATTCCATCTCCGCCGTTCGTAAGGTAAACGACCGGCGCATTTGCGGTACCGGTGTTCACCGTGATGGAAACACGCCCCGAAGACGGGTTCGTTGCGTCCACCGCATAGGTCCCGGTCAGTGTCGGAGTTGTCACGGTCCCACCGTCATTTTGAGTCAATAAAACTGTCGCGGTGTTCCCGGTGCTCGAAAATTGTGCCGTGCCGACGGTGACCACATTCGTAAAGTCAATTGCGTCGAATCCCTCTTCGGCGTCGAGGAAAAACCCATTCAGCGCACCAGATGCAAAGCTACTTTGGGTGGCAAGCGCCCGGCCGCTAACCAGTGGCGTGTTTGGCGTACCTGTGCTGACCTGATCGGTGGAGAGGACGTAAAAATCGTTGGCGTTTATGACGTAAATAACAGCATCAAACGTAAGGTCCGGACTTCCTGTAACTGGAACATCAAAATTAGCCGTGGCCCGCCCGGTGGCAGTGTCGATGGTGTTAATCACTCCCGACCCGCCGGTGAGTTCACCTGAGGACGTGCCATTATCATTGAAGTCGGCAAAAATGGGAGAGATGACACCTGCCGCGTCCGCGAACGATCCCGCAATAGCGATACGATTTACCGAGGGGTCCCACCCAGCTAAGCCAAAAGCAAAGTTCGCAGCCAGCGAGCTAACCGTGAAACTGGGCGAGAGGGTCTGCACATGCATGACTCCAGCGGCCCACGAATCCGTCTGCCCATCGCCATTGTCAAACTCGATGATATTGCCCGTCGTGTAGACTCCCGCACTCAGTCCGCCAAGCGCGAACTGGAATATCACTCTCGTCGGAGTTGAGGGAGGCGCTGGAACTCCGTCACGCCTTGAACTATTGGCGCGCCGCGCTCTCAGACTGGCAAGCCTTGCCGGAAGCGCCTCAGATTTGCTTGCCCTGCCGCGCTTTGCAGCACCGCCCGAGTTAAAGACTAAGCTCACACAGCCTCGGGTATCGCCGTTGAGATCAAACGAGTACGTGCTAGCCGCGAGATTCATATTGCCCCCTGGGTTTTGTGGGCCAAGGGTGATTCCGTTGTAATCCACATCGGCGGCCGTGATGCCGCCAGCGCCATCGGCGGTGAAGCTGCCTGCAATCACAATCGGTTCCTCGTCAGTGGCGTCAAATCCTCTCAGCAGGAATGCGTAGGATGTCCCTGCTGGCAGCGCCCCGTCATTGCTTCCGGCAGGGCAAGCGTTTGCATTGGAGTTTGAAACAAAGCCGGTATAAGTGGCCTGAGTTGTATTGGCGGTGGGCGTAACAGAGTCAGTTACGAAGACCGTAAACGGAAAGCTTCCAGCTGTGTTCGGTGTGCCGATGATGGTCACGGAGTTCGTCGTTGTTTGGATCGTCGTTGGAGACGTAGTAGTCCCGTTACTCAGCATCAAGGCTGGTGAACCCGGTGGCAGCGCGTCCGCGACCGTCCACGTATAAGGCCCCGCAGTTGCGGGAGCGACCGTGAGAGTTTGATTTACCGCGGTTCCAACCATCAATGAGAGCTCTGTTGGCGTAATGGCCAGCGTCGACGTGATCATGAATGAGAAAGGGAAAGCCGCCGACATAGTTCCGTTCGAGTCAGTCACCGTTGCATTGCCGGAAATCGTCGCTGCGGCTAAAGGCGTTCCCGAGATAGTGACAGTGGTACCATTCCCGGCTGGCGGGAAAGTCAGAGTGGTCGGCAATCCTGTTATGTTCCACGTATACGGCGCGATGCCGCCGGTAACGGTCAGCGTGCCACTATAGGCGATGCCAACATTGCCGTTTGGCAAGGTTCCAGAAATCACGGGTATCGATTTGTGATGATGATTGGGCCCGCAATTGACGATTGGCATTACTATAAGAAGACCGATGAAAAGAAGAAATGCGCTGCGGCGCAGCATAGATGCCTCCCGGCAATCGGCACGAACCGAAATGCGAGAATTCTTAAACCGCCAAATTTTCTGGAATCCCAAGTTCGAAAGTAAGAATACGCAACAACTAACCACTGAATACGACGCCTAGCCTCTCTAAAACAAGATTCTAACCGCTTTCTTTTCGCTTGCAAGAGCAAAAGGAAGCGCAAGATTCAAATTGCGAAGAAAGAAGCGGCGTCTGCGGACCGACACCGTCAGTTTCGCAAGAAAATGCAACTCAGTGCCCGATAATAATCAGAACCGGATTGGTGTCCGCCGGCGTGGTTGTAATCATCACAACTTTCGTCGGAGAAACAATAAAGAAATATCCCGTGAAGCCGGTCGGAGTCGAAAGCGTCATGGTCCCACTTCCGTCTGTACCGCCGGTGGCAGTTAGAACATAGCTCCCTGTCTCGGCGACTGTGCTGTTTTGCGAGGCTGTACTCTGATCCTGAGTGCCTCCGACTACCGAGATCCCATCGAAGCTCAGAAAACCCGAGAGGTCGCGGTCAGCGCTGACGGCGGGCGCTGAAGTGCCGTCGATCAATGAGGTTGATTTTATGGTTTCCGCGGTGAAAGGACCTGCGGACTGTGGTGCGAAATAACCGAAAGTGGGCGCGTTCTGCACAATGCTCACGCAGAATGCTTGGTTCGTGTTGATCAGATAAAATACAGGTTCGAAGGAAGAATTGAACTCGATGGAGCCTTGGACGCGGCCCAAGTTGTCGGACGTATAGGCATCCGTGACCGCCGTGCCATTCGTTCCGAAAACCGTTCCAGCCTGATTATCAGTTTGCAGCACCTGGAAGCTTGCCGTGCCGCTTGTTGCTGAAGTTTGGACCACTTGAACTTCAGGAAGAAAAGTTCCACCGGAAATAAGCTGTCCGCTCAACCCTCCCACCATTGTCCCGCTCAAGACACCCGACGTCACGAACGGCTGTCCAATTTGTTGAATCATTTCGCCGGCCGTTAGGTACGGAGTGATGTTATTCACCGTATCCGTTTCGATCATGAACGCGTCGCTGGACGAAATCGGATAGACGCTGTAGTGCGGATTGTCCAGGCTTCCGGATGTCAGCGCGAGAGTGCAGTGGGTGCTGTCCGCTCCGGAGTTGTACGAGCCAGAAACTGACGAGTCATCGATCGTCACAAATCCGGGAGTGTTCGTGTCCATTTCGCCTTGTGCCAATGAGCCTGGCGTTGCCGCAACAACCGGCGGAATCGCGGAAAATCTGCCCGCAAACGCGAGCGGACCTGCGCCGTTGGTAGCAAATGTACTAGCGAAACCTGAACCGCCAAACGCAAAGTCACCAGTGTAGGTTGTGGTACCCGTGTTATTTACTACGCAGGACGTAACGGTCTGAAGTTCAAGTCGTCCTGAGCCCCGAGTTGTGGACGAATCAAACTCAATGAACCTGCCGTTCCCGCTTGAATTCACTGAGAATGCGAATATCGGCGCTATCGGCAAGGTCGTGTTTGTGAATGTGAAAGTTCCGCGGCCATCTGTTCCAGCTGCATAACTGCCGAGGAGGTTCGCGAAATTGAGAGGCTGTCCTTCCTGCGAGTTGTAATCCATTTCGCCGCCCGTGATCCCGCCCATGCCATTGGCAGTAAACGTTCCAGCGAAAGCCACAAATCCATTGGCGCCGTAGCCGCTGAATTCAAACGCGTACGAGCCGTTCAGAAGCGTCAGTTGTTGCGCTTGGCTGATCACCAGCGTGAAGCTCGACGTCACCACTGCCGGCGGAATGGCGCTGTCGGTAGCGGTGATGCCAAACGTAAAAGTTCCCCCCGCCGTCGGAGTGCCGGACAGCAAACCTGCACTGCTCAGAGATAGGCCGGCAGGCAAAGTCGACCCGGTCGCAACTGTCCAAGTATCATTCCCAGTGCCGCCGCTGGCTGTGAATTGCAGGCCGGGAGAGTCATAAACTGTACCTACGGTGCCGGACGGCAGAGGCGAAGTTGTAGTGATCGCAAGAGAGCTGACTACGATTGTGAGTTGCTGCGAGGCTGGCGGATCGCCCGCGGATGCATCCGTTACCGTGATCGTAAATGTGGAACTTCCCGCTGCCGTCGCCTTTCCCGTGATTTGTACTGTACCTGTGCTGCTGTTGGAAAGCTTAAGTCCCGCCGGAAGCGCTCCAGCGGTTATCGACCACGAGAGAGGTGGCACTCCGCCAGTCGCAGTCACAGAGGCGCTATAAGAGCCATTTAAGGGTGCCGTGGGAAGCGTAGTGGTTGTAATCGTCGGCGGAGGTTCGACCGTTACGGTAAGCGTCGCCGATTGATTCGGAAAATCCACCGATGTGATAACGATCTTGACGACGGTCTCTGCCGTAACTGGATTTGGCGCCGTGTACGTGGCGGTAGTCGTGCTCGTTTGGGTGAGAGTGCCAAACCCGACGGGGCCAAACGTCACACCACCTGCGGCGGAATCATTTAACACACTAACCTGTATCGAGACAGTTTGCCCCTGACCGATAGTCTGCGCGCCATGCGGCGAGAGAATCGAGACCTTGTTGAAGGTAGCCGGCTTATCGGCGCAGCCGGTGAATTGGATCAGAGCTAGTAGAACACCAGCGAGCAAAAAAGAAATTCCGGCGCGCTTCATCGTGGCGCCTCCTTCAATCGGGACAATTCATGCGCCCCAAGGGTCGTGGAGATTTAATTTGGCCACAAATCTGCGTAACTAGTTGAGAAATGACTGGCATGAATGGCGTATCAAGCAACCGGTCCGAAGACCAGGACGAAAATTTAGCGTAGCGTGGCTGAATGGATAGTTTGAGGCGAACCCGTGAGACTGTAGTAAGGCCCCTTTTTCATTACAGTTGGGTTGCGAAGAATCTACACAATGATGCCAGTTATCAAGGTCGGATGGGGAGCTTGGCAGGATGCAACGGTAAAAGAGTTCCGACTGCGGCTACTGATAGGAGCGGGCCTCGTTCACCAAGGCAAGGTTGCACTCAAGACGCTGGGATAGTCTCACCGTTGCGTATTGCGTGCACAGCGCCATTTCGCGTTGCGTCCAGCCTGCTCCTTCGGTAGAGGTAAAGAAGCTCCCCAAATGGCTCAGGAAACGCATGGCGCCATAATAAAAGCTCACTCCCCGCAGGTTCGAGCCTGAACCAGTCTCTAGATCCGGGCAGACGTCGCGATAGACCGCCAGCACTTCTTGGAAGCTACTGAAACTTATGAGGTTAAGATAGGGCTTCTGAGTTGCATCCGCCTCGTTTACCAATGGTTCGGAGACGGTTCGAAGCAGCGACGCGCGCCAGCTGAAGACGGCGAACTGTATCGTCGCTGCGACTGAGATCACGAGAATGAAGGCTGCGATTAACATTTTCGACCAACGACAGTTTGCCGTTTCCCTCGGCCGGGCACAATAGAACCTCCGTACCAGTCGCGCGAACCGCCTGGGAAGTGCCCATATGAGCGCTTGCGCTTGTCGTGAGGCCAAGGATGGGGTACAAAATCCTCGTGCAATTATTGTACGGGACGCGATTGCGTTTTCGGAGGCAAGTCATGCCGCGTAGAATGCAGCTAGCTTTTATTCTTTGCATGGTTATTCTTGTCTTCTCGGGTTTTGGCTCGCGTTTGAGTGCTATGCCGGACGCGTCCAACGAACCACAGATTCGTTCGGTTCTCGACATGCAAACTGCTGCATGGAATCGCGGGGATATAGATACTTTCATGACCGGGTACTGGAAATCCGACGAAACCGAATTCGTGGGTGCGAGTGGGATCACTCGCGGCTGGCAGGCGGTCCTTGATCGCTATCGCCGGAATTATCCGGATGGAAAAGCAATGGGGCGTCTGACATTCTCAAATCTTGAGGTTCACATCGTCTGTCCGGATTCGGCATTCGTGATTGGAGAATTCCAACTCGATCGCGAAAAGGACCGTCCAGCTGGGATCTTTACGCTGAATTTCCGGAAGTTTGTGGACGGGTGGCGAATCGTTGCGGACCACACGACGGGATTTCCTGCCTCATCCTCGGCAGGCTCTCATTAGTCTTTAATAAGCCTCCGTACACCACTGTCTGTGGCAAGATTTTCGCTGGAGGTAATGAGGAAGGCGTCGTGGGGCATGCGGAACTGTTCTCCCTACACGTCGTTCGGACATAATGGCAGTTCGTTGATTGCTTTTTCGCGAAGGAGAAATCAAATTTGCGCGCAGTGATCACTGGTGGGGCGGGATTTCTAGGTTCGCATCTCTGCGAGCTTATGCTCGAAAAGGGCTGGGATGTATTGTGTCTGGATAATCTTGTAACCGGAAACGAATCCAACGTTTCACACCTGATTCCACACACTCGATTTCGATTCGCCCATCAGGATGTCTCGCGCTACATTGAAGTACAAGGCCCCGTGGACGCCGTACTTCATTTTGCTTCTCCAGCAAGCCCTCCCGATTATCTGAAGTTTCCGATACAAACGCTCAAGGTTGGCGCCCTGGGGACGCATAATACTCTTGGCTTGGCACTTGCAAAGAAGGCGAAGTTTTTCTTGGCGTCCACTTCGGAGTGCTATGGAGATCCTCAGGTGAGCCCGCAGCCGGAGACATATTGGGGACATGTGAATCCGGTAGGCCCACGCGGAGTGTACGACGAGGCCAAGCGTTACGCTGAAGCTATGACCATGGCGTATCACCGTTATCACGGCTTGGATACGCGCATCGTGCGGATTTTCAATACCTACGGGCCACGGATGCGATTAAACGATGGTCGCGCTCTGCCGAACTTTCTGTATCAGGCGCTCAGCGGGGAGCCTATTACCGTCTACGGAGATGGCAAACAGACGCGAAGCTTCTGTTACGTCTCGGATTTGCTGGCGGGAATTTATAAGCTTCTCGAGTCGAACGAGCACGAGCCGACCAATATTGGTAATCCTCGGGAAATTACGATCTTGGAGTTTGCCGAGCGTGTTCGCGCCCTGGTGGGTGCCAATGTTCCAATCAATTTCCATCCGCTGCCGCAGGATGACCCCAAGCAACGATGTCCGGATATCAGCAAGGCCCGTCGCATTTTGGGCTGGGAACCGAAGATACCCCTTGAGCAAGGCTTGCGTTTGACCTATGAATATTTCCGCCAGCGACTCGCGCAAGCCGGCCAATCGAAGTAAACTGGCCTCTGCGCAATGCGCAAAACCTTGATGCACAATCTACTGAACTTAGCGCTACGGATTCCGATCGACGTTCCTGAGCGTCATTCATCGAAATGACTGATGAGATCTTTCCCTTTCGTGCCGGTTACTTTGAGCTTCCATTCCTGAGACTTGTCCAGCACCCTCGGAAGTTGAATCTCCATTTCATACGCCGTTCACACTAAATAGGAAACTACCGGTGATGAGGATCAAAGCTGGTCTCTCTGTGCGCACTGCCACGCTTCGGCCATCCCCGTCCCTCGCGTATAATGGACTAACCAAAATGACCCCATCTGCGCGTGCACTCGATGCCGGACTTGCTCGGACAATTGAACCTGAGGCAAAACCTCGACGTATCCTGGCGATTGATTACGGCCGCAAGAGAATCGGTCTGGCACTTTCGGATGAACTCGGCCTCACCGCGCAACCGCTCGTGACCCTCCTGCGCACCAATCGCCGCAACGATTTTCGCCGCTTGCGCGAGATTTGCAGGAAGCATAGCGTTGCGCGTATCCTCGTGGGCCATCCTCTGCACATGACCGGCGAATCCAGCCCTATGGCAGAGGAGGCGGCGCTTTTCGCGGCTCGATTGCGGAAAGACCTCGGCATCGAAGTAGAACTCGTGGACGAGCGGCTAACCTCCTGGGAGGCAGCGCAGACCATGGTGGAAGTGAAGTCTTCCTCGCGACGAAAACGCGCCCCAATCGACGACGTGGCTGCTGCCGTTCTGTTGCGAGATTACCTCGAACATAAGAAACAACTCGGGCGGCCCGGAGTCCCCATCGCCGAGAGGACCCAACCGTAATGCGCCGACTCGGTCTCATCGCTCTTCTCCTGATCGCTGCCTTGGGTGCCGGCGCAGGATGGCTCGATTCCCAAATCAGCCGGCCTTATCGCGGCCATCGTCCTGAGAAAGTCTTTGTGGACGTTCCCCACGGTACCTCCCGCTTCGGAGTAGCCAGAATCCTCAGGCGAAATGATGTGATCCGCAGCCAGCTTGCCTTCGAAATCTTTAGCATGTGGCATTTTCGGAAACCTCTTCAGGCCGGTGAATACTATTTCGATCGCCCTCTGGATTCGCGGGAAGTCTTTTGGCAAATTGCCGGGGGCCGCATCTTCGTTCGCACCGTAACGATTCCTGAAGGGTGGAACATGTATGAGATGGCGGCGGAACTCGACCGCCAGGGGGTTTGCACTAGGGATGGATTTCTGGAAGCGGCAAAGAATGCTTCTCTGATTTCGGACTTGGCCCCCAACGCTTCGAATCTCGAAGGATTTCTTTTTCCTTCTACTTATCAATTTACACGACACACTACCTGCGAGCTGATTGTTAAGAGAATGGTCCAGAATTTTCGCGCCGAGCTGGAATCGCTCGATCCTTCAGGCGCCACGAGTTTTCCGCAAGGCTTGTCCCTCTATCAGGTCGTCACGCTCGCGTCGCTCGTCGAACGCGAAACTCCAAAATCGGAAGAACGTCCCATGGTTGCCGGGGTGTTTTACAACCGCCTTCACCGCGGCCAGCCGCTACAATGCGATCCCACCGTGCAATACGCATTGGAACTCGAAGGACGTCACACTAAAAACGTGCGTCCCGCCGACTTGCACGTGGATTCTCTGTATAACACCTATGAGCACCCTGGCCTGCCGCCCGGACCCATTGCAAATCCCGGAGAAGCATCCTTGCGCGCCGCCATCGCGCCGGCGCAAACCGAGTATCTGTTTTTCGTCGCCAACGATCAGGGCGGGCATTTTTTTGCCAAAACCCTCGCCGAACACAATCGCAACGTAGCCCGTTACCGTCATCTGCTGGCAGGCGACACCGTCACAGCAGAACCGTCCAAGACGAAACGCCGAGGTCCCTCTTGACCGAAAGCAATCCCACCCCGAGTCATGAGGGCGGCTCTCCCACCAAGAAAGCGCTGATTCTGGAAGTCGCTCAGGGCTTGGCCAAGCCGCGTTACACGCCTGCCGAAATAGAACAGATCCGGCGTCAGCTCATCGTTCATCTTGGGGAAAAAGGGAAAACCTCGGCCGACTATATTGTCAGCGTACTCGAAGAAGCAGGAATGCGCGTCGTCTGGTCCACGCGCTCGGATACCGAAGGCCGCTACGAAGAAGAATTCAGCGATTTGCTCCACTTTTCCACTCTTGACGAAGCCGAAATGTGTTTGGTTCGCCTCGACGAATTGCTGCGGAAATTTCTTTTGGAGTCCGACTCGCATGCGGCCGAACGTGTCAGAGAAGTCGCCCGCCTTGGCCGCCGCCGCGCGGAAATGATCTCGCGTAACCACAAAGTGGATGCCCGCAAGCGCGCTGAAAAAGAGGAAATTGAGCATTGGTTCGGAATCTGGCTTGAAACCCCCGACGCATTCTTCGATTGGTTGGAAGTCCGCAAGCAAGCTCCCGACTTCCAGAAGAGATTCCCACATGCCCCGGACGAGGAAAACTAGGTGTACCTCCTGGATGTCGAGCCTCTCGATCTAGGTCCCGATGTTCGCGCCGTTGGACTGGAACTCACCGAGGCTGACGAGAATCGCGAGCCGGTCCGAGGCCCCGAAGCAGCGCGGGTCTGGAGCCGCGTCCTCCGCGCAACCGCGGCCGATGAAATCTGGGCCCTTGATTTTTTTAGCCACCTCGATCGCGTGCGTGAATATTGCAACCAGCATCAAGTCAAATATCGCGAGGCCGGCACTCGCTCCATCGTCATTCCCGCTCCCGACCTCCCGGCACTTGAATCTCTGCTCAACCGCTTTCAGAGCGAGACCTTCGGTGCCCGCGCTGGAGCATTGGTCGCGCAGGGCGATGCAGTGCTCGAAGGAGAGCTGGCGCGCCGTGGCGCGGACGCTTACCATGCCGCTTTCCAAAATTATTTTTTCTGCGCTGTCTGCGGGTTTGAGGATGCCTCGCTCGTTTTACTCAGTCAAAAGCTGTGGGCCAGCGAAGTGATTCGTCGCGTCCGTCCCGCTCTCGAAGGCCAGGACGTCGAAATCCGCCTGCCCTCCTGAAGCGTCAAAGTGGTCACCTTTTGCTCACCGCCGCGATTCGGGCGCGTCTAACGTGCCAATCAGGGGTGGTAGTCACGGTGCGTTGCCCGTTTCAACAAATCTCTTGATAATGCACGTCGATATAAATTTTGACGGGAGGCATTCCCATATGAATCGAGCTACCCTGCGACGATTTCTGTTCTGCCTGACGATGGCAGCCGTGTCTGGCATTATGCCGGGTGTAAGTTCGGCTCAATCTTTCGTGCTCGATCTGCCTCTCGGCAGCCAACGCGCCGAAGTCTCACAGAGGATCGGAATCACCGACGTCACCATCGACTATCACCGGCCGCTCGTCAACGACCGCAAGATTTGGGGTGCCTTGGTTCCGTACGGCAAGGTATGGCGCGCCGGCGCGAATGAAAACACCACCATCACGTTCAGCGATCCCGTTCTGATTGAAGGCAAGCCGCTCGACAAGGGGACCTACGGGCTGCATATGATCCCGAACGCCGACGAATGGACCATCATTTTCTCGAAGAACTCCACGTCTTGGGGCTCTTTCACCTACGACCCGGCGGAAGATGCCCTCCGCGTCACCGTGAAACCGAAGCCGACGGATATGCACAACGCGCTCACCTACGACTTTGACCAACTGCAGCCTGATTCCGCGGTAGTTGTACTTGAGTGGGAGAAACTCGCCGCCCCGTTCAAAGTCTCGGTGGACGTGCACGAGGTGGTTCAGGCCAGCCTCAAGAAGCAACTTCGCAGCCTCGCGCAGTACACCTGGATGAGTGGAGACGACGCGGCCAATTACCTGCTAGCGGAAAAAATCGCCTTGGATCAGGCGCTGGCGTATGCAAACGCCTCTATCCAGAACGAAGACCGCTTCGAAAACGAGTTGACCAAGTCGAAGGTCCTCGCAGCACTCAATCGCAAAGACGAAGCCGCCGCCGCGCAGAAGAAAGCGTTGGATCTCGCCAACCCGCTGCAGACCCATTTATATGCTCGTCAGTTGCAGAGTGAGAAGCGCAGCGAAGAAGCATTCGCAATTTTCCGCGAAAACGCCCAAAAACATCCCGACCAGTGGTTCGTGCATTCTGGGCTGGCTCGGATGTATTGCGCACAGGGCAAGTTTGACGATGCGGTGAAGGAAATGAAGCTGGCCATGGCAGCAGCTCCCGACAATCAGAAGAGCTATCTGGATGGGTTGGTGAAGCAACTGGAGGCGAAGCAGGATATCAATTAATAGGCCGGACACGCGCTCCAGCGATTGCCGGTAAACTAGGCTGCCGCACCCCAAAAGATGTGGAAATCTGCGTCTCACAGGAAGGTCGGGTGTTCCTGTCCTGTACCCCTATAGCCCTTTCGTACCATTTCCCTAGACATCAGTCCTAGTACACTGTCTGTAGGATATTCCATGTCGACTCTCCACCGCCAAGTGACCGTATCCAACGAGCCCAGGGTACCGAACGCTCGCGCGTTCATTCGCAGCCTGAATATCCTCCTTAAATACGCTCGCCTCTATGGTTTAGAGCATACTCGCTCGGCTGGGCAATTCGACTCCTGCTGGACCGAACTCCAGGACGCCGTGGAAGCGGCCGGCCAGGGCGGCCTCTTGCTGGGTGCTTCCGGATCTCAGCTCTTGCTCGATGGCGTCCCTTTGGAATCCACTCCCGCGGAGCGCAGCTTCGCTGATTTACTCACCACCTCCGGCGTCGCCAGCATCGGTTTCACCACCGGCGTTTCGCGCGATGACTTCGGTAACCTGGTGAAAGCCTTCATGGAGACTGGCCCTAAGGCCGCCCCTCTCTCCGAGCGCCTCGAGTTGTATTTCGGAAATAGAAAGATCTCGGGCATTCGCGTCAACGAAATTCGATTCGTGGCCGAGGATGCCGGTTTTTCCGAAGCCCGCGTGGCCGCCACTCTCACCGCAAAAACGCTTGGCGCTGATGCCGACATGATCCAGGACTGGTTTCGAAGTCCCGAGAAAATGATTCAGCTTATCGCCGCGGCGGAAGGCGCCCACAACAGTTCCTCTGCTAACCCGGGAGCCGGCGCAAGCAGTGGAACCGGAACAACGGCGGGACCGACATCTGTCGGTGCGCCCGGTGCCGGTGTGGCAGGCGGGGGCTTGATCGCGGAAGTCTCCGGCGCATTTTCCCGGCTGGAAGAGGGCGAACTTCAAAGTTTGCTCAAGCTGCTCGTGCAATTTGGCGAAGCGCAGAATTCCAAAGGTCCTCAGCTCCAACAGAATTCCTGGCAACAGAAACTAGCCGGTCTGCCGCAGAACGCCCAGCTGAATCTGCGGCAAGCTTTAGCGCAAGTCGCCGCGAAATCCCCTTCGGCCAAAGTGGACGAGGCTATGCTCCTGCGCTTGGCTGAAGATTTGGCCATTAAATTCGCTATGGACCGTTTTCAGCGCGGTGAAGTGCAGGTAAACGCCGTGCGTCAGATGCTCGACCGCATGAGCCAGGAACTTGGCACCCTGCGCAAGCTTCTGCGCTCGCGCGAAGACAAAATGGCCAGCGCCGGAATTGCCGTGGAATCTCACGCCGACGTTCTCGATCGCCAGTTCTGGGCTGCTGTCCCCGAATCCGGCAAAATGAGTGTTTTGATGTCCACCGAAGCTTGGTGCATCCCGCCTCGCAACGTTCATCAGTACGTCGAAGAACTTCTCGGTCGCGGTGAAGCCGACGTGGCAGGAGGCATCCTCCTCAAATACGCCACATGCGTCCGCCATAAGGACGCGGAAGCTCGCAAAAAGGCCGCTATTGGCCTCGGCCAGCTCGCCGACCTTTTCAGCAAGGCCGCCAGTCAGCGTTTGCAGGACGCCTTGGTCCAAATCGGCCAGCAGATGGCCGCGGAAAAAGATAATGAACTTCAAACGCTTTTAAGTGCGGCGTTCGTGCGCCTCAGTCAGGAATCGGCCGCCCGCCGCTACTATCGCGCCATGCAGCAATCGCTCGATTCTCTCGCCGATCTGGAAGAATCGCGTCCCAGTTGGGTCCAAAGCTTGCGCCCGCGCGTCGGAATCGACAATCGCGTTCCGGAGTTCATAGAAGAAGCGCTGGCCGCCGAGCAAATGCCCGAAGGCCTGGTCGGCGTGCTTATGCGCGTTCCGCAAGCTGCTTCCGAACATCTGGCCGTCCGCTTGGCGCGCTCCGGTCGCCGCACGGAACGCGAAGGTATCGTAACCCTCGCACGCTCCGTGGGCTCGCCCTGCGTCAGGCATCTAAAAGAAATTCTCAAAAGTGAAGTGCCCGCCAAGGCTGCCACCGTCGTCGGCCTCTTGAGTCGTCTGGATCCCTTGGCTGTCGAGGATCTGCTGCCGGCCAGACTTCGCGATGGCGCACGTAGCTTCCACGACGCCGTCGTGCGCCAGCTCTCCATTGCCGGAGCGCCCGAGCGCGGTCGGCTGCTGACCGATTCACTCGAATTGCTTGACGCCATGATCATTCCTCTCGCGCTTGACGAAATCGGGATGTGCGCCGACACGGAAACGGCGCCAAAACTTTTGCGCATAGCCGAAGGCGAAATTCTGCCCCCGGGTTCGGAATATTTGCGTGTCAAGGCTATTGAAGCGCTCGGCAGGATGCGCGCGCTCGTTGCCATTGGTCACTTGCGCCGGTATGTGGAGTCGCGAAAAACTTTTGGCTGGGCCTATCCGGATGAAATTCGTATAGCCGCCGCTCAGGCTTTGGCCAAGCTCGACTCGGAATGGATAACCGCATTTCTGCCGCAATCCGGGCTGGATCCCAAAGTTATGCCCCTCGCGCCCCTCGATCCCATCCCGGAACGTGATTTCGTGCGCCACCGCCGCTATCGCCGTGTCCGGCTCTCGCGTGCCGTGCCGGCGGTCATCACCTCGGCGCGCGGAAAATTTACATCTTCGATTAGCGTGCTCAGTCTTGATGGCGGTCTGCTGAGCGGCGACATACAAATTCCGGTTGGAACCGAAGCCACCCTAAAAATTCCCGCCGGCCTTCGCTCCATCAGCATGCAGGCGGTTGTACGATTCGTTCGCTCGCAACAAGCTGGTTTCGAAATGATCGGCATCGGCCTGGAAGACCGCGCAAAGTTGCGCCGCCTCCTCGTCTCGCTCGGCAGCCCCGAAGCTGTTGGTCGTCCCACCCTGGTCGAGCGCGACTGATTCAGATCTCTCCTGACGTCTTTTTGCTGTCTCGATTCCTCACAGTCCCTTTACCGGTCCATTAGTTGTACTCCAATAAAGATTGGAGTAACTTCTCGCATCCGCGCCTACAGTTCATCAGGAGCGTAGCGCGGAAAACACATTTGAAGCTCCCTATGCGATTGCGTCTGAATCTCTATGCGCCGTTTCTGGGCGCCGGAATCCGCGTAAAGCGCCTCGCGCCCGGATGGAAAGAAGTTGACGTGGAGATGAAGCTTCGTTGGTGGAACGCGAATTACGTCGGCACCCACTACGGAGGCTCGCTCTACTCCATGACCGACCCGTTCTTTATGGTCATGCTCATCGAAAATCTGGGCCAGGATTACATCGTCTGGGACAAATCCGCGACCATCCGCTTTAAAAGGCCTGGACGCGGAACTGTTTCCGCCAGTTTCCGCCTGTCCGACCAGCAAATCGACGAAATTAAGCAAGCTCTGAACGCCGAAAAAAAGATCGAGCGTGTCTTCACCGTCGAAGTCAAAGACGAATCCGGAACCGTCATCGCCGAAGTCGAAAAGTTGCTACACATCCGAAGAAAGGACCAACCGGCAACCCCAAGTCAACTAGCTACGCCGTAGCGTCAAATGTCCACAGTGTGCGAATCCTTGAATTTCGCCGAGCAGCATGCTAGCGTTTTCCGTGATTAAAATAGAACAATTTAGGGCCCGCCAAAGCGACTCGGCGAAGAATTCAGCGCCTCCCCAACGAGCGGGTTCAATCGCCTCCAAGGCGGCCGACTCGACGGCCGTAGGGCGTGCAACTCAAGAAAGGCTGCTCGGCCCAGATTTTCGTCCCCAGCCTTTCTCAAATTGCGCTGAATTTAATCGCCAAACTCAGGAAATAGAACACCCCGTAACTTACAGAAAACAAACAACTGCGAACTGCTCAAATCGCCAAAAAATTCAGAAATGGGAGTTCGCGTTTTCGATGCCTTCCTGTGCACGTGTAGCCAAAAAATCCGGCCCATCGGCTTCGTTGACACCCCCGAAGGTGGCTGCTACATTGCCTCACCGACATTTGTGGGAGCGCACTAACCTGAAGGTCTCTGGCTTTGCTTGGATAATCGGGATGACGGCGGCGGCAGCTTTGGCCTGCGGTTGCGCCGTCAGCCATAAAACAGTGGTCAAACCGGGAGACGCACCGGCAAAACTTCTAGCCGCGACCAAGGATGAACTCATCAGTCGCTTCAATCAGCAAGCTCAATCCATCACCTCGCTGAACGCGACAGTCTCCATGAAACTCACTGCCGGCTCCGCGTACTCAGGCGTGATCGAGCAATATCACGAGATAAAAGGATTCATCCTGGCTGCTAAGCCCGCGGACATTTTCGTAATTGGCCAGGCTCCCGTCGTGAGCAAGGATATTTTTACTATGGTCAGCGATGGCGACACCTTTCATATCTTCATCCCGTCGAAGAATGAATTTATCGAAGGCCCGGACAACCTGGAGCGGCAAGCATCCAAGCCCATCGAAAATCTCCGTCCGCAACACCTGGTTGACGCTTTGCTCTGGGAGCCGTTTGCCGGCGGAGCTCCGGTTCTATACGAGGAAGCGAGCGAAGGTGCCAATCGTTACTATGTTCTGACCGCCATCCGAGACGCGTCCGGTCAAAGCGCAACGAAGACAAGTGCGCCGGGTTCATCGAATTGGGAGATATCGCGTAAGATCTGGTTCGACCGCACCAACTTGCAGATAGCCAGAGTCGAGAATTTCGCTTCCGGTGGAAAAGTGGCCTCAGACGTTCACTATTCAAACTGGCTCGCGACTTCGGAGCCCTCAAACCCAGCGGGCGGAACGGCGACAACCGCGCTAGCGAGTAACGGGATGTATCCGCACGAGATTTCTATTAGCCGCCCCGGCGATGACTATCAACTCCAGCTCGAAATCAAAAAGCTCACTATCAACGAGCCCATCGCCGCCGATCGCTTCGTATTGAAGCAGCCGCCGGGAACTAAATTGGTCCATCCGGATGAAGACGCCAAGGAGCCGCAAAAGCCATGATCCGCTACATGATCGTGCAAAACGTGCTCCACCGCCCTCTTCGCACACTGATTACGGCAATCGCCGTTGCCGTCGAAGTCACCATGGTGATTATGGTCGTCGGCCTCACGAGCGGCTTGCTCTTGGAAAATGCCAAGCGTGTGGAAGGCGTTGGCGCCGATATCATGATCCAACCGCCATCTGCTTCCGTCTTCTTGGCCTTTAGCGGCGCGCCGATGCCGATTGCCATCGGCGAAAAACTGAAGGAACTCGATTATGTGCAAGCCGTAGCGCCCGTGCTCGTGCAGTTCAATTCGGTGAACGGCCTCGACGTGGTGTTCGGGATTGATCCCGCCAGTTTCACTGCCGTCTCAAACGGATTCGTATTCCACTCGGGTCACGACCTGCAGAATCCAAACGATATCCTGGTCGATGATATCTACGCGAAGGCGAAGAAGGTTAAAACCGGCCAGACCATGCACATTCTGGACCATGATTTCCATGTAGCCGGTGTCGTGGAACACGGCAAAGGCGCTCGGCTTTTTGTTTTTCTCTCAACATTGCAGGAAATGGCCGGAGCGCACGACAAAGCCTCAATCTTCTATATCAAGAATGATCGCACCGACCATACCCCCGCTGTTATGGACGAGGTGCGCCAGCTCCTGCCCCGTTACGAAGTCCGCCCGCTCAAAGATTTCATTTCGCTCATGACCTCGTCGAATCTGCCGGGCTTGGGCGCCTTCATCAACGTCATGATCGGCATCGCCGTGGTCATCGGCTTTCTTGTGATTTTTCTTTCCATGTACACCACCGTCATCGAACGCACTCGCGAAATCGGCGTCTTGAAATCCCTCGGCGCTTCCAAAGGCTATATCGTTCGAATAATTCTCAGCGAAACTACTTTACTGTGCTTGGCCGGAGCCGTTTGCGGAATTGGGTTGAGTTTTCTGATGCGAACTGTTTTTATCCGGCTGTTTCCGGCGCTGAGCATACTGATTACCGTGAACTGGATTTTGCGTGCATCCGCGATAGCCATCATCGGCGGGCTCTTGGGCGCCTCCTACCCAGCTTGGCTTGCCAGCCGCAAAGACCCGGTCGAAGCCCTCGCCTACGAATAAAATGCCCCTTTTAATGCCCTCCCAACCCACATACTCGCTAGGAAGAAATGGCCAACGCGACTAGAATATTTCCATCCTCGGAAGTGTTGACACTCGCACGGGAGCGGGCGTTGGAGCCGATACTTAAAACAGAAAACTTGTGGAAGGTCTATCGCTCCGGCAAGGTCGAGGTGCCGGCGCTCCGCGGCGTCAACATGGAGGTCTTCCCCGGAGAATTCGTCTCCATCATGGGCCCGTCCGGCTGCGGCAAATCCACCATGTTGCACGTGATTGGCGGCTTGGCCCAGGCTACCAGCGGCCGTGTCCTGTTGGACGGAAACGATCTCACCACCATGACCGACGCCGCCAGAACTCTCTTACGGCGCCATAAAGTCGGATTCGTTTTTCAGAAATTCAATTTGCTGCCTACGCTCGACGCCTACCACAATATCGCGCTCGCCCAGCACATTCACGGGAACGGTTTCGATCCGCACCGTTTTGAAGTGGTAGCCAATCTTCTCGGTCTCAGCGAACGGCTAACCCACAAGCCCTCGGAACTTTCAGGTGGCGAGCAGCAGCGCGTGGCTCTCGCTCGCGCGATTGTCAGTGAGCCGAAAATCGTTCTGGCCGACGAGCCCACGGGAAACCTCGACACGAAAAGCTCGGAAGCCGTACTAAACTTGCTGCGTCAGCTAAACCAAGATCTCGGGCAGACGATTGTGATGATTACTCACAATCCGGATGCCGCTGCGTACGGACACCGCGTGCTTCATATGCGCGATGGCCAAGTTGTGAACGGCTCGGCAGTCCATTAACATGCGCAAAGTATGGCGAGGAATCGTTCGGACGATTTTTTGGTCCTTCGAACGCGGAAGCTGGCCCTACGATTTGATGGTCGTGGCCATCGTTTTGTTCGTGCTCCTCACGCCGCGCAACCTGTTCCACGATCAGCCGCAAACAATCGCGCTGGCAAGCTCCGACGTTCAGCTTTTGTCCGAAGACAGCGAAAATCACACCCGCACGTACCGCCTGGACGCCAAAGTTCTACAGCCCGAAAAACGCGCCAAAGTACCCACCCCTGAACTCGAGCGCGAAACCCACGACATCCTAAGCCGTGCCGTGGAGGATTTGAAAGAGCGCACGTTCCAGGTGACGCGTATCGACCCTCTGCGCGCCCCAGACGGTTCCGTCGTCTATTACGATGTCACCGTGCACCTCCTGACCGAGAGATTCGCTTCTTCCCTGCCCTGATTCTCGCAACACGGAACCCGCCGGCCGGCCAATGCATCTAACTCTCTGTGTTATCATGGCGCGCGTTTTAATCACGGTTTTGGGGTCGAATCTCGGGGGAACGTCTTGATGGTTAATCGGGTCAAATGGATGGCGTCAGTGTGCTTGGCTCTTTGCGCGATTTGTGTCGGCGGGTGGACCGCCGCGGCGCAGGGCCGAGGCCCGTGGACGCTGGAGTCGGTCCTGCGGCAACTCGATGTCCAGGCGAAGACCTTCCACAGCCTCTCGGCGGATGTGGAACGCACGAAAGTAACCGTGGTCGTCAACGACCACTCCACGGAAAACGGGACCCTTCTCGTGCGCGGCGACAAGATGGTTCTGCAAATGAAAGCACCCGACGTGCGCACGGTCCTGCGCACCGGAGACAACCTTTTTGTTTATACGCCGGGGTTGAATCGCGTCGAGGAATACAATCTGGGCAAGAACCGCACGATGGTGGATCAGTTTCTGCTGCTCGGTTTCGGAACATCCGGGAAGGAACTTCAGAAAAGTTATCTCATCACGCTGTTGGGCGAACCCACGCTGGACGATAAGAAAACCGTTGAACTGGAGTTAACTCCCAAATCCGCGGATGTGCGCAATCAGATTTCGAAGATTCAAATCTGGTTCGATGAATCGTCGTGGCTTCCCGTCCAGCAGCAATTCAACGAAACCGGTTCGGGCGATTACTTCACCATCCGCTACTCGAAGATCGTTCGCAACCCCGCAATCAGCGAGTCCGAGTTCAAGCCTCATTGGCCAAAGGGTACGGAAAAAGCCCGGCCGCAGGGCTAATCTTCACAGAAAAAGAAAGCTCAACTCCCCTCAAGCTTTCGCAGTTCGCACTTTCTCCACATCCCGGGCAGCCGATTCGTGTTCGAGCAAAGCGCGCTTGCGGCCAAGGCCCCAGCGGTATCCGGCCAGATTTCCGTCTGCCCGCACGACACGATGGCAAGGGACGACAACTGAAACAGGGTTTGTCGCACAAGCCCGCGCGACGGCTCGGATTGCCCTCGGCCGTCCGATGGCTCGCGCAACTTCACTGTAGGTTCGAGTCGCGCCATAAGGAATTCGCTTTAGCTCCTCCCAGACACGCCTGCGGAATGCAGTCGCTTGTACGTCGGTCGGCAAATCAAGGTGCGGTTCTTTGCCGCGCAGGTGCCCCAGTATTTTGCTCACCCATCCTCCGAGATTTCTCGATCCGCTCGTATCGCTGTCGATTTCCGCGCGAGGATATTCTTTTTGTAGCGCGGCTTCCAACGGCCCATCTTTTTCTCCGAGATAGAGGGCGCTGATTCCACGATTGGTGGCTGCCGCCAGCAGGCGCCCCAGCGGCGAATCGACAATCGTGTAGTGAATCTGCATTCCTGCACCTCCCTGCCGATATGTTCCAGGGGTCATGCCGAGTTGCGAAGGAGCGCGTTCGTACAGGCCCCTGCTCGAACCAAATCCTGCGTCGTAAAGTGCGGTGGTCACATCGTCTCCTTTTCGCAAACTGGATTTCAGACGACGCATACGCTGCGCGTCGGCATATTGTCGAGGCGTGATTCCTATCACGCGGCGGAACGCGCGTTCAAGTTGGTGCGGAGCCATTCCGACGGCTCGACTCAGCGTTGCGAGAGTCAAGCCAGCCTCGTTGTCTCTTCCTTCCTCTGCCCGAATCCGAGCGTCGATTTCGCGGCAAACGCGCGCTACCGATGCGGTACGCGGATCGCGCAGATTGATAGCTTGCGGCCTGCAGCGTCGGCACGCCCGAAACCCTTGTTGTTCAGCGGCCTCGGGAAGGGGAAAAAAGACCACTTGGTCGCGGCGAGGCTTGCGAGAAGGGCATGACGGCCGGCAATAGACTCCCGTAGAGCGAACGGCATAGACAAACGCGCCATCTGCTGCCCGGTCGCGCGACTGCACAGCGTGCCACAGCGCCTCGGCGCGAGGCCGTTCGCTACGTCTTTGCGTTTGATTGGAATTGCGCGGCATTTGTTGAGTCACCGATGCTTTCAATTGCAGATCGAAATTACCGAATTTTCGCGGGGGCCGCTATCCGTTTCTTGCGCTCAAACTGGCTTCGCCTTTCGCGCCGGCGGGAAAATGGCTCTCGAGAAGGCCTCAAGCGCCTTGCCTCCTGAGGGTTACATCATACGGCACTTTCGCCTGTGCTACTGTTGACGTCGAACCAGACCACGCGCATATTCGGATTCCACAGGGGTGGGGTCAGGCAATACTTGGGGGAGAAGCTATGGGGGCTGCTCCGCAACGGAACAGGCAGGCAGCAGTATCGCCGCTGCGTGTAGTGGAAGTTCAGGATCCAACGAAGTCGGTACCCGCCTTAAGTAAACCGGGGCCATTGCACTTTGCTCGTATTCCCACGCACGCTATCGGCGTAGCGAAAGAACGCCGCACTCATCCGCGCGCTTGCCTTTCGCTGCCTCTTCGCTTGATTCGAGTTGGCGAAGTGGCTGAACCAGTTCCGGTCACGCTGGTAACGCGAAACATCAGCTCGAGCGGAGTCTATTTCCTGGCACCGCGCAAATTTGAAACGGGCACCGCCGTCGAGCTGGAAGTCGCGCTGGTCGAACGTCCGCTAGGACAAGGCAGGGTGCAAATGTGTACTGCTGCTCATATCGTTCGCGCGGAAGAATTGGATACGCCAGGTTGGCACGGCTACGCCGCGACGTTCGATGACTTCGCGCTACGTCGCGACGACGTGCTCCCGCTTCGCTACCAAGCGTGTTAAGCAGACATCGGTCCGATACGATTTGTCAGTCGCCGACTCTGTGCAAATCCCCGAACGCGCCGTTCTATTTAACTGGAGCTTTCCGGCTCATGTTGCACGATTGCCTGCATTGAAGCGCTAGCGTACAATTCACCGCCTGTGGCGGACACTCCCTCAATTATTGGCCGCGCGATTTCCCATTACACCGTTCTCGAAAAACTGGGTGGCGGAGGAATGGGCGTGGTTTACAAAGCTAAGGACACGCGCCTTGGCCGGAACGTGGCGCTGAAATTCCTTCCGGACGATATTTCTCAGGACCCTCAGGCCATCGAACGATTTCGCCGCGAAGCGCGCGCCGCTTCCGCGCTCAATCACGCCAACATCTGCACCATTCACGATATTGGAGAATTCGAAGGCCGTCCGTTTATCGCCATGGAACTGCTCGAAGGCAAGACTTTGAAGCACCGTATCGCAGGGAAGCCTATCGAATTATCGGAACTCCTGGAACTCGGCATCCAGATCGCGAGCGGACTCGATGCGGCGCACTCGAAGGGAATCGTGCATCGCGACATCAAACCCGCGAACATATTCCTCGTCGAGCGCGGGCAGGCAAAAATCTTGGATTTTGGTTTGGCCAAGCTGACGCCCACTGTCGCGCATGCGGCTGAATCGGTGGGCGCTACCATGCGCACGCAAACGCATATGCTCGATAGAGAGCAACTGACCAGTCCGGGTAGCTCGATGGGCACAATCGCGTATATGTCACCGGAACAAGCCCGCGGCGAAGAGTTGGACGCGCGCTCGGATTTGTTTTCGCTAGGCGTGGTGCTCTATGAAATGGCAACTGGGACGGTTCCGTTTTCCGGCACAACCTCGGCAGTGGTTTTCGACGGAATTTTGCATTCCACGCCCGCTCCTGCGAAGGAATTAAATCCTCGTCTGCCGCTGGTGATGGAAAGCATCCTCGGCAAGACGCTCGAGAAGGACCCCGACCTGCGCTACCAGCATGCTTCCGATATCCGCGCGGACTTGAAGCGCCTGAGCCGCGACATAGAATCCAGCCGCCGACCCGCCGCTGATAAGAGCGTTTCGGGCACCGCGGCGCAGCCCGCGCCATCCAAACATAAATCCGTCGCGGTGCTTTACTTCGAGAATCAGAGCGGCGCGAAGGAAGACGAATATTTCCGCGACGGAATCACAGAAGATATTGTCACCGAGCTTTTAAAGATCAAACAACTGGAAATCTTTCCGCGCTCGGAAATGCTCGCGTTTCGCGACAAACCGATTACAGCGCTACAAGCGGGCCAGCAACTTGGCGCCGCATACGTGCTGGAAGGTTCCATTCGCCGCTCGGGGACCCGCGTGCGCATCACCGCGCAACTGGTGGAAGTTTCCACCAGGCATTCCGTCTGGGCCGAGCGTTTCGACCGCCAACTGGAAGACGTGTTCGCCATTCAGGAGGAAATCGCGCGGAGCATCGCCCAGGCTCTGCGCATTACGCTTACTCCACAGGAAGAAAAAACCATAGCGCGCAAACCTACGGAAAATCCGCAAGCCTACGATTTTCACCTGCGCGGAAGAAACTACATACGCCGCTATAACATGGAGTACGGCCTGCAAATGTTCGAACAGGCCATCCAGCTTGACCCGAATTTTGCTCTGGCGCATGCGGGGATTGCGCATTTGTGCGGGCTAATCTACGAACTTCGCGAGCAAAGCCCGAAATGGATTGAACGCGGACTGGCTGCCTGCGACCGCGCTACTGCGCTTGCGCCCGACCTGCCGGAAGTGCTGGTAGCGCACGCACGCATCTGTTACGCGCAAAAGAAATACGAAGAATCAGCACTGCTGGCCCAACGCGCCATCGAGCGCAAACCCGACTGTGAAGGATCCTGGGACATACTCGGCCGTGCCTATTTCGCCTCTGGCCGTTTCGAAGAGGCCGCTGCGCTGACGGAGCGGGCGATTGAAGCTAACGGCGACGACTACAATACTTATATCCCATATAGCCGGGCCCTCAGAGGGTTGGGCCGGAAGCAGGAAGTGGAGCACCTCCAGGAGCGTTTTATCAAGGCCCTCCGCCAACAACTGGAGTTGGTCCCGGAAGACGTGCGGGCACGTATCTTGCTCGCTGTTAATCTCGCCTACCGCGAACAAGACACGGACGAAGCCGTTCGCCACTTGCAGACTGCCGTCGCTCTTCGCCCCGGTGATCCCAGCACCCTCTACAATGCCGCTTGCACCTACGGCGTCCTTGGAAAAAAAGCGGAGGCGCTCGAAACGCTAAAGAAGTCGTTTGCGGCCGGGTACAGCAACCAAGACTGGGCGGCCAAAGATACCGATCTTGATCTGCTGCACGATGACCCCGAATTCCAGAAACTGGTCGGCGTCAGCGCACGCCCCGCGTCTTAAGAATCATTTCTTCGTTTACCTTCGACGTGTGACGCAACGTGAATCTGAAATCCCTCTAGCCGAGGACGGCCTTAGGGCTGAGCCATGAGAGCTTGAAATCGGGGATGGGCGCGCAGAGAGTTCAGGTCCGCGTCATTTTGTGCCCAGCGCTTGTACCAGAAAGCGTGCGTCATGGCCTTATCTAGACAATCGATCGCCTCATCAGGCTTCCCTTGCAGAGCATAGACGCAGGCGATGTTGTAGAGAATTCCACAGTCCTCGGGGTCGATGGCCAGAGCGCGTTGTGCCCAATCGAAACTTCGCGCTCGCTCGCCCAATTGGCAAAGCGCATTGGCGCCCAAATAGAGAGCGCGTGCGTCGTCCGGGTGAAGTTCCAGATGTTTCTCAGCCCGCTGCCAAGCGCGCCGGTACGATTCCTCCGCATCCTGCTTGCGGCCCAGCCCCATATAGACCATGGCAAGCAATTGCGGAGCCTGATAGTCCTCGGGCTTCACGTCTGAAGCCTGTTCGAACTGGCGTGCCGCTTCGATCAGCTTCCCCTGCTGAAAGCATGCTCGTGCGTAGAAGTAATAAGCCTCGAAGAGCCGGGAGTCCAGGCGAATAGCGGTCTGGAATTCAAGCTCGGCCTCGTCGTAGCGCTTGCTGAGCGAAATCGCAAGTCCCCGCGATACGTGCGCCTCGGCTAAACCCGGGTCCAGGAGCAGAGCCTTGCGGCTGGCATCGTCTGCCGCCTGTAGATTTGTCTCGCTTGCTTCCCAGTACATGTACAGGTAGGAATGGCAATCGGCCACGCCGGCGTAGGCGCGCGCATAACCGGGGTCGATTTCGATAGCGCGAGTAAACATCTGTCGGGCAAAGTCATAGCCTCGGCGCCGAAACTGATAAAAAAATTGGCGCCCGCGAAGATAGTAGTCGTAAGCCTTTACGTCTGCTGTCGGCGGCTTGGCGATGGCCTCTTTTTCGCTTGCGGTCAGCATCACTTTCAAAGCGCCGGCAATGCTCTGCGCAATTTCGTCCTGTATGGCAAATACGTCTTCCATCTCACGGTCGTAGCGTTCTGCCCAGACCGAGTGCCGCGTTCGCGTCTCCACCAGTTGGGCCGTAATTCGCAAGCGGTTTTTGGCCCGTCGCAGGCTGCCGCCCAATACGTAGGCGGCATTGAGCTCCTGACCGACTTGAGGCGCCGTGACCGGCTTGTCTCTGTATACGAGCATTTCGGCGCGCGGGAAAACTCGAAGCTTACTAATTTTTGACAACTCCGTGATGATGTCTTCGGTCATGCCATCACGGAAGTACTCATCATCCTTCGCTCCGCTCAAATTTTCAAAGTAAAGCACTGCGACCGATTTTTCGACAGCCGCCGCGGTTGCAGCCGCGATTCGGCCTGAGCCGGAGTCGCGCTTCAACTGTTGAAGATCGATGTGTAGTTTTTCCGCGCTCGAGTATCGTTGCTCGGGTGCTTTCTCCAATAATCGGTTTACGATCCTCTCCAGTTCGGCCGGGATTTTCGGATTCAGGCGCACCGGTGAGACCGGCGCGCGATTAAGAATCGCGTCAAAGATGACGGCCGAAGTGCTGCCTGAAAACGGCAGGCGTCCCGTCCCCATTTCGTAAAGCACCACGCCGAAAGAGAACAGATCGCTGCGCGCATCGACGTCCTCGCCGCGCGCTTGCTCGGGGGACATGTACGCTACCGTGCCCATGGCCGTTCCCGGGCTGGTTAGGAATTCGGGACTTGCGCCCGCTGTAGCCTCCGCGGAAACTGCGACGGTTTCCCCGATCCGCTGTCGTTTGGACGCCATTTTCGCCAATCCGAAATCGAGAACTTTGGCGCTGCCGTTTTGCGCGATGAAGATGTTCGCCGGCTTTATGTCACGGTGAACGATGCCCTTCGCATGCGCAGTGGCCAGTGCGCCGGCAATCTGGATTCCCAGTTCGAGTATCTCCTCGATTTCCATGGGCCGGCCTTCGATGCGATGCTTCAGCGTTGAACCCTCTAGATACTCCATGACAATAAACGGGCGGCCTTCGTGCTCATCAATATCGTAAATGGTGCAGATGTGGGGGTGATTCAGCGCCGAAGCTGCCCGTGCTTCGCGTTGGAATCGTTCGAGCGCCTGCCGGTCCTTGGAGGAATCCTCCGGCAAGAATTTTAGGGCCACGCTGCGGCCCAGCCTCGTATCCTCGCCGCGATAGACCACTCCCATTCCACCGCCGCCCAGCTTTTCGAGTATGCGGTAGTGGGAAAATGTCTGGCCAACCATAAAGGCTAGGATCCTTTGCGAACGCGAATGCTATCGTCTGGTCGGGAACAAGTCAACGTGGCCGTCGGCATCGACGTGATGACCGCGCGTCTAGCGTACCGCGCCGCTCAAAAATCCGTTTACGCCACTTTGAGCACGAGCTTTCCGATGTTCTCGCCCCTGAAGAGCTTCAGCAGCGTATCCGGAAATGTTTCGAAGCCCTCGACGATATGCTCGCGCGATTTCAGTTTGCCGGCAGCCATCCAGCCCGCCATTTCGCGCCCGGCTTCGGCATAACGATCGGCGTAGTCAAACACGACCATGCCCTTCATGCTGGCGCGATTAACCAGGAGCGAAAGATAATTCGAAGGCCCTTTGATTGGCGTGGTGTTGTTGTACTGCGAAACCGCACCGCAGATCACGATTCGCGCCCCGCGCGCGAGTTGCGTGAGCGCCGCGTCGAGAATGTCGCCACCCACGTTGTCAAAATAAACGTCAATGCCCTTCGGGCAATGCTGCTGGAGCGCTTTGCGGACATCCTCCGACTTGTAGTCAATGGCGGCGTCAAAGCCCAGATCCTTCACAATGTAGCTGCACTTTTCCGCGCCGCCCGCAATGCCAACCACGGTGCATCCTTTTATCTTGGCGATTTGCCCTACGACTGTCCCCACCGCTCCCGCTGCGCCTGAGACGACTACGGTCTGGCCCGGCTTCGGTTGGCCGATATCCAGCAAGCCAAAATAGGCGGTCATCCCCGGCATTCCAAGCGTGCCGAGAAAAACCGGCAAAGGAATCGCGCCGGCGTTCACCTTCGTGATGCCGTTGCCATTGGATATAGCGAACTCTTGAACGCCGAAAGCGCCGTAAACATGATCTCCGACGGCGAACTTGGGATTTTTCGACGCGGTTACGCGGCCGAGCGCCCCCGCCCGCATCACTTCACCGATGCCGACCGGAGCAATGTACGATTTCCCTTCGTTCATCCAACCACGCATGGCCGGATCGAGCGAGATATACAGAATCTTTACGAGGAACTCGCCTTCGCCTGGATCGCGAACCGGTTCTTCCTTGTAGTTCCAATCGGTTCTCTTCGGCATACCCACGGGACGCGCTGCGAGTTCGAATTTATGATTCACATCGCTCATGGCTAATCCTCCGCTACCAACTGCCATTGCGGGTTCAGCTGCCATCCAGCCTGCTGTTGATAGTCGCTTACAGATGACAGTGACTAACGCGGCGGGCATTGTATATAATCGCGCGTACTGTGCCAAGCCAGGACATTCTCTGCGCACGGGAGGGTTAAATGGCAGGAGCACCCGCAAACGTTTTGAACATGCCCCGACCGCCGGTGTTTGCCAACGCCGCGGAGGAGCGCTTGCATCGCAAGCAGATGCTGGCCGCCGCATTCAGGCTTTTTTCAAAGTTCGGATTCGACGAAGGAGTGGCGGGACACATCACCGCGCGCGATCCGGAAAAGCTCGACCACTTCTGGGTGAACCCGTTCGGGATGCACTTCGGCCAAATCCGCGCGTCCGACCTGATTCTGGTGAATCATCGCGGCGAAGTGGTGGAGGGGAAATATCCCGTCAATGGAGCGGCTTTTGCCATCCACTCCCAGGTACACGCCGCGCGTCCCGATGTGATCGCGGCTGCGCACGCGCATTCGCTGAACGGAAAATCCTGGGCGTCACTCGGTCGGTTGCTGGATCCAATTACGCAGGATGCCTGCGCGTTTTACGAGGATCACGGATTGTTCGCGGAGTTCACCGGCGTGGTCTATGAAACGTCGGAGGGCGAGCGGATCGCCCAGGCTCTGGGACAACACAAAGCCGCGATTCTTCGGAATCACGGATTAATCACCGTGGGCCAGTGCGTCGAAGAAGCGGCCTGGTGGTTCATTACCATGGAACGAAGCTGCCAGGCGCAACTGCTCGCTGAGGCGGCCGGCAAGCCGGTAAAGATCGATCATGCCACTGCGCTTGGGACCAGGGAGCAAGTCGGAAGCCATCTCGCCGGATGGTTTCAGTTTCAGCCGCTGCTCGCCCGCATTACCCGCGAACAGCCCGATCTGCTCGAATAATCCACCGAAACACAGTTCCTTCCGGTGTCCAGCGCTGCGCTTGCCTGTTTCGGGGGCTACTGCTACACTGTCGCGGCAAGAGCTACTGCTGCTCCTGCCATACTTCCTGTAAAAGGTTTATCCATGTCCGGACACTCAAAATGGGCCACAATTAAACACAAGAAGGCTGCTACGGACGCCCGTCGTGGCAAGGTTTTCACCAAGCTAATCCGCGAATTGACCATTGCCACGCGCACCGCTGGAGCTGACCCGGTGACCAACCCTCGCCTGCGCACGGCTATTCTCACCGCCAAGAGCGAGAACATGCCCAATGACAATATCGAGCGCGCGATCCAACGCGGCTCCGGCACTCTCGAGGGTGAGACGCTGGATGAGGTAACTTTTGAAGGTTACGGCCCGGGCGGCGTTGGCCTATTAGTCCAGGTCGTGACCAACAACCGCAACCGCATCGTCAGCGAAATTCGCCACATGCTTTCGAAAAACGGCGGCAATATGGCTGAAACCGGCGCGGTTGGCTGGATGTTTGACCGCAAGGGCGACATCCTGGTTCCGAAAGACGCCGCCGACGAAGACAAAATGATGAGCATCGTGTTGGACGCAGGGGCGGAAGATTTGCGCGACGATGGCTCGGCGTGGGAAGTCACGACTCCTCCCGAAGCCATGGAAAAGGTTCGTGAAGCTCTGACCGCTGCGGGCATCAAGCCTTCTTCAGCGGAGGTTGGATTCATCCCGAAGAATTACGTAAAGCTGACCGGCGCACAAGCCCAGCAGATGGTTCGCATGATGGAAACGCTGGAAGACCACGACGACGTACAGCATGTTTACGCGAACTTCGATATCGACGAGAAGGAAATCCAGGCTGCCGTAGCCGGATAGTTCTCTTCGCGTCGCGCATCCCGAAAAAACACTACCTTTCATTTCGGGCCCGCACGTACACTTGTGCGGACCGGCATGCCTTCATCTCATATTGTCAGACTGAATACGAAAGCGCGTGGGCTACGCGTGCTAGGCGTGGACCCGGCACTGGCCGGGGCTACCGGGTACGGCATCATCGAATTCGTTGGCACAACGCCGCGGCTGGTGCGCTTCGGCTCGTTTAAACTTCCCGCACGTGCAACACTTGCCGCGCGCTTGTACGAAATTCATTCGCTGATTTCGAAACTGGTGGCTGAATTCACGCCCGATGCGGTGGCGGTCGAATCCGTATTCACCGCTCTGAATATCAGGACCGCGCTAAAACTCGCGGAAGTACGCGGGGTCGTGCTTCTGGCTGCTGCGCAAGCCTCCATCCCCGCGCATAGCTATTCGCCGCGCGAAGTAAAATCCAGTGTGGCGGGATATGGCGCTGCGTCGAAACAGCAAATGCAGCAAATGGTGAGTTCCGCGCTGGGGCTGACGGAAGTTCCGGAACCCGCCGACGCCGCCGACGCGCTGGCTGTGGCGCTTTGTCACGCACATCTTGCGCGAGCGCGCGAGCGCATGGATGTTGCTATGTCCTCGACGCGTCTAGTTATGGCGTCTCGCAGCGTGATTCGCAATTCACAAAGTCCGCGCAACCGGATCCGCGCCGCCCGCATCTTGGAATCGTGATAGCCTCATCAACGAGGATCCGATTTGTGAACCGTCACATGGCCACGGGTTTTCGCAGAAATCTTGCAGCGTTTTTCCTCGCCGCTTTTGCGTTCCTGGCTCCTTGCGTCGCTCGCGCATCTTCCGACAATCCTGCAATCACATACCGAAAAATCTTTAGGTCCAGCTATCCCGAATTCGTGGAAATTAAGCTGGAAGAGAACGGCCGCGGCACTTTTGATATCCGCCAACTGGACGAAGCAGCCAATCCTCAGCCCTTCGAAATCGACGCTGCGCTAGCCGGCAAAATCTTTGCCCTGGCGGCGAAATTGCATAATTTTCAAGGCATGGATTTGGACATTCACAGGCGTATCGCCAACCTGGGCGAAAAAACTTTCCGCTACGATAAAGGCAGTGAGACACACGAAGTCAAGTTCAACTACACGCTCGACGATTCCGCCAGTCAATTGACCGCAATTTTCGAAGGGCTTGCTCGTCAGACAACAGATCTTTCTGACCTGGAACGCACGATGCGATACGACCGGCTTGGGGTAAATGATGTTCTGCAGCAAATCGAGCAGGATTACAACAACAAGCTGTTTCCGGAACCAGAGCGGCTGCTTCCCGCGCTCGACCAGCTAGCGGGCGACCAGAAGTTTATCGATATAGCCCGCCAGCGGGCCCGAGCGCTTGCCGGCCGTATCCGCGCCTCGCACTAGCCGGCATTTCAGAATTTTGAATTCCCAGGTATTGCTAACTCCTTTTTTAACTTAGAATTAGAACTCTCTCATTTTCGGCGTTATTGTGGACGAAATTTAGAATTGGTCCGCTGGCCAGGATGACATTTCTTGCGATTTGCCGCTATACTTCATCCATCCGTATGGAGATGATCCGCATCTGAGTTACCACGCCAATGAAACCAAAAACCCTAGTTGCAATCCAGTGCGCCTCGCTTTTTGCTTTACTTTCGATCCCAGCGTTGCAAGTTTCGGCGCAAAGCAGTGACGTTCAGCCGCGCATCACGCAGGCTGTAGACGAGGGCAAACTAACCTCGCTGAAGGGCAACACCTATCCGCTCGCCCGTGCTGAATTTGACCGCGGACCGGCGCCGGCCAATCTCCCGATGGAGAACATGCTGCTGGTGCTGAAACGCAGTCCGGCGCAGGAAGCCGCGCTCAACCGGTTGATGGCCGAGCAACTCGATAAATCTTCTCCCAATTTCCACAAGTGGCTCACCCCGCAGCAATTTGGCCAGCAGTTCGGCGCCTCGGACCAGGACATTCAAACCATCACCTCGTGGCTGGGCTCGCACGGGTTCCAAGTAATCCAGGTAACAAACGGCCGCACGGTGATCAACTTTTCCGGCAACGCGGGCCAAGTGCAACAGGCTTTTCATACCGCGATTCATAGCTACGTTGTCAATGGCGAACAGCACTGGGCGAACTCCACCGATCCCCAAATCCCCACAGCCCTCACACCGGTCGTCGCGGGCGTAAACACGCTGCATAATTTCCGCTGGAAGCCTGCCAATGTACATGCCGGCGAGTTCATCAGATCGAAAGAGACGGGAAAAGTGACGGCAGTGAATCCTAAGTTCACGTTCGCGGGAGGCTGCGGCGGCACCGGAACGAATTGTTTCGGAGTGGGCCCGACCGATTTCGCCACGATCTATAACGTGCTGCCTCGCTGGACAGCGAACAACGACGGCACCGGGGTGACCATAGCAGTGGTAGGACAGACGGACATCAATCCACAGGACAATGCTGATTTTAGGAGCATATTTGGCCTCCCAGCTTCGCATCTGACGATCACTCAAAATCCGAACGCCGGCGACCCAGGGACGATTGGCCCGGGGGGAGATGACGACGAGGCCGAAGCAGACATTGACACTCAGTGGTCGGGCGCAGTCGCCAAAGGCGCCACGATCAATTTCGTAAAGTCGGCATCCACCAATACCAGCAATGGCGTGGATCTTTCCTCTACCTACATCGTGGACCAAAATTTGGCCCCCATCCTAACCGAAAGCTACGGCGCGTGCGAATTCGATCTCGGCTCCGCAGGCAATTTGTTCTATTACCAAATGTGGCAGCAAGGAGCCGCGGAAGGTATTTCCGTATTCATCGCTGCGGGAGACGAAGGTTCAGCGGCCTGCGATACTGGCACCTCCACGGCTGCCGCTACCGTCGCGGTCTCCGGCTTGCAGGTTACCGGATTTGCTTCGACGCCTTTCAACGTGGCTGTCGGCGGTACGGATTTCAATGATGTCGGAACCCAGAGTCAATTTTGGAGCGCGACCAACAATTCAACCACGCAGGCATCCGCGTTGTCTTACATCCCGGAAGTGATTTGGAATGACGCCTGCACCAGCAACCTGTGGGCGGACATCGGCGGTAGCACAGACCCGGTGACCAACTGCAACAATAGTCAGGTCCAATCCGAAGCTGCCGGTGTTATCGGCGGCGGCGGAGGCGCGAGCGATTGCACGTCGGGTAATCCTGTGGAGCCGGCGGGTTGCTTCGGTGGCTACGCCAAGCCGTCCTGGCAGGCAGGTCCCGGTGTGCCCAACGACGGCAAGCGGGACATTCCGGATGTCTCGCTTTTTTCGGGGAACGGCTTCTTCAATGGGAGCTTTTACATCGTGTGCCAGATGGATGCGAATTCGGGACCGGGCAGCAGTACTTCCAGCTGTAATCTGACTACCCCCTTTGCCGATTTTCAAGGGTTCGGCGGCACTTCCGTGGCCACGCCTGCGATGGCTGGCGTCATGGCGCTAGTGGTCCAACAAGCCGGCGGAGCAGCCCAAGGCAATCCCAATCCGGTTCATTACGCGCTTGCGAAGCAAACAGCCAATACATGCGATTCGAATGGAATGCAGACCGCCTCGTGCATTTTCCATAACTTAGCGGCTGGCGGCGGAACCAATGCCATGCCTTGCACCCCGGGCACGCCGAACTGCACTGCCTCGGGTAGCAATCCCGTCGGCGTTTTGCCCTGCTGCAGTACTTCGACAGGTTTTAACCTTGCTTCCGGTCTTGGCTCACTGAACGTCGCAAATTTCGTCACCGGTTTTCCATCTGCCGTCTTTGGAGCGGACTTTAGCCTCTCCTTGCCCGGCACACCTCCGACCCCCACTACTGTGACGGTGCCATCCGGAGGCAACTCAACCACAACGCTCACCGTAACCGGATCAAACGGATACACCGGAACAATCACCTTCTCCGCTGCGTCCTGCTCCGGCCTTCCCGCGGGAGATTCTTGCAGCTTTAGTCCTTCGTCGGTTGGTCCCGGCAGCGGCTCGACCACACTAATGGTCACGAACACGGCCAGCGGCATGCTAATTCCAATCCGCCATCAGGACGCGCCTGCCGCTCGGGCTGGCGCCGGCCGAATGGTGCTGCTGTTTGTGTGTTTCGCCATCTTTTGGCTCGCGATTCAAGCAGGCAGACGCAGGCTCCGTTGGAGCGTGGCGGCAAGTCTCCTCGTGTTTGGGTGCTTGGTCGGTATTGCAGCCTGCGGCGGTGGAGGCGGGGGCGGTGGAGGTGGAGGCGGCGGAGGCGGCGGAGGCGGGGGTGGCGGCGCAGTGACCAACCAGAGCGTGGTAATCACGGCCACGGACGGAACAAATACGCATTCCACTTATTTCTTGCTCACCGTCCAATAGAACTTGCGCCAGAAAAACGCGTAGCGCAGCGGGGCCACCGACTGCGTCATCGAGTATTCTCAGCGAATGATGATGCCCGCGTACCCGACGACTTGGTCCCAGTCGCCGGTAATGTCACCCGAAGTCGCGTACCTAATCAGTTCCGCATCTTTGGCGCCCAGATCGCGCATGGCAATCAGCATCGCTGCCGTCGCCGCATACCCGCACATAGTGATGCCCTCGGATCTCACCATATCGTAAAGTCCGCGCGGGTCGAGCGCCAGTATGCGGTCGATTGCCTTGTGATCTTTCGTGCGAGTGATCGCGTCGCTTTCATAGTGATTCATATCCGTGCTCGCAATCAGCACCACGGGTTCGGTGTGAGCCGCGATCACTCGGGCCACGGCATGGCCTAATGTTTCGAGGTCCTGGTAACGCTGGGTTGCCAGCACCACCGGAACGAACCGCAGGTTTGCGGCGAGTTGTTGAAGAAATGGAATCTGCACTTCAAGCGAATGCTCACGCTCGTGCGCTACCCGATCTTCACGCAGCAGCGGGCACGCGCGCTTAAGTTCTGCAGCGAGTTCCGAGTCTATTTGTGCATCGCCAAACGGAGTCCGCCAGCTTCCCTCCGAAATGATCGCCATTGCTTCTCCGCCGGGGAAATGCCGAGGCCCCAGCAGAATGCATCGCGCGGGAATTTCGATCGCGGAATAAACGGCTCCCGCTACGTGGCCCGAATACAGATATCCGGCATGCGGCACGACGCATCCTCGGGCGAAAGACTTGTCGTTCGCACTCGAAGTATATTTCTCGATTTCAAGCGCGAGCTTCTTTTCGTCGGAGGGATAAAAGCGGCCGGAAACAGCAGGGAGGCGAATCATCAAATTAATCGAGACTGCGAGTTATTGAGCAACCATGCCAATTCAGAAGCGGGTCGGTAAAAACGATCAAATAGCTTTTGAAGGTTTGCCTTTAATGTCGAGCGCTTCAGATCCCCCAGCCATCCACAGAACCTTTATTCGATCGCCGCTTTGATAGCCGCCTGCATCCAGAACTTTGCCCATTTTTCTCTGCGCTTTGTCCGCATACGTGAAGGTATGAACGTTCAGCGAGTTCGCTTCTTCGCGCACCATGAGCGTGTGGCTGTCCGCATGGATCACTTCTGCTTTTAGCCATACGGGTCTCCGCGCCTTTTGCTTCACTACGATAGGCGGGCTGCTGCTCATCTGCGCGCGAGCGGCGGGGACATTGGCAAGCGAAAGGCCTGCGACCGTGGCCAAAACGATCGCGGCGAAAATCTTAGAGTTCTTCATCAAATGAGATCTTCAGAGACTTCAAGAATTTAATATCTTGCGCGGTGATTTCCACCATGCGCGGCGTCACGGTTTCTTCTTCCAGGGTTTCATCATCCACGCGGATATGCAGCGATTCCAGGAAGCGGCGATCAAGTGGAGTCATTTTGGCGTCCTGCTCGGAGCGGCGTGCCAGCCCGATCGTAGCGTCCAGCTTCAGCACAATATCGAAGCCTGCGGAACGCACGCTGGAAATAGCTTCGGCGATGCGCTCGGAATCCGAGACGCTATCGTTGATAGCGTGCCCGAGGTCTCGCAGCAACTGCTTCATGCGGTCATCGAGTTGCAAGGGCGCCTCCTGTAAAGAGCCCTTAACTACACCAATTCTAGGGCCGCCGCAATCCTGAAACAAGACCCACGTTTGATCTTGGAATCGCGGATGTTACCTGTACGGTAGCGCAGGCCATACCCGGGAAACGCCGGTACGCGTATCTTCTAGCCAAAATCGCAGCAGGGCCGCGGCACGCCGCCGCAATCTATACTAGAATTGTGCGATGGCAACCGGCGTCATTCCGGCGCTTTGGAATTCCTCGAAAATAACCCTGCGCGTCCTGTGGCGCGCCGCGCGGCAATTCTTTCACGAAGCCATGGGAGCGCTATTCGCTACATTTGCTTTGTATGGAGCGGTGGCCGCTTGGCGACAGTGGCATAGCAGAGTGGCAGCTTGGCTTCTCGGTTTTGCGCTGGTTTACGCAGTCTTGATGGCGTTCTTCGCCGTCACCTCGTTCCGACGAGCCCGGCGAGTTCGCTGAATTTCCATGCCTGAAGACACCAAGAAACGTGCAGCTCTGACAGAGCGAAAGCTCGCCTCGCCTTCCGGCCTTCCCATGGAAGCCGTTATCACGCAAGACAGCCTGCAGGATTGGAATTCCGAACGCGAACTCGGCTACCCAGGCGAATTTCCGTTCACGCGCGGTGTTTATCCCACCATGTACCGCGGTCGGTTGTGGACCACGCGGCAATATGCCGGATTTGGCAGCGCCCTCGAATCGAACCACCGCTATCGATACCTTCTTTCGCGAGGTCAAAAGGGATTGTCCGTCGCGTTCGATTTACCCACGCAGATTGGAATGGATTCCGACCATCCGCTGGCTCGGGGTGAAGTGGGCAAAGTGGGTGTAGCGATCGATTCGCTCGAAGACATGCAAACGCTCTTCGACGCTATTCCGCTCGAGCGCGTCTCTACTTCCATGACGATTAATTCCACCGCCGCGATCCTGCTCGCGCTTTACGTGGCCGTGGCCAAGCAGCAGGGCGCGAACCTGAAACGCCTGGCCGGCACGGTGCAAAACGATATTTTGAAAGAATACATTGCGCGCGGAACTTACATTTATCCGTTGCGCCCGGCCATGCGAATCGTCACCGATATTTTCGCCTGGTGCCGGCAGGAAATACCCAATTGGAACGCCATTTCGATTTCCGGTTATCACATTCGCGAAGCGGGATCCACCGACGTGCAGGAAGTTGCGTTCACGCTTGCAAATGGAATCGCCTACGTGGATGCCGCCGTCGAAGCGGGGCTCGCGGTGGACGATTTCGCTCCGCAGCTTTCTTTCTTCTTCAACTCTCACAACGAGTTGCTCATGCAGATCGCGAAATTCCGCGCGGCGCGGCGCCTGTGGGCTCGTACCATGCGCGAACGATTCGGAGCGCGCGATCCTCGCTCGATGATGCTCCGCTTTCACGCGCAAACTGCCGGCTCTTCGCTCACGGCGCAGCAACCGGAAAATAATATCGTGCGCGTCGCGCTGCAGTGCCTCGCCGCTGTCCTGGGCGGCTGCCAGTCGCTCCATGCCAACGCTCTGGACGAAGCGCTCGCGCTTCCCACCGAGCAAGCAGCGCTGCTCGCGTTGCGCACGCAGCAGATCATCGCCCAGGAAACCGGCGTCGTAAACACCATCGACCCCGTGGCAGGCTCCTTCGCCATTGAGAAATTAACCGATGAAATCGAAGCCGCCGCGCAAGATTATATTTCGAAAATTGACGCAATGGGCGGAGTGCTGCGCGCCATTGAAACAGGCTATGTTCAGCAGGAAATCCAGAAATCAGCTTACGAATATCAGCAAGCCGTGGACACGGGCGAGCAGGTCGTCGTCGGCGTGAACCGCTTTCAGGTGGATGAAGAGCGCCCTATTCCCACGATGCAGGTGGATCCGGAAATTGAGCGCAACCAGGTAGCTCGGCTCAACGCTTTGCGCGCGCGCCGCGACATGGCGAAAGTGAAGCCGGCGCTTGCCGAAGTGGAACGCCGCGCCCGCAGCTCTGAAAATTTGATGCCCGCCATTCTGCTGGCGGTCGAAGCGTACGCAACCGTCGGCGAAATCTCAGACGCTCTACGTCGCGCCTTTGGTGAATACCACGAGTCCGTAGTAATTTGACGATGCGACAAGCATCGTCATCCTGAGGAACGAAGTGACGAAGGATCCCTTCCAAGCGCTGACGGTTTTTCTCCGCGTACTCGCGGAGGCGTCCACGTCCTACGAAAACAAAGTTCTGCGATGAAACTGATTCTTGCATCGGCTTCGCCTCGCCGCGCGGAAATCCTGCGAAACTCCGGTATTCAGTTTGAAATTCGCAAGACGGATGTGGATGAATCGCGCCTCGCTGGTGAGCTTCCCGGCGATTACGTTCGCAGATTGGCTTTGGCTAAAGCGCTGTCAGCCGCGACCGAATATCGCGATCCCGTTGACGAAACGCTGATTCTAGGTGCTGACACGGTTGTCGTAGTTGATGCAGATATCCTCGGCAAGCCAGCCTCGCAAGATGACGCGCGAAGCATGTTGCGCCGCCTCAGCGGACGCATCCACGAAGT
>Ga0302325_10002563_pt1 | contig 43948 bp, 33 predicted proteins | sample Palsa_T0_2_FD_201948 | JGI IMG/M metagenome (GOLD analysis project Ga0302325, IMG submission 201948) | Peat permafrost microbial communities from Stordalen Mire near Abisko, Sweden - Palsa_T0_2 | ecosystem: Environmental > Terrestrial > Soil > Palsa > Peat permafrost | place: Sweden: Abisko... | reverse complement strand
AGGAAGGCCACGGCGGCGACACCAAGAACCGTACACGCGATTCCGCCGGTCAGAAATGCCCGAAACGATCGTCGGCTGGATGGTCGGGTAATGGTGTCGCTCATGGGTGCACACCGTTTCGGAGCTTCGCTCGAGGAGCGAAACGGCGGGTGGATTGACATCGGCCACTGGTAACCGCAAACGGCGCGACGTGGGACATCGCTGCGGGTGCTTTCACGGCGGCCCACTCTAGCAATTGAACCGCATCACGCAAGTAGAAGAAAGTGCTCGTGCTGCGTCCAGGCGACATCGACGCCGTCCCCGTTCGCCGATCGGCACCGCCGATTCCGCCCATCCAAGCCCCATCTGTTCGGGACGGCGCCCTCCAGACCGCGCCAGCGCCACACTCTTCATCCTTCATCCCCCACCCCTCAGCCTTCGTCCTTCACTCGTTCCGCCGCTTTCGCCCGAGGTCCAACAGCTTCGGGACGGAAGCGGCGGCGTCTTCGTCGGCAAACAACCGCTCGTGCTCTTCCAGCAGATAGCGGTCGGTCATGCCGGACAGATAATCGCATACCGTCCGGTGCAATCCGTCCTTGCGGACGCGCTTCGCCGTGGTCTCGCCGAGCAGCGACGGCTTCTTCAAGTAAAGCTGGAAGACATTCTTCAGGAGTCCACAGGCCCGCCGGTTCGCCGTCGCCACGCGCGGGTGGTAGTAGAGATTCTTGTAGAGGAATTTGCGCAGCGCCTGGTTCGCCTTGAGCAGCGAGAGGCTGTAGCGGATCAGCGGCTTTTTCTGCCGGCGCACTTCCTCGGCACTGCGCACACCGGCGTCCCGCAGAAATTCGTCGCTGGTGGTGATGACATCCTGCACCTGCCGGTCGATAATGCACCGGATCACGTAGCTGTGGAGCTCCTTGCCGCGGAGCCGCGGAAAATGCCGGCGCACTTCCTGATGACTGTGCTGCCAGACTTCCAGTTCCTCGAGCAGCTTGGGCGTGATGAGCTGAAAATCGAGACCGTCGTCGAGATCGTGACTGTAGTAGGTGATCTCATCGGCAAGGTTCGCGATTTGCGCCTCCAACGATGGACTGGTGTACTTCTGCCGCCCGCCCGGCATCGGCGGATCGTAAAACTTCTGGTGCTTTTGCAACCCCTCGCGCACTTCCCACGAAAGATTCAATCCGGCAAAGCGCGGGTACTTGCGCTCGATCAGTTCGACGATGCGCAAGCTCTGGATGTTGTGCTCAAAGCCGCCGTGGCCGCGCATCAATTCGTCCAGCACCGCTTCGCCGGAATGGCCGAAGGGCGCATGGCCGAGATCATGCGCCAGGGCGATGGCCTCGGCCAGATCTTCATTCAGGCCCAGCGCTCGCGCGATCGTGCGGCTGATCGAGGCCACCTCGATGGTATGGGTGAGCCGGGTCCGCAAGTGGTCCCCCGTGCCACTCAGGAAGACCTGCGTCTTGTACTCCAGCCGCCGAAACGCCCGCGAATGGATGATCCGCGCGCGGTCCCGCTCGTAGGCGGTGCGGTGTGGATGCGGCGGCTCGGCATGGACGCGACCGGCCGAGTCGCCGGACTTCTGAGCATGCGGCGCCAGCGTCTCCCGCTCCCACTGTTCCTTTTCAGTGCGGGTTCGAATCATGAGGCGGGTCCGGATTCTTCTTCTCGGGAAAATAGTCCTCGCGCAGTTGCTGGTCTCCGCGCCTGGCTTCGAGGCGCACCCGAATCATGTCGTAAATGGCCAGCACCGCGGCGAGAATCGTCAGCCACCCACAAGCCGCCCAATAGCCCAGGAAAACCAGTGGGTGCACGCGCAGCCACTCCCACAAAAAGGTCGACCCGACGAACAGGAGCAGGAGCACGACGAGGACATCGTAGAACATCAGCGTCCGCCGCACGTGATGCGAGCGGATGATCCCTCTGCAGACCTGGATGATGAGACGGACGTAGTTCAAGGCGGCAAAACCATCCGCCATCCGCCGCCTTTGGTCGAGCCGGGAACATGGCCAGCGTCCCGGACAGGCTGGGGTGCTAGCTGCTCTTGCGGATCGCAATGAGGCTTTTGGTGAGTCCAAACAGGTGCTCTTTGTGAATCGTGCAGCCGGGAAAGAGGTCCTTCATCTCACCGCACGAGAGCAAGCGCAGTTCGTCAAAGAGCGGTTTCAACTCGACGTTATCGCCCGAACGAAACAAACCGCGCAGCGATAAGCGCGGCAGGAAGAAACGTTGCAGTCGCTTCGGCAGGTAGTGGAGAAATAATGTCACGAAGTGCGGTTCGATCGGGAACCACCGGTTGGGAGTCTGGACAAAAACACTGCGGCCGACCCGCAGCGCCTCCCGGGCAAAACTTCGCTGATCATCCTGCGCGCCGAGGTGCTCGATCACACTGTTCGAGTAGACGATATCGAAGCTTTGGTCGGGAAACGGCAACTTGCGGCCATCGCCCGTCCTATAAGTAAAGCGCGCCGGGTATTCGGGAGAAGGATCCACCGGCGCAACGTTGAGAATCGTAATCGGAGAAGAAATGGGTACCGCGTCCTGCCAGTCATTAACGTTCCCGCCGACGTCGAGAATCGAAGTCGTACCGTCCGGCTGAAACTCATTCAGAAAGAGTTGCATGCGATTCTCGCGGAAACGCGGCTGGAGGAGGTGATAGAAAGAATAGATGCCAAAACCCATAATCCTGGAGGAGGCGTAACCGCGTGGGAGACGCGTTCGAGTCTCAGCGATGGTGTAAAAAGCAGGGGCATTAAAGCAACGACAGAAATCTCCTCCCCCGCGCGCCGTTCTACGCTATCCTCTCCAAAACCCGGCGTTTCCGTGAATTTCTCCACCGTCCTCCACTGTTCCCTCGTTTGCTCAGCCGCGCTTTCCTTCGGAAGCCTCGCCGTCGCCGCAGAGCCTGCCACCGCCGGGGCCGACAAGAAACAGATCGACGAGTGCCTTGGCATCACCGTCGCCGAAAAGCCAGCCGCTTCCCAGGAGGACACCAGGCTCATCCCCGGCCATTCCATGAATGGCGAGGCCTTCAACGAGGGCCCACGCCAGGCCGCCGTCCTGATGACCGGCACCGGTGACGTGAATTTCCCGGTCGCCACGTCGAATCCGCTGGCGCAGAAATTCTTCACCCAAGGCGTCGGACAATTGCACGGCTTTTGGTACTTCGAGGCCGAGCGCTCGTTTCGGCAGGTCGCCGCGCTCGATCCCGACTGCGCCATGGCCTACTGGGGCATGGCCATGGCCAATATCAACAATCCCAAGCGCGCCGCGGATTTTATGAAGCTGGCCGTCGCGAAGAAATCCACTGCCACCCGGCGCGAGCAAATGTGGATTGACAGCTACGCCAGCTATTACGGTGGGACCAAGCCGGACGAAAGCGCCCGGCGCAAGGCCTTGGTCCACGCCCTCGAGGAGTTGAGTTACCAATTTCCCGACGACCTCGAGGCCAAAGCCTTCCAGGTCTTTCAGCTCTGGGAAAATACCGACCACGGCCTGGTCATTCCCAGCCGGCAGGCCGTCGACGCTCTCGCGCAACAGGTGCTCGCGGTCAATCCGATGCACCCGATCCACCACTACCTCATCCATTTATGGAATAGCGCGGACGGCGACAAACACGCCATTGCCGACGCCGCGCGCTGCGGCCAGGCCGCGCCAGCCATCGCCCACATGTGGCACATGTCCGGCCACACCTTTTCCGCCCTGCACCGCTATGCCGACGCCGCCTGGCAGCAGGAAGCCTCCGCGCGCGTCGATCATGCCTACATGGCGGCGGCGCGGATCATGCCCGAGCAGATCCACAATTACGCGCACAACAATGACTGGCTGGTGAAGAACCTCGGCTATGTCGGCCGCGCGCACGACGCCATCGATCTGGCGAAGAATATGATCGAGCTGCCCCGGCTCGGCCCCAAGCAGACCCGCGCCTGCGATATGGGCCGCGAGCGGCTGCTTGCGACGCTCGAGACCTTTGAGTTGTGGGACGATCTCATCGCCTTGCGCGACAGCATGTATCTGGCGCCGGCCGACGATCCCGTAGCGGAAACCCATCGGCTCGCGGCCTTGGGTGTCGCTTACTTCCAGCGCGGCGACACCGCCCACGGAAACGAGATGCTCACCTCCCTGAGAACGACGCTTCAGCAAGCTCGAGCGGCGCGCCTCGCCGCCGCCGATGCCGCCGAGTCCAAAGCGACGAACGAGAAGAAAACCGAGGATCAAATTGCCCGGGCCATGGCCGACGCCATGCGGAACTTTGCCTATCGGATTTCGACGGCGGACGCGGCCCTCGCCGAGGTGCAGATTTATCAGGCCCTCGCCAACGGCCAACCGGGCGACGCCAGGGCACTGCTCGCCAAGGCCCGCGATCTCCCGTCCGAGCGGCGCGCACGCCTGCTTCTCGCCCTTGGCGACGAAACCGGCGCGGTGAAGATGGCGCGCGAAGCCTCCGACGCCGATCCGGCGCAGGTGCAGCCGCTGGCCAATCTCGCCGGCGTCCTTTGGCAGGCGAAACAGGCCGACGCCGCAAAGGAGACCTTCGAGAAGCTGCGCCCGCTCTCCTCCACCGTCGACCTCGACCTCCCCGTCTTCCAGCGACTGGCCCCGCTGGTCGCCGACCGCAAGCTGCCCACCGACTGGCGTGCGCCCGCGGCGGTCGCCCCGGATGCCGGCGTCCGCCCCGATCTCGCGTCCCTCGGCCCGTTCCGCTGGCATCCGTACGCGGCGCCTCCGTGGGCCCTTCCCGACGAGCACGGCCAACTCCAGTCGCTCGCGGCTTATCGTGGCCGCCCCGTGCTCGTCGTCTTTTACCTCGGCAGCGGATGCTCCCGCTGCATCGAGCAGCTCAATATCCTCGCCCCGCTGACCTCGGACTATGCCGCCGCGGGCATCTCCATCGTCGCCATCAGCCGCGATTCGCCCGACGGCCTCCAGCACACCTTCGACTTGGCCAAAGAATCCCAAGGCTTCCCCTTCCCGGTTGTCTCCGACACTTCCTTGGGTGCCTTCAAAGCCTACCGCGCCTACGATGATTTTGAAGGCGCGCCTCTCCACGGGCTTTTCCTCATCGACGGCCACGGCGAAGTCCGCTGGCAAAACATCAGCTTCGAGCCCTTCCGCGACGCCCAATGGCTCCTCGGCGAAGCCAAACGCCTCCTCAGCATCCCGGTGAGCGAATCGAAGACGGCGGCGAACTGATGACTGAAACAGGCGGCGGCGGCGGTTTCTCGGTTTGATATCGTCATTGAGACGTTGCTATTAAGAGTACCTCCGCCTCCTTAAGAGTACTTATTCAGAGTACTTATTATAGTGGTTGCATTCGTGGTCGCGTTCGCGGTTGGTTTCGTGGCGGTTTCGTGGCGGTTTCGTGGCGGTTTCGTGGCGGTTTCGTGGCGGTTTCGTGGCGATCGAGTGGTCACCGTGCGGCTGTTCCCCAGTCGCGGCGCAGAGCAACCGGGACATTTGTCCCACTCTTGAGCGGACACTTGTCCTACAGTTTCGCCTCGCGTCGCGAGAGGAGTTCGACAAATTCCGCCCCGGTGGCAGCGGCGCAGAGCTCGGCTTCGGCGCCGCGGTCTTTGAAGACGCGCGCGAGCAGGCCGACAATGCGCAGGTAATCGCCCGCGAGGGCGCGCGGGACGGCGATGCAGAAGATGTAGCGCACCGGCAGCTCGACGCCCGGAAAGACGAGGCCAGCCGGGGACCGGCCAGCAGCCATGACCATGCCGCTGACGCATTCGCCACGCGTGTGGGGAATGCAGAGCGCAAAGCCGCCGCCCTGCTCCGGCAGGCACGGAGCCGACGCGTGCACGCCTTTCAGCAGGGCGTTCCAGTCGCGCACGGCCGGCACCTTCTTCAAGAGGGCGGCCACTTCGTCGATTGCCGCCCTGGCCTCGGTGGCGCGCAACTGGAGGGCCACGTGCTCGGGGTGAAGGAGATGGTCGATGGTGATCATATGGCGGTCCCGCTCCATTTGAGTTTCTGGCGCAGCACTTCGAAAAAGGACATGCCCGGCAGCATCGCCAGCGGCAGTCGCTGCGGAGCCTTGGTAATACGGATCACGTCACCCGCCAGGATGGGCGTGGAAGTCTGGCCGTCGAGCGTCAGAAATATCTCGGGCTGCTGCGGCGACGGCGTAATTTCGATCCGGGAGCTGTCGCTGACGAGGACCGGGCGCATCGTCAGAACGTGCGGGCAGATCGGCGTGACGACGAAGACGCCGCTGTCGGGCGAGAGCACCGGGCCGCCGGCGCTCAAGGAGTACGCGGTCGAGCCGGTGGGCGTAGCCACGATCAAGCCGTCGGCGTTGTACTCACTGAGCGTGGTGTCATCGACGGTGACGTTGAGTTTGATCAGCCGGGACAATTCGCCGCGGCTGATGACCGCATCGTTGAGGGCGATGTAACGGCTGAACCGCTGGCCGTCGCGGACGACCTCGACGTCGAGTAGGGTCCGCTCGCTCAAGCAGTACGTGCCCGTGGCGGCCGCCTCGATGGCTTCCGGCCACGCCGACGCGCTCACACAGGTCAGAAAACCGAGGGTTCCGAGGTTGATGCCGAGGATCGGGAGAAAGTCGTCGCAGAGCTCGTGCAGCACCTGAAGTATGGTGCCGTCGCCGCCGAGGACGAGCAAGAGGTCGCAATCGCGTACCAGGTCGCGGTGCGTGGCGCCGGAGGATGCGCCGACAGCCTCGGCGGTCCGGGCCTCGATGATGAGCGGCAGGGACCGGCTTTCACAGGTGGCGACGATCTCGCGCACCAGGTCGGCCGCCCCGGCCTTTCCGTGATTGGCGATTAGACCGATGCAGCGTGAAGACATGCCAGGAATTCCTTGTTACCCTCGCCGCCCAGGATGGGTGACGCAATCAAACCACCCCACCGGAGTCCGGCCTGCGCCGCCACAAAGGCGCGAATCTTCTCGACGGCCTGCTCGTGCAGTGCTGGTTCGCGGACGACGCCGCCTCTGCCCACGTCCTCCTTGCGGAGTTCGAATTGCGGTTTGATCAATGGGATGATCACCCCGCCATTGCTCAGCAGCGCGGCAGCCGGAGGCAAGATCAAAGTCAGTGAAATGAACGACACGTCGATGACGCAGATCTGGATCGGATCGGGGATGTCGGCACGCGTGAGGTAGCGCGCGTTGAGTTTTTCGCGAACGACCACGCGCGGGTCGCAGCGGATTTTCCAATCGAGCTGGGAATGGCCGACGTCGATGGCAAAGACCCTGGCCGCTCCGTGCTGGAGCAGGCAATCGGTAAACCCTCCGGTGCTGGCGCCGATATCCAGGCAGATCGCGCCGGTGGGATCGATCCCAAACTGGTCCAGGGCGGCCTCCAGCTTCAAGCCACCGCGGCCCACATAACGTTCGCCCGTCCTAACGTGGAGGTCGGCATCCTCGGAGACGCGGGTCCCGGGCTTGTCGACCCGCTGTTCCCCGATGCGCACGCTCCCGGCCATAATCGCGCGTTGCGCCCTCTCCCGCGATGCAAAGTAACCGCGGGCGACAAGGAGTTGGTCGAGGCGGAGTTTCGCGGCGCTCAAGTTTCTGGCTTCGGGTTTCAGGTTTCGGGCTGACCGCCGGGACCTCGGCGCGCGGGCAGGCCTTTTCAGGTTTGAGGTCTCAAGTTTCAGCTCTCGCGGAGAGTGAATCCGTGAAAAGGCTTGAATCCGAATCATTTTCCAAAGAAATACACCGCCCCGCCATGCCCGAAGACAACCTCCGCGAGGAGATCAAGGAAATGATGGTCGAGAACCTGATGCTGAAGGTGACGAAGGAGGAGATCGCAGACGATCTGCCGCTTTTCGGTCCCGGCAGCCTCGGGCTCGACTCTATTGATGCCCTGGAACTGGTCGTTTCGCTGGAGAAAAAATTTGGCGTGAGCGTCGCCAATTCTGAGACCGCCCGGCGGGCCCTGGCCTCGGTGAATACGATCCACGACTACGTCGTGGCGAATCGGAAATAAGAACTTCATCGACGCGCTTTCGATCACGCGGATGACGTTCCAAGCGCCCGCCGCACCGGCTGGCGGCTGATCCTGGGAAAGTTGATCGTTGATCGTTGATGGTTGACGGTCCGCCCTGCGAGCCGATTTTGCGGCGCTCCGCTCCGTGGTGAATTCGAAAAGTTGCGTGGCCAGGCGATCGCGCGCTGGCCACGCGACCATCTATCAACTATCAACTCTCAACCAGCAACTTTCCCGCCCCCGTGAGCCTCATCCCGCCCGAAATCATCGAGCAGATCACCGCGGCGAATGACATCGTCGAGGTGATTGAAACCTACTTTCCGCTCAAGCGTGCCGGGGCGGTTTACAAGGCGCACTGCCCATTTCACCAGGAGCGCACACCGTCGTTTACGGTCAATCCGCAGCGGCAGATCTTCAAGTGCTTCGGCTGTGGCGCGGGCGGGTCGGTCATTCGCTTTGTCATGAATTACGAGAACCTCGACTTCGTCGGGGCGGCGAAGAAGCTGGCGGAGCGCGCGGGGATCAAGATCGAGCAAAGCGAACTGAGCGCCGAAGACGCCGCCCGCTATTCCCTGCAGCGCCGGTTGCTCGCCTTGCATGCCGAGGCCGCCGAGTTTTTCCACTGGCAGCTCATGAAGAAGCCCTCGGCGCAGATGGCTCGCGACTACCTGAAAAGCCGCGGCGTCGGCTCGGAAATCGCCAGGTCCTGGAAGCTTGGCTACGCCCCGGACGAATGGGACGCCATGCGCGAGTTCGGCCGGACGCAGGGTTTTTCCGACGAAGAACTCATCGCCAGCGGCCTCGTAAAACCGCGTGAAGAAGAAGGAAATCCGAACTCCGATCTCCAGACTCCCACCTCCTATTACGACCGCTTCCGCGGGCGGGTCATGTTCCCAATCAGCAAAGACACCGATGAAATCATTGCCTTCAGCGGGCGGGTGCTCCAGGCCGACGCCAAAGCGGCCAAGTACATCAATTCGCCGGAGACCATCCTCTTTACCAAGGGCTCGGTCCTCTTCGGCCTGAACAAGTCCAAGCGCGCCCTCATCAACGCCAAGTCGGCGATCATGTGTGAAGGCCAGCTCGATTTGATCACCTCCTTTGAGCACGGCGTACAAAACGTCATCGCGCCACAGGGCACAGCGTTCACCAGCAGGCAGGCGCACATTCTCCGGCGCTTTGTGGACGAGGTGGTGCTGTGTTTCGATGCCGACGCCGCGGGGGAGAAGGCCACCGACGCCTCGCTCACCTCGCTTCTCGCGGAAAACCTCCTGGTGCGCGTCGCCGAAATGCCGCCGGGCGAAGATCCCGATTCCATGATCCGCGGCAAAGGCGCGGGCGCCTTCATCGAACGGATCACCGCCGCCAAGGACTTCTTCGACTTCCAAATCGACCGGCAGACCAAGCGGCCGGAATATGCGACCACTCGCGGCCGCGTCCAGACGGTGCGGAAGCTCGCCTTTTTCGTCAGCCTGATCAAAGATCAGGTCACGAAAGAAGCGGTCACCGGCCGTGTGACCACCAGACTATCGCTCTCGCCTTCCGACTTTCGAGCCTTGCTGAATTCGGCGAAGCCGCCGGATCTTCGCGAGACCCCCGATATCGCCCACATCAAACCGGTCGAACTCAGCATCGATGGGTCCCTGGTCTGCCTCTACGCGTTGCGCGACCAAGAGGCGCGAAAGTGGCTCCTTTCCCGCGATTGGAGGAAACATCTCCACGGCACCGACGAAGCGGACTTGATCCGGAAAATCCTGGAAGCGGAGATCGACCCCAATAATCCCAGCAGCTTTGCGCAACTCTCTGGATCGTTGACCGATGCCGAAGAGGCCGCCATCTCGGTCTTCCTCAGGCAACGAACTCTCCCGCCGTCGGAAAATGTCGCCCAGTCCTGGATTCCGTTCGAACTGGACGAGCTCAAACGCGCGGAGAACGTCATTCGGAGCCGTCTCCAGGGAGGCGACGTGGAGTTTGACGAAATGCAGCAGTTGCGACTCGATCTCAATTCGACCCTCCGTGTAATCGCTGAGGCCAGGCTTTCCGCACCCGGGCTGGCCGAGGAACAACAAGTTGCTCTGCGCGAGGAAATTAGAAACCGATTGAATGCCGAGAAAAAGGAATGGGAAGCGTACTTACGGCGGGAAAACCTTCCCGAAGAAATAATGGCGAAAATGCAAAAAGAAATCCTTGACCTGCAAAAACGACTCTCCGATATTCCGCCGCCTTTGTCCCCGCCCCTCTGAATGCATCGAGTGTTCCCAGTGGCGGGGACAAACAGTCTCTATCCACAGCGCGGTATGTCCAAAACCACCAAGAAAGTTTTCAAACCGTCGAAGTCCGCTGCCAAAAAACCGCACAGCCCCAGGAAAGAGAAAAGAGTGCCCAAGCCGGCCGCGAAAAAGACCAAGCCAGGCCACGAGTCCAGAGAACAGAAGGTCCTCGCGGTGGTCAGGCCAGCGGCCGCCAAATCCTCGAAATCGCCCGCCAAGCACGTTGCCAGGCCGGACCCGGCGCACGCTCATGGGAAAAATGGGAAGTCGCTCAAGCCGGTGAATAACCCCGCGACCGGGGGACCGAAAGCGGCCACTGGGAAAGGCGCGGCGAATCTTGCCGCGCTCATCAGCGTCATCGATCATCCCGACGTGCAGGAGAAGCTGCGCGAACTGATCAAGCTGGCCAAGGAACAGGGTTACCTCACCTTCGACGATCTCAACGAAGCCCTCCCGGACAATGTCAATGATCCGGATGAGATGGAGACGATCATGAATCGGCTCCGGTCGATGGAGATCGAGATTATTGAAGCCTCCGATGTCGATCGATTCAAGGACGGCAAGAAGGCCGAGGACCAGGAGGAGGAAGAGGAAAAGCCGGAGGCCAAGCTCGATATCCTCGACGACCCGGTGCGGATGTACCTCAAGCAAATGGGCCAGGTCCCGCTGCTCACGCGCGAGCAGGAAGTGGAAATCTCCAAGCGCATCGAGGACGCGGAACTCAATGTCCAGAAGCACATCAATCGTTTCGGCTTCATTGCCCGCGCCTACCTCGACCTCGCCCGCAAGCTCCAGGAAGGCCGCGAGCGCTTCGACCGCGTCATCCTCGACAAAAAGATTGAAAGCCGCGAGCGCTACATGAAAGCGCTGCCGAAGCTCTGCGCCCATCTGGAGCAGGCTGCCCACAATTGCCTGACCACTTACCGGCACTACGTCGCACACGGCGGCCGCAATCACGAAACCAAGTCCTACCACGATTTCAAGAAGACCCACGAGTCCATCCAGCGCATTTATCCGAAGTTCTTTTTCAAACAGAAGGTGACCGAGGAATTTGTCCACCTCGCCGATGAAGCGAACCGGCTCATCACCCAGTGGAGCGAGGAGTTGAACAAGCCGAAGAAAAAGGCCTCCGGCCACGGGCATGCGCACGGCTCCGGCCCGATCGATTACGGGGCCAAGCTCAAGGAACAGCAGATGCGCATGTGGTTGAGTCCGGAGGAATTCCTCGACCAGTACAAGGAACTCAAGGTGTGGCTGAAAAAGGCGCTCAAGGCCAAGACCGAGATGGTCGAGGCCAATCTCCGCCTCGTCATTTCCATCGCCAAGAAGTACACCAATCGCGGCCTGTCCTTTCTCGATCTCATCCAGGAAGGCAACATGGGCCTGATGAAGGCGGTCGAGAAGTTCGAGTATCGCCGAGGCTACAAGTTCTCGACCTACGCCACGTGGTGGATCCGGCAGGCCATCACCCGCTCCATTGCCGACCAGGCTCGCACCATCCGCATCCCGGTGCACATGATCGAGACGATCAACAAGCTCATGCGCGTGCAAAAGCAGCTCGTGCAGGACTATGGCCGTGAGCCCACTCCGGAGGAAGTCGCCGACGAAATTCAGCTCCCCGTCGAGCGCGTCCGTGCCGTGCTCAAGATGGCCCAGCAGCCGATTTCCCTCCAGTCGCCCGTGGGCGAGAGCGACGACACCAGTTTTGGCGATTTCATCGAGGACAAGGGAGCGGAGAATCCGTCCGACATGACCGCGATCGTGCTCCTCAAGGAGAAGATCAAGGACGTGCTCGAGACGCTCACCGAGCGCGAGCGCCAGGTCCTGGAGCAGCGCTTCGGCCTCGTCGACGGCTACAGCCGCACCCTCGAGGAAGTGGGCCGTCAATTCAAAGTCACCCGCGAGCGCATCCGCCAAATCGAAGCCAAGGCCTTGCGCAAAATGCGCCACCCGACGCGCATCCGGCAGCTCGAGGGCTTCCTCGAAGCCACCGAAACGTAACAACCGCACGCCCTCTGCGCCAGGACGCTGCGGAACCCGCCCTGATCCCGTGCACTGCGGGACGAATGGGTCGGTGTCCGTCGAGCTGCATCGGAGCGCCTCAGGTCAAACCCGATCGCCCTCGCGATTCCACGAGCGCCAGGGCAGGTCCCGTGCTTTCTTCCTTGAGCCGCTCCAATGCTCGAAAGTTCAGTCTCCAGAGAAAATTATCTTCTTTAGACTGGCCCTTTCAGCGCCGGCGTTACATAAAATCGCAACTTTCACATCCACGCTGAGTTTAACCGTTTAGCCATGAAAACTGAAGAGCAAGATGACCTCTGGCGCCTTTTGGGTAACGCCAAAGCGCCCTCCGTCTCCCCATTCTTCTCCCGCAATGTCCTCCGGGCCATTCGCGAAGAAAAACAGGAGAGGGCCGGCATTTTCTGGCGACTCTTTGGGCGGTCAGGCCAATCGGACACCTGGCGGTGGGCGCTCCTGAGCGCCAGCGCCTGTATCCTGCTGGTCGTCTCCGGTCTCGCCTTCCACCGCAGCACTCAACCGCCACAGCAGGCGCAAGCTGACCAGGTCATCGTCCTCGCCCAACAGGTTTCCACCAGTCCGGATTATCAGGTGATCAACCATCTCGACGAGTTGCTGGCTTCGGAGGAGACGTCGGTATGGCTGGAGAAATGAGGCGCTGGGTCCCTGCCCTGCTGGCCCTCGTGGGCAGCGTCGCTACCGTCCTCGCGCAAACCCCTGAGCCGGGCGGCTTGCCGAGAGAGGGCAAGCGTCCCTGGCTGGCCGGTCGTCCCGGCGAGGGCGGTGCCAACGGTCCGGCCTTCGAAAACGTCCGCAAGGCGCTGGAGGCTCTCACTCCCGAGCAACGCAAGCGGTTCCAGGAAAACCTTGTCCGTTGGGCGAACCTTCCTCCCGAAGAGAAGAAAGCCCTCCGCGAACGCGAAGAGGTGCGCAAGCAAGTGATCGAGGAAGAAACCAACACCGCGCTCCAGGAAAGCGGTCTCCAGCTGGACCCGGAACGCCGCGAACAGTTTATGAAACGCTATGCGGAAGGCCGCCGGCTCATCGAAGAGCAGTTGCGCAAGGAAATGGGCGAAAAGCGCAGACCGCTCGTCCGTGAGCTGATCAACCGTCTCCGGAGCGAATTTGCCGCCGAAGGTACTCCCTCCGCATCGTCGCAGACCATCCAGACCTCCGCGCCGTCGGCCCCGTCCACCCCTACGAAGCCCTGACTTCCTCGGGGACTACTTCCTCGCCTCCCGTTTGAAGCGGGCCATCATCTCCAGGAAGCGAACGGTATCCCGCACCGGGTGGATTTTGCTCTTTTCGTCGCCGTAGATCGTGCTGATCGGGACGGCCTCAATCCGGCAACCGCGGAGTGACGCCACCACCAGCATCTCCGTCTCGTAGTCGAACTTCGTGGTTGCGATCGCCACCATCGCCGGGAGCAGCTCGCGCTGGATCATCCGGAAACCGCACTGCGTATCCGGCACCCATTGGCCGCACACCTTGCTGATCTGCGAGGACATGAAGCGGTTGGTCATCTTCCGCACAAAAGGCATCTTCCGCGTGTCACTCATCCGGTTGCCGACCAGCATCGGCGCTTGGGTCTCATTCGCCGCCGCGAGAAAGCGCGGAATCTCCTCGGGCGCATGCTGACCGTCTCCGTCGAGAATCATCGCGTAGGCCATCCCTGGCCGTTCCGCCAGCATCCGCAGACCCGTCTTGATCGCCGCTCCCTTCCCTTGATTGACCGGATGACGCATCACCTCCACCCCCGCGGCCTTCGCCTCGCTCTCGGTCGCGTCGGTCGAGCCGTCATCCACGACCAGGACGTTCACGAGTTGCTCCTTCACCCGCGCGGCCACGTCGCGGATGTGTTTGGCCTCGAAATAGCAGGGAATAAGAGCGGCGACGTTGGTGCGGTCGATCACGGGAGGCGGGAACCTAGGTGGAGACGCGCTCTCGTGGAAGCCCGAAATCGCACCTTGGCCGCAATTGATGGAACTGCCCACCCATGCGCAATGACCGGAACTGGACCGCCGCGGGCCCTTCCTGGGCCGCGGGGATTGGGCGATAAAACCGCAGCCAGCCGTTGGTCATTCCACGGAGATACAACGTCTGCCGGCGGACGAACTGGTGGCCATTCCAGTTTTGATGCAGGACGCTGAGCGTCTTGCGGGCGGGGTTCACGCTTTCAACGATCGCGGTGTGGTGCCGTGCCCCAAATTGATAAACCCCGTCCTCCGCATGGTTGTAACCCGAGAACCGGGTGTTGTGGAATTGCACGATGTCCCCCGCCTCCACCTGAGCCAGCTCCTTGACGCCCTTGACGCTCAAAAATCCCGCTTTGATAAAGGCGACCGACTCGCCCCAAACATAATCTCCTTCCCCAGGCGAGTCCGCACCCGCTCGCACGGCGGCCCCGGCATTTTTGAGCGCCGCTGCAGCAAGAGCAGCGCATTGTCCGTTTCCGATTTTTTGTCCGACTTTGTCGTGGCAAAAAGCGAGAACCGATGGGCCGAAAGAGAACGAGGCGACCGGAGCAACCGGATCAGCCCGAACAACTGGAACAGCCCGAACAACCGGAACAGCCCGAACGACCGGAGCGACCGGTGCGACCGGCGTGGCCCGCAACGCCAATGGCCCCGGGATCATCTGGCGTCTGGCCAGTTCCAGGCTCATGGAAGAAAGGGCGAATATGGATACTGTGAATTCGAACCCATCCCTCGCCACCACGATCGCGCCGTCTTGCAGCCTGACGAACTTCGCCTGAAAGGAGTGCCCGTCCTTCGTCGTCCATCGCAACATCGGGCCGCTCTCCTCAGCCCGCCCGAAATAGCTGGCCGCGATAGCGGAAACAATCACCACCGCGGCGGCGAGAAGTCCGTGCCTTTTGCCGAATCTCATCGAAGCATTCCCGGTGAGGCTAAGATCCATGAACTGCGCACGTGCGCCGTTGGGAGTCGGAGGTTCCACCAATCACCGCGCGAGTGGATTAAAATCCGCCGCATGGTACGAGCTCCGCACCAGCGGGCCCGACGCCACATGCTCGAAACCCTTCTTTTCCGCGATCTCCTTGTAGAGCTTGAAAGTGTCCGGGTGCACGTACTCCACCACCGGCAAATGCTGCGGCGTCGGCCGCAAGTACTGACCCATGGTCAGCACCTGCACGCCGGCTTCGCGCAGGTCATCCATCGTCTGAAAAATCTCCGGCTCCGTCTCGCCCAAGCCGAGCATGATCCCGCTCTTGGTTACGATTTCCGGCGCGATCTCCTTCATGCGCCGGAGCACCTCGAGCGAAAGACGGTACTTCGCCCGCGAACGCACCACGGGCGTGAGCCGTTCCACGGTCTCGACGTTGTGATTGAAGATATGCGGCCGCGCCGCTGCGACCAGGCGCAGGCACTCCCGCTGCGCATGGAAATCCGGCGCGAGGACTTCGATGGCAATCTCCGGCTGCGCCGCGCGAATGGCCTCGATCGTCCGTGCGAAATGCTCTGCGCCGCCGTCCTTCAGGTCGTCCCGCGCCACCGCCGTAACGACCACGTGCTTGAGCTTCATCCGCTTCACCGCCTGGGCGACTCGCTCGGGCTCATCGGCTTCGAGAGCGAAGGGTTTGGCCGTGGTCACTGCGCAAAATCCGCAAGCCCGCGTGCAACGTTCACCCGCGATCATAAACGTCGCCGTGCCCGCGCTCCAGCACTCCCAGCGATTGGGGCATTGCGCCTCTTCGCACACCGTATGCAGCCGCAGATCGGAGATCAGCGCCTTGGTCGAAAAGAACACCGGATTGGTGGGCAGCCGCACCTTGATCCAATCAGGCTTTTTCGCCTGATGAAGCGCGGGATCGATCTTGCTGCAGGACATCTGGGGCCATGGTAGACGTTCGAGTCGGGAAATGCAACGGGCTGGCCGCTCGCAGCTCTCTTTTTCGTTTTCTGGTTCTTCTTCTTCATCCTCCAGGCCACCCCCAACGCTAAGGAAAAAGCGTGCCCGGTGGTTGGGGATTGATACAACTCGCAGCTCCATGACCCCCGTTCCCCACGCCTCACGGCCTCTCTGTCTCTTTGTCGCGGCGGCACTTCTCGCCGGCCAGGCACTCGCCCAAAATCCCTCGTCCACACCCGCACCGGTCCGGCCGGTGCCACCACCTGGCGTGAAGATTCCCGGAGGCGATCGGGCGGAATTGGAGGCCGGCGTGATGGCGCTCGGCAAAGACATCACCGTCCTGCGCCACAACCTTCAGTCCAAGCCGGAAATGTTCGCGCTGCTGCCCGACATCATGATCTTCCACAAGGCCGTGGATTGGGCGCTGCGCTACGATGAGTTTTTCGATGTCAAGCAGGTCGCCACGGCCAAGAAGTTGCTCGAACTCGGCAATCAGCGGCTGAGCGAATTGAAATCGGGTAAACCGTCGTGGATCAGCGCCACGGGACTCGTCCCGCGCGGGTACCTTTCAAAGATCGACGGTTCCGTGCAGCCGTACGGCATGGTCATCCCGGATGATTGGAAACCCGGCGAGAATACGCCACGCCGTCTGGATTTCTGGTGTCATGGACGCGGTGAAAACCTCAGTGAGCTTTCGTTCATCGACCAGCGCCTCACGAACAAAGGGGAGTTCACGCCGCCCGGAGCCTTTGTGCTCCATCTCTACGGTCGCTTCTGCTGCGCCAATAAATTCGCTGGCGAGGTCGATCTCTTCGAGGCGCTGGAGAACGCGAAGACCCATTACAATATCGACCCGAACAAGTTGGTCGTGCGTGGGTTTTCGATGGGCGGCGGTGCGTGCTGGCAATTCGGCACACACTTCGCCGGAATGTGGGCTGCGGTGCAGCCGGGCGCGGGATTTGGCGATACCCGGGAATTCATGCACCTCGGGACGACGCCCGATAAACCGTTGCCGCCACCCTGGGAGCAGACCCTGTGGAAGTGGTACGATTCCAAGGGCTACGTCACCAATCTCGCCGACACGACCACGGTTGCCTATTCCGGGGAGATCGACGGGCAGAAAGAAGCCGCCGATATCATGATTCGCTACGCCCGCGTGGAAGCCGGCAATGCCCACCCGCCCGTCGCCGAATTGGGCAAAGTCACCCCGGGCGACGGCTCACCAAAGGCGGACGAGGCACGCGTCACGGGCACCGGACCGGACGTTGCTTTTTATCACGTCATCGGCCCGCAAACGCCGCACAAAATCAAGCCGGAGGAGAAGCCGGAGGTCGAAGGCTTGGTGGATGCGGCCGTGGCGAAACACGAAGCAGCGCCGAAGAAAGGGCACTGGACCACCTACACGCTGGTCTATCCAAACGGCCCCGGAACATTCGAACTCACTGGTCTCGAGAAAGAATGGGAACGTGCGGACTTCGATTATGATTCCCAAGCCGACGGGCTCCACATTACGACCAAAAATGTCAGCGCATTTCGTGGGGAAGCGTTCCCGCGACCTACCGTTCTGGTCGACGGCCAAAGCCTCATGCTACCGAAGGGCGGCATTGTCTCCCCAGCCAACAACACGAGTGGATTCATTTTCGAAAAGAAGAACGGCAGGTGGCAGGTCCGCCCCGAATATCTTGGCGTATTGGACTCCCCGCCGCCAGAAACCGGCAAGCGGCCAGGCGTCTGCGGCCCCATCGATCACGCCTTCATGTCCTCCTTCGTCTTCGTGCGTCCGACTGGCCGGCCGCTCAATGACAAAGTCGGCGCGTGGGCCAAGTCCGAAATGGAGCACGCCATCGGCTTCTGGCGGAGGGTCTACCGTGGCGACGCGCCGGTGAAGGACGATACCGCGATCACGCAAGACGAGGTCAGGAACTCGAATCTTATCCTCTGGGGCGATCCCGCGAGCAACAGGGTGCTCGCACAGATCATCTCGAAGCTGCCCCTCCAATGGTCCTTCCGCCAACTTGCCTTTGGCGGCCAGGACTACGATCCCGCGCACACCGCGCCGGTCATGATTTTTCCAAACCCGCTCAATCCCTCGAAATATGTCGTCCTGAACAGCGGCGTGACCTTCCGCGAGCAGGCCCTGCTGAACAACGCCGACCAAACGCCGAAATTGCCCGACTGGGCGATCATCGATCTGAACACGCCCTCTGATGCGAAGTGGCCGGGCGAAGTAAAGGCCGCGGGATTCTTCGATGAACAGTGGAAGGTCCCGGTAAAGTGAACGAGGCGGCCTTTCGGGTAGGGTGGGCGTCCCGCCCGCCGCGTTTCGCGTCTCGCGGAACGCATCCGATCAATCATCGACAGGAGCGTGCGAATTCTCATTCGGCTGTTTCAGGCGGGACGCCTGAAACGGCGGGCGGGACGCCCGACCTACCCGAGATGCGCGCAACGACAGGCGCGAGTCTGCGAAACTTTACCACCATGAAATCATTGCCTCTCGCCACTCGTTTCCTCCCCCTCCTCCTCGCTCCGACCCTGGCCTTCGCCCAGGCGACACCCACCTCCAAGCAGGCCCCGCCGCCCGGCATCGACGTTCCCGCAGACGATACGCGGGAAATGACGGCCGGGCTCGACGCGCTCGGGAAGGAGATCGACGCGATGCGCGGCCATGCATCCGGAGCGACGGATCCAAATGCCGCGTTGCTGCCCGATGTCGAGGTCTTCCACAAGGCGGTCCGCTACGCGCTGCAGTACGACGAAATCTTCAAGCCGGCGGAAATCATCACGGCGCGGGCGCAACTCGCGCTCGGCCAGGAACGCATGAAGCAACTGCGCGACGGCAAACCCTCCTGGACCAGCGCCACCGGCCCGCTGATCCTCGGTTACACCTCGCGCATCGACGGCTCCGCGCAGCCGTATGGATTGATCGTGCCCGATGACTGGAAGCCCGGCGACAAGACGCCGCGTCCACTGTACCTCTGGTTCCATGGGCGCGGCGACACGCTCACGGAATTGGCCTTTATCGCCGGGAGGCTGAAGGGAAAACACGATTTCTCGACGCCAAACGCTTTCGAGTTGCACCTTTACGGACGCTATTGCAACGCCAGCAAGTTTGCCGGGGAAACCGATTGCTTCGAGGCCATGGCCGACGTGCAACGGCGCTACACCATCGATCCCAATCGCATCGTCGAAATGGGCTTTTCCATGGGCGGCGCCACCGGCTGGCATATGGCCGCGCATCATCCGGGCCTCTGGGCTGTCGGCTCCTGCGGAGCCGGATTCGCGGAGACGGAGATCTACGCCAAGGTCGATGATCCAAAAAAAGAGCCGCCGCCGCCTTGGGAACGGAAGCTCTACAGCCTCTACGATTGCAACGTCATCGCGGCCAACTACGGCAACCTGCCCTTTATCGCCTACAGCGGCGAAATCGACCCGCAAAAGCAAAGCGGCGACCTCATGAACAAAGCCATGGCCGACGAGGGCCTGAAAATGGAATGGCTCATCGGGCCGGGTGTCGGCCACAAGTACGAGCCGGAAACGAAGAAGGAACTCTCGCGGCGCATCGACGCTGACGTGGCCAAGGGCCGCGACCCGCTGCCGCCGCATATCCACTTCCAAACGTTCACCACACGCTACAACCAGTGCAAATGGCTCACCATCGACGCCCTCGATCAGCATTGGGAAAGGGCCGACATCGACGCAACGCTGGTGGACGAGGGTACCTACCGGATCAAAACGAAGAATATCGCCGCTTTCACCATCGCGCTTCCGCCGGGACCGGCCCCGCTGGACAAGACGCATCCGCCACGTGTGGTGATCGATGACCAGGAAGTCGTGGGACCACCCGTAAAGGAACGATGGAGTGCGAGCTTCTGCAAACTCGGTGGCAAGTGGCAGGGGCTGCCGCCGGATTTCGGACGCGGACCGCACAAGCGCCATGGCCTCCAGGGACCGATTGATGATGCCTTCATGGACTCCTTCATCTTCGTGCGCCCGACCGGGAAGCCGCTCAACGACAAGGTCGGCGCATGGGCGCAGAACGAACTCGAACTCGCGATCGCCGGCTGGCGCCGGGTCTTCCGCGGCGATGCCCAGGTGAAGGACGACACCGCGATCACGGCGGACGACGTGAAGAGTGCCAATCTCGTTCTCTGGGGCGATCCCGGGAGCAACAAGGCCCTGGCGCAGCTTCTGCCCAAACTCCCGATTCAATGGACGAAGGACAAACTGATCATGGGCACGCGGAGTGCCAGTGCCACGGACCACGCGCCGATTTTCATCTACCCGAACCCGTCCAACCCCGACCGCTACATCGTCGTGAACAGCGGCTTTACCTTCCGGATGGGTGCCCGCACGTCTAATTCCCTGCAAACACCGAAGCTCCCCGATTGGGCTCTCATCGATCTCAACACCCCACCCAGCGAACTCTGGCCGGGGAAGGTCGTGGATGCCGGGTTCTTCGATGAAGCGTGGCATTGGCCGGCACGCTAAGGAAGTGCCCGGTGGCCAGTTCTCAGTGCTCAGTATGAGCTTGCGACCCGCACATCGGGAACTAAGAACTAGGAACTAAGGACAAAGAACTCTGGCCCGAGCCGTCTCCCAATTCCGAAACCCCCGCCCCTTATGCGCCTCCCACGCCTCCTCACACTCACTGCCGCCCTCACCCTCGCCACACTCCCCCTCCGCGCCCACGACGCCAATGCCGAAATGACCGCGGCCGCGGTGAACTTCCTCGCCGCGCTTACTCCCGACCAGAAAGCCAAGGCGACCTTCGACTTTCCCGGTGACGAACGGAAGAACTGGCATTTCATCCCGCGACCGCGCAAGGGGCTGCCGATCAAAGACATGACACCCGAGCAACGCCTCCTCGGGCAAGCCTTGCTCGTGACGGGCCTGAGCAATCGCGGATATGCGAAAGCGGTTTCCATCATGAGCCTCGACGCCGTGCTCAAGATCCTCGAAGAGGGCAAAACAGGCGCTCCGGTGCGCGATCCAGACAATTACTACTTCTCCATCTTCGGCACGCCCGGCGTGGACCCCACGTGGGGCTGGCGCTTCGAGGGGCATCATCTCTCGCTCAACTACACCCTCTCCGGCGACGCCGATCCGTCGATGACTCCCTCCTTCTTCGGCACGAATCCCGCCGAAGTCCGCAGCGGTCCGCGGACCGGCACGCGCGTCCTTGGTGCGGAGGAAGACTTGGGCCGGACGCTCGTCAAATCGCTCACCGAGGACCAGCGCAAGCTGGCGGTCTTGCCGGTGGAAACACCCAAGGACATCCTGAACGACCCGAAACGCGTCGACCCGACCAATCCCGAAGGCCTTCCCCAGAGCCAGTTGACTGCCGAGCAGACCGCGACGCTGGTGAAATTGATCAAAGAGTATCTGTTCCGATGCCGGCCGGATGTGGCCGCGGATGACTGGGCCAGGGTCGAAAAGGCCGGTTTGGACAAGCTGCATTTCGCCTGGGCAGGCGGTTTTGAACCGGGCCAACCCCACTACTACCGGGTACAGGGCGGCCATTTCGTACTGGAACTCGACAATACCCAGAACGAGGCCAACCATGTGCACACCATCTGGCGCGATTTCGACCATGATTTCGGGGTGGACCTTCTGAAAGCGCATCTGGACGCCGCCCACTCTGGAAAATAGGGGTAATTTGGCCCCGCGGGTGGCGTGAGGAATGCTACGTAAATCGGCGCATTCATGCATCATTCCATATGAAAAAATCAACCCTGTCAGCTTTCACGATCATGGAGCTGATGATCATCGTCGTCATTCTGTGCGACCTCGCGGTGGTCGCGCTCCCCTCCTTCTATCGTGCCCGAACCCTGTCGCAGGATACGAAGTTCATCGTCGATTTGCGCACGGCCAGCGGGGCCTTCGAGATGTACTCCGCCGAGAACAATGTCTACCCTCCAGCGGCAAACCCGGGGGTCATCCCCACTGGAATGGGGATCTACCTGGGCAACTTCCCGTGGAGCGAGAGCAACTCCATTGGCGGGCTCTGGGTCTGGGCGCCGGGTTATCAAAACTGCACGGCGGCCATCCAGGTGACCTTCCCGTCGGCCCCGGATGATCTCCAGATGATCGACATCGACACCCGCATGGACGATGGCAACCTGGCCACCGGAGCATTCCGCGAAGCGGATTCGACCGACTACTACTACATCGTCGAGCCGTAGAGCTCCAGGTACGCGCTGACCATCGCCTGGAAGCTGAATCGCGTTTCGGCATGGGCGCGGACCTTGCGCCGATCCAGCGCCAGCGCTTGCGGCGTCAATTCCGCCAGCGCGTCGATGACCCCGGAATGAAATCCGGTCACCCCATCATCCACGACCTCCTCCACGGAACCACGGCGGTGGCCGACCACGGGGGTGCCGCAAGCCATCGCCTCGATCATCACCAGGCCAAACGGTTCGTCCCATTGGATCGGGAAAAGGAGCGCCGCCGCATGGCGCAGCAGGTCGTTCTTCTGCACGTGATTGACCGGGCCGACCCACCGCACCATCTCGCCGTCGATCAAGGGTTGGATTTGCTCATTGAAATACGCCTGCTCTTTGGCGTTCTGCGGCTGACCGGCAAGGACAATGGGTAGATTCGTCGCGCGCGCGATCTGAATGGCGCCCAGCGGGTTCTTCTCCGGCGACATCCGGCCGAGAAACGCCAGGTATCGCCCCGGCTCGAAACCCGGCTCGTACGCGCCAAAATCGCAGCCGTTGTAGACGACCGGGAACTGTCGCCCCAAGCGGACTCCCGCGGCGTGCATCTGGCAACGGCTGATGCCATTGACCGCGACCTGCGGCCAGCGGCGAAAGACGAATTCGTCATCGACGTGCGGGCAGGTGTGAATCGTGAACAAACCCGGCGTGGACGTGGCCGCGGCGAGGGGCAGCCACGCCGTGCTCAGATGGTAGTGAATCACGTCGAAATCGGCGGCGTGGGCCAGGACCTCGGCCATCGCCGAACTCGCGTAGTACTCAAAACAGTAGGCCTCCCCGCGGGCGCACGTTTCGGTGAGATTCAATTCGCAGACCGGATGAAGTTTCGCCGCGGTAAAACAATCGCCCGAGGCAAAGAGCGTGACCTCGTGGCCGCGGGCGGTCAGTTCGTCAATGAGCAGCTTCATGAGCAACTCGATGCCTCCGTAGGTGGTGGGCGGGATGCGCGTCCAGAGCGGGGCCACTTGGGCGATGCGAAGCTTTTTCATCAGGAACTTGCGTGTGCGTCATTGCGATGTTAGCTGCCATCCCGCCTTCGCCAATGTCTCTTCGTTCCCGCGCATGAAATTCTTTCCTCTCGCCCTCCTCCTGTCCCTCACCGGCACGTGCCTCGCGGAAGACCCTCCGGTGGCCAGGGCCATGCCCGCGACCACGCGCGACATCACCACACAACTCGAGATTTTCCTCGATCAGCAGCTTTTCGGCCCGGGCAAGATCGACGGGCGGCCCGGCGAATTCGTCGGCAAGGCCTTGGTCCGCTACCAGCGCGCGCACGACTTGCCCGAGACCGGCGTCCTCGACGCGAACATCCCGATCGACTCCGTTTACCCCGTTTACACCTTCTACACGATCAAGGACGAGGACGTGAAATTCGTCGGCCCGTGCCCCACCAAGCCCGAGGAACAGTGCAAGCTCAAGTACCTGCCCTATCCTTCACTGCTCGATTTCGTCACCGAGCGCTACCATTGTGCTCCAGAGTTCCTGGAAAAGATCAACAAAGGCTTGAATCTCGAACAACTCAAACCCGGCGACCAGGTGCGGGTGCCAAACGTCGAGCCGTTCAAGATCGAGGAGTTGCCCAAACAGGGATTCCTGCCGGAAATCCCGGCCTACAAGGACCGCGTCATTCAAATCCATCGCCATGAAAAGTTGCTGGACATTTTCGACGGCGACGCGCTCCTCGCGACGGTGCCGATCACCCCGGGCGTGATGGGCAGCGACCACAAGGAAACACCCGCGGGTTCATGGAAAATCCTTGGCATCGCCACCTCACCCACCTTCCGCTGGGACAAAGGCGTTCTCGAAGAGGGTAAGCGCAGCGACCTGTCTTACCTGCTGCCTGCCGGTCCGCGGAATCCGGTCGGCGTCCTCTGGATCGGCCTGAACAAACCCGGCATTGGCATCCACGGCACGAACAATCCCCAATCCATCGGCCGGGCGCAAAGCCACGGCTGCATGCGCGTCGCCAACTGGGACGTGGTCCGGATCAGCAAGTTGATCACCAGGGGGATGACCGTGATTATTGATTAGCGCCACGCGGCGCCCAGGCGAATCACAAATCCTCTCCCCTCCCTGATCAAAATCCCCTCCACATCAGCTCTCCTTCTCACCGCGGCGATGCTGCTTCCATCGTCGTGTGCCTTCGTCCAACGGCGGGCCGTCTTCCGTGATTCGGATTTCGCCTGGTCCCGGGGGGAGCGGCTCCGGGGCTGTCGCCGGCCAGGCCATCCACCTCAAGGAAGCCAAGGACCCGTCGCTCGTATTTCAACCCGGCACGCCCGTCTCCATCGTCCCCGTAAACGAATATACCTCCGAAATAGTCCACCTCAGCTATGACCAGGCCGGGAACATCCTCAGCCCTGCCGATCCCCGCTACGCCGGTTATGTCCGGACCACCAGGACGGACGGGCAGGGCCGCTTCACCTTCCGGAACCTCCCGCCTGGCGATTACTATGTAATGGCCACCGTCACTATTTACCAGACGTGGGATAACGCTAACGGCGAATTCTATGGACAGGTGACCCCCATGTACGTCCGTGTTTCCGTCCGGAACGGACAGACCGTCCAGGTCGCGGACTGGAACGGGTAGTCGAACGACCTCGGCGCCTATTTCTCCTCGACCACACGCACATTGCGAATTGAGGCCGTTTGCCCGACGGTGCGCTCGGTTTGCTCAAAGTGGAAAATGACGCTGATCCGTTTGGCTTGCTCCGTCGCGACTTTCACGATCACCGGCGTCCACGCCTCGCCGCACTTCTCGCTATTCAGACGGGGTAGAGCTTTGATCTCGTTGCCGCCGTCGAGGAACTCGATTTGCAAAGACGCCATCTGCGCCACGGTGCCTTTGATCTCCGCCGTGACCACGTAATGGGACTGCGCGGAGACGTCGAAGGATTGCGTCAAACGGCCATCCTTTTTGCCTACCGCATTCACCTTCAGTTGCGCGCCTTCGGCTTGCGAGGCGGTGATGCTGCAATTGCCTTCGAGATACCAGTGCAACGGCGCCGGCTTGCCATCGGTTCGCGCGGCCATGAAGTCGGCATTGCTCAACAAGTTCTCGTCGGCGGCCAGGGCCGTAAGCGTGATCGAGAAGAGCACGGGGACCGTGAGGGCCAGCTGGAGTTTCATCGAGAGCGAGTGCGATTGCCGTGAACAGCAAACTACCGGGCCGGGCATCCCCGGTCAATTTGCAAACCGATTTCCCCGTCGTCGAGCGTGTTTTCAGAGTTGCCCTTTTGCCGTTTCCATCGTTTCGCGCGCTGAACAGGTACCATGGTCGCGTGCGCTCCGATTGCGCTTCTGCGCACAGAGGTGTCTTGTTGTGATTCGCTCTTCAAGCACCATGCCAACGATTTCGGTCCAGGAAGCCTTTGAACTCGCCCTCGAGCACCACCAGGCCGGACGACTGGCGGAGGCGGAGGCGCTCTACCTTCAAGTCCTCGCCGCGCAACCCGACCATGCCGGCGCGCTCCATTTTCTGGGCACCATCGCCCACCAGACGGGCCGCCGTGACCTTGCCGTGGAGTTGATCCGTCACGCCCTCGCCAGTGAGCCAGACAACCCCGCCGTACATTCCAACCTTGGCGAGGCCTACCGCGTCGTGGGACGGCTGGACGAAGCCATCCCGCACCTTCGCCGCGCGCTTCAACTCAAGCCCTGCTTTCCGGAGGCGCACAATAATCTGGGCCTGGCGCTGGCTGAAAAAGGGCGGTGGGACGAAGCCATCGACGCCTATCACCGCGCGCTCGAATCCGCTCCGAATCGCGCGGAAGTCCGGAATAATCTGGGCATCGCCCTGGCCGGGAAGGGCCGGCGTAATGAGGCGATCGCCGCTTATCGTACGGCCATCGCACTCCAGCCGGACTATGCCGAAGCTTATAACAATCTCGGGAACGCCCTGGCCGAAAATGGTGAGTGCGCAGAGGCCATCGCGGCCCTTCGTCAATCCATCCGGCTTCACCCAAACTACAGTGAGGCCCACAACAATTTGGGCGTTGCCCTGACGGCGAACGATCGGCTTGAGGACGCGGTAGCCGCGTTTCACCGCGCGCTCGAACTGAGGCCCGATTACGCGGAGGCCCAAAACAATTTGGGGTTGGTGTTGCGCAAACAGAAGCGGCTGGACGAAGCCATTTTGGCATTCCGTCGTGCGGCCGGGATCCAATCGGCCTGCGCGCAAGCGTACGCCAATTTGGGAAGCGCTTTAAACGAAGCCGGCCGGCTCGATGAGGCTATCGACGCATATCGAAAAGCCCTCCATCTCAAACCGAATTCTTATCAGATCCTGAACAATCTGGCCGCCACATTGACGCGGGCCAGCCTCCCGGGCGAAGCCGTGACGCTGCTTGAGCAGGCGATTCGGATCGAACCTCACTCCGCGCAGTTGCACAACAACCTCGGCCTGGCCTTGCTTGGGAGGGGACGGCCCAGGGACGCCACGATTGCCTTCCGTCGGGCCATTGAGCTTAAGTCCGAGGACGCCGGAGGTTACAACAACTTGGGCATGGCACTGGTCGGGGACGGCAGGCTGGATGAGGCGATCGCCGCATTTCACCGGTCGCTTGACTTAAACGAGAGCGACGCCGCAGCGAGCAATAACCTGGGCCTGGCACTCGCCAGGCAGGGCCGATCCGAGGAGGCGACCACCGCGTACCAGCGCGCCCTTCATTTTGCGCCAGACGATGCCATAACCCATAGTAATCTGGGCAGCGCCCTCGCCGACTTGGGGCAACTCGATGGCGCTTTGGCGGCGCACAACCGCGCCATCCAGCTCGAACCAAACTCCGCGAAGGCCTGGAATAACCTGGGGATCGCGCTCAAGGACGGCGGGCAGATGGACGAAGCCAGGGCGGCGTTTCGGCGTGCTGTCGAGCTTCGACCCGAGGATGCGGAAGTGCACAGCAACCTGATTTATGCGCTGCACTTCAGTCTTGGTTTGGGCGAAAAGGCGATCATGGAAGAGCAGGAGCGATGGAACGATCGTTTCGGCGAGCCCTTAAAACGTTCAATCCCCCCGCACACCAACGACCGCGATTCGGAGCGGCGTCTGCGCATCGGTTACGTCTCTTCGCATTTTTTCGACCATGTCGTGGGCCGAAATCTCCTGCCGATATTCCGACACCACGATCCCCGGAAGTTCGAGTTTCTATGCTACTCCGCGGTGGCTACACCAGACCGACTGACTGAGGAATTTCGTAATTCCTCCAGGCAATGGCGCTGCGTCCTGGGTTCTTCGGATGACGGCCTCGCTGAAATGATTCGGAGCGACCGGGTGGATATTCTCGTAGACGTCACCCAGCACCTGGCCGGTAATCGGCTGCCGGTCTTTGCGCGCAAACCCGCGCCGGTGCAGGTCAGCTTCGCCGGTTACCCGGCGGGCACCGGACTGAAAGCAATCGAATATCGCCTGAGCGACCGGTGGCTGGAATCAGAAATCGGAATCGCCGCCGGACGCACGTCGCAGGATATTCCGCAGGAGATGCAGGTTCCAGGTTGCAGCTTGCAGGATGATTCGGAGCGCAACTTCCATCCTGGATCTTGCATCCTGCATCCTGCCTCTGCCTTTTCTCCTTTCGAGCGGGTGTTTCTCATCGACAGCTTCTGGTGTTACGATCCGTGCGGGATGGAGGTTGCACCAAACTTACGGCCGGCGAAGGAGAGCCGTGGGGTTGCCTTCGGCAGCCTGAACAATTTCTGTAAGATCAATGAGGCGGTGCTGCGACTTTGGGCGCGAGTGCTCTCCGCAATGGCGGATTCACGCTTGATTCTGCTGAGTGGTTTTGGCAGTCATCGCCAGCGCACCATCGAGTTTCTGGCGGGTCGCGGAATCGAATCAAACCGTGTGGAGTTCGTCGCACCGTGTTCGCGCAGAGCATACCTGGAGCAGTATCACCGCCTCGACATCGCGCTGGATCCGTTCCCGTACGGCGGGCACACGACGAGCCTGGACGCGCTTTGGATGGGCGTACCGGTGGTGAGCCTGGCGGGCGAAAACGCGGTTTCGCGGGCGGGCTTGAGCATCCTGAACAATCTCGGTTTGTCCGAGTTGGTCGCGTTCTCGGAGGATGATGACGTGAAGGTCGCCGTCGAACTGGCCGGAGATTTGCCGCGATTGGAGCAATTACGGCGGACTTTGCGCTCACGAATGGAAGCCTCGATCCTCATGGACGCCCCGCACTTCGCGCGCAACATCGAAGCCGCCTACCGTGCCATGTGGCGGCGCTGGTGCAGAGGAAATTGACGGATGGTCCGGCCTGGCCACGGCGTCGCCCTGGCAAGCCGGGCCGGACCCGCGGAGAATGACGAAGGAAGTCTGGCTGAAGGGCGACCCATCGCGCGGCATTCCGTCTCGGACCGGAGTGGTTCTTCGCCCGCTCCTCAGGAACCAGCAAGGGCGACCGATCAGTTTGCGTTGCTGACCCAGGAAGTGTCTCGGACTACGCTCGAATCCCGATCATGCCCGCGGTTTCTGTCCCCCAAGCCTTCCAACTCGCCCTCCAGCACCACCAAGCCGGGCGGTTGGCGGAGGCGGAGGCGCTTTACCGTCAAGTCCTCGCCGTGCAGCCCGACCACGCCAGCGCGTGGCACATGCTCGGCGTCGCCACACGCCAGTCTGGTCTCCTGAGTCTTGCCGAGGAACAGATCCGCCGGGCCATCAGTCTGGATCCGCACAACGCCGCCGCCCACTGCAATCTCGGCGAAGCCTACGGCGCCATGGGGCGGTTCGACGATGCCATCGCCTGCTATCGGCGCGCTCTTGAACTCAAACCGGATTCGCCGGAAGCGATCAACAATTTGGGCACCGCGCTCAAAGCCACGGGAAACATGGGTGAAGCCATCGCCGCGTATCGAAGAGCTCTCACGATCAAACCTGACTACCCGGACGCCTCCATGAACCTCGGAATTGCCTTGGCGGTGCGAGGAGAGTTCGAAGAAGCGGTGGCTGCGTTTCGCGCGGTGCCGCAAATCGCGCCGGCCCACGCGAAGGCCTATGACCATCTGGGCAGTGCTTTTCTGGCACGAGGCCGGTTCGACGAAGCCGCGGATGCCTATCGACGGGCTCTCGAGATCAATCCGGAATATGCGACAGCCCATTTCAATCTGGGCATTGCGCTCAAGGAGCTTGGGCAGCTCGAGCAATCCATCGGCGCGTTCCGCCAGGCCATCGAGCTGAAGCCGGATTTCACCGCAGCGTTCATCAACCTGGCAAACGTGTTGACCGCGCATGGGCGGATCGACGAGGCCATCGCCGCCGCCCGGGCAGCGATCGATCGGCAGCCGGGCTCCGCCGAAGCTTGCATCAATCTTGGCATCGCACTGGCCGCGCAGTTGCGTCTGGATGAGGCCGTGGCCGTGTTTCGGCGGGCGGTCGATCTCAATCCCAATTCCGCGGATGCCCATCACAATTTGGGAAGCGCGCTGCTGGATTGCGGCCAACTTGACGAAGCCAGTGTCGAGATTCAGCGGGCGATCGAACGAGAACCAGGCCACGCGGGCGCGTGGGACAATTTCGGAAACGTGCTTCGGGGCCAGGGCCGATTGGAAGAAGCCCTGGCCGCGTACCGTCGTGCGACTGAGGCTGCGCCGGCAACTTCCAGGTTCCACAGCAGTATCCTGGTCACGCTTCAACTTCTCCCGCACCTGGAGGAGAGACGGGTCATCGAAGAGCACCAGCAGTGGAACCGGCAAATCAGCGGACGGGTGAGGCAAGTGCTCCCGCCTCACCTCCACGACCGAAACCCCGATCGCGGGCTCCGCGTCGGTTATGTCTCACCCGATTTCCGAGACCTGGCGGTAGGCCGGAATCTAAAACCCTTGTTTCAGCATCACGAATTTCAGAATTTCACGGTGCTGTGCTATTCCGGAGCTGTGCAAACCGACGGGCTCACAGAAGAATTCCGCCAACGCGCCGAGGCGTGGCGTAACACGGTAGGAATGACCGATCAGGCACTGGCCGACACCATCCGCCGGGATGGCGTGGATATCCTCGTCGACCTTGCGCAGCACACCCGCGGAAACCGCCTGCCGGTATTTGCGAGAAATCCGGCGCCGGTACAAGTCAGCTTTATGGGCTATCCAGCGAGCACGGGCCTGGAGGCGATCGGATACCGCATCAGCGATCGGTGGCTTGATGCGGAGTTCGGAGTTGGGAGTTCGGATTTCGGGTGGAAACGCAACCCCAATATCCGACCGCCGAATTTCGATCCTCCACCCGCGGAACAGGTGTTTCTCATCGACAGCTTCTGGTGCTACGATCCCTGTGGAGTGGAAGTGGCGGTCACTGATCTGCCGGCGAAAGAGAGCCGTCGAATCACCTTTGGCAGCCTGAACAACTTCTGCAAGATCAACGACTTCGTGCTCAAGCTCTGGGCGCGGGTGTTGATGGAGGCGCCGGATTCGCGGCTGCTGTTGTTGAGTGAAATCGGGGGGCACCGGCAGCGGGCCTTGGATTTTCTGGAGCACGAAGGCGTCGAGCCGAACCGCGTGGAGTTCGTCGCACCGTGTCCGCGCAGAGCATACCTGGAGCAGTATCAGCGAATCGATATCGCGCTGGATCCGTTCCCGTACGGTGGCCACACGACGAGCCTCGACGCACTCTGGATGGGCGCGCCCGTGGTGAGCCTGGCGGGCGAGCGCGCCGTTTCGCGGGCCGGCTTGAGCATCCTGAACAATCTCGGATTGCCCGAATTGGTCGCGTTCTCGGAAGAGGACTATGTGAAGGTCGCTGTCGAACTGGCCGGGGATTTGCCACGAATCGAAGAATTACGGCGGACTTTGCGCTCACGAATGGAAGCCTCGATCCTCATGGACGCCCCGCAGTTCGCCCGAAACATCGAAACCGCCTACCGCGCGATGTGGCGCTGTTGGTGCGCGGCGGAAAGCGCCTCATGACGAGCTCGCCAGCTTTGGTGGGTTGTCATTGCCGGCCGCTTCGAAGTTGGGCAAAAACACTGCTGAGGTTACATTCGTGTGACAAAAATATGCGGGATTGACCCGCCGTCGCCCTACCGGTTAGGAACGGCCTGTGTCCCTGCGTAATTTTGTCATTCTCCTCCTCAGCGTGACCTGCGCTGCGGCGCAGGTCACTGTACCACCGGGTGGGGGCGCCGGCGCCGCGCCTCCATTCACTTCGCCCGTTCCCGGCGCTGGCGAGCCGGTCCGCTTGCAATTTCCCAATACGGACGTGCGGGAGGTGCTGGATTTTTACGAAAGGCTGACCGGAAAGCACGTCGTCACCGACAACCAGGTGCAGGGTACGGTCTATATTGTCGTTCCGGGAAATATCGCGCCGGAGGAAGCCATCCGCATTATCGAGATCAATTTGCAACTCAACGGGATCACCCTGATCCCGGTCGAGGGCAGCAAAATCGTGAAGGTTGTCGGCACCGGCAAAAACCCGCGCAACGCGGCCATCCCGATTATTGCCGACGAACTCCTCCTCCCAGCCAGCGAACAGGTGGTCACCTTCATCGCCAAGTTGAATTACGCGGATCCCACGGAATTGCAGCAGACCCTGACCGCCTTCGTCGGTCAATCGCAAGGCGGCTACACGAACTTCACGGCCTTGCCCAAGGCGCAGACGCTGCTCATCACCGAGAGCAGCGCGACCATCCGGGGCTTGCTGCGCGTCCTCCACGAGATCGACGTGCCGCCCGCGGAAGTGGTCAGCGAATTCATCTCGCTCGAACGCGCCGACGCAACCGACGTCTTGGAAAAGCTGAAAGGGATTTTTGAAAAGCAGCCGACCGGACCCGGTGCTACCACCATGACCGCAGCCCCGCCGGCCGCCGCTCCCGCCCGCCCGGTACTGCCCGCCAATACGGTCGTTGAGTCCACCGGCGAGCGGTCCGTGGAAATCCGCGCGGCGTCGCTCTCGGAAGACTCGATCATCATCGGCAAAATCCGATTGACCGCCGATGTCCGCACCAACCGCATCCACGTGGTCACGCGGCCGGTGAACATGCCTTTCGTCCGCAAGCTCATCCAGGAGTTCGATTCGATGGTCAAATTTGGCGAGCCGGTCACCCGCCCTTTGCGCTTCGTTCCCGTGGCGGACGTGCTCGAGGTGGTCGTCAAAGCCATTACCGAACCGGGCATGAAGGAAGACGCCGGGACTGCCGCCGGCGGCGGAACGCAGGGCAACAGGCCGAACGGCGCCAATGCGCAGAACAATAGCCAGGGTTCCGGCGGGCTCTCCGCGAATGGCGGCTCCAACGCGGGCGGCAGTTCCGGCGGGGGCCTGAACGTGAGCGAAGGGCTCTCGACAACACCGGTGGACACGACGCCCGAAGCCCGCATCATCGGGACGACCAAGATTATCGCCGACAAAAACGCCAACGCCATCATCGTGATCGGCGGGGAAGATGTGAAGGCCAAGGTCTTCCGCCTGCTCGATCAACTCGATCAGCGCATTCCGCAAGTGATGCTCTACACCACCATCGGGGAGTTGGACCTCGATGATAAGCAGCAGTTTGGGGTCGACTACATCCTGCGCAATGCCGGTCTTGGCGTTAGTCCCATTGTGTTGAATGGTGGGAACACCTCCACCGCCGCCACCAACGGCACCGGCGTTACCACGAGCGGCACCGCCATTCCAACCTCGATCAGCACGGGCACCACTGGCACCACCACGACCGGCACGACTTCTACCGGCACGACGGGCACGACCACCGGCGCGACCACGAGCACGCCTCTCCAGCCGTCCGATCTCGTCGGCTTCAATGGCAATTCGCCCGCGCCAAACCTGAGCAACCTGCTCAACAATGGCGTCCCCCGGGCTGTCGCGGCGATCGGTGGAAGCGGCCTCACCGGCTTCCTGACCGCCGGCAATTCCATGACGGCGATCGTCACCGCCCTCGAAAACACCACCCGTTTTCGCGTCATCTCCCGGCCAAATGTCATCGCCCGCAACAACAAAAAAGCCATCATCGCCTCCGGCCAGGAAGTCGCCATCCCCGCGCAAATCCAGAGCGCGCTCAACTCCATTAACAACTCCAACGGCATCGTCACCAATTCGAGCGTCGAGTACAAGGAAGTCACTTTGCAATTGGAAATGGTTCCGCTGATCAACTCCGAACGCGAGGTCTCGCTCGATGTGCTCCAAAAGATCGACAGCATCTCCGGTTCGACGGTCATCGACAACAACTCCATCCCGACGATCAACACGCGCTACGTGAAGACGAGCGTGACCGTGCCGAACAACAGCACCCTGGTCCTCGGCGGCCTCATCCAGCAGAGCACCAACAAGGTCAAATCCGGTATTCCCTTCCTGAGCAATATTCCCTTGCTCGGCGTGCTCTTCAGCAACACCACCAAGGAGAAAATCCGCCAGGAACTCGTCATCCTCGTCCGTCCAGTCGTGAGTTGGACACCGCCGGAAACGCAGATGCTGCGGCAGCGGGCGGAGGAGTTTCTCAACCTCGAACCGAACCTCGAGGCGTCACTCTATCCGCCGGGAAAGGCCCATACGGCGCCGGCCATCCCCTTCCGCACGGGCACGCCTGGAGGCGCTCCCACGCCGACCCCCGCCTCGTCAAAGACCAGCCATTGACGCACTCCGCCGATGAATTCGCGGAAGATCCTCTTCGACGTCTTGCGCGCCACCGGGCTGGACGACGGCCCTGCCAGTGAACTTTCCGTCCTTCAGCCTCCGCCCGGCGGGAGTTGGACCAATGAAGTCCTGAATTCCGGGAGCGTCGATGAAATCAAATTTGCCGCGGAGCTGGCCCGGGCGTTCCAGGCGCCTTTCGAAGCGGTCGAGACGGACCGCGTCGAGCGCAAGACGCTGGGTCTTTTGCCCAGCCGGTTCGTCTTCAAGCACCACGTCCTTCCGCTCGGCGAAAGCGAAGCCGCCGTGCGCGTGGCCACCTACGACGTCTTCAATCTCGTCGCCCGCCGCCTGGTCACCCAGCAACTGAGCGGACGCAAGGTCGAATGGGTGCTGGCGCCGCGCGGCCAGTTGCTGCGCGCTATCAAGACGCTCTACGGCGTGGGCGCGGAGACTTTCGAGGAAATCCTGCAGACCGCCCGCCTCTACGATAGCGAGTCGCGCGACACTTCGCAGGACATCACCGGCGACAACCCCGAGGCGAGCGTCGTCAAATTCGTCAATCAAATCATTCGCGAGGCCATCCAGGAACGCGCCACCGACATCCATGTCGAGCCGCTCGAAAACGACCTCCGCATCCGTTATCGCATCGACGGCATTCTCCACGAGGTCGCCGTCCCCGGCCAGCTTCGCGTCCTGCAGAGCGCCATCATTTCCCGGCTCAAAGTCATGGCGCACATGGACATCGCCGAGCGCCGCCTGCCGCAGGACGGTCGCATCAATCTCCAGACCCACCACGGCCATATCGACGTCCGCGTCTCCACCATCCCCACGGTCAATGGCGAGAGCATCTCGCTGCGTCTGTTGTCACGCACCGACGTGCAAAACTTCGGCCTCGATCGACTCGACATGAGCGCGGACCAGGTGCGCTCCATTCGCGCCCTGTTGCAACAACCCAACGGCATCCTGCTCGTCACCGGCCCCACCGGTTCGGGCAAATCGACCAGCCTCTATTGCTTTCTCAGTGCCATCAATGCGGTCAGCCGCCGGATCATCACCATCGAAGAACCAGTCGAGTACCGCCTTCCGGGCATCAGCCAGATTGAAGTTAAATCCGAAATCGGCCTCACCTTCGCCAATGGATTGCGCGCCATCCTCCGCCAGGACCCAAATATTGTCATGGTCGGCGAAATCCGCGATTTCGAGACGGCCGAGATTGCCATCCGCGCCGCCATGACCGGTCACCTGGTCTTCTCCACCCTGCACACCAACGACGCCGTCAGCGGCATCACTCGTTTGCTCGACATGGGAATCGAGCCGTTTCTCCTCGCGAGCGTTGTTCGTTGCTTCCTCGCCCAGCGCCTCGTCCGGACGATCTGTCCAGATTGCCGGGAGGAGACAAGTTACCTGCCCGAATACCTCCGGGAGATCGGCGCACCGTTCGCGCCCGACGCTAAATTTTATCATGGCCGCGGCTGCGACCACTGCCGGCAGACCGGCTACCGTGGCCGCTCGGCCATCTACGAAATCTGCGCTGTGAACGAAAACCTTCGCAAGATGATCATCCGCAAGGAAACGGGCACGGCCCTCAAACAACGGGCCACACTGGATGGAATGGACACCCTCCGTCAGGACGGCTGGCGGCGGGTTTCGCAGGGGCAGACCACCGTGGAGGAAGTGGTGCGTGTCACCCAGCAGGACGAAGCCATGGTGGAAACCCCCGGAGAGGGCCTCTAAAAAGCAGCCCTGAACCGGGGGCCTGCGTGAGTTCGTCTGGGCCAGTCAGAAAGAATTCACAAACTCGTCAGGTTTGTAACCTGATTGTAACAATTCATTCTGTCTTCTGGTGGAAAACACAGGGGATCAGCATTTTTAGCCGGGCTTGTTTTCCTGTTTGTGACTGGGGCCGTCACACAGATGTTACAATAAAGGGGTTGGGACAACCCCTTCCAAAATAGTAGCCTCCAGCCCGTTTGTTGACGCCCATTCCGTCCCATCCGGCACCCTGATTAATTATTTTCCAATCATCACGCTCAATCACTTGATGTCTGCCCTTTAGTCGAGGTGCATGGATGGGCACTCGCAACCACAACTCCAGTCCATGGCTTCGGTCGGCTCCGCAAATAAAGTTTTGGCATCCCTGGTTTCGGCGACACTGCCGTTCTGGGTGGGCGTCGCCGTAGCCCAAGCTGCTCCTCCACCCCAAACGCCGCCACCTGCCGTGTCTGCCGTCTCCGCGACCAGCGGCGAGACTCCGGAACCCCAACCGACCGACACCAACCCTGGCACCCAGTCCCGGAAATTCTTCATCGCGGAGTACCGCGTCTCCGGATCAAAAATCCTCACACCGGCGGAGATCGGCGACACCGTGTATCCTTTCCTCGGGCCGGGGAAAACATTGGACGACGTGGAAAAAGCTCGAGCCGCCCTGGAGAAGGTCTATCACGACAAGGGCTACAATACCGTTCAGGTCCAGATTCCCCAGCAGCAGGGAAGGGGCGGCGTCGTCTTTCTCGAAGTCATCGAGAACAAAGTCGGGCGGCTCCGCGTCAAAGGCTCGCGCTACTTCTCGCTCGACACGATTCGCAAGAGCCTCCCGGCGATCGCCGAGGGCACCGTCCCAAATTTCAATGACCTGAGCCAGCAGATGGTCGGTGTCAATCAATGGGCGGACCGAAAAGTGAGTGTGGCGCCGGATGGTTTGCGGCCCGGGGTCGACCCCGGCACGGTGGATATCGACCTCACGGTAAAGGATACGCTCCCCCTTCACGGCAGCCTCGAGCTGAACAATCGCGCCAGTCCCGATACCACGCCGCTTCGACTCAACGGCGCCATCAGCTACAGCAATCTTTGGCAACTGGGGCATGGCGCCGGGATCAGTTTCCAAATCTCGCCGCAGGATCTCAATGACGTAAAAGTCATCTCCGGCTACTACATGGCGCGCCTGCCCGATGTGAATTGGCTGACTCTCACCTTGCAGGCCACCGAGCAGGATTCCAATGTTTCCACCCTCGCGGACAGCGCCGTGGCCGGCCGCGGCCAGACCGTCGGATTACGGGCGGGCATCAGTCTCCCGCCGTTGCAGAATTACGTGCATTCGGTCACTTTCGGGATCGACTACAAGCATTACGATCAGGCGGTTACCCTCGGCGCCCCCACCACCACGACCACGACGACAACCACGGCGACGGCTTCGAATACCACCGATACGCCTGTCACTTATTACCCGATCAGCGCGGTTTACAGCGGCACCTGGCTGGCCAAAGACAACCATTATTCGACCACCCTGGATGCCGGCGTTTACCTCAGCCTGCGCGGGACCGGCAGCGCCGACACCGAGTTCGACAACCTCCGGTACCTGGCGCAAGGCAACTTCCTTTACCTCAAGGGCGACCTTTCGCACGAACATGATTTGCCCGGCGGCTTTCAGGTATTTGGCAAGGTGCAGGGCCAGATCGCCGATCAACCGCTCATCAACAACGAGCAGTTCGCCGCCGGCGGCTTGAGCACTGTCCGTGGTTATCTCGAGGCCCAAGCACCCGGCGACAACGCCGCCGCCGCCTCCTTCGAATTTCGGAGCCCCTCCCTGCTGAGCTGGGTCAGCGGTCAAGCCGGCGATTGGCGTCTCTACACCTTCTTCGATAGCGCCTATGTCACCATCAACGACCCGCTGCCCGAACAGATTAACTATTGGAAACTGGCCAGCGTTGGCGCTGGCACCCGCCTCCACCTGCTCGATCATATCAATGGCTCGCTCGACGCCGCTCTGCCCCTCATCAACCAGTCCACCACGATCGCCGATCACTGGCACCTGATTTTCCGCGTCTGGGGCGACTTCTAGCCCACTTCCTTTCACCATCAACCTCGCATGCGCATCCCCAACACTTCCGTGAAGTCGAGCTTCCTGAAACTGCTCCTTCTCGGCCTTCTCGGCTTGCTGTCTTTTTCCACCTCGGCCCGGGCGTGGTGGAACACGGAATGGACCATCCGCAAAAAGATCACTCTCAATGCCCCGGCCGCGGGCTTGGGCGCCGGCGACGCCCCCGTGACCGCCGTCGTCCTCATCCGGCTGCACGAGGGTAACTTCAATTTCGCCGCCGCGCGCGACGACCATAGCGACCTGCGCTTCGTCGCGGGCGACGACAAAACGGTGCTCCCGTACCACGTCGAATCATTCGACAGCGTCCTGGACGAAGCCTACGTCTGGGTCAAGGTGCCGGACATCAAAGGCGGCGCGCCCGTCACTTTCTGGCTCTACTACGGCAACACCAGCCCGAATGCCCTGCGCCTTGAAGACTCCAAGGCGACCTACGATGCGGATACCGTGCTGGTCTATCACTTCGCCGAAAAGAATGCTCCGCCCAAGGATTTTACCGGCAATGCCAACAACGCCGAGACCCCGGGGATGACGGTCGATGGTTCGCTCATCGCCGCGGGCCTGCGCTTGACCGGAAAGAACTCCGTCACCCTCCCCAAGACCGGCTCGCTCGTCTGGAACGACGGCCAGCCACTGACCTGGTCGGCGTGGATCAAACCCAGCACCCTCGCCGCCAATGCCGTCATCTTCAGCCGCCACGACGATGCCAATGGGCTGGTGATCGGCCTCGAGAATGGCGTCCCCTACGTGGAAGTCCAGGGTGCCAACGGCCCGCAGCGCGGCGGCTCCGGCGCGGCTCTCACCGTGAACACCTGGCGGCATCTCGCGGTCGTCGCGTCCGCTTCGGAAATCAAGCTTTTCGTCGATGGCGAAGGTTATGGCACGGTCGACGCCCATGTCCCCGCGCTGAACTCCCAGGCCTTGCTCGGGCGCGATGGCGTCCCGGGCGCGGCTGACGCTGACGCGCCACCGGGTTTCACCGGCGACGTCGATGAATTGCAAATCTCAAAAGTCGCGCGCCCTCCGGCCCTGCTCAAACTGGCGGCCCTCCTCCAGGCCGGGGGTGACAAGGCCGAGAAGCTACTCGTCGTCGGCCCCGACGAAGCCTCCGCCAAGGGCGGCGAAAACGAACTCACCAAACATCTTTCGCTCCTTTCCGATATCTCCAAATCGCTCACCCCCGACGGTTGGGCGGTGATCTTCCTCTGCACCGCGCTCGCCCTCATCGGCGGCACGGTCGCCGTCGTGAAGCTCTTGTATCTCAACCGCATCAGCCGGGCCTCCAAGGCCTTTCTCCAGCATTGGGAGGAACTCGCCTCCGATCTTCATGTCCTCGACCACGGCAGTGAAGAAAGCATCAACAGCATGGGCGGCAGGGCCACACCCAAGGCGCAGAAACTCCTCCGGCAGTCACCGCTCTACCACCTCTATCAGATTGGCTCGTCGGAAATTCAGGATCGTGTCAGCGCGCAGGATAATTTTTACGGACTGTCCGGGCGTTCGATGCAGGCGATTAAGGCCATGCTCGATGGCGGCGTGGTGCGCGAGACCCAAAAACTCAACAGCAGCCTCGTTTTCCTCACCATCGGCATTGCGGGCGGGCCCTATCTCGGGCTGCTCGGCACGGTCATCGGCGTCATGATTACTTTCGCGGTCATCGCCAAGTCCGGCCAGGTCGAGGTCAACTCCATCGCCCCAGGCATCGCCGGCGCGCTCCTCGCCACCGTCGCGGGCCTCGCCGTCGCCATCCCATCGCTCTTTGCCTACAGCTACATCAGCACCAGGATCAAGGACGCGATCAGTGACATGCAGATCTTCATCGACGAGTTCGTCGCCAGAGTCGCGGAGTATTACTCCGAGGAACATGGCGAGGAAGAAGCCACCATTGGCGAACACTAACATCCACTTCCCATGCAAGCCGGCGACAATAAATCCTACGACGATATTAATGTGACTCCCATGGTGGACCTCTACATGGTGTTGCTCCTCATCTTCATCATCATGACCACGGCCGGCGTCCAGGGGGTCAAGGTCAATCTCCCAAAATCCGGCGCCCCCTCGAAAATGGAGGGCCCGAAGTTGCAGGCCATCACCGTGGACAACTCGGGTAACATCAAGCTCAACGCCGAACCGACCTCGCTCGGCGATCTCGAGAGCAAACTCAACGCCGTCAAGGCCAAGACCCCGGACTCCCCGGTCGTCGTTCGCGGCGATACCGGCACGCCTTATCAGACCATCATGGATGTGCTCGATGTCATCGGCCGCGCCGGTTTTTCCAATATCGGCCTGGCCACCAAACCGAAGGGACAGTAACCGCCCCCGCCCCACCACATCCCTCCGCTCATGAAGGACCAACTCGGCTCACCCAACAAAGTCCCTGCGCAGAACGCCGCGCCGGCGCCTGTTCCCGCGACCTCTGCGGAGTCTGGTTCCAGTCCCATTCCCGACGACAGCGCCGGCTCACCACGCCGAGTCGTTCGCTCTGCCCACGCCCCGGCCCGCCGCCCGGCAAAAAGGCCGGCGGTGGGGCCCAAGCGGCCGGCGGCCAGTTCCGCCCACCCACCCCGGCCAGCTCAACCATCCCATTCGGCCCGGCTGGCGCAGGCCGGCCGCCCGGGGCATCCGACACACCCATCTCATCACTACGAAAATCTGGTCGACGACGGCGATGACGGCTTTTTCGCGCGCCACCGCACCAAGGTCATTTTTGGGATCATTGCCCTCCTCATCGGCGGCGCCGCCTATTACGTGAAGACGAGCAAGCCGGCGTCCGAGGTGAAAGCTCCTCCACAAGTGGTGAGCATCAAATTGCCACCGCTACCGAAGCCGCCACCGCCTCCACCACCCCCAAAAGTGCCGCCACCGCCGCAGGAGCAAAAGATGGTCCAGGAGACCGCCGCCGAAGAAAAGCCGAAGGAGGAAGCTCCCAAGCCTGTCGAGCAGGCGGCGCCCACGCTCGGCACCGGCCTCAAGGGCGACGGCGAAGGTCTCGCCGGTCTGGGAGGCAGCGGCAATGGCGGCGGATTTGGTGGCCCTCGCGGTGGGGGCGGCAGCAAATGGGGTTGGTACGCCGGCCAGGTGCAGACCCGCGTTGCCGACGCTCTGCGGCGTAATAACAAGACCAAGACCGCGAGCATGAAAATCCAGGTGCGCATCTGGCCCGATTCCACCGGGCGGATCACCCGGGCCAAACTCGATGGCACCACCGGCGATTCGAAGCTCGACGAGGCCCTCCAGGGGGTGCTCAACGGACTGCAACTCCAGGAACCGCCTCCCCCGGGCATGCCCGCCCCCATCGTCCTGCGCCTCACCGCCCGTCGGCCGTAAGGCGCTGCCCGATTTCGACTCATTTCGACCGATTTTATGTTTCAAGAGAAGTACGTTTTTCGCCGATGGATCGGGCTCCTGGTGGCGGTATGGTGCGCCACCGCCATCGACCCGGCCATGGCCGGCCGCCCCGCGACACCCCAGGACCCGGCGGCCGCACCCCAACCCGCCACCGCACCCGATCCGTCGTCCCCGGCCGGCATGCTCGCCGCCAGCGATCTCATCCCGAATACCCAGCTGCTGACCAAGGCCGACGAGGCCGCGAAGGAAGAAGCATCCCGCCGGGCGCCGTCCCCGTCGGAAAATGTCACCATCAATCTCATCAACCGCCTGGTCGAACGGGGCGTTCTCACCAAGCAGGACGCCAAGGAATTGATCCGCCTCGCGGAGGACGATGCGGCCATTGCCCGCGCTCAGGCCGACGCCGTCCAGCACGATGTCACCGTCGCCCGCGAAACCGCCCAGGCCGCCGTCCAGCAAACGGCTCCGCCGGCCACCGACGACCAGGTCCGCGTTACTTACATTCCCGAGACCGTCAAGGCCCAGATCCGCGAGGAAATCAAGGATGAGGTCATGGCCAAAGCGCTCGCGGAAAATTGGGCCGCGCCAAACGCCATCCCCGACTGGGTGCCGAAATTCCATGTCAGCGGCGATATCCGCGTCCGCTACGAGGGCGATTTCTTTCCCAGCGGCAACGACAACACCGGCGCCTTCCCCAATTTCAATTCGATCAACACCGGCTCGCCCTTCGACGTCAGCGGCGCCACTTTCTCACCGCAACAGGACGTGGACCAAAACCGCACCCGCTTCCGCATTCGCGCACGCGTCGGCGCCGAGGTCGACATGGGTGAAGGCTTCACCGTCGGTCTGCGCGTCGGCACCGGCCAGGACGACAGTCCGGTCACCGAAAACCAGACCCTCGGTCTCGCCAACAGCGGCCAGGGCGGTGACTTCAGCAAGTACCAGCTCTGGCTCGACCGCGCCTTCTTGAAATACGAAATCGGTGGCCTGCCCAACAAGAATCTCGCCGTCACTGTCGGGCGCATGGATAATCCTTTCTTCGACCCGACCACCGTCCTGTGGTCGCGGGACATTGGTTTTGACGGGATCGCCGCGCAGGGCAAATACGAAGTCTTCAATGGCGTCACGCCCTTCTTCAACGGTGGCGCTTTCCCGATCTTCAACACCGACTTCAATTACGCCACCGACAACCCGAGCAAATTCAAGAGCGAGGACAAGTACCTTTTCGCCGCCCAGCTCGGCGCCAACGTCAAGATTACCAAGGACATCACCGTCAAGGCTGCCGTCGGTTACTTTGACTTCTACAATATCGAAGGGAAGCTTTCCGATCCGTTCGTCCCGCTCACCACCAGCGACCAGGGCGATACCGACGATACCCGCCCCTCCTTTGCGCAAAACGGCAACACTTACATGGCCCTGCGCGATATTGTGCCCACGGCGGCCAACGACTTTGGCACGATCGACCAGTTCCAATACTTCGGCCTCGCCTCAAAATTCCAGGTCCTGGCCGTGAACGGCCGGCTCGATTTCAATCGCTTTGAACCCGTCCAGGTCTCGCTCTACGGCGAGTATACCCAAAACCTCGCCCTGAACAGCGGCTTCGTAAACGGCGTCGCCGTCAACAACCGCGGCACCGACAGCACCACCACCGGCGCCATTGGCAGTTGGGCCGGCGGCGGCTCCGCTTGGGACCTGGGCTTCCAGGTGGGCAAGTCCGCTCTGGAAAAACGCGGCGATTGGCAGATCGGCCTCGATTACCGCTACATCCAATCCGACGCCGTCGTCGACGCCTTCAACGACGCGGATTTCGGCGCCCCGCTCTACGGCACCAATCTCAAGGGCTTCACCCTCCACGCCAATTACGCGCTCTCCAAGAACGTCTGGCTCGGCTTCTGGTGGATGAGCGCCGACAGCATTATCGGTCCGCAATTCAAGAGCGACGTCCTGCAAATCGATGTCAACGGAAAATTCTAAACCATGAGTCGTCCATCCCTCTTTCTTCTCACCACCGGCCTCTTGTTCGCACTGCCCTTGGGACACCTCCTCGCGGCCGATTCCGCCCAACCCAGCGCCGCCGAAGCCAAACTCCGCGAATCGCTCCGCGCCACCATGCTGCAGCTGCGCACCTCGGAAAATGACAAAGCCGTGCTCCAGGCGCAGCAGGCCGAATCCGACGAGAAAATCAAGACGCTCACCGCCCAGGTCGAGGCGATCACCAAACAAATGGCCGCCGACAAGGACGCCGCCGACAAGGCCGTCGCCGCCATGCAGGCCAAACTGGATGAGCGCGACAAAATCATCGCCGGAGTGCGCGACGAACTCGCCAAATGGAAGGACGAAGCCAAACGCCTCAACGACCTTGCCAATGCCAGGGAGGCGCAACGCGCCAAACTCGAGGACCAGGTCAATCAGCTCAATAGCCGCGTGGCGGACCAACTGACCAAAAACGAAGGCATGTTCAAAATCGCCAATGAGATTCTGGCCCGCTATGAAAAATTTGGTCTCGGCGACGCCCTCAGCGCCCGCGAGCCTTTTACCGGCATTACCCGCGTGAAACTCCAGAGCTTGTTCGAGGAATACCAGGACAAGCTCGTCGATCAAAAGCTCAAGCCGGTTGCGGCGAAAGCGCCCGAGCCCACCGCCTCACCCACCCCGGCCAAAACCGGCAAAACCAAGGCCACCCCCAAACCCAGGTCCTGATTGAAGCGCCACACCTTGCTGGCTCGCGTCCCAAATACGCAGAACATCCATTAAAGCGTCTCATGGACCTGCGCGCTAACCTCGGAGAAAGTTTGAGGCGGCTGGCACAGCCGCCTGCACAATGCGCTGGTAGATGCGGCTGTGCCAGCCGCCACAAAC
>Ga0302325_10002561_pt1 | contig 43959 bp, 34 predicted proteins | sample Palsa_T0_2_FD_201948 | JGI IMG/M metagenome (GOLD analysis project Ga0302325, IMG submission 201948) | Peat permafrost microbial communities from Stordalen Mire near Abisko, Sweden - Palsa_T0_2 | ecosystem: Environmental > Terrestrial > Soil > Palsa > Peat permafrost | place: Sweden: Abisko... | reverse complement strand
ACTTCGACTTTGATGGTTGTCTCCCCCGGCGCTGCGGCTGTAGGCGTAGCCGCGGCCGCAGGTGGCGTGCTCGCCGCGCGCTCTAGCTGCTCGTACCGGGCCTTGATTTTTGCATTGCCGGGAGCCAGATTGGAAGCGGCCTGGTATTCCTCCAGCGCGCCCTTCCGATCGCCGGTCTTCTCCAGACCCTGGGCAAGGTTGTAGTGGACCGTCGCATCCTTGGGCTGCAGCTGCACGGCGAGGCGAAGCTCGGTGAGCGCATCCGCCATATCGCCGCGCTGGAACAACAGAATCCCGAGGAGGTTATGGACTGGCCCGGAATCTGGGGCCAGCTTGACGGCCTCGCGCAATTCCGCTTCCGCGCCCGCGAAGTCGCTCGTGGCGCGCATGGCCGCCGCCAGATGGTAATGTCCGGCCGCCATCTCAGGATTAAGGCGCAGGGCCTCGTGCAAGACTGACAGCGCTTCGCCCGGTTTATTGTCCTCTGCGAGCGAGATGCCCCGGTCGAGCAGTTCCCATGCATTTTCCGCGGTGGGTGCGGTCGCCGCAGCGATGGCCGCATCCTTCCCCTGCTGCGAATCCGACGCACCGGCGCCGTACAGGCGATAGTCCGCATAGCGGTGCACGCTGTCCAGTTCCCCACCGGCGTAGCGGGCGTGAACCGTCACCGTGGCGGGCAGCCAAAACGTGCGCCCGGGAGAGGGGAAACTCACGGCAGCCAGCGAAATATCCGTCGTCAGAGTGTCGAACGGTGAGCCTGCAATCCGTCGCAAAAGGTCCGTTCGGAGGCGCACCATCCGGTGGGTTGCGGCATCCAGCCAAACGATGCCCTGCAGCGGGGCGGCGCGGCCGTCAGTGCTCTCGGGGCGCTGCGCGAATGCCACGACGAAGAAATCCGCGCCGGCCGCGGTTGAGCGGCCCAGGTAGCGGAATCTGGACCGCTCCTGGTTCTCCGGCGCCAGATAACGGAGCAGGTTGAAAAAGTGCCCGGTGACCAGGAAGTCGCCGTCGGGAGGGCGCGCGGACGCCCCCGTTACCGGGTCGACTCGGACCTCCGTAAACTGCTCCTGCGCGCCGTTAGAGACCCATTTCACCACGTAGCGGAAGTTCTCGCGCCGGCTGATCCTGGCCATATTGGTTTCAAAGCGCAGCTCATGGATCTGTTCGGCGGCGGAGATGTCCACCAGCTTGTCGAACATGGCGCTCAGGTTTTCGCCGCTGGCTTTCAGTAGCGCGTCGAGGCCGTCCTGATTGGAGTCGAACTGCGTGCCCGCCAGTTGCGGAACGGCGCGCAACAGCTCGCCGCTGTCGTCTTCGATGAACGGTTTGTCCCCGCCGGGCTTGGCGGCCTGACCCGCCGCCATGCCGCAGGCGAGCAGAGCCAGCGCAAAGGCATCGCGCCACATACAGTTTGATTGTCGCCTATCGGCATTCGCGCGTGCGGCCGGCCAGCCGCGTATCTACGCCGTCGACCGCTTCGGTTTGTCCCCTTTTAGAGGGGACTTCCGCTTAATGCTTTGGAGGCCCGCGAGACAGGCAAAACGCTTGACATTTGCCCTTATTGCGGCATAATAGTTCGACAAACCCAAGTCTGGACGGGGGATACGGGGGATTGATGAGTAGACGTCTGTTCGGGAATTTGCCAGCCGGCTTTGCCGCGCTGACGGCCGTGCTCGGCGCGCGCCTCGGCGCGCAACCAATTCTTTTGCGCGGAACCTCCGCCGGCTTGCAGCAAACCATATCCGTATCGACTTACTCCGGTACAGTGCCGGGCGCTGTCGCTCCTGTCGAGGTTTCCGCTCAGACCCTGGTTCTGGTGCTATCCGACGCGATCGCGCCCGGTCAAAAAGATCGCGTTCGAGCCGAAATCCAGTCGTTATTCCAAAGCGGAAACCTGAAAAACATGAGGCTGGGAGCGCTGCGCGGCGAAGAGTTCGTCGAGGAAGATCCCTTCCGCACCAGGATGCAGGTGCAAGCGGCGCTGCGGCGAATGTTTGCCGGCCTCCCATCCGAACCAGCGCCTTACTCGGCTACGAAGTTCTACCGCTGGCTAACCAATTCCGCGGGTCAATTCGGATCGCAGTGGAGCTCCATGGTGCTGGTCGGACAGGCGCCCGATGTGGATGCACAATTGCGAGAATATACCACGGCGTATGTGGCGTCCCGCTTTCAGGCACAAAGGGTTCGCGTCAATTATTGGAGCCCGGACGGACCAAATCCAGGGTGGTTTGGCGAAGTCTGCCGGGCCACCGGCGGCGCGATTCTATCGAACGGCCTGCAGGAGCTTGGCGAACCAATGGGTGACTCGCCGGTCTGGGAGGAGATCGCCTGGCAGCCGCCTACCGAGGTGCGCGGCTTTCTCCTGTATCGCGCGCGGTTGACGCCGGCTGGCGGCGCCGGCACAGCCCTCGAATTCCCTGCCGTGGCTGTACGGGCCGGCGCGGAGCTTCCGGATCCGGAGACCTACGCCGCGCTACGGCAGAGCGTCGAGACCGCGCGCCGACTCGCGAGCGAAACCAAGCCCACCGACGAGCAGGCCGGCCAAATTCGCACGGAACTGGAGCAGGCCCTGCGCATCAACCCATCGGAGACGGACGCGCTGCGCCTGGCAGCCGATTTTTACGTCCGCTTTAACGACTATGCGGCCGTGGCGCAATTGCTGGGAATCCTGGTGGAAACCAACCCGAGGGACAGCGCGCTGTTGGCCGAACTGGGACACGCGCACTTCGTGGCGCAACAACAGCCGCAGGCCGAGGCCGTTCTGCTGCGCGCCCGTGCGGCGGGCGCCAGCGGCGCCCAGGTGCCTGAGGAACTTGCCCGGATTCACCTCGGCCGCGGAGACGACGCCGGCGCGGCGCCCTTCCTCGACGAGAGCCTTAGCAAAGACGGGAAGCAGCCGTCGCTCTGGTTCCTGCGCGCCGATACAGCCGGCCGGCTGAAGGATTGGAAAACCCAGTCCAGCTCGCTGGAACGCGGTTTGGAACTGGAGAACCAGTTGGACCGCCGCACGGCGCTGGTGCGCACCTATCTGGACCATAACGACGGCGAGCAAGCCCTGCGGCACATTCGGCTGGTAACCGCCGCACTGCCAAAGGATCCGAAAGTGGGCCAAACTTACGCCGAATTCCTGGATGAGCTCGGCAGGCGAGAAGACGCCCTGGCATTATGGCAACGAGTGCTCGCTCTGGATGGCCGTCTGGAAGTCGCCCATTTCCGTGTGACACGGTTGCTGCTGGACAAAGCCGCCTTGCCGGACGCCTTGCGCGCCGCGGACCTCGGCTTGGCGGCCGCTCCGAAATCCGCACGGCTCTATCTCGTCAAGTCCGAGATCCTGGAGAAGCAGGGCGCGGTTTATGCGGGCCGCCAGGTTCTGCGCAAGGCCGCTCAATCGCTCGACGACCCCGCGCTGTTGCGGCGCTTGAGCGAACTGGAAGACATCTCCGGGAGGGACGCCGCGCGATGGTATCTGCGCCTGGCCGAGGCGCTGGATAAACAATCGCAGCCATCGCCATCGCCGCCATCGCCGGACTATTTGCACGCGCTGGAGCACTGCCAGCAGACCGCGCTTCGCGACAACGACGCGGAGAGCGAACGGAAGTGCGCGGCGCGTCTGGCGGCCGCCGGCCGGAAGGCTTCCGCGGGCGCGGCCGTCTCAAAACATGACGATTCGGCTCAAGGCGTCCGGATTCCGGGAGGACTGGAAGCTCTGGCCTTCATCGCCCACAGCAAGCCCAAGACGTCGCCGGGGCGGTTCTTCGTCGAATACGCCAAGGCGGTGCGGCAGAACAAACAACGGAACGACAAGGCGGCTACCGCTTATTTCGAGGCGATCCGGCAACATTTCGAATTACTGTCGGCGCTCGAAGCGCTCGGCCAGCGGGACGGCGACCGGGTACGCATTTCCCTGTCGCTGCGGGACAAGAAGGCGCAGCAGAAGACCGAAAAGGTAATCAACCTGCTGGGTTGGAAGCTGCGCGTAAATAAGAACGATGTCAGCCTGGATGCCGGCGAAAAACTCGCGCAGGCCAAGCGGCAGGAAACCACCAGCTCCCTCGCGATCGACGAAGCGGGCATGCAGGAGGCGTTGCAGGCGCGGCAGGACGTCAGTTTCGAAATCCGCGACGAATGGGCGCCAGTGATGTTTGGCGCCGAGACCTGGAAAAAGGCGTTTTATGCGAAAGACGAGCCGCCGGGTGGATTTGCCGGAGCGCTGGCCCGCGACGTTCGCTTGGCCAGGCTGTACGTCGGCCTGAGCTCCATGGACAAGGACGCCGCCGCGACATTATTGGCCGGCACGGAACTGAAGACTCTGGCCGAAAAGTACGCGGATCTGTTGGATCTGTATTCCGCGGCACTGGCGCTGCACCAAACACACGCGGCCGTGCCCGGCGGGCTTCCGGCCGAGGCCATCTGGGAGAAGATGGCTGCGGCATCCCCGGCCAATCCTGGTCCCTTTTTCCGGGCGCTGCTCGACAAGGACGACGGCCGGCTGCTCTCCTTCTATGCCACGCTGGCGCAACTCGATCTGGTGCACCAGCAATTCTTCATGCGCAACGCCTCGCGCACTTCCAAGTTCTACGAGCTATACCGGCAATCGCGGGAATTGGCGCGCGGCGCCGGCAAGGAGAGCCTTGAGACAGGTTTTTTCGACGTCTTGCGGGAGGTGCCGCTGGATGCGGACGGCAGCGTGCAGTTTCCCGGCAGCCCCGAGCTTTGGCTGGTCGCCAAGGGCCAGGTGAACTCGGTGGCCCGCAGTACGAAGATGCTGAAGAGGGTGGCGAAAGTTGCCGCCCCGGATGAGGAAGACGAGATTCTGTTGCGTCTGGCGCGCACGAAGTACAAGACCACGCAATCCGAGTTGTATAACTTCCTAGCCGTGGTGCGCATCGATGCGCACCGGTCCGAGCCGTTGGACGAGGCGTCCGCCCTACTGCTCGCTGACCACTTCCCGCGCACCCGGGCGATTTACCCATATTTCGCCAGCCTTTCCTCGCTAGGCCATGAGGAATTCGAGAGCTTCTTCACTATGGCCGAGAAACTGGAAGCCCTGCCGGCCATTGAACTCAATTCGGTCTGGGGCGAATTTCACGCCCTCACACGGGTCTTATGCCTGGATGAAGAATCCGGGCAGTTGTCCGGCAAGATGGCCGCGGAGTTGTTCCGCCAGCTCTGCGAAAGATTCGGCCGGGCCGCCGGGCCAGCGGATTTCGCCGGCGCATCCCTGGATGTGCTGCGGCGGATGCTGCAGCAGGTAGGAGCCTCCGGTACGGCTCCGGACGACGCCGTGCGGACCATGCTTCTCGGCCGTCCCGCGGCCGATGCATTCGAAGTCGACGGCGCGATGTACCAAACGGACTGGGTTGCCGGCCGCGATAAGGAGTACCGGCACGTTTTCGAGCTGCAGCGAGTGACTCCACTGGCCGCGCTGTACGGAATGTACGATGCAGCCGGCATGCTGATCGACGGTAAAGGCAGCGCCGCGGATGCCGTCCACGCTTTGGAAACGAACAGCGCCGCGCTGCCCAATGTGGAACTACCCAAGACGCTCAAAGTGAGCGGGAAACGGCGCGATAACTTAGTAGCTTATCAGCCGCGGAAGATCGCCGAACTGATCGCCAAACTGCAAAAGAGCGCCGCCAAACGGAAGGCCGACCGGAAAGAAATCGAGCGGCTGTGCCGCGATCTGCTGGCGGAGCTGAATCCGCAGGTCAGGCTGGCTCTCACGGGAATCGTCTATGCGTACTACTTCAGGCCTGACGACCTGTTGATCTCCGAAGATCCGCTGTTCCTGCGCAAGCACGAGTTCATCGACCTGCAACCCGTCGGACACGCGGACTTGTTCGGGCGTGCGCCCGAATTGGAGATCACCAGCGAAGACGCCGGCAGCTACCTGACCGGCGGGTTCGCCGGATTCAGTACCGCAGTGGGGCGCGTAGCGGCCAAGGGTGCGCCTGCGGGCAACGCCGAGATGGTGGTCGTATCGCAAATCGGCTCGCTGCGCGCCACCGGTTGGCACGCGATCTCGGATGACGACATGCTTCTGTTCGGTCTCAAAGTACGGCTGGCGCGGGAGTGGATCGAACGCGCGTCCACCAACCCGGTGTTGTTCTCCGGTCTCGCCGAGGCGACTTTAGGTACCTTATCCTTGAGCCGGCGCGCCGACTTGCTCAACGGGCTGCAGGCGCGGGATTGGAAGCCGGTCTGGCAGGCAGTCACTCTGAGCGATCTGTATTTTCTGGCCGGGGCTTACCTGTCGCGCTACCAGACCGATGCGTGGGATTCGCCGGTAACCCGCGCCTTGCGGAACCGGCCGCCCGCCGCCGGTCCCTCCGGCTTGGATCGCTTGGGTGGCAGCCATCCGGAGTCGAACGGTTGCGACCATGGCCACCTGCTGCGCCTGGCGCCTTACGAAGAATACGAGCGGGTGATGATGCCCATGAAGATGGCGGAACGGGTCACGGAACTGAATCTGTATCTGATCGATTATGCCGGACAGGCCGGCATCCCTGCCGCGGCTCTGGGAACCATGGCGGAACCGCTGGCTCTTGAAATTCTCCGTAAATTGCAGATGTCGGACCCCAAGGACTGGCGGCCCATCCCGCTGGCCTTCTCCAATCTGGACGAGCAAAGGTTGGTAGCCATACTGAAGAGCTTATGACATTCCGCATCCTTACCCTGTCGTTGATCTTGGGCGCTTCGGGCGGCCTCGCGGCCCAGGATGGCGCGCCCGTCTTTCGGTCGGACGTGCGGTTGGTGGAGGTCTATGCGACCGTGTTCGACCACCATGGGCGCTACATGGATGGACTGTCCGGCAGCAACTTCCAACTGCTGGACGAAGGCGTACCGCAGCCGATTGTCACGTTCGAATCAAACCTGTCCAGCCTTTCGTGCGCCATCCTGCTGGATACCACCGGCAGCATGTTCCGCGCCCTGCCCGGCGTGAAAAACGCCGTACTGCGGCTGATCGATCAGTTTCGCGGAGAGGATTCGATCGCTATATACAGCTTCAACACTTCGCTGCAGGTGTTGCAGGATTTCACCACCGAAAAAAGCGCGCTGAAGACCGCCGTGTTGCGCACCAGGGCCGCCGGGGAGACTGCGCTGTTCGATGCCATCTCGCAGGCCGCCATGGCGATCGGCAAGCGCAGCGGAAAAAAGTCCATGATCGTGTTCACCGATGGCGATGATAACGCTAGCGTGTTGAGCGCCAATACGGCCCTATCGCGCGTCAAGAAACTGGGCATCCCCATCTATAGCATCGCGGAAGGAGAGGCGGTCGCGAGTCCAGCCTTGAGCCGCGGACTGAAAGAGATCTCGCAGGTCACCGGCGGGGTGGCCTATACCGTAAAGAAACCCAAGGATGTGGAAACCGTTTTTCAGGATATATCGGAAGATCTGCAGCACGGATATATGCTCACTTACAAGCCGCCAGCGGCGCAAGGCTTCGGGTGGCGCAAGATTCAGTTAGTGCTCAACGGTCAAAAGGACTATCGGCTCCGCACTCGCGAAGGCTATCTGCCGGAATAAACCGTGCAGAGGTTCATTGGGCCCCAAAACGGGAACCCGGACGGTCGCTCAAGCGTCCCTTGGTTAGGCCGTCTATCTGTGAATATCCGTGTCTATCGGTAGCTCCAACTCATTACACGGTAGAATAGTAACCGTGTCGCGTCTCGCTATTCCGGTGATGTTTGCTCTGGGTGCAGTTCTGCATGCCCAGACTGCCTTCTTCCCCCTGAAGGACATCCGGCCCGGTATGCACGGCATCGGTAAAACCGTCTTCTCCGGCAACCGCATCGACGAGTTCCAGGTGGAAGTGCTGGGCGTGCTAGAGAATATCGGCCCCAAACAGAACCTGATCCTGGCGCGCCTCTCGGGCGGCCCATTGGCTGAAACCGGCGTGCTCCAGGGCATGAGCGGCAGCCCCGTCTATATCGATGGCAAACTGGCCGGCGCCGTGGCTCTGGCATGGCCTTTCGCGAAGGAGGCCATTACCGGCATCCGGCCCATTGAGGAGATGGTGCGGGTTACCGAGGCCGGCCGCACTCCGCCGCCTACCCAAGTGGCCCGCAACACGTCACGCAATACGCCACACAGTGACGTTTCACTGGCGTCCATGTTCGCCGCCAAAGACCTCACGCGCCTCCTGCCCGGCCGTCTGGAACCGTCTACTCGCGATGCCCGCGACGCCAAACTGCTGGACATCGCCACGCCCGTGTCGTTTGGCGGCTTTACCCGCTCTACCCTCGATTCGTTCGCTCCCCAGCTTCGCGCCCTGGGTCTGGAGCCTACGCAAAGCCTTTCCGCGGGAGGTACTTCGAGCCCCCACATGGGCGATCCGTCCGCGATCCAGCCGGGCTCCATGATCAGCGTGCAGTTGATGACCGGCGACCTCAGCATCGGCGCCGACGGCACCGTCACCTACATCGACGGCAACCGCATCTATGCCTTCGGCCATCGCTTTCTGGCGGTGGGTTCCACAGCCCTGCCCTTCACCCGCGCCGAGGTTCTGGCGCTGCTGCCGGTGATGTCGGCTTCGTTCAAGATCGACGCGTCCAAGGAGACCATGGGCGCCATTCTTCAGGATCGCAACACCGCAATCTCGGGCGAGCTCGGCCGCGCCGCCGCCATGGCGCCCATTTCCATATCGGTCTCCCGCGGAGGCAAGCGCCTGGATAACTACCGCATGGAAATGGTCAACGACCGCTTCCTTTCGCCGCTCCTGGTGCAGATGGCCGTGTTTAACACCATCGACGCCACCGAGCGCACTGTGGGCGCCTCCAGCTTCCGCGTCACCGGCGAGATCGAGTTGCAGGGGTCCGCTGCGCCGCTCAAGGTGAATAACATGTACGCCGCCGATACCGGCTCCGCTATGATCGCCTCGCTTTCCACCGCCATACCCTTGGCCTATGTGCTGCAGAGCGGATTCGAAGCGCTGGAAGTGAAGAAGGTGGACCTCGATATTGAATCCTTCGACGCCAAGAAGGAATTCGAAATCGATAGCGTTTCGTTGGGACGGCGCGAAGTCCGGCCCGGCGGGAAAGTCGAGCTCACCACCACACTGGTTGGCGAGAACGGCGCGGAATTGGCTCGCTCGATCGTTTATCAGGTCCCTGAGGGCATGACGCCGGGGCCGCTCTATTTCACGGTGGCCGACGGCATGACCACCAATATCACGGAGTTCCGCCAGATCATCGGGGCCCAGCCGAAATCCATCTCGCAATTGATTTCGATCGTCAACAACCTGCGCGCCAACACCAAGGCCTACGTGCGCGTGTGGCGTCCGGAGCCCGCTTTTCAGTTGGAAGGAGCCGATTTGCCCGACCCGCCGCCTTCCGTGGCTATGATCTTGGCCGGCTCGCAAACCGCTTTCGGCAGCATCGGACAGACGCGCAATTCCAAGATTGCGGAACTGGAAATCGGCGCCGGAGACAGTGTCATCAGCGGATCGAAAACGATTCAAGTCGAGGTGAAGGAATGAGACACGGCGGCATGTTGCTGGGTGCGATCCTGTTCGCTGGCAGTGCCGCCGGCTCCGCCACGACAGCCTGGGAAATGACCAGCTACCAGGATTTCATCCGCGGCCAGTTTCAAGGTGTCTCACTCAGCCGCGACGGCCGCCTGACGCTCGCGCCCAAGGTCGATACGCTGTTCTCTTCCGGCCAGGCCGTGGTTTGGAGCGTAGCCGAAGGCTCTAACGGCGTCCTGTACGTGGCCACCGGCCACCGCGGCCGCGTCTATCAGGTGGATCCCTCGGGCGCCAGTTCACTCCTCTGGACCGCCGACCAGCCCGAGGTCTTTGCCATCGCTACCGATCGAAATGGCGTCCTCTACGCCGGCACCTCCCCCGATGGCAAGGTCTATCGCCTCGACATCGAAAGAGCCACCGACAAAGGCGTCGATAAAAGCAAAGCCAAAGCCACAGAGTATTTCGCGCCCAAGGCCCGTTACATCTGGTCGCTGGCCACCGGCCCCGATGGCGCGCTCTATGTGGGCACCGGCGATCAGGGCAAGATCTACCGTGTCGCATCCGCGGGCCAGGGCGAGTTGTATTACGATACCGGCCAGGCGCATGTCACCGGCCTGGCCGTGGACGCGCAAGGCCGCCTCCTGGCGGGCACCGAGCCGAATGGCATTCTCTATCGCGTATCCGGCAAGGACAAGGCCTTCGTGCTTTACGATGCCAGCCTGCCCGAGATCCGCGCCATCATTCCCCAGCCGGATGGAACCGTGTATGCGGCCGCGCTGGGCGGTTCTCTGGCCAAGCGCACCCAGGCCGCCGCGCAGGCCGCGCAGGCCGGAATGGGGAGCGGACCTACGGTGCAGGCGTCGCCCCAGTCGGTAACTGTCGAAGCGCAAGACGTGCAGCCTGGAGCCGAAATCAAAGCGCAGACCGACCCCACCAGACCGGCCCAACCCGCTCCCGCGCCGCAGGTGACCACGCAGTTCACGCCCACTCCGGATCTGACCGGCGTGGAACGCTCTGCCATTTATCGCATCAATCCGGATAACACCGTCGAAACGCTCTGGAGTTCCAAAGAAGAAGACGTCTACGATCTTCTGGCGCTGCCCAACCAGTTGCTGTTTTCGACCGACAGCAACGGCCGCATCTACGGTCTCTCGCACGATCGCAAGATCACGCTGGTATTGCAGACCAACGAAGGCGAGGCCACCCGCCTGCTTCCCTCGGCCGGCTCCGTGCTGGTGGCCACCGGCGACATGGGCCGCATTTATCGCTTGGGCGAACTTCCCGGCGTTTCCGGCTATTACGAATCGCCGGTGCACGACGCCGGCACCGCCTCCCGCTGGGGCAGTTTGAGCTGGCGCGCCGAGATGGTCCCGTCCTCCACGCTGGTTTTCCGCACGCGGTCGGGTAACTCCGCCAAACCCGACAAGACCTGGAGCGATTGGTCCGAGCCGCTGCATGACTCGCCTGCCTCCCGGATCGCCAGTCCCAATGCGCGCTACATCCAGTGGAAGGCCGAATTCGCAAGCGCCGGAGGCGTGACCCCGATCCTCGACAATGTGACTCTGGCTTATCTGCCGCAGAACTCGCCGCCTATCGTGCGGAGTATCAACGTCACCCTGCAGATGGCGCCGGCCTCGGCCCTCAAGGGCAACCAGCAGCAGTCTATCGCGCCCTATACCGTGACGGTCACCGATACCGGCGACGCCAGCGCCTCCGCGCCCGCCGGCACGCCCACCCAGACTCTTTCGCGCGCCGCCGCGCAGCAGATCACCATAAGCTGGCAGGCCGAAGATCCGGACGGCGACCGCCTGGTCTACAATCTCTATTTCCGCAGCGACGACGAGCGCCGCTGGATGCTGCTGAAGGGCGACCTGCACGAGAATGCCTTCACCTTCGACAGCGATGTGCTGGCCGACGGCAAATACTATTTCCGCGTGCTCGCTTCAGACCGCGAAGTGAATCCGCCCGCCACCGCGCGCGACGCGGACCTCACCAGCGCTCCGGTGATGATCGATAACACGCCGCCGGTGGTGACCGTAGGACCCGTGCGCCGGACGGGCGCTACGGCGGAGCTGGAATTCGAGGCGCGCGACGCCGCCTCGCCCCTGCGCCGCTGCGAATATTCGCTGGACGCCACGGGTTGGGTGCCGCTCGAGGCCGCCGATGGCGTGATCGACTCGCAGCAGGAGAAGTTTGTGCTGTCACTCGACAAGCTTACGCCGGGCGAGCACCTGGTCGTCATCCGCGTGCTGGACAGCGCCAATAATGCGGGCCTGGCGAAGGTCGTTCTGCATTGACCGTGGGGCAGGCCATCGTTGTTGGTGGCCAGCCGAGTTCGAGCACGGTGCGCAGGCCGCCTCATTCCAGCTTTCCGGCCATCTCCAGCAGCTTCTGCACGGTGTTCCAATTGCGGCTGGTGCCGGACGTTCGCAGCGTCCTTTCCACCAGCGGCAGCGACAGTTTGGGACGGGCCATGCCGTTGGTGTAGTAAATGTACAACTCGCGGCCGTGGACGCGCAATTCCTCGGGCGTGGCGTCCATGCCGAGCACCTGCTGCCGCGCTTCGTCGCCGGGGTCGGCGGCCAGAAAGTGGATGGCAAGCCTGCTCGCATCTAGGCCCGCGCGCGCCGCGAACGGGTTCACCGCAATTACGGCTCTCAGATCTGCAGGCGTGCGCAGGATCACATCGGAGCGAAAGCCGCACGCCGCCTCGATGGCATCCTCGATCCGGGGGCGCAGTCGAGTAAAGTCGCGCCCGGCGGTCTTGAACAGGACATTGCCGGAGTTGATGTAGGTTTGTACGTCCTTGAATCCGAGAGACTCGTAGATCGCCCGCAGGTCGTCCATCTTCACTTTGCGGTGGCCGCCCACATTCACACCGCGCAGCAGCGAGATCAGTACCGGCATATAAGGTCCAGAATAGCCCACCCTGCGTTACAATAGCGTTGAATGCCGCAGCGGGAAACTATGCTCGTCCCGCCGGTTCCTTTTGCGCCGCAGTTGCTCTCCAGGTTGGGCGATCTGGACAGGGCCGTGCAATCGGCAATCCGGGGGAAGCCCGAAGTCGTGCGGCTCTCGCTGGTCTGTCTGCTGGCGCGCGGCCATCTGCTGATCGAAGACGTGCCCGGCGTGGGCAAGACCACGCTGGCGCAGTCGTTGGCGCGCGCGGTGGCTTGCGGCTTCCACCGCCTGCAGTTCACCAGCGACATGCTGCCCTCGGACGTGCTCGGCGTCACCATCTACAACGCGCACTCCGAGGCCTTCGAATTCAAGCCGGGGCCGGTCTTCACCAATTTCCTGCTGGCCGACGAGATCAATCGCACCACGCCCAAAACACAGTCGGCGCTGCTGGAGGCCATGAACGAAAGCCAGGTCACCATCGACGGCCGTCCGCACATGCTGCCGCGCCCGTTTATGGTGATCGCCACGCAAAACCCGGTGGAGCACCACGGCACATACCCGCTGCCCGAATCGCAAATGGACCGATTCCTGATGCGCCTGCGCATAGGCTATCCGGACGCGGCCAGCGAGCGCGAGATCCTGCGCAATTTTGAGATGGCCACCGCCGATAGCGTGCGTCCCGTGCTTTCGGGCGACGACATCATACGGCTGCAGGCGTCGGTGCAGCGCGTGGCGGTGGAGGAGTCGCTGGTGGATTACATGCTGGCCATCGTGGAAAAGACGCGCGCGCACGAATCGCTCACCCTGGGAGTGAGCCCCCGTGGCTCGCAAGCGCTGTTCCGCGCGGTGCAGGCGCTGGCGCTGCTGGAGGGGCGCGAGTACGCCGTTCCGGACGACGTGAAGCGGCTGGCGGCGCCGGTGTTCGCGCATCGCGTGATGGTAAACACGCGCACGGCGCTGGCGCAGCGGCGCTCGGACCTGGGCGACCGCATCATCGAAGAGATACTCAGCGTGACCGATGTGCCTCTCTAGTGCGGCAGGCGCTCTGCCTGCGGCGGCCTCGCAGGCCGCCCTATAAAATATGAAAACTGCCATTATCGGCCTGCCCATGGTAGGCAAGACATCTCTGTTCACCATCCTCACCGGCGCCCACCAGGAGACGCGCATCGGCTCGACCGCGGCGCGCGTGGGCGTGGCCAAGGTGCCCGACGCGCGCCTGGAGGAGTTGGCCAAGCTTTTCGAACCCAAGAAAGTCACGCACGCCGCAGTGGAATACGTGGATATGCCCGCCATCTCGAAGGAGAGCCTGCGCGACGCAAGCTATGTCGCCAGCCTTCGCGTGGTGGACGCCTTCGCTCAGGTGCTGCGGCTGTTCGAGGACGATACCATTCCACACGAGAAAGGCAGCCTCGATCCGCTGCGCGATCTGGAAGACGTGGAGACGGAGCTGATCCTGAGCGACCTGGTGGTACTCGAAAAGCGGTTGGAGCGGCTGGACAAGGATCGCAAGAAGCTCAGGAATCCGGAGCTGGACCGCGAGTTCGAGCTGCTGCTGATGTGCAAGGCGGCGGTCGATGCGAACCAGCCCTTGCGCGAGCTGGATCTGGATGCGGACGACGAGAAGCGCGTTCGCGGGTTTCAGTTCCTGTCGCAGAAGCCCATGCTATATGTGCTGAATCTGGGCGAGGCGGACGCTGGCAAGCTGCACGACAAGGAAAAGGAATACCGCGAGGGTCCACTGGCCGGGCGAAAGCAAACCGCGGTCACCGCGATTTGCGGCAAGGTGGAGGCCGAGTTAGCCGAGTTACCCGCCGATGAATTGAAAGACTATATGGCGAGTTATGGACTAAGCGAGTCGGGCCTCGAGCGGCTGATTTCGGCGACCTACGCGCTGCTGGGCCTGATGTCGTTCCTGACAGCCGGCGAAGACGAGGTGCGCGCGTGGACCATCCCGTTCCATAGCACGGCGGTGAAAGCTGCCGGCGCCATTCATTCGGATTTCGAGAAGAAGTTCATCCGGGCGGAGGTGGTCAACTGGAAATCGCTGGTCGAGTTAGGCGGATATGCCGGACTGCGCGAGAAAGGAATGCTGCGGCTGGAGGGCAAGGAGTATATTGTCAAGGACGGAGATGTGTTAGTGATCCGGCATGGTTAATAAACAGATAGCATATCGTTAACATGCGGTTAACACCTCGCCGCCAAAGAATAGTAACCGTTTTCACCGCTGCACCCTCGTTGCCGCCGACTGGCCTTGACAAACGAGGCACATATTCCTAATAATCTTAAGATTGTGGACGATTCATGGCGAAAAAACTTAGCGTCCGAACCCGTCGCCCCGACGTCCCCAGTAAGTCAGTCCCGATTAGCCGATGGGCGGCCTTCGTCATGTTGGGCGCCTTCGCGGTGGGGCTGAATCTCTACGCCGCGGCGCTCGCATCGCCGTTTGTATTCGACGATTTCACCTTGCCGGTGGGCGATCCTCCGCAGAATTTGTGGGCGGCGGTAACGGGATTGCGGCCCTTTCTGATGTTGACGTATTGGTTGAACTCCAGTATGTCGGGTAACTCGACGCTGGGCTATCATGTCTTTAATCTGATTATTCATGCGGTCAATACAGGCCTCGTCTTTCTCGTACTGGCCCGATTGCTTGCCATGTCCGGTAGTGTGAATACGCGCAACATAAGGATCGCGTCGGTGCTCGGTGCCGCAATCTTCTTTATCCACCCGCTGCAGACTGAGTCGGTCTCTTATGTCGCGGGACGCTCGGAAAGCCTGGCTGCGTTCTTCATCCTGCTGGCGTATGCGGTGTTTCTCTACCGCCGGCACGAGGCCATTTCATGGCTCGAAACCGCCATCGTCCTGACGCTCTTCGGATTAGGCGTAAGCACCAAGGAGAACGCCGTCTGTCTGGTGGGAATGCTCGTTCTTACCGACGTCTTCTGGCCCCGGGCATTCTCGACGCGGGGGCTGCGAAACAATCGGAAACTCTATTCGGCCATGGCGGTGGGCGCGGCATTGGCAGCCTGGAAGGTTCTTGGCGTACTCGCCGCGGCGCCATCGGCGGGCTTTTCCATTCACGAGGCCACCTGGTATCAATATGGATTCACCCAGGCGCGCGCCTTTTTTACCTACATGCGGTTGGCGGCGATTCCGATCGGCCTATCCATCGATCACGACTTTCCGGTGTCGCATACCATCCTGGAGCACGGCGCCATCGTATACCTGGCCGCATTGGCCGGACTGCTGGCTGCCTGCTATGCCCTGCGAAGACGCTATCCGCTGGCCTGTTTTGGCCTGCTTTTGACTCTGATCATCCTGGCGCCGACCTCATCGATCGTGCCTATCCGCGATCCGCTTGCGGAACGGCGAATGTACCTACCGCTGGTGGGGCTGATTCTGATCGGGTACGACGTAGCCAGACATGTTCGCATCCCGCGGCGCACCGGTTATGCGGTATGCGGTGTGATCCTGGCCGGATTCTACATACTATGCTACCAGCGCAACCTGTTGTGGGCCGAGCCTGCTCAGCTTTTTGTGGAAGCGGCTCCGGAATCCACAACCGGACGGGCCTACGTGAACCTGGTGAAAGTACTGGCGGAGGAGCACCGCTGCAGCGCGGCCGTTCCATATCTGCGCCAGGCGGAGGCGCGCCTGCCGAATAATTACATGGTGGAATTGGCTTGGGGCCGCGCTCTCGAGTGCATGGGCCAGCCCGCCCAGGCGCTCAACAAGATGCTGCGGGCGGCGAGGATCTGGCCGTCTTCAGACGTGTACACGCTCATCGGTTGCCTGTACGGCGAATTGGGACGGCAGGCGCAAGCCGGCATCGCGCTGCGCAAAGCGGTGGCTCTCGACTCGCGCTCCGATTCGGCCCGCAGCGCTCTGGAGACTTGGATCAAGTGGACCAGCCAGAACCCGCCGATAGACCACCAGCGCAGTCCGCCCTAGTGTTTAGCCTCAATACTGTACACTTTGTGGGCAGACCATCGTCTTTCGTGGTCTGCCGCCTTCCCGCGCCTGGCGTTTAGCCGTGCGGCAAGACATCGTTGTTGGTGGCCGGCCGAGCTCCTGCGCGGATCGGTTGATCGTCGCCGTGCCGGCTCCACTCCGGCCCTTTGAATCTCTTCCGCACCACCGCGAAGTACAACACACCCAAGCCCATCAGCAGGCCGGCCAGCGTCTTGCCCGCCAGCGCATTGGGGGGCATCACCAGCACCACGCAGAGGAACGCCGCAAACACCATCGCCACCAGATTCAGCGGCGCGCCGAATCGGCCCAGGCTCCATACCGCGTGGCTTGGCCAATCCGAACCGGTCTGCCGCGCGCGCCATGCCAAGGCAATCGGGATGGTGTACGCCAGGTACAGCGCCACGGTGCTGAGCGAGGTCACCACCGGCACCGCTTTGGTCCACAGCATGGCGGCCATGGATGCGGCCACGATCAGCCAGATTGCGGGCGCAGGGGTGCCGTGGCGCGGGCTCACCCAACGCACCTGCTCCGCTAGAGGCGTACCGTGGTCGCGGGCCAGCGAATACAGCCCGCGCGAGGCCGAGGTGATGCAAGCCAGTCCGCAAAACCACATGGCCATGGATGCCAGCGCCGCCATGGCGTTGCCGGCCTTCGCACCCAACGCCGTTTGCAGGATGGCGATCACCGCGGGAATCTGGTTGCCCTGCGCATCCCTGGCGGCCAACACCGCGGATATACTGTGAATGGCCAGCGTCAGCGCCAGCAGCAGGGCGTAGCCCGCCACGCCCGACACCGCGACCGACAGCACGATGCCCCAGGGGGCCCGCCGCCGCGGATCGCGCGTCTCCTCCGCCATGTGCGCCGAGGCGTCGAAGCCGGTGTAAGTCCACATCGCCTGCAGCAGCCCCAGCACGAAGGCCCACCAGTACACCGGGCGCCCGTTGCTATTCACCGCCTCAAACAGAAACGGCACAGGTTGTTTCGGCGCGAAAAAGAAGAGCGCCAGCACCACCACAGCCACGCCGGCGATGTGGACCGTAACGCTGAAGTCGTTCAAGATGGCCACTAGGCGAATGCCGTAATGGTTCAGAAGCCCCTGGGTCAGCAGGATGAACGCGAACATCGAGAACAGGTTGAACGGCGTGGAAGGCAGGTTCAGAAACGGCAGGATGAACTGGGCGCAACTGTAGTTGATGCCGGCCTGCGCGGCGATCAGCCCCAGAATGTTCAGCCAAGCCACCAGCCAGCCCCAGCCTTTGCCGCCCAGGTCGGCCGCCCAGTGATAGGTGGCGCCGGCGGTGGGATAGGCCGAACACAGCTCGGCCATGCTGGCGGCCACCGCCAGCGTGAAGACCGTGGCCAGAGGCCAGCCGAGCGTCATCTCCAGCGGTCCGCCCATTTCGAGCCCATAGCCGAACAGCGTGACCGCTCCGGTCAGAATCGAAATGATGGAAAACGAAATGGCGAAGTTGGAGAACCCGCCCATGCCCCGGAACAGTTCCTGGGCGTATCCGAAGCGGCCCAGGTCGGCGCGATCCTGTTCCGGGAACGACATCGCGTGGCCCCGGCTAGAGTTCCACGTCCCGCTTCAAGTACTTGCTGATGGCTTGCTGGACCAGCTCCTTCAGGGTCTGGCCCGTCTCGGTGTGGACGAAAGTGTTCTCCACGATGTCCCAATCGAGCTTGTAGCCGCGCGCCCCAAGGGTCACCTTAATCTGCCGGGGGCCGTCTTCCGGCACCACCGTGAATTTGCCCGGCGGCCGTTCGAAGGAAATTGCAATCGCGCCGCCGCGAAGGCTGGATTGGAACCCATAATCGTCACCGGCCAGGACCAGATCGCCCTGCAAGGCTGTCAGTGCTTCGTGCGCGTGCTTCTTGAATTCGTGTTCTTCGATCATGCGTTTCTCCCCTGAACGCGGATCTGAAATTGTTCTCTTGCGTACCTTCCACCGTAGCATTCCAACATGCCGCATGGCACACGGAAGTGGCAAGCGTTCCTCACTTCGCGGGCCGATCCGGATACGGCATGTGGTATAGGTCCAATATCCCGCGGACTACGTCGAGCGGCCGCACCGCATCCATATTCGCAAGCGCCGCCACCGCGAAATGCCTTTCGGGAATAATGACCATGCTGGTACTGGTTCCCTGCTGGCCGCCGCTATGGGACACGTACTTCACGCCGTCAATCGTCAGCACACCGAAACCCAGTCCGTAATTTGATGTCCCGCGGCCGGCCGGCGGATTCAGCGGGGTCCACATCTGCACCAGCGTGCCGGGCTTGACGATTTTGCCATCCATCAGTGCGTCCGCGAAGCGCACCAGGTCTTCGGCGGTAGTGACATAACCGCCGCCGGGGATCTTGTAGCTGCTGTCCATGAGGCCGGCGTTCTTCACCTGCCCGGCGATCTTCTGATAGCCGCGGGCGCGGTGCGGCACGATCTCAAATACGTCGTCCACAAAAGTATGCGTCATACCGGCGGGTTCGAGCACGTGTTCCGCAACGTAGTTCTGGAATCTTTCGCCCGAGGCGCCCTCGACGACGCAGCCCACCACCGTGTAGCCGTAGGTGCTGTAGTGAAAGGCTGTGCCAGGCTGGAACAAGAGCGCGTCGCGGGCGAAAATCGCAAAGCCGTCCGGCATGTGCGCGTAATGGCGCGTGCTGTCGATTTCGCCCGCCTGGTAATGGCGAATGCCCGCTGTGTGGCTCAGTAGCTCGCGCGTGGTGATGGGCCATGGCTTCCGCGGGAACGGCGCGCAGTATTTCTCGAGCGGAGCATCCAGGTCGAGCTTGCCGGAATCGACCAGGGTCATGGCAGCCGCGGCGGAGATGGGCTTGGCAATCGAGCCTGTGCGGAAGAGAGTCTCGACCGTAGCCGGAACGGCATTCTCCAGGTCGGCGGCGCCGAACGCCCTGGAGTAAACCATATGGTCGTCAAGCGCGGCCGCGACGCTCATGGCGGGGATCTGCTGTTGGCGCATGGCGGCTGCGACGATCTGGTCCACCCTGGCGCTGAGGTCCGCGGGGGCGCCAGTCTGAGCGGCCGCGGAAATGGCTGCGGCAAGTAGAGCGATAATCAGGCGGAATTTCATTTGTCTGTAGAGTAGCATTTAGAATAGATGGTCCGAAGTCACTGATTTTACAAAGCTTTAACAGCAAATGAGTAACACCTTAACACAGCTATCCCGTCTGAATTTGTGAGAGGACCATTTCAGCATGAAAAAGACGCTCGCAATATTTGTATTCGCTTCCGCATTGGGGGTTTCGGCTCTGTTCGCACAGAGCGCGCCGACCGGCCCTGGTCGCGGCAACTTTGTCCAGCACCGGGTCAATTACCTGACCACGCTTTTGAGTTTGACTTCCGCTCAGCAGCAGCAGGCCACCACCATTTTCACTAACGCGGCCAGCGCGGAAGCCTCGGTGCACAGCAGTATGGCGGCCGCGCGCCAGAGCCTGACAACCGCCGTCGAAAACAATGACGCGACCGGGATCGAGCAAGCCGCCACAACCATTGGCAGCCTGACGACGCAAACTACCGTGAACCAGGCGAAGGCCCAGGCGGCCTTTTACCAGATCCTGACCCCCGCGCAGCAGACCAAGCTGACGCAATTCGAGAGTCAGAATCACGGCCGGATGGGTAGCATGGGCGAAGGTCCCCGTGGAAGGTTCTGACCAGCTTTGACGACCTACCCGACCGCTGAATAAAGCGCCACAAGGTCGTGCGCCGCGGCCAGGACCTTCGAGCGCAGCCCGGCTGGTTCGATAGCTTCGATCTGGCCGCCAAAACTCAGCGCGAACTGGAGCGCTTCTTCTTCCGCGTCGAAGCGCATCCGCACGTGCACCGATGGCCCTACGGCGGTATCCAGGGCCTCTTCTTCCAGGCGCCAGCCGCGGTACCTCACCCAGCGCATTACGCCGGGGTTGGCGCGGAAAGTGGCGTAGTAGCGCGGCAGCTTGTCGCGGAACTCCGCGGCCGAGCGCTCCCAATAAGCCGCTAGATCGAATCCGGCAAGGGGGATGGCGCGTTCGTCCAAAATCGCCGCTTCTCGAATCCGGGACACCCGATAAGTATGCGGATCGTCGTGCGGCCGTTCGACGCGCGCCACCAGGTACCAGGTGCTCCCTTTGGCAACCAATCCCAGCGGGTGAGCGGTGCGCTCGCCCGGTTCGCCCAACACCGGGCTGTATACGAAGCGCACCTGGCGCTCCCGCCAGAGCGCATCGAGCAGCACCGGCAGGCCAGCCACGGATTCCGCCGGATCGCGCCAACCGCGTGAATCCACCAGAATCCGCTGGCGCGCGAAATCGGCATGCTGGCGTGAGCCTGCCGGCAACGATGCCTGCAGTTTGATCAGAGCCGCGTCGGCCTGCTGCCCCAATCCCAGATCCGCCATCAGCCGCGGAGGCCGAGCCAGAAACAGCGATTGGATCTCGGCCGCGCTCAACCCGGTAAGCTTGGTCTGATAGCCTTCGAGCAAGCTCCAGCCGCCACCCACCCCCCGCTCGGCCATTACCGGCACGCCCGCGCCGCTGAGTGCGTCCATGTCGCGAAGGATGGTGCGCTCGGAAACCTCCAGGCGTTTGGCGAGGTCGCGGGCAGTAACCCGCCGATGCACCTGCAGCAGAAGAAGGATGGAGAGCAAGCGGTCGGCGCGCATAAAAGCCTAGCGTGATTCTAGCAGGCAAACATGACAAAGGATGTCAGGAATGGCCGGTTACATTACCTGACATGAAACCTTTACAAGGAAAGATTGCGGTTGTCGGAGGGTCCAGCCGCGGCGCCGGAAGAGGCATCGCGCTGGCGCTGGGCGATGCCGGGGCTACGGTGTATGTGGCGGCGCGCACGTCGCGCGATGGACCCAAGCCCGCCGATGGCGCGCCGGGTACGGTGGAAGACACCGCCGAGGAAGTCTGTGCGCGCGGCGGACAGGGCATTCCGGTGCTCGCGGATCTGAGCAACGAGGAGGAGGCGGCCGCCTTATTCCGCCGCGTGGAGGAGGAGCAAGGGCGGCTGGACCTGATGGCCGATTCCGCCTGGGGCGCGAATTTCATGCCGGAATGGTCCAAGCCGTTTTGGAAGCTGAGCGCCGGCATCTGGCGGGACACTTTGGGGACCGTCAATGCGGCGTGGCTCACCAGCGTGCATGCCGCACGGATCATGGTGAAGCGGCAGCACGGACTGATTGTGCACGTCACGGACAATCTGCATCCCGATACTTCGGCGTATCGCGGACAGGTGCTGTGGGATCTCGGCCACGAGTTCCTGAACCGGCTGGTGACGGACCTGAGCCGCGAGCTGAAGAAATCGAAGGTGACGGTGGTGGGGCTCAATCCGGGCTTTATGCGCACGGAGCGGGTGCTCATGCATATGACCACGGAGGAGATCAAGAAACAGTTCCGCTTCGATCTGAGCGAATTGGTGGAATACATCGGACGGGCGGCGGCGGCTTTGGCGGCCGATACGGAGGTTATGCGCAAGACCGGGCGGTTGCTCTGGGCGGCAGAGTTGGCGAAGGAGTACGGCTTCACGGACACGGACGGGCGCGTGATTCCGCTGTTCGATCCTAAGGCGCCGGTGCGGGAATAGCGAGTCAAGAGCAAGCCCGGAGCGGGTTCCGGAGAACCCGCGCAGGCCTAGAGGCCCGCCCCACTATATACCTCGATCCACTGGCCGTGGCGGTGCCAGCGGGCCACGGGTAGGAGCGGCCGGCGCCGCATTTCGGTAATTGTGAGATCCGGCTCGTAATCGTAAAAGTAGCGCCAGATCCTGCGCACCAGCCCGATGCTGGTCCAGCTCCATTCCGGGTTCCACGTGCGCGAGAAGAAGACGAGGACGCGGGCGTCATGCGGCCAGTCGAGCGAATCCACGCTGTGCGCGGTGAAATCAGGCAGGCTATAGACGGGCATGGCGCGGCGGACGTAGCCGAATTCAGGGCGGCTCAATGCGGAGGTGAGCGGCCAGACGGTGGCAATCCGCTGACCTGCATAGTTGCGCGCCACAAATTCCGCCGCCGTCTGCTGTAACACGACGAAGTCGGTGAAGGCCAGGTTGTTTTCGAAGGGGAACGGATAGGGCGGGTTCCAGAAATTGCCCACGATCAACCCGGCCAGCAGGGCAACCTGACAGACGAGCTTTAGCGGCCCTTTGTAGACGGACATGGCGGCGACCATGGGTATATAGACGATGGGCAACACCGGGAGCAGATAGCGCTCCAGCATGGCTCCGCCGACGGCGCTGAGGAACAGCACATGGATGCCGACGGTGAGCCAGGCGATGCGCCAGGCGCGCCCGGCGAACACGCCGCGGCGGCATGCCAGCAGGATGGCGACAGTTCCGACCCAGTGGAAATCCTGAAAGAACAGATAGTAGAGGCGGCGGCCCAGGGCGAAGGCAAATCGCACGGGGTGCAAGGGATAGTACAAGTTGTAGCGGGTGAATTCGGCATTGCCAAACACGTGCCCGGTGCCACGGGCGAGGAACATGAGCCAGCAGGCCAGGGCGGCGCCTGGCAGCAAGAACCAGGCGGCATCGCGGCGCCGCTTTTCGTACAGCAGCCAAGCGCCGAACAGGAGCGGTACGAGCAGTCCAGTTTCCTTCACCAGCACCAGCGCCGTGCAGGCCAGTGCGGCTAGGCGGATTTTGTTCTGCACGAACAGCAGCAGAGCCAGGCAGGTGCAGAGCATAGCCGGCATATCGAGCTGAGCCAGCATGGCCTGCGCGAAAAAGAGCGGGGAAGCGCACAGCAGGAGCACGGCCATGAAGGCCGGCGCGCCGCGCACGTTACGGCAAAGCTCGATAGCCAGCAGGAAGGCCACCAGAACTGCTATGGACGCCACCAGCAGCATGGCGACGCGCGTCGAAAGCGGCGAGCAGCCGGCCACGGTCCAAAAAGCGGCCAGGTACGCCATGACCGCGGGCGGATGGACGTTGGGAACGGTGGAATGCGGAATCCAAGCGCCGTCGTGAAAGATATCGAGGGCGGCGGGTACGAACTGGCCCAGTTCATCCCAGTAGTACGGCAGGCGCAGCCATGGCGCGTGCGAGAGGAAAAGCACGATGGCAAACAGGGCCAGAAAAAACAGGTAAGTATCCGGACGGATGCGGCGGCGGGGGGCGGGCGCCGCGATCACTGGACGGTCCCGGCGGCGGGCGGGTGCGGCTCCAGCTTGATTTCGCCGAAGGCGGTTTCGTACTGGTTGACGTTTTGCTGGAGGACGTTGAGCAACGCTTTGGCTTGCTGCGGGCTAAGGTAAATCCCTTGAAAATTCTGGATGTTGACGTTATCGGGAGCGGTCTGGTTGACCAAGCCGAAGAGCAGGAAGAAGTCCCAGAGGTTGACGCGGATCTGCACGCTGTTGGCGTAGCCCTCGCGGTATTCCGGCATGTTGCTCATCTGGATCTTGGGGGGTTGCGGCTGCTGGCTCATAGAGCCATGGTGACATAAAGAAACGCCGCGCGTTGCGCTCCGGGCGGGTCTGGAGACCCGCCGCAGGCGTGGACGCCTGCCCCACGGCCCCACAAGTATGCAGCATACTTTGAAAAAAATTGTAAATTGCCACAACCTCGGCCCTGGTTCTTGCGTCCGATGTGGTGGGAGGGAAGAATGCGATGAAACCAGTGGCGATAAAACGAGTCGTTGAGAAAGGCGTAAGCGGCATGGCGCACTGTCCGATTTGCACCCATACGGTGCCGGCGGTGATCGATGTTTTTGGCAAGCGGGCCAGCGTATCGATGGGACAGCGGTGTCCGCGATGCGGCGCTTCGTTAGATGTAGCCATCGTAGTACAAATCGCTGAAGCCGCCTAGCCGTTTCAGTACTTTTCGGCATTGGCACCGCGGGCAATTGCGCGCTATAGTGTAGTCAGGCTAGACCGAGATGAAAAGGAAGCTGCCACTCAAATCCGAACCGGTGATTGCGCCAGAAATTCTGGAGCAGGCCAAGCGGTCGCTCATCAGCGACAACCTGAGAAAGCCGGGGAAATGCTCGGTTTGCGGGGCGGATACTTCGCTCGGCACGGGCGAGCCGTTGTGCTGGGTGTGCCGCCGTTTGAAGATCAGCGCATGGCGCGATAACGAACAACAGATGCCCGCTCAGGAGTGAGGGATCTGGTTGCCGATACCCTGCGCGTGCGCGCGTTCGTAGACGTATGCGGCGGCGATTACATCCTCCACCGCGAGTCCTACCGACTTAAATAATGTTATCTGGTGCGGTGTAGTGCGCGCCGGCACGCCGGCTGCTACCACATCTTTCAATTCCGCGATTCGCGGGCTCGACCAGTCTTCCTCTTTCAATGCCATCAGTAGATCGCCGGATTCCACGCGGGCCTGCTCGATGGAATCGACCGCGATCAAATCGGCACGGCGCACCAGTTCGGCAGGAATTTCGCGGCGAGTGGCCTGATTGGATCCCATGGCGTTGATGTGCGTGCCCGGCTCTATCCAATCGGCAGAGAGCACCGGCTCCTTGGCGTTGGTGGCGGTGACTACGATTTGTGCACCCCGAACCGCTTCTTCGGCGGTTTCGACGGCGCGGGTTTTGGTTTCGGCGGCAAAAGCGGCGCGCTTGACGGGATCGCGGCTCCAGACGCGCACCTCCTGGAGGCTTCGCACAGCCAGCATGGCTTCCAACTGGGTGCGCGCCTGAAAGCCGCTGCCGATGATGCCCAGCGTAGCAGCATCCTCGCGGGCCATGAACCGGGTGGCCAAGCCGCTGGCGGCTCCGGTGCGGATCTGCCCCAGATGATTGGCCTCCATGATAGCCAACGGCTGGGCGTCGGCGGCGCGGTAGAGCAGGAAGAGAAAATGGGCGCCGTAGCGGGGATTGGTGGCGTAGATCTTGGCGCCGTAGTATTGGCCGTCGCCGCCAACCATGTAGTGGAGCACGGAGCCGGTGGGCAGGATCAAGCGGCGCCGCGGATGGTTGATGGCCTCGCCGGAGGCCAGGCGCTCGAAGGCCGTCTGCATCAACTCGATACAGACCGGCATGGGCAGCAGGTCGCGCACGTCTTTTTCGGTCAGGTAGAGCATGCTCATTTGTTTGCCTCGATGGTTTGCGCCACGTCTTCCCATTCGGTCATCAGGTTGACCAGGTCGGTGCGACGGGCACTCAGGAGATCGTTCACGCGTACGGTTTCATCGACGCTGCTGAAGTTCGCCAGGGCGTGTTCATAGTCGGCGATTTCGGCTTCCAGGCGAGTGACTTCGTCTTCAATCTCACGGCGGCGCTGTTTGAGCTGGCGGAGCTTGATGGGGTTGAGGCGGGGCGGCCTTCGGCTCGCGGTGCTGGGTGCTGGGTGCTGGGTGCTGGGGAGCGGGTTCTGTGTGCTGGGTGCTGGGTGCTGGGTGTTCTTTACCGGCGCGGGCTCGGGTTCAGGGGCCTGGGTTCGACCTCCTTCTTTGCGCCAGAGATAATCCTCATAGTTGCCGGGGAAGACTTGCATGGTTCCGTCGGCGACTTCGAAGACGCGGGTGGCCAGCTTGTCGATGAAGTAGCGGTCGTGGGAGACGAATAATACGGTACCGGAGAATTCCTGGAGCGCGTTGAGGAGCACGTCCTTGGCGCGCAGGTCCAGGTGGTTGGTGGGCTCGTCGAGCAGCAGGAAATTGGACGGCATCATGAGCATGCGGGCCAGCGCGTAGCGATTGCGCTCGCCGCCGGAGAGCACGCCGATGGTCTTGAAGACATCATCCTCGGAGAACAGGAAGCAGCCCAGAATGGAGCGCAGCTCGGTCGAGGTGGCGCGCGGCGCGACTTCGCCCAGATCGTCGAGCAGGCGCGCGTTGACATCCAGCTCTTTGTACTGATCCTGGGCGAAGTAATCGGGCTGGGCATTGTGACCCAGGAGGTACTCGCCGGAGGTGAGCGGCTCGGCGCCGGCCAGGATCTTGATGAGCGTGGACTTCCCGGCCCCGTTCACGCCCACCAGGGCCACGCGGTCGCCGCGCTCGATGGCGAAATTCACGCCGGCGAAGACGGGGGTATCGCCGTAGCTTTTGGCCACGTTCTTGAACTCGGCCACGATGCGGCCGCTGGGCTTGGGCTGCGGAAAGCGGAAGTGGATGGTCTTTTCCTGGGGCGGAATCTCGATGCGCTCGATACGGTCGAGCTCCTTGATGCGGCTCTGCACCTGCTTGGCCTTGGTGGCCTGGGCACGGAAGCGGTTGATGAAAGCTTCGAGTTGGGTGATGCGGTCCTGCTGGTTGGCGTAGGCGGCTTCGAGCTGGGCGAGGCGCTCGGCCTTCTGCTGCTCGTAACGGGAGTAGCCGCCGGTGTAGAAATGCACGCGCTTATTCCACAGCTCCAGGAGCTTGCGCACGGTGACATCGAGAAAATAGCGGTCGTGGGAGACCAGCACGAAGGCGTGCGGGTAGGACTCCAGATAGCCTTCCAGCCAGTTGCGGGCTTCCAGATCGAGGTGATTGGTTGGCTCGTCGAGCAGCAGCAGGTTGGGCTTTTCGAGCAGCAGCTTGGCGAGCGCGATGCGCATCTGCCAGCCGCCGGAGAACTCTTCGGTGCGCTTGGTCCACTGGCGCTGGGGGAAGCCGAGGCCGGAGAGCACCATGCCGACTTGGGCTTCGATGGCGAAGCCGCCGCGCGCGCGGAATTCTCCTTCGGCGCTATGGAAGCGATTGGCGACCTGAGCATATTCGGGGCTGGCGGGGTCGAGCTCGGACAGCTTGTGCGCGAGGGTTTCCTGTTCCTGTTCGAGCGCGAGCAGATCGGCGAAGACGGTCATGCATTCGGCGAAGACGGTGCGGCCGGAGAGCGATAGCCCTTCCTGCGGGAGGTAGCCGACGCTGGCGCCTTTCATGGTGACCATGCTGCCGGCATCCAGGCCGTCGATGCCGGCCAGGATTTTGAGGAGCGTGGATTTGCCGGTGCCGTTGGAGCCCACGATGCCGGCGCGCTCGTTGGGGGTGACCAGCCAGTCCAGGTTCTCGAAGAGTGTTTTGGGGCCGAAGCGTTTTGCGGCCCCGGTGAGTTGGATCATTTGGGCGTGGGTCTGCGCGGGTGCAGGGGCGCAAAGGTTCATTGTAGCGGGATGGGGGTGGGGGGTGGGCGATGGGTGCGGGGTGGCAGGCGGCGGACGGGGGATGGTGGTTGAAAAGGGTGTTTGGTGTAACATTGCGTGCGCAGCGCTGCGAATTGGCTTCGTTTCGTCATATCGATTTGGGTTCGACCGGATTTTGTGCGCCGATGAACGCCGATGTGACAGACGCGCTGGTCTACAGCCACTGTTTTGCTCACCCGACGTCACAGTAGCACGGCGGCGGCGGGATTTGCGGTGAGCGACTGGCGGTTTACGATTGTTTTCAGGGAGATGTGGGCGGATGCCGGCGCGTGATCGGCCGGCGGGGTTGGGTGTACTCCGGCATGGACGTTCACGGATAGGAGTTTTGAATATCGGTTGCCAAGACGACCTTACCGGCGGCGGCTTCGATGAAGCTTCGCAACGGTGCGGTGCTTATTAGCTCGCTTAGCACGACAGCGGCCCTAGCCGGCGCCGGCCAACTGGCTACTGCGGGGCTTTGGCCCTGACCCTTACCTCCAGGTTCAGCGTGCTGCCGGACTGCAAATGCAGAGGGCCGGGAAACGTCCATGCCTCATGGTCCTCAGCTTCCAATTCAAAACCAATGTCCTCGTCAGGAGGTACAAGCAGCCTGAATTTAGGGGGAAGGGATATTCGCACGCCGTCCTCCGGAGTGTTTTGGCGCCACAAGTGGATGGTCGGGCGCACCAATGTGCCATTGGCGTCGTCTACGACAATGCCGGTCACTACAGCAGCTTTCGGCCCGACAGTCGCGTCGACCTTGACGACAGGAGACGCCGCACTCAAAGCGACCAGTGGAACCCTTCCATTGCTGTAGAATTGAAGGGACATGCTAGGATAGCCCTCCTCGTCCTTCATGGCTAAAATCCAGTACGTTCCCCACTCCAGATGGCTGATCGTGAACCTCCCGTCTTGATCGGCCTCGACGTATCGAAGGGCTGCGGCAAGCACCACGCCGCGCGGCTTTGCCGCGACCCTCGCCGCTGGCACCGGCTGGCCAAGCATAGTCAGGACTCTCCCCTCGACCACGCCGTCACCGGCCCATACATTTCCAACCAGGTGCAACAGGAGTAGGAATGGCCAAGCTCGTCTAATCGTAAGCTGCTGCATAAATACCTCCGCGTTACTTCGGAACAAGCGTTCCGCTCGATGGCGGTAGGTTGTAAGTGACGGGCCAACGATAGCGGCGCAAGCTGCCTGTTGGGGCGCGGATTTCAGCGAGTCTGGGAGGCCGGTCCCAGAAACGCCCAATGAGCCTGTACTACCTCGGGACCCTGCGTGATCGTCACGGGCCCGCCCAGCTTGCCTGAAAAGAGATCTGCGCGGTACAACGCATCATTTACGCGATAGTAGACCGAAGTATCGGTGGCCAACACCACCTCGCTGTCCCCTTCGCCGGTATGAATCGTGAACAGTGCGCCGGTACGGCCGTTCAGCACGACGAGATCTCCGGGGTAATATTCCTGAGAAACGTCGAACAGGTCATCCACAGTAAAGACCGTGGCTCGGTAGTGGCTCAGCTCCTCAGTTACTCGCTTCGCTTTGCCGGGGCTTTGTCGCAGCGCGCGGAGCTCCTCGACGTTCACAGAGTGCCCCAAGGGCTTTGCACTGCGAGGCCCTGCGGAAATCCCAGTAATCCACGGGCCAAAGGCGCGTGCCCGACTAACAGTAAAGGGCAGAGCGACTCGATGCCAGACATGTGAAGTGTTGTCGAGGACGTCGATCGCATTGATTGGTTGCCGCTCGTCAGCCACGATCACATCAATCGTATCCTGTACAACCACAAGGCGATGACTAATTGGATTCGGCCCGGCTTTGTCTGGCGAGTAAGGCGGCCGGGGGATCCGGGTGGCGTACAAGTTGGGACCGAACACATACACGTGCAACGGATCACCCTGAACTACGGGAACCTGCTGCGACGAGAGCGCCTCCCCACCGCCTACATAACCTGATACTCGTATGTTGGTCAACGCGGCGAGCGGCAGGATCACGACTTCAGCCCGCGGTAACTCAATGCCGATTGCGGTCAGGGCGCGCGGAGGCCTAGGGTTCTTCTCGTCCCATAGGTTCCCGAGGGCAAGCGCGACCGAAAGCCCTTGGCCCGGCATATCCAGCAGATACATTTCGACCGGCAGCGTCTGCGCAGCGTTGTAGCCGATAGATACGGAGCGCTCACTCCCGGGCGCGGACATGTCGACGACAGAGAAGGTGTGCGGAGTGATAGCCGGCGAGGCGACCACAAGCATCCGTCGATCAAAGTCCGCCAGCACGGTCTCCACGCCTGGAGCGACCTGGCGCACTAGCTCCGGCGCCATGGCACCCGCAGCGACGCGGTAGAGTCTTGCCGGCACGTTCGCCACACCCGCGCTCAGGAAATAGAGATCGGTGGCGCTGTCCGTCTGAGCCGGAAGCAAAGCCGCGGTCACCGGGAGTAGGATCGCAAGTGCAAAGGCCGTGCTGCGGGTCATTGAGTTCCTCTTCCTTCCGTTCTTTTCGAGCATCATACCGTCTCCTTCGCTACGGCGTCGTACTGCAGACGCGGCCTATATAGTCGAAGCCATAGTTGTTCGTTAGACTGACACTCCAACTGCTCCCGGCCCACTGGATGAAGGGGTAGCTCGAACCGCTATTGTACATCTTGATCCAGATCCCGTCGGAAAAAGGATGTTGCCCACCGGACGGCGTATAGCTGAACACGCAAGGTCCATCCGAGACGTTCGCCTGCATCGGAACCTGTTCGTTCCCAGGCGTGGCGTTGTATTTCTGCCAAGCCGTCAACTGGCTAGCCCAGAAGGTGGCCGCCGCCGTCCCGTTGCTGGTATTGAGGCTGAGCCCGTCTCCTACGTTGGTGGTCCAGGTCCAGAGCTCGTACACGTTGTTATGGTAATCAAGCTGCATGATCCCGAATCCGTTCGGCGCGCCGTAGACCGGCTGGCCGTTGCTCTGAAACTGCAGGTAACCAGGAGACTCCGAGTTCGCTAGCTGCTGAATGAACCACGGACTGGCGCCAAGGGTCGACTTGACCGTTGCCGCCGGGGCGTTCTGTCCCAGGATTGTAAATGCGAGTGTGGCCGTGTGACCTTGGTAAGTTCCCTTAACGACCGCCGACCCGCCGCAAAACTGGCCGCCGAACGTGCCCCCGATACTCCAGCTTCCGTTGGCGGCCGTGGTGGCGGTCAGCGTGCAACTATATTGATAGGCTCCAGGTCCGGCGTAGTCGATGTCCATCTCCCAGGTTGCATTGCCTGAGAGCGGTACTCCCGGCTGCCCCGGCACGAGCGATGCCACGAGCGGCAGTGCGGGCGTCGAGTTGATGTAGATCGTCGAGTTCGCAGAGACAGTAGCGCCATTCAGGGAAACGCTGACTGTGGGTGGAGGTGGCGGCGTAACGCTGATCGTCGTGGTTGCACTTTGAGTTTCGCTCGATTGAGCCGGCAAAAAGCCCTGGCTGTTGAAACCCTCCGCAGTCAGGGTTACCGTGTCCTGGCCCGCGGCCGCATTGGGGTCGATGTTCATCGTCCCTGTTATCTGGGTATCGGCGCAACTCGCCGGAACAAACGTCGAGCCCGCCGCCGTTGGCGTGATGGCGAACTTCGGACAGTTCGTTCCGAAGTTCGTGCCGGAGATTTGAACGTTGGGTGTGCTGGTCCCGGCTACGAAGCTGGTTTGGGAAATCGAGGAAATCGTTGGCGAAAAGTCGCCAACCATGTAGCTGCCGCAGTTGCTGACGCAGTACGGGGTCTCGACGTAGACGCAGTGTTGTCCCGCTGTGGCGCCGCTCCCTATACTGTAGCCTACATTGATCTGCCCATCGGCCGCGTATGTGATGGCGTGTATCGTAACATTGGGGTCGTCGTTCTCATATACCTGGATCTCCGCCTGGTTGCAGGTGTTCTGGCATAGGAAGGATTCGCCATAAATCGTCATGTTGTTAGCGGAATCCACAGCGAAATTGTTCGAATTGTTGAAGAGGTTAACTACCCCGCTGGGGTCGGTATTGATAGTCGGCCGCGCCTTCCTGACGAGCGCCCCGGCGATCGCCAAGCGCATCGTGCGTGCCAAGGCGAAGATCCGGGACGCGCGTATTCCCTATGAAGTGCCGTCGAAAAGCGATCTCCCGCACCGGTTGCACGCCGTGCTCCAGGTGATCTATCTGCTGTTTACCGAAGGGTATTCCGCGTTGTCGGGCGCTTCGTTGACGCGCGCTGACGTTTCCGGCGAAGCGATCCGCCTGGGCCGGCTGCTGCTCGATTCGCTGCCGGATCCCGAAGTCATGGGGCTGGTAGCATTGATGCTCTTGCACGAATCGCGCCGCGCTGCGCGCACCTCGCCGGAAGGGGAATTGATTCTGCTGGACGAACAGGATCGCTCGCTTTGGAACCGGGATCAGATCGCGGAAGGGGTGGCGCTGATGAAACAAGCCCTGGCACGCCGCGCGTTTGGCGCTTACGCGCTGCAGGCCTCCATCGCCGCGGTGCACGCTGAAGCGCCGCACGCCGCGGCGACCAATTGGGCCGAGATCGTGGGGCTCTATGACCTGCTCATGCGAAGCAGCCCCTCGCCCGTAGTGGAATTGAACCGGGCCGTGGCAGTGGCCATGCGCGACGGTCCGCCGGCGGGGCTGGCGCTGATTGAAGCTATTTTGGACCGCGGTGACCTGGGAGATTATTATCTCGCGCACGCGGCCCGCGCCGATCTATGCCGGCGCCTGGAAAAACCTACGGAGGCCCGCGCCTCTTATGAGGGCAATAATATAGTTGACATACCACGCGATTTGGGGTAAAGTTTAATCATGGACAGCAAAACAACCCTCCGCGATGCGATTCTGTACTTCGCTAATTTCGAGCATTGCCGCCAGTTCATGATGGAGTTGCGCTGGCCTGACGGCGTGGTCAAATGTCCGCACTGCGGTTCCGAGCGCGTGACGTGGCTGGCAAAGGCCCGCGTATGGAAATGCTACGTTGGGCACCCGATGCCCCGCTTCTCTCTCAAGACCGGAACCATCTTTGAGGATTCGCCGTTGCCGTTGGAAAAGTGGCTCCCGACCGCGTGGCTTATCATCAACTGCAAAAACGGGATCAGCAGCTATGAGGTTCACCGTGGTCTTGGAGTTACTCAAAAGACCGCATGGTTCATGCTGCACCGCATCCGCCTTGCAATGCAGGATGGCTCCTTCAATAAGTTGGGCGGGGAAGTCGAAGTAGATGAGACTTTCATCGGCGGCAAGGCGCGGAACATGCACAAGTCCAAACGTGCCGAAAAGATCACCGGCACGGGCGGTAAGGACAAAGAGATCGTATTCGGAATGGTGGAGCGCGGCGGTAAGGTTATAACCGGCCACGTCGGGAGCCGCACCAAAAAGGAATTGCAGGCGTCCATCCGGGAGCGCGTTGAAGCCGGGTCCGCTATCTTCAGTGACGAACTGAAATCCTATGACGGACTGGAGAACGAATACCAGCACGCTGTGATTGACCATGCCGTAGAGTACGTGAACGGCAACGTTCACACGAACACGATGGAAAACTTCTGGAGCCTCTTGAAGCGTGGCTTGCACGGGACTTATATCAGCGTCGAGCCGTTCCACCTGTTCCGGTACTTGGACGAACAGACTTTTCGCTATAACTTCCGTTCCTTGACGGATGCCGAGAGGTTCTGCACTGTCATGAAACAGATCGTGGGGCGCCGGATTACTTACAAGCAACTGACTGGCAAGATGGAAGGAGTAATCGCTCATGGCTGACAACGGGCCGATTCCCATGGAAGAGACAGGGACGCGGGAAGAGAACATCCCGCCTCCTCTGACAGCGGAAGAGTTTGAAGCGCAACCCGAGTTTGCACACTTCAAGACAGTCATGAAGCGGCTCCTGCGTGTTCCGAAGTCCGCACTGGACCGCAAGGTGAGACGCGCGAAGAAACGCTCACCACGGGCCGGGAACCCAAATGCTCCGGGGAGAAAGCCGCAACTCTCTAAGTGATAGCCACATGCTTTATGGTCCAGACGGAAGGCCATTAAATCCCGATCCTATTGGTGAGAATAAGGCCAGCCCAAACACTCAGACAGAATCCAACGAACACACATGGAACGGCGACCCAAGCGTCCATTGCACTAGTGGCTCGCCTTCCACGCCACCAGCCGTAACACAAGAGAGAATTACTTGCCACCCAGAAAAGGATTGGCGGGATAAGACTAAGTTTTGGTTTGAAATAGGCGGCATTCTCTTGCTTGGCGTTTACACCCTGTATACGATAAAGATGTACTGCGCCAACAAAGAATCTGCGGACGCCGCCAAGAGCGCCGCCGATACCGCCGCGCGACAGGAAACGCTCTGGGAGCTGTCGCAGCGTCCTTGGGTTGAGGTCACCGATCCATCTATCCGACAACTGGCGATAGCTTCTAAGCTCGTACCCCAGATATCTCCCGGACAGCCGTTTTTTCAGAATTATCCGTATCACTTTGCGTGGACAATCAAGGCATCTGGGAACACGCCAGCCGTCCATACTAATGGAAGTGCCCAACCGAGATTCGTGGAATCTCCGTCTCCACGGTTGCCAAACTATAGCAATATCGCCACTCCCACTATTGACTCTTGCGCCGTGACTGCCGAATGGGAACGCGGAATATCGACATGGTTTCCGGGAAGAACTTATCCACGCTTGTCTAACGCACAGATCGCTGGCGAAGAGGACATGCGTGCGCTGATGGCTGGCGACAAGGTTCTTTTCTGGGTCGGTTGCGAACGTTACGAGGACGCCACCGGGAGGCGATACCAAACCAACTTTTGCTTTCACTGGCCATCCGGTCAACCGAATGTCTCTGGCTGGATGCAATGCGTTACCGGAAATGACCTGATCGAATACCCCGTGAAGGCGCACCCGTAGCAGCCAGCCTGTCACGCCGATTAGAATCATAGCGCACAGAACCAGGGTAAGGCAAGTATATTGTTGCCCTTATGAGCGGGCACTGAGTCTCGCGCGGCAGGAACCAGCGCGGCGCTTCTTGGAGCGGCGGCTGCGCGGATGGCCCGCTTCGCCACTAGGCGGTGGATGTTGAAGAGCGAGTCCGCGGGACCCGCATAGACCGCGGCTCTGCCGCGCCTCACACAAAAGCGCGCCCATATTGCTTGGGGATGGCGGCGGCCGCGCCGAGCGCTTTGGCGGCGTGCAGCGGCCAGTACGGGTCGCGCAGAAACTCGCGCGCCAGTAGCACGATATCCGCCTGCCCGGTGCGAACGATGGCGTCGGCTTGATGCGGCTCGGTGATCAGCCCCACCGCTCCCGTAAGAATTCCAGATTCGCGCCGGATGCGCTCGGCGAAGGGCGTCTGGTAGGCTGGCCCAAGCTGGACCTTCGCATAAGGCACGACTCCGCCGGACGAGCAGTCGATCAAGTCCACGCCGAGCGGCCGAAGGCGGCGAGCCAACTCGACGGATTCCTCGATCTGCCAGCCGTCCTCCACCCAATCCACGGCTGAGATGCGCATGAACAGGGGCAGGGAATCCGGCCACGCGGCGCGGACCGCGGCGGCCACTTCCAGCGCGAAGCGTATGCGGCCGTCGAATGCGCCGCCATACTCGTCGGCGCGGCGGTTCGACAGGGGCGAGAGAAACTCGTCGATCAGGTAGCCGTGGGCGGCGTGGATCTCGACCACCTGGAATCCGGCGGCGACGGCCCGCCGCGCGGCCGCCGCGAATGCCTCCACCGTCGCGCGAATTTCCGGCTTGGTTAGTTCGGCCGGCGACGGTTCTCCGGGCCGGAACGCGATGGGACTGGGCGCGACGGCCTGCCAGCCACCCTCGGACTCCGGAACCACGGCGCCGCCCTCCCACGGCACGCGGGTGCTGGCTTTGCGTCCGGCGTGCGCAATCTGGATGCCCGGTACACCGCCCTGCTCGCGGATGAATCGCGTGATGCGCGCCAGCATTTCGATGTGCTCGTCCCGGTAAATCCCGAGGTCGGCGGCCGAGATGCGCCCGCGCGATTCGACGGCTGCCGCTTCGGTGATCGCCAGGCCCGCGCCCCCTACCGCGCGGCTGCCGAGATGTACCAGGTGCCAATCGTTGGCGAAGCCGTCGTCGCTCGAATACTCGCACATCGGCGAGACTGCGATGCGGTTGCGGAAAGTCACGCTTCGTATGGTCAAAGGAGAGAAGAGATCGGGCATATTAAATAGGTTGTCTAATTTTGCGCCGTGAGACCTTCAAAGTTGTAAGTATATTTCCAGACGTGCTTTCCACCGAGCGAAAGCCCGGAGGCCGAAAATGAGGGGATCTGCGATGGATCGGGCACAACGTCTATGACCATTTCGTAGGGCCCATTACTGCCGAAACTTTCACCCGGCAACTGTCCGGTGATCACGATCGACTCGTCGGACGCGCGCGCCACCCACTCGTTAGCGTAATAGTCGTATGCGCCTCTGTGGTCCACCAGCCTCACGGTAACCCAGGAGTTCGCGTCGCCACCCGTCCAGGCGATCGTAAACGGGTGACCGGCATATAAGGTCTGGTTCGCCAAGGCTGTGACGATTTGGATGGGTGAACCGATTTGGATCGTGGATTGAAACGCGCCCACGCCGGCGCCGCCGTTTGCGGAAACCACGAAAGATCCTTGCCGGATCGTGCCGCTGGGAAGGGTCGCCTGATACACGGTCAGTCCGCCGGCCTGCCCCGACTCGAAGGCCGGTACCGGACTCAGCCCGGCGGCGGGCAGGGGTAGGAATGCGAGCACCGTGCCGCCCTGGAGTTGCACAGTCTTGGCCGGCGTTGCCGACAGCCCGGGACCCTGAAGAGTGACCGCGCCCGCGTCCAGGCTACTATACCCCGGAATCGGACACGCAGGGCCGTAGTAGGTATAGGCAGGAGAAAGGATGCCGCCCTCCGTGTAGACTACCGGCGCGGGCGCCTGTTTTCCGGGTGAAGCCTGCAACGAGACGCCGAGTTGATCGGTCTCGGCTGTGGAAGTAGTGCCGGCGGCGGTAGTGGTGAACGTCTTCACCCACGTGATTTCGCCGTAGCCCTGCACGGGTGGATCGGCACAAGTCCCGCCGCCGCTCGCAATGCTCATAGTCACCGGCTGGCTTATGTTGCTGTTGACGATCTGTAGCGGCACGGCGCACCCTTGGCGGGCCGTTTCCGGGACCTGGTAGTTGAACTGGTCGAGACCCACAAAACCGGGCGCGCGTCCCGCCCAAGCGACGCCGCCGCCGGCTCCGGCGAAGTCGAATAATGGAATCCCGACGTCAGACGCGGTTGCCAGGGGGCTGGACGGCGCCGGGACGCCATCGGCTGGCGGGTTGGAAACCAGGCCATTGCCGGTGCCGTAAATCGAGATATAGTCTCCCGGCGAGGCGCTGTTAGTGGGTGAATTGAGCGAAGTGCTGCCGTCCGCGCTCACGACGAGCACGGTTCCCTGTCCGCAGCCGCTGGCGTTGGCCGTGAAGATGCCCGGCACGGCATTCAGTCCCGAAGCGATGTCCACGTATGGGTCGCTGGTACCCGCCGCGGTAGATACCACGATTCCGGCAGCAGCGCTCGCGCCCGGCGTGGTATCGGCCGACGAAGGCATCTGAAAATTGATCTGGGCGGGAGAGACATAGAACAGCGGCGCGGCAATCCCGTTTACACTGACGGAGGTTCCGGCGAGCTGCCTGGGGAGCGGGGTGTTCTGCGCCGTTTGTGGGGAGGCCGCCAGATTCGTCCCGAAGATGGAAGCGATGGCGCCGCCGGGCAGAGTGGGGAAGACCACTCCCTTGCTATCGATGTTCGTGCCGGTCGCGTAACTGGCGGCATTCACTACGCCCCCAGGGGAGATCGCGGGACTCTGGCCCATCGCCAACAGCGGGCAGACGGCGAGTCCAAATAATATGCGCTTCATGTTCTGGCTGCGGTTGCGTCAGTGAATCGTGCGGGTCTTGCGGTTCATGTAATCCATTAGCAGGTACTGGCCCAGCGTGTAAGGTGTGGTGAAGTAGGCTTTGCCACGGCAGATTTCAGTTACTTTCTGTACGAAGTTGACTAACCCATAGTCGCTGGCCAGCATGAACGTGTTGATCAGTATCCCCTGCTTCTTACAACGGTTGACTTCCTCCAGCGTGCGGCTGATTACGAGGGGGTCGAGCCCGAACGCATTCTTGTAAACGCGCCCGTCTTCGAGCGTGAGACAGCTGGGCTTGCCGTCCGTGATCATCACGATCTGGCGCATATCCTTGCGTTCCTGCGCCAGCAGCCGCTGCGCCAGAATCAGGCCGTCGCGCGTGTTGGTGTAATACGGTCCCACCTGCACGCGCGCGAGCTGGCTGACGGCCAGTTCCTCGGCCGAATCGTGGAACAGCACGCAGCGCAGGCTGTCGCCGGGATACTGGGTGCGGATCAAGTGGGCCAGCGCCAGCGCAACTTTCTTGGCCGGCGTGAAGCGGTCCTCGCCGTACAGGATCATGCTGTGGCTGCAATCCAGCATCAGCACGGTCGCGCAGGAACTCTGGTATTCGCACTGATGCACGTGCAGGTCGCTGTATTCCATTTCAATCGGCACCTTGGCGCCTTCGCGCCGGATCGCCGAAAACAGGGTCTCGCTGATGTCCAGATTGAGCGTGTCGCCGAATTCATATTGCTTCGATGAACCCGACGCCTCGATGCCCGTAGCCAAATCGCGCGTGTCGTGTCGCCCGAAGCTGGATTTTCCAAGCGATCCGAGCAGGTCCTTCAGCGTCTTGAAGCCCAGAAAATCGAGCGACTTATCGGTGACTTCGAAGCGCACTTTACTATCCGGACCGTTGCCCGCGCCGGGCGCGCCGGGTGGTTCACTGCCCGGCTGCTGGACGGTGATCTGGCCTTCGTCGATCATCTTTTGCACCAGATTGTCGAGCAGCTTTTGCATTTGTTCGGGTGTGAGGTTTTGCAGGCGCTCCATCATCTCGCGCATGCTTTCGTTGTCGAACAGGTCGCCCTGCTCGAGAGCTTGTTGGATGGCCTTTTTCAGATCTTCCAGCGTATGTTCGTTCCATTCGCTGAAGGGCATGTATTGGGTGTTGAAGCCGCTTTGCAGAAGGAAGTCGGACAAGGCTTGGAGAAGGTCTTCGGCGCTTATGCCGAAGTCTTCACCGGTGTACTTGGAATATTTGATCTTCATCGGCGTTCATTGGTGTTCATGGGCGTTCATCGGCGGCCATTTAGCACTTGCCGGCGCATCGCTCAAACCTTGAAAACCTTTAATGGCCGCCGATGAACGCCGATAAGAAGAACAAGCATGCGAAGAGGCTCTAGTTATACTGGCGGCGCATGTTCGGACGCTGGGGACCAGGGCCTTCGTCCCGCGGCCCTTCGCGCTTGCGCTCGCCCGCGCCGAATTCGCGCTCCTCATTGCGGCTGATGCGCCGGTGCGCGTACAGCCCCTCCAGCACAAACTCCGCGGCCGACGCGCGCACAGCATCCGGCTCGTTGGCGGCAATCTTCAGCCCCTTCAGCTTTTCCATCAGGCCCTGGATGGATCCCAACGCCTGCACCATCGCCTCCGCGCCTTGACTCTCGTCGAGCTTCAGCGAGCCGCCCAAATCGAACCATTGCACGATTTGCGCCACGTTGGCGCCTTCGAAGTATTTGTCGTAAACCTTGCCTACGGCCACGCGAATCAATTCGCGCGCTACTGCGTCGCCGCCCTTCAGCTCGCCCTCGTACTCCAACTCCATCTTGCCGGTGATCGACGGCAGGGCGGAGTAGATATCCAGCACGCGCGGTACGGCCACCTGCTCCTTGCTCTTCAACGCCCGCCGCTCCGCGTTCGACACTACGTTCTCCAGCACCGAAATGGGCAGCCGCTGCGAAACGCCCGAGCGCTTATCGACGCGCTTGTCCTCGCGCGCCAGGAAAACCAACTGCTCCACGATTTCCTTGATGTATACCGGCACGCGCACTTCGATGGGAGCGCTGGCTGAAGCGGGGCGCTTCAACCAAGCCTCCTGCTCGGTAATCGCCATACCCTGGTCGAGCGTTACCGGATAGTGGGTGCGAATCTCGCTGCCGATACGGTCCTTGAGCGGCGTGATAATCTTGCCGCGCGCGGTGTAGTCTTCCGGATTGGCCGTGAACACCAGCATCAGGTCCAGCGGCAGCCGCACCGGGTAACCTTTGATCTGCACGTCCCCTTCCTGCATGATGTTGAACAAGCCCACCTGAATCTTGCCGGCCAGGTCGGGCAGTTCGTTGATGGCGAAGATGCCGCGATTGGCGCGTGGCAACAGGCCGTAGTGCACGGTCAACTCGTCGGATATGTCCTGGCCGCGGCGCGCCGCCTTGATGGGGTCGATGTCCCCGATCATATCCGCGATGGTCACATCGGGCGTGGCCAGCTTCTCCACGTAACGGTGCTCGGCCGTGAGATATGCAATGGGTGTGTCATCGCCATCTTCCTGAATCAGGTTGCGGCAGCGCCGGCAGATCGGGCGGTATGGATTGTCGTGGATCTCGCAGCCTTCGATATACGGCAGCACATCGTCCAGCAGGGTCGTCAGCATGCGGATCAGGCGCGTCTTGGCCTGGCCGCGCAATCCCAGCAGAATGAAGTTGTGGCGCGACAGAATGGCGTTTACCACTTGCGGCACGACGGTCTCTTCGTAGCCTACAATGCCCGGAAACAAAGGCGTGGGGCATTGCAGCTTGCGGATCAGATTATGGCGGAGTTCATCCTTAACGGACCGGCTGCCGATGCGGTCCTCGGAGAAGGCGCTGTTGCGCAGAGCGCCGAGAGTACGGGGTAAATCCCAGGTGGCTTTAGTCAACTGCCGACCCCCTTTGCACGATTGTACCAGACGCGGCAGCCGTGTTCCGCGTTACGGTGTTGGGTTGTGCGCGTCTAACCATAAGGTGAGGCTGACGATGAAAATTCCGGATATCCGAACGTCTTCTTCGGCGGTGGCGCTCGCGACGCTCGCGATATACGCATGCGGATGGTCGACTCAGGCATCCGGTTCGACCGGCAAGATTGCGTTCGCCGGACCCGGCAAGAAGTCTACTTTCGCTTTCGGCTGGCGCAAAGGCATGATCTTCGTGCCCGTCCGGATCAACGGGTCGAGGCCATTGTCCTTCGTTCTGGATACCGGGTCCACACGCAACATTATTGACCGCGGGCTGGCAAAGGCTCTTGGCCTCCAGGCCGCCGGCGCAGGCTCTTTGCAGGGCGCCGGGGCCGGGCGCATTCCGGTCGCATTCATTCACGAAGTGAGCATAACGCTTCCGGGGATCGAGAGCCAGGGACACGAGTTTTCCACGGCGGACCTGCAACCTCTTGCCGGCAGCCTCGGCGTGGTCGTGGACGGAATACTCGGATACGAGATCTTCAGCCGTTTCGTAGTGACGGTGGATTACAAAGCCAGGCGGCTGACGTTCACTCTACCGGAGGCGTTTCAGCCGGCCAGCGGCTCCGCGCAGGTGCTGCCCATCGAGCTGCGCGACAAATGGGCCTTCGTGAAGGGCGAGCTCGTGTTGCCCGGGCCGGTTACGGTGCAGGATAGCTTCCTGATCGATAGCGGATCGAGCGATGCGGTTGACCATCCGATAGTCATGAACCTGCAGTCGCGGACCCCGGCGGCGAGCGGCGTGGGGCTTGGCGCGCCGATGCAAGGCGCAACGGCGCAAGCGACATCCTTCCGCCTGGGACGTTTTACCGTCGACGGTCCAGTCGTCAGTTGCTGTGGCGCGACCGATGCGACCAGCAGGCTCATTGGGAATGAAGTGCTGCGGCGCTTTACGGTCACCTTCGACTACCCCTCTTCGCGCATGTTCCTTACGCCCAATTCCGATTTTGAGTAACCAGTCCCGGTTCCTCGGGTCTGGAGAATCAGGCCGAAACTCGCTGCATCGCACGATGCTAAATTGAAATAAGGTATGCGAGCTTGCTGCTGTCGCGCATTGCTGTTGGCGGTCGCGTTGTCGATGGGCGTTCGCGCCCAGGAAAAAGGGATCGAGCCGGAATGGGACATACGGCCGGTGCTGAAGGAAATTGCCGCGCATGCGCAGCGCATGGTGCCGGTGCTGGAACAGATCGACGCTACGCAAATGGCCAAGAACGGCGCGCCGGATACCTACATCACGCAGCTCCATGAGAGCAAGGTGCAAGCCAAAGCGCTGGTCACTGAGACGGCCGCGCTGGCCAATTCGCCCGACAAGCTTTCGGCCGACTTGTCTACCTTTTTCCGTATGTTGTCGCTTGAAAAGACCTTGTTCTCGATTGAAGAGGGGATTCGCAAATACTGGAATCCGGCGGTGGCGGACCTACTGAACAGCCAGATGGCCGAGAACGGCGCGAACCGCGAGCGCTTCCAGCGCTATATTCTGGACCTGGCGGCCACGCATGAACAGGAGTGCGCCGTGATGGATCGCGAAGCGCAGCGCTGCCGCGGCATGCTGGCCAAGCAGCCTAACGCCGCTTCCAAAACGGAGAAAAAGTAGCATGCCGTTCCATTGCTCGATCTGTGGCGAGGAATCCACGCGCATCTGCGTGTGGTGCACCAAAGACACCTGCGCCAATCATTTATGCGCGAAATGCGCGCGCTGCAGCGATTGTTGCGAGTGCGAGGTGCCGCTGGACGAACCGATGCACGCGCCTGCGCCAGCGCACGAGCCGGAACCGCTGCAAGAGACGGTGCTAGAGGCCGCGCCGCCCATACGGGAGCCCGAGCCCGTGCATGAGCCCGACCCTGTGCGAGAGCCAACACCCATGCCCGGCGAGCCTGCGCCGCCTGTCGAGGAGCCAACACCTATGCCCGGCGAGCCTGGGTCGCCGGTCGAGGAGCCTGCCGCGATGCTGAGCGCTCCGGAACCCGAAATGCCGGCCTGAACATGCGGATACACGCGGCGTCTTACAGGGCCATGATTGCGGCCGCGTGCCTTATCGCGGCTCTTCTCGTGGCAGCAATTTCGCCCGCTATCGCCGCCGAAGCGATCTTCAACGTCCAAGCCTACGGCGCCACCGGACACAAATCCGGAGATGCACGTCCCGCCATTCAGAAAGCCATCGACGCAGCCGGCGCGGCGGGCGGTGGCACAGTGTATCTGCCGCCCGGCGAATACACGTCGGGCACGCTGCATCTGCGCAGCCATGTGCGGGTACTGATCGATTCCGGCGCCATCCTGTTCGCTTCGCTCGACGGCAACGCCTTCGACAAAGCCGCGCTGCTCTACGGCGAGGGCGTGGACAACATCACCATCGAAGGGCGCGGCACCGTGGACGGCCAGGCTTCTTACATATGGCAGGCCAATGGCGACTTCGACGATGCCCTGATACGCGAGAACATGCTGCTGGCCTCGGCCTTGGCGAAAGCCCAGGGCAAGCCGTTGATGCGCTCGTTTCCGGCGGGAATGGGGACCGAGACGATGTACCCGCACCTGGTGCTGCTATTGCGCTGCAAGGACGTGCGCATCGCCGGTTTGTCGTTCGTGCGCTCGCGAAGCTGGACCATCAACCCGTACGCCTGCGAGCGCCTGACGATCGACGGCATCTACGTCCACTCGAGCCTGAAGGAAGCGGTGTGGGCCGATGGCATCGATCCCGACGGATGCAAAGACGTGCATATCTCGAATAGCACCATCGAGACCGGCGACGACGCCATCGTGTTGTGGTCGTCCAATATCTACGGCCCGGCGCTGCCCTGTGAGAACATCACGGTGACCAATTGCCGGCTGTCATCGGCTTCGAGCGCCCTGAAGTTCTGCGACGGGAACATGAATTGCATCCGGCACGTGTCGGTGAATAACACGGTCATCCGCGACTCCAACCGGGGCATCGCCTTCATGCTTTTCGACGCCGGATACGTGAGCGACGTGGTGCTCTCGAACCTGACCATCGAATGCCGCCGCCACGATTGGTTCTGGTGGGGCGATGGCGACCCGATCCATTTCGAAATCAAGCGGCGGAGCGAGGTGGATGGCAAGCCGCATCCGAACGAGCCGCCGGCGGGATCCATTCGCAATGTGCTCATCCAGAACGTGGTGGCGCACGGGCAAGGGACTTCGATGATCCACGGACATCCGGATAGCTGGCTCGACGGCGTGAGCCTGGATAACATCAAGCTGTTCGTATCGAACGATCCGGAGTCGCCGTTGCAGAAGACGGTGGACGCTATGCAGGTGCGCTGGGCGCGCAATTTCAAGATGAAGGACGTGGAAGTAATCTGGGACAAGCCGGGGTCGGCGAAGTGGCAGAGCGCGCTACGCATGGAGGACGTGCAGGACGTGGAACTGGCCGGCTTCAGGGGGAGGCCGGGGGGGACCGGCGCGCCCGCGGTCGAGTTTATGAATGTGGATGGCGCGACATTGCGGGATTCGAACGCCGCTCCCGGCACGGATTTGTTCCTGGATATCGCGGGCTCGAGGAGCCGCGGCATTCGGCTGTATGGGAACGATCTGGGCGCGGCTAAGGTTCCGTATCGCGTGGGCGCTGACGCGCAGAAGGGCGCAATCGTGCGGGTCGCTCCCTAGCTGAGCTCCCGGCCACTGTGGTTGCAGCGCATTGAAAACTAGCGCATTAAGCTCGCCCTCTTCCTGTGCGCCAACCAGCCATAGCCCGCCTCCAGCACTAACCCGAT